>Ga0081539_10002558_pt1 | contig 25231 bp, 27 predicted proteins | sample TabmetS4T2R2_FD_71023 | JGI IMG/M metagenome (GOLD analysis project Ga0081539, IMG submission 71023) | Tabebuia heterophylla rhizosphere microbial communities from the University of Puerto Rico - S4T2R2 | ecosystem: Host-associated > Plants > Roots > Rhizosphere ...
CGCAATATCCGCGTGCTCTCGATCGCCTCGCTGATCGGCGAAGCCATCGGCCGCACCGCGAGCGAAGAGTCGGTGTCGAGCCTGTTCGACTGAGCGGCCCTTCCGCCGATCTCCGCCTCTCGACTCGTCATGCCCCGCGAAAGCGGGGGCACCGCTTAATCACCGACGCGTCGGCGGTTACTGGGTCGCCCGCCTTCATAAGGGCGTTTACGCCCGTCTTCGACGGGCTATGGGTGATGACGACGGTGAGGCGGGCGCAAGTCAGGACTACCCATTCCGGCGCGCGTGGAGACTCGCGCTCCGCGAATAGGACTGAATGACTCGTTTTGCGGCAAATTGACTCAACCCTGTGCGTTAACGAAATGGCCGGTTGACTTGGTCGCCGGGCGCGCTGCTGTGGACGAAGCAGCAGCGATTTTTTGACCCGCGGACTCGCAGGGCTATATTCGAATCTACCGGTGATTCGGGGCTGTCTGGTGCGACTCTCGGGTCGGACACGAAACGAACCCGTGATGCCGGTGTGTCGCGTCCATACCGATCGCCCACAAAAAGACTCGTCGAAAATTCGTCGCACCGGAGCCGGCATGTCGCTGATGGAAGTCAATGAACGGCAGAACAACCCGGTCGACGAGGTCGAGCGCCTCGCCGCGATGTACGACTGGGCGTTCGACCGCGCCGGAAGCGACGAGATCTCGATCTCGGTGAAGGGTCGCTGGACCGACTATCACGTCTCGTTCACCTGGATGGACGAGATCGAAGCGCTGCATCTTGCCTGCGCGTTCGACCTGAAAGTGCCGGAGCCGCGCCGCACCGAGGTCCTGGCGCTGATCGCGTTCATCAACGAGCAGCTCTGGGTCGGCCATTTCGACATGTGGGTGAAGGACGGCATCGTGATGTTCCGCCACGCGCTGCTGCTCGCCGGCGGCGTCGAGGTCGCGGGGCGCCAGTGCGAGGCGCTGCTCGACAGCGCGCTCGACAGCTCGGAGCGCTACTACCAGGCCTTCCAGTTCGTGGTCTGGGCCGGCAAATCGGCGCGCGAAGCGCTCGACGCCGTGATGTTCGAGACCGCCGGCGAGGCGTAGGATCCGTCCTCCACCCTCTCTCGCCTCGTCATGCCCCGCGAAAGCGGGGCGCCCAGTACCCTCAGACCAAAATTGGTGTTTACTGGGTCGCCCGCCTTCATAAGGGCGTTTACGCCCGTCTTCGACGGGCTATGGGCGATGACGACGGATAGGTATGATGACCACGAATTCCCTTCGCGACTTCACCGGCACGCTGGTCCTGGTCGGCGCCGGCAAGATGGGCGGCGCGATGCTGCAAGGCTGGCTCGCGCTCGGGCTCGATCCGCACAAGGTCGCGGTCCAGGAGCCGCAGCCGTCGCCGGAGATCGCGGCGCTCGCAGCGCGTGGCGTGCGCATCAACCCATCCGAGATCGATGATGCGCACGTGGTGGTGCTGGCGGTGAAGCCGCAGGTCGCCGCCGAGGTGGTGCCGCCGCTGCGAACGCTGATGCGCCGCGACACGGTGGCGGTCTCGGTGATGGCCGGCAAGACACTGCGCTTCCTGGAAAGTGCGCTCGGTGATTGCGCTATCGTGCGCTCGATCCCGAATACGCCGGCCGCGGTCGGGCGCGGCATCACGGTCGCGACTGCGAACGCCAAGGTGAGCGAGGCGCAACGCGCGCTGTCGCACACGCTGTTGAGCAGCATCGGCGCGGTCGAATGGGTCGACGACGAAGGTCTGATCGATGCCGCCACCGCGGTTTCGGGGTCCGGGCCGGCCTACGTCTTCCTGCTCGCCGAAACACTTGGACGTGCCGGCGCCGCGGCGGGCCTGCCGGCGGATCTCGCGGCGCGGCTCGCGCGCGCCACGGTCGCAGGCTCGGGCGAACTGCTGCATCAGTCGCCGCTCGAGGCCGCGACATTGCGCCGGAACGTCACCTCGCCGAACGGCACGACCGCCGCCGCGCTCGCGGTCCTGATGGCGCCGGATGGGATTGATCCGCTGATGGAAAAGGCGGTCGCGGCAGCCACCAGGCGCTCGCGGGAACTGGCCGGGTAATCCGGACCATCCATGCCATGGAACTGTCGGCATTGGAGGGCTATTCTACCCCAAAGCCAGACAGGAGTTCGCCATGGCTCGCAGGCCTCGATCCCAGAACGGCGCACCGCAAGAGCCGCCCGCGCTGCCGGCGCCCGGCGGCACCGACCACGACAACATCATCGCGGCGTTCATGGCGCTGCTCGCCGAAAAGCCGTTCGAGGAAATCGGCTTCGGTGACATTTCCAAACGCGCCGGCGTGAGCCTCGTCATCGCGCGCGGCGAGTTCGGCTCGACGCTCGGCATTCTCGCAGCCTACGCCAAGGATCTCGACCGCAAGGTGCTCGCCGGCGGCGAGGCCGATATGGCCGAGGAGCCGCCGCGCGAGCGGCTGTTCGACGTGCTGATGCGCCGCATCGAAGCGATGGCGCCGCATCGGGAGGCAGTCCACTCGCTGATGCGCTCGGCGCGCCGCAATCCCGGGCTCGCCTTCGCGCTCAACGGAATCGCCCTGCGTTCGCAGCGCTGGATGCTGACCGCCGCCGACATCGACGCTGCCGGCCCGCGCGGTCTGATCCGCGCGCAAGGCCTCGCAATGCTGTTTGCCTCGGTGCTGCGCACCTGGGTGCATGACGAGGATGAGGGGCTCGCCAAGACCATGGCGGCGCTCGATCGCGGGCTTGACCGCGGCCAGCGCTGGTCCAGCAGGCTCGAGGATCTGTGCCGCTTCTCGCCGACCCGCTGCCTGCACCGCCGGCGGCGCCGCCGGCGCGACCGGTACGAAGACGAGGAGCCGGTTGCGGCGTAGCGTTTTACAGACGCGCGTGAACGCGCTTTACGCCATCCGCGCGCCGACGCGGCGCGCCACATACCAGCGTGCGATGCGCAGCGACATGATCGCGATCAGCAACGCCACGGGAAGCCAGTAGAGCGGGTCGGCCCCGACGCGCGACAGGAAGCCGTTGAGGAACGCTAGCCAGAGATAAGTCGCGCCGGTCAAATGCAGCGCGCGCCAGGCGCGCGGGCCGAGCATGCGCGCGGTCCGGTCGAACGATGTCGCGACCATCAGCAGGATGAAGGCGTAACCGATCCCGCCGAAGATCAGCATCGGCGGCGTGACCGCCGCGCGGAAGAGCGGCGGCGCCACCAGCGACAGGCTGAGGATGGCGAGCGCGTGCACCGCGTGCGACGCCGCGAATGCGACGCCGAGATAGCGCCGGTTGCGGCGCTGCCAACGCGTCCACCCGCTTGGCCAGAAGGCGTGCACGGCTGTGGCGCTGAAAGCGAGGCAGAACAGCACCAGCGAGGTTCGGGCGGTTGCGCGGATGACCGCGCGCACGCCATCGACGTCGAACTGGTGAGCGGCCGCGATCGCAAAGGCCATGAGCGAGATCGTCAGCGACAGGAGACCGGTCAACGACCAGCCCTCGAACGCTTCCCGCAGACGCCGCATCGCACCCCTCCCGTTGGCAACAATTCTCGCCGACCGGCCGATTATCAGATAATGTAAGCGGCGATTACATTCACATTTGGTTGAGGCGCACGTGAAAACCAAGCCCGTGAAGCGGACACCGAAAGAAGCGCCAGCGCCGCGACCCCGCCGCGACTATCATCATGGCAATCTGCGCCAGGCGCTGATCGGCGCCGCGCTCGAGCTCCTGGCCGAAGGCGGTGGCGAAGCCGTCAAGGTGCGCGAGGCGGCACGGCGCGCCGGCGTGTCGTCAGGTGCGCCGTTCCGGCATTTCCCGACACGCACCGCGCTGATGACGGCGGTTGCCGAGGAGTCGATGCGCCGTTTCAAATCGGAAATCGATCGGGCCGTTGCGCGCACCAGCGCGCGCGATCCGCTCGGACGGCTGCGCGCGATTGCGCGGGCGTATCTGCGCTGGGCGATGCGCAACCCGGCGCACTTCGAGATTCACTCAACCCAGCACCTGTTCGATTTCGACTCTGCAACCGCGCTGCACGCCGATGACAACGCCATCCGGGCGATCACACGCCAGACCGTCCAGGATGCGGCCGACGCCGGGCTGCTGCGTGAGAACGACATCGCGCTGGTGCAGATCGCCGGACGCGCGCTGGTCTACGGCTTCGCGCGCATGAAGATCGACGGGCACTTTGCGCGCTGGAACGTGCCGGAGGCGGATGCCGAACGCATCGGCGATGCCGTCATCGGCCTGTTCATCGCCGGCATCAAGGCCTGACTAGGGCCACGCTTTCTTGAGATTGGCGATCGTCGCGGCGCCCAGCACGATCGGCGGCATCACCGTGCCGTCGTAGGCCTGCACCTTGTCCTCCCTGACCACGCCGCTGCCCGGCAGGACGACGCCCGGCAGGATCAGGTGCGGACTTCGCGTGAACACGTCATCGCGCGAATGCGCCGAATTCGACAGGCCGAGCGCGTGAACCATCTCGTGCATGACGATGTACAGGCGCACGCCGGCACCCGCCTCGCGCGCTTTCGTGTCGACCTTGCTCACGCGCGGCGTCGCCGGCACCTTGATCGCCGCCTTCTGCAGATTGGCCGTGCCTTGCCGATCCAGAAGGGTCTGGCCGTGCAGATCGCTGCTCGGCGTCGTCTCGACCGTCGCGTCGGCATCCTCCTCCTTCGCGACCTTCTTGAACTGGATGTTGAAGCCCTTGTTGGACAGCAACGTGTTCATCTCCGTGATCGCCTTGTTGACCACGCCGGCCCAGGCGGTGCCGCGCATGTTGGAGCGGACGAAGACGCGGATCACGCCGCTTTGGCGCACCGTATCATTCCAGGGGATGACCGGCGGGTCAGTGTCGTCGGGCGGGGGCATGGAAAATGACTCTGCGGACTCGAAGCGCTCGATCGTTAGTCTTGGATTTTTGCTCTTGGTTTTGCCGGCCTGAGCCGGTCACACCGGCACCCGCACGGTCGCCCGCAAGCCGCCCATCGGGCTATCGCCTAGCGTAATGTCGCCGCCATGCGAGCGCGCGATGTCGCGCGCGATCGCCAGCCCAAGACCGGTGCCGCCCTCGTCCTGATTGCGCGCATCATCGAGCCGCAAGAACGGACGGAACACCTCCTCGCGCATGTCGGCCGGAATGCCCGGGCCGTCATCATCTATCGTCACGGTGAGCCAGCGATGATCGCGATGCCCGGTGATCGCAATCGATTTGGCGAAGCGCGCCGCGTTGGAGACGAGGTTGCCGAGACAGCGGCGGAACGCAGCCGGCCGCACGGTGACGATCGGGTGGCCATAGAACACGGTCGTGGTCTTGTGGCCGTGGCGCTCGGTGTCGGATTTCAGCTCCTCGAGGAACGCGCTCATGTCGGTCGGCGCCGACTGCTCGCCGGAATCGCCCTTGGCGAAAGCCAGATAGGCCTCGAGCATGCGGCCCATCTCGTCGACATCCTTCTTCATGCCTTCGACATCGGGGCCGGAGCCGAGCAGTGCAAGCTCGAGCTTGAAGCGCGTCAGGATCGTGCGCAGGTCGTGCGACACGCCCGCCAGCATCGTGGTGCGCTGCTCCATCGTGCGCTCGACGCGCCGCCGCATCTCGATGAAGGCCTGCGCGGCGCGGCGCACCTCGCGCGCGCCGCGCGGCCGAAATCCCGGCACGTCGCGACCCTTGCCGAAGCTCTCGGCGGCGTCGGCAAGACGCAGGATTGGCTTGATCTGGTTGCGCAGGAACACGATCGCGACCGCGAGCAGCACCAGCGAGGTGCCGACCATCCAGAGCAGGAAGATTTCCGAATTCGACGCGTAGGCGGCGCTGCGCAGCGCGAATACCCGCATCACGGTGTCGTCGAGCCGGATGCGGATCTCTACGAGGTTGGAGCGTCCCACCGTATCGATCCAGAACGGCCGGCGGATACGCTGGCTGATCTCCTGCGACAGCGCCTGGTCAAGCAGCGAGAAGAACGGCTTCGGCCCGACCGGCGGCATTTCCGACACGGGCAGGAAATCCACCGACAGCGACAGCCGCTCCAGCGCGATGCGGCGGATGGTGTTGCGGTCGGCGTCCTGCGGATAGCTCGCGTAGATGTCCATCAGCGCCGCGATGTCCTGTGTCACCGCCGCCGAGAGCCGCCGCGTCACCGTGTTCCAGTGCCGCTCCATGAACACGAAGGCGACGACCGACTGCAGCACGACCATCGGCACGATGATGATCAGCAGCGCGCGGCCGTAAAGGCCGGTCGGCATCATGCTTTTCAGCCAGCGCGCGACCGCGTCCCAACCGGCCGACACATGCTCGGCTGCGGAACGCAGCGTCGCAAGGCCGACATCGATCGACGTCATGGCGCGACCACCAGCCGATATCCGATGCCACGGACGGTTTGCACGAACAGCGGATTGGCCGGATCGCGCTCGATCTTGCGCCGCAACCGGTTGACCTGCACGTCGACGGCACGCTCGTTCGCCCCGCCGCCGTTTCCGGCGAGCGCCATGCGCGGCACGGTCTCGCCTGGCGTCGCGGCGAGCACGCGCAGCATGTCGCGCTCGCGGTCGGTCAGATGCACGATCTCTTCGCCGCGCTTGAGCTCGCCGCGCGCGAGATGAAATACGAAATCGCCGAACCGCACCGACTCGATCGCCGGCGCCGGCGGCGCGATCGTGCGCTTCAGGATGTTGGCAATGCGCAGCGACAGCTCGCGCGGCTCGAACGGCTTCGGCACGTAGTCGTCCGCGCCGATTTGGAGGCCGGTGATGCGGCTGTCGACCTCCGCCTTCGCGGTGAGCATCAGGATCGGCACCGAGGACGTCTCGCGCAGCGATTTTGCCAGCTGGAAGCCGGTCTCGCCCGGCATCATCACGTCGAGCACGAGCAGATCGAACGAGAGACTGCCGAGCTTGGCGCGCGCGTCCGCGGCATTGTCGGCCGTGGTCACGCGGTAACCCTCGCCGTGCAGGAAGCGCGAGAGCAGATCGCGAATACGGCGGTCGTCATCGACCACGAGCAGATGCGGCGCATCGTCCGGAAGCGCGAGCGCGGGCTCGGCCATCATGTGTCCCTCAGGGCTGCCCGCGCGCCCGGTCGGCGCGCGCGATGAAACGCAGCACCTCGTCGCGGCTGTCGCTGTCGATCATCGCGGCGAGGAAGTCGCGCGCAGCCTGGTGCGCGTTCGGCCCGAGCTCGGCGAGCGCGCGCGAGATGCGCTCGGTCTGCAGCCCGGCCAGCTTCATGGCGAGCTGTTCGCCTTTCGGCGTGACGAAAAGGAGGCGATGACGTCGGTCGTCGGGCCCCTCCTTCTGCACCACATAGCCCTCCTCGACGAGCTCGCGCAGCACGCGGCCGAGCGACTGCTTGGTGATGCGCAGCGTCTCGAGCAGGTCGGCAACCTTCATGCCCGGATTGCGATTGACGAAGTGCAGTACCCGATGATGCGCGCGGCCGAAGCCGAACTTCTCCAGAACATGGTCCGGATCGGAGACGAAGTCCCTGTAGGCGAAGAACAAAAGCTCGATCAGGTCCCACAGCGGCTCACCCTTCGGCTCGCCCTGCCGCGCTGCCGCGCCGGACCCCTGCGGCGCCGAAACGCCGGAATCACGGGGAAAAATTATGTCAGCCATGTTGACATATTTCTGTTTGATTGTTACTCCAGAGCACGCCTGGACGAAAGGATCGTGCTCGGAAGCTCTCCGTGGCGATCGACTGCTGGCCCGTCAGCGCCGTGGGCGCGAAACGGGGCGAACCTTACCCCAGACCGAGGCGCGGACGCAAAAGCGAGCCCCGAGCTCGGGACATGGAAACGCCAGAAAGTGCCGCCGCCGGGTGGCGCCAAGGAGCAACGCAATGGCCGCACAGTCCTACGACAAGATCGACGGCGTGATCTGGTTTGACGGCAAGCTGGTCAAATGGGCCGACGCGAACGTGCATGTCCTGACCCATGGGCTGCACTACGCCAGCTGCGTGTTCGAGGGCGAGCGTGCCTATGGCGGCGAGATCTTCAAGAGCACCGAGCATTCCGAGCGACTGAAGCGCTCCGCTAACATCCTCGACTTTGAAATCCCGTATTCGGTGGCCGAGATCGACGCCGCCAAGAAGCTCGTCATCGAAAAGAACAAGCGCCGGGATGCCTATGTGCGCCCCGTGGCGTGGCGCGGCTCCGAGATGATGGGCGTGTCGGCGCAGAACAACACTATTCACCTCGCGATCGCCGCCTGGGAGTGGCCGAGCTACTTCGACCCGGCCGAGAAACTCAAAGGCATCCGGATCGATCTTGCCGAATACCGCCGTCCCGATCCGGCGACGATCCCGGCGCACGCCAAGGCCTCCGGCCTCTACATGATCTGCACGATCTCGAAGCACAAGGCCGAGCGCAAAGGCTATTCGGATGCGATGATGCTCGACTGGCAGGGGCGCGTCGCCGAATGCACCGGCGCCAACATCTTCTTCATCCAGGACGGCAAGATCCACACGCCGATCGCCGACTGCTTCCTGTCGGGCATCACGCGCGCGACCGCGATTGACCTCGCGAAGCGCCGCGGCATCGAAGTGATCGAGCGCCGCATCCTGCCGGATGAGCTCTCAGGCTTCGCGGAGTGCTTCATCACGGGCTCAGCCGCGGAAGTCACGCCCGTCTCCGAGATCGCGCACTGGAAGTTCACGCCCGGCAAGATCTGCGAGCAGCTGATGAACGACTACACCGCCGAAGTGCAGCCGAAGAGGAAGGCGGCATAGCTCCGAAGCTGTAGGGTGGGCAAAGGCGCGGGCCTGCGGATCGATCTCACCGCGCGCAACCACGCAGCGCCGTGCCCACCATTCGATATTGCGGCGGAATCGGTGGGCACGGCGCGCAAGCGCGCGCCTTTGCCCACCCTACGCGCCGAGATGCGCTCTACTCCGCGGTCAATCCGCTCGACTTCATCACGTCGGCCTGCCGCGCGACCTCGGGCGGCAGGCTCTTCAGGTAATAGTCGCGCGTGCGCCGTTCCGGCGGCTCGACCGAGACGCCGAGCGTGGCGAACCGCTCTTGCACGGATTTCAACGCCACTGTCTTGTTGGTCGCCTCGGCGAGCCGATTGATGATCGCTTCGGGCGTTCCCTTCGGAAACTCGAACGCGCTGAGCGAGGCGCAGTTGATCTCGAAGCCCTGCTCGGCGGCCGTCGGAAGGTCGGGCAGCACGTCGGAGCGGCTCAGGCCCATTGTGGCGATCGGCTTCACGGTCCCGGCCCGGATCTGCTGCACGGCGGTCGAGACCTGCTCGCAAATGTAGTCGATCCGTCCGCCGAGGAGGTCCTGCATCGCCGGGCCCGAGCCGCGATACGGCACATGCGTGATCTTCAGCCCCATCGCCTGATCGAGCAGCAGCGCGCAGATATGCGCGCCCGCGCCGGTCCCTGAGCTGCCATATTGGAGGCTGGTGGCGTTCGCCTTGGCGTGGGCGACGAATTCTTTCAGGGTACTCGCCGGAAAGTCCTTGCGTGCGATCAGGATGCGGGCGCTGTCGGCAAACTGGATCACGTGCTCGAAATCGGTGAGCGGATTGTACAGCGCCTTCTTGCCGTAGAGCGCCGGCACCGTCGTCATCGTGGCGCTGCCGCCAAGCAGGAAGGTGTAGCCGTCGGGCGTCGCCTTCGCGACACGCGTGGCGCCGGTCATGCCGCCGGCGCCGCCGATATTCTCGATGATGACCTGCTGGCCGAGCACCTCACTCAGGCCTTGCGCCATGATGCGGCCGACGGTGTCGACCGGCCCGCCCGCCGCGTAGGGCACGATCATGGTCACCGGACGGCTCGGCCAGTCTTGCGCCGACGCAGCCGTCACCGGCGCCGCCAGCATCACGAAGGCGGCGATCATGGTCTTTGCGCGCATCAGAACCTCACCACCACGAGCCGGTCCGTGCCGGACTCGGCGCCCCAGGCCTCGCCCGGACGGCCGAGCATCTGGCGCACCGACGCGCCGCTCTTGTTGCTCGGGAAGCTCTCGAATTTCTCGGTCACCGGATCGAAGCGCAGAATTGCATTGGCGACGAAGTCGCTGACCCAGACCTTGTCCCGCTCGTCGACATAGATCGAATAGCAGCCGCTCTTGCTCTTCGGCAGCGCCCAGCTCTTCCAGCTTTTCGCGGCCGGGTCATAGCGCGCGACCTCGCCCGCGTGCCAGAAGCTGACCCACAGCGCGCCCTTCGAATCCGACCAGATGCGGCGCGGTCCGACGCCCGGGCGCGGCGGCTCGACAATGGTCGCGGCGCCGGTCGCCGGATCGATGCGTGCGATATGATCGCCGGCGAGCGATGCGTACCAGACCTCGCCGGACGGCGTCGCCGCGATGCCGTAGGGCCCGAACCCCTTCGGCGCCTTCCAGGCGTCGACCTTGCCGCTCGCCGGATCGAGGCGGCCATAGATGCCGTTCTGGCCGGTGAACCAAAGCAGGCCTTTGGTGTCGAATGCCGCCGTGTTGAGGTTGGCGCGCTCGAAGCCTTTCGGCAACGGGAACAGCTTGACTTCCTTGCTCTTCGGATTGACGCGCGCGATCGCGTTCTGCCCACCTTCGGTGATCCACGCCGCGCCGTCAGGACCGACGATCACGCCATGGGGCGCTGCGCCCTTTCCGAGCGGGATCTGTTCGACCTTGCCGGTCTTCGGATCGAGAATGCCAAGCGCGCCGTGATGTTGCGCCGTGTACCAGACGGTGCCGTCGGGCGGAGCCGCGACGTCATGCGGATGGTCGCCCGCCGTCACCGGATAGTACGTGACCGTGTCGGCCGACGCAGGCGGCGCGAATGCCACATATGACAAGAGCGCTGCGCCGAGCGCGGCCGCGAAGCGGATCATTGGTCGTCTCCCACTGCCCTCCGCCGGATTGTTTCCGGTCGTCCCCCCTCAATTCACTATTCACTCCGCCGCCTTTGCGGTCTTCCATCGCGCCGCGGCGGCATCATCGCTCTGGCGCACGTCGACCCAGCCGGCGCCTGCGGCGCGCTCCTCCTTCTTCCAGAAGGGTGCCTGCGTCTTCAAATAGTCCATCAGAAATTCCGCGGCCGCAAAAGCTGCTTCGCGATGCACGGACGCGGTCGCGACCAGCACGATGTTGTCGCCGGGAACAAGCCGGCCGTAGCGGTGAATGACGGTCACGCCGAGCAGCGGCCAGCGTTGGCTCGCCTCGGCGACGTGGCGCTCGATCTCGGCCTCCGCCATGCCGGGATAGTGCTCGAGCGTCATCGCCGCGATATCGCCGCCGCGGCAAATGCCGGTGAAGGTCGCGACCGCGCCGACGTCCGTGCGCCCCTGCGCCAGCTTGGCGATCTCGGTGCCGACATCGAAGTCCTCGCGCTGGATCCGGACCGGCACGTCAGCCCCCCGTCATCGGCGGGAAGAACGCAATCTCGCGCGCACCCGCGATGTGGGTGTCGGGCTTCACGTGATTGCGATCGATCGCCGCCCGGATCACGTTCGCGTTCTCGAACGCGTAGGCATATTCCTCGCCACGTCGCGACAGCCAGCCGATCAGATCGGCGACCGTGCGCACCGAGGCCGGCACCTCGATCTCCTCTTCGGGCTTGCCGACGCGCTCGCGCACCCAGGCAAAGTAGAGCAGTTTCATAGCGGAATATGTAGCAATTGCGCGCACGCGGCGCGAGCCCGGGACGAAGGCTAATCAACGATCAAATGACGCACGCCGGCGCGGAAATAGTCCCAGCCGGTGTAGAGCGTCAGGATGGCCGAGAACCACAACAGGCCAAGGCCAATGTCGGTCGTGAACGGCAGGATCTTGTCGCCAGCCTCACCGGCAATCAGGAAGCCGACCGCGAGGAGCTGCAGGAACGTCTTCCATTTCGCGAGCGCCGTGACCGGCACGCTGACGCGCAGCTCCGCGAGATACTCGCGCAGGCCGGAGACGAGAATCTCACGGCACAGGATCACGATCGCCGCCCACAAGGCCCAGCCGCGAATCGTTCCGTCCGCGGCGAGCATCAGCAGGCAGGACGACACGAGCAGCTTGTCGGCGATCGGATCGAGCATGCGGCCGAAGGTCGACTGCTGGCCATACGCGCGCGCCACATAGCCGTCGAGCACATCCGTGATGCCGGCCGTGATGAACACGACCAGCGCGATCCAGCGCAGCCACAGCCCGTAATCGAGGATCGCCTGCCAATACATACATGCGACGACCACCGGCACGGCGGCGATGCGGCCATACGTGAGCAAGTTCGGCAGAGCAAACGCCCGCGCCGACGATGCGGGATTCGTCGTCGTGGTCATGCGGGCAAAAGAGCACTTGGCGGGATGCGACGCAACCGTGGAAAGCAGAGATGAGCCGTGCCGGCGGCACAACCCAGGCCTGCCGTGACGTCACCGGCGGGGTGCGGATTCATGAAAGAAATCATAGATTTTCCGGGCGGTTTCGGCGTTGATGCCGGGAACATGTTCGAGGTCGGCGACGGAGGCGCGCTCGATCGCTTTCAGCGTACCGAAATGCCGCAGCAGGGCGCGCTTGCGCGTCGGCCCGATGCCGGGGATTTCCTGCAAACCGGCCTCGCGGATGTCCTTCTTGCGCTTTTGCCGATGCGACCCGATGGCGAAGCGATGCGCTTCGTCGCGCAGCCGCTGCACGAAATAGAGCACCGGGTCGCGCGGCTTGAGCTTGACCGGCTCGCGGCCCGGAATGAAGAAGGTCTCGCGGCCAGCGTCGCGCTCCGGCCCCTTCGCGATGCCGATGAGCGGCACCCCGGTGACGCCGAGGGCCTCCAGGGTTTCGCGCGCAGCCGAAAGTTGCCCCTGCCCGCCATCGATCAGCACGAGATCCGGCCAGGGAGAGTCTGACTCCTCCGCGTGCTCCTGCCCTTCTGAGTCCGGCGCGGCTGCCGCGAACTCTTCCCTCCCCGCCTGAGGGGGAGGGATCGGGAGGGGGGTCGCTATTGTTGGCTCGGCGAATCCTTCAACCACCACCCTCCCGACCGTTTCGCGGTCGATCTCCCTCACCATCAGGGCGTTCGCGCCCGTCTTCGAGGGTAACGGAGATTGTTGCTCGGCCTCTGCTTCAACCATACGCGGCGCCTCCGCCATCAGCCGCTTGAACCGGCGCGTCAGCACCTCGCGCATCATGCCGAAGTCGTCGCCCGGCGCGAGGTTCTCTGACTTGATGTTGAACTTGCGGTACTGGTTCTTGCGGAACCCCTCCGGGCCCGCGACGATCATCGCGCCGACCGCGTTCGAGCCTTGAATGTGCGAGTTGTCGTAGACCTCGATGCGACGCGGCGGCTTCACCAGTCCGAACGTCTCGCCGAGGGCGGCGAGCAGGTTCTGCTGCGATTGCGTCTCGGCGAGCTTGCGGCCGAGCGCCTCGCGCGCATTGGCGAGCGCGTGATCGACCAGCTCCTTCTTCTCGCCGCGCTGCGGCAGCGAGACCTCGACCTTGTGACCGCTCTTGACGCACAGCGCCTCGGCGAGCAGCGCGCGATCCTCGATTTCGTGCGACAGGAAGATGCAGCGCGGCGGCGGCTTGTCGTCATAGAACTGCGCCAGGAAGGCGCCGAGCACCTCCCCGGCTTCGAGCGATCGGTCGGCGCGCGGAAAATAGGCGCGATTGCCCCAGTTCTGCCCGGTGCGGAAGAAGAACACCTGAATGCAGGAATAGCCGCCCTGCTGGTGCACGGCGAACACGTCGGCTTCCTCGACGGTGCGCGGATTGATGCCCTGGCGCGACTGCACCTGCGAAAGCGCCGCGAGGCGGTCGCGATAGACCGCGGCGCGCTCGAAGTCGAGCGTGTTCGAGGCCTTCTCCATTTCGCCGGCGAGCTCTTCCTTCACGGCGCGGCTCTTGCCGGAGAGGAACGCCTTCGCCTCGCGCACCAGCTCGGCATAATCGCCATGCGAGATCTCGCCGGTGCACGGCGCCGCGCAGCGCTTGATCTGATGCAACAGGCACGGCCGCGTGCGGCTCTCGTAGACCGTGTCGGTGCACGAGCGGATGAGGAACGCGCGCTCCAGCGCCCTAATCGTGCGGTGCACCGCCTGCGCCGACGCGAACGGGCCATAATAGTCGCCCGGCTTGTTGCGCGCACCCCGATGCTTGACGATCATCGGCGGCGTCTCGCCGGCCGTGATCAGGATGTAGGGAAACGACTTGTCGTCGCGCATCAGCACGTTGAAGCGCGGGCGCAGCCGCTTGATCAGGTTGGCTTCGAGCAGCAGCGCTTCGGTTTCGGTCGCGGTCGAGACGAATTCGATCGTGGCGGTTGCGGCGATCATACGCATGATGCGCGCCGTGTGACCGGCCATGCGCGCGTAGGAGACGATCCGCTTCTTGATGCTCTTCGCCTTGCCGACGTAGAGCACCTCGCCCTTGGCATCGAACATGCGGTAGACGCCGGGGCCGGGCGGCGCGAGCTTGGCGTAACGCTGGATCGCCGCGACGCCGCCCGCAACCGGCCCTTGCGGCGCTTCGTCCTCGAGCGCGGGCAGTCCAAGCTCGTCCTCGACCTCGTCTTCCTCGAGGTCGATGTCCGGCTCGATATTGGCTTTGGGGTCGTCGGGCAGCATGGGCGGAAAATAGGGATTCGCCGCCGAATGAGCCAGCGCTGTGTGTCCCGCACGCGGTGCAGCGCGTAACGCTGCACCGCAGATGCGGGACCGTTCCGGACTGTGCGATCCCGGGTCAGCAGCGCATCATTTCATGCCGCGCTGCGCCCGGGATGACGGCTGCGCCGTCACTTTCCGTCATGGAAGATGACGCCCAGCGTATGGCGTGTTCCGTCGCGCAGACGGCTGACGCCATGGCGCATGTTCACGCGGTAGACGCCGCGCGTGCCCTGCACCGGCCGGTGGTGTACCGGGAAGATGACACCCTCGCCCTGCCCCAATGGCACGACCTCGGCGCGCGACTGCATCCGCGGCCGCTGCTCCGTCAGCACGAACTCGCCGCCGGAGAAGTCCTTGCCGGGCCGCGAGAGCAGGAACGCAACTTGCAACGGGAACACGAGCTCGCCGTACACATCCTGGTGCAGGCAGTTGTAGTCGCCGGCTCCATACTGCAACAGCAGGGGGGTCGGACGCGTCTGCCCGGCGGCGTGGCAGCGCTTGAGGTAGCCGGCATGCGTCGGCGGAAAGCGCTGCGCGATGCCCAGTTGCTCGTTCCAGCGATTGGCAATATCGGCGAGCGGCGCGTAGAGCGCGCCGCGTAGCGACGCCACGATGTCGGGCAGCGGATAGGCGAAGTACTTGTATTCGCCGCGGCCGAAACCATGGCGCCCCATGATCACGCGTGACCGGTAGAGCGAGTCCTCGCCATAGCGCGATGCCGTCGCGGCGCATTCGTCCGCCGTCAGCAGCGCGCCGGTGGTGGCGCAGCCGTGCGCATCAAGATCCGCGGCGACGCGTTGCCAGTCGAGGGCGCCGACGCGTGCGGCGATGTCAGGCGTCTCAATGATGCGGGCGTGGGCTGCGCGGCTCATGATTGTCCTCCGTTTTGGAGGATATGGCGGGCGGCCCCGCGCGCAACCACCCGATTCCTGTTCACGGCTTGGCGACTTCAGAGCTTGGCGGCGCCAGTTCCCGCGATGCGCCCGAGCACCGTCGCGGTCAGAAGGCCGTTGCCCGAGAGATAGCCGGAGGCCTGCGCGCCCGATACGCCAACCGCTGCGCCGCCGGCGGCAAACAGATTAGGCAGCGGCCTGCCGTTTTGGCGTAACACACGCGCATGCGTGTCGATCGCGAGGCCGCCCTGGGTATGGAACAGCGCGCCGGTGACCTTGACGGCGCAGTACGGTGGCGCGAGCCGCTGCTCGACGATGCGGCCGAAGCGATCCGGTTTGCCGAGCTCGATTTGCGCGAACTCCGCGCACAACGCATCGGCCGCAACGCCGATGCGCCGCGCCAGCGCCTCGAGCGTATCCGCAACGATCAGGGCGCCGGCCTTCTCGGCATTGCGGAAATCCTCGAACTGCCGCGCGACATCCGCGATACGCGCATCGAAAATATCGAACGCGATGGCATCGGGCTGGCGCAGCACATCGGCCGCAGCCTCCGAATAGCCGCGCGCCTCGTTGGAAAAACGTCGGCCGTCGCGGTTCACCTGAAATCCGCCTTCGGTCACCACCGCCCAGGTGATAAGAACATTGTGTGGCGTCGCGACCGAGCCGTGGCCCTGATACGCGGCGAGATGCAGCGTGCGCGCGCCAAGCGCCTCACCCCATAGCAGCGCGTCGCCGCGGTTGCCGGGATGGCCGAAATAGAGCGCGTCGGCCATTTCGGGAATGTGCCGGCGCACAAGTTCGGCGTTTCCGCCGTAGCCGCTAGAGGCCAGCACCAGCGCGCCGCAGCCGATCGTTTCACCCGCGCCACTCGCATTGATCTCAACACCCTCGACGAAACCGTCTTCGTCGGCGAACAAAGTCTCGCAGGCACGGTTGGTCAATATCGGTATATCGCGCGCCTCGACGGCTGCGCGCAGACGATCGATCAATTCGGCACCGGTGCGACTCGGCAAGCCATGCATGCGATGTGCCGAGTGGCCCGGATAGTTGAAGTCCGTGATCACCTCGAACGGCATCGCGCAAGTATCGGCAAGCCATTCGACCGTTGGGCCGGCGCGCTCCGCGACCATACGCACCAGCCTCGCGTCCGCTTCGCCATGCGCCTTGTGCGCAATGTCGTCGGCGAAGAGCTTGGGTGAATCCGCGATGCCGTGCTCGCGCTGAAAACGTGTGCCCGCCGCCGGAATCAACCCTGCCGAAAGCGCCGTCGAACCGGACGGCACCGCGTCGCGCTCGATCAGCAGCGGCTCGATTCCGGTCTCATGCGCGGCGAGCGCGGCGCATAGTCCGGCGGCGCCCGCTCCGATGATCAGCAGCGGCACCTCGCTGTCGAACTCGACGTCTTCGCTGGCGCGGACCGCGCTCATTCGACGATGCTCGCGTCCGGCGTCGCCCAGGCGAGGTGCTGCCCGCCATCGACCGCGAGCGTCACGCCCGTGACGCTGCGCGCACCGGCGAGATAAACGACCGCAGCCGCAATCTCCTCCGGCAACGGACCGCGCCCGAGCGGCACCGCCGCGGCCTGACGCGCGAAGTCCTCGGGCGACTGCCGTGCGCTGGCCATTGTCGGCCCGGGCGCGACCGCATTGACCCGCACGTTCGGCGCGAGCGCCTGCGCCAGCATGCGAGTTGCGACATGCAGCGCCGATTTCGCCAGCGTGTAGGAGACAAAATGCGGCGTCGGCTTGAACACGCGCTGATCGAGCACGTTCACGATCGCGGCGCCCTCACCTGCCTGCGCGGCGAAAGCCTGCGCCAAAAACAGCGGCGCGCGCAGATTCACGGCGAACTGGCGATCGAAGCGCTGCGGATCGAGCGTGCCGATGCCGTCCGGTTCGAAGCTCGCGGCATTGTTCACGAGCAGATGCAACGGCCCGATCGCGCGCACCGCTGCGCCGATCAACTCCGCGACGGCCGTGTGACTTGACAGATCCGCCTGCACCACTGCGGCGCGTCCGCCTGCGCGCATGATCTCGTCGCGCAGCGCCTCGGCTTCGCCGAGCGACCGCTGCGCGTGGATCGCGACCGCATAGCCGGCCTGATGCAGCGCGCGCACGATCGCGCGGCCGATGCGACGCGCGCCACCAGTCACCAGTGCGGCTCGTTGTTCCGTCATTGCACGTAAAGCTTATGCCGCATGGTGAATCGAATCCGACTGCGCGAGAGGCGAATAGAGAAAGCCTTAGGCATATCCCGGATGGCTTTTCGCATTTTAAGAAAGTTTAACTCAATGGCCGCGAAAGTGCTCGGAAGACGGGCGGGAACGGTCATGACTGGGCGGAAGTGACCAAAGCGCGGGCGGCGATTTCGGTCAAAACGAAACGCCGCCCGTGGGTCTTGCCCGAACAGCACAGACGAGAGAGAAAGATGAAGACGATCTTCCGCGCATTCGCCCCGTTCGTCATCATGGCGGCGGTCCCGACCGCGCCGGCTGGCGCGGCGGACCTTTATCGCAAAGCGCCGGCTTATGCAGCTGCGCCGCTCAATGTCTACAGCTGGAACGGCGTCTATGTCGGCGCCAATCTCGGCTATCAGTGGGGCACGGTGACGAACTGGCCCTCCACCAACCCGAGCGGCGTGATGGGCGGCGGCCAGGTCGGCTACAATTGGCACGTTCATCCGAATTGGGTGCTCGGCATTGAAGCCGACATTCAAGGCTCGGGCGCGAACGACACCTTCGCGGCTTACAAGTTTTCCAATCCCTGGTTCGGCACCGTGCGCGGCCGTGTCGGCTACGCGATGAACAACGTGTTGTTCTACGCCACGGGCGGTCTCGCCTATGGGGGAATCACGGTTGATCTCGGTCCATTCAGCGAATGGCAGACACATCTCGGCTGGACCGCCGGCGGCGGCGTCGAGGTCGGCTTGACGCCGAACTGGTCTGCCAAGGCCGAGTACCTCTATGTGCGTTTGGAAGACCGCGGTTATGTGCTGACCGGCGTGCAGAACGGGCTGCAGTCGAACATCTTCCGCCTCGGCGTGAACTACCGTTTCTGAATCTCAACTCGGACAGGTTGAGCGGCGCTCGCCTCGCGGCGGGCGCTTTTGCTTTCTGGCACGATTATACCACGGCTTCGCATGGAACTCTTATGGAACCGTAATACCATTTATGTCATTGATTGACTTATGTTATTTGGTCAAACTCTGGCCGTGAGTGTGGCCTTTTTACACTAGACGCTTGGCCAAATTCGGCGCGAAGTTCGCAGCACGTTAAAGCTGCGATCCTCGGGGAGGCCCTTCATGCAACGTGTTCTTCTCGCCGCCGGAATGCTCGCGTTTGCGTCGAGTTCCGGTTTCACCGCGGACCTTCCGGCCAAGGCGCGGCCGATGGCGCCGATCGCGGCTCCGATCTACAACTGGAGCGGTTTCTACATCGGCGGCAATGCCGGCGGCGGATGGGGCCGCGCGGATTATCTGAACACCGCGAATACAACGCTCTTTGGTGACGTCGCAGGGCCGCCCCCGTTCAGCCACAACACCTCCGGCTTCATCGGCGGTGGACAGATCGGCTTCAATTGGCAAGTCACCAACTGGGTGTTCGGCCTCGAAGCAATGTACGACTACTCGGATATCCGCGGCAGCGTGAATCCGCTGCGCGGCGGCGCTCCTCCGCTCGGCATGGACGACGTGTTTGAGACCCGCATCCGTTCGCTCTTCTTGGGCACGGCTCGGCTCGGCTACGCCTGGAACAATTGGCTGCTCTACGCCAAGGGCGGCTACGCGGGCGGTGACGTGAGAGTCAGCGTCGTTGACACCGTCGGTGCGAATCAGGGTGCCGGATCCGACACCAAGTGGCGCCACGGGTGGACCGTCGGCGGCGGTCTCGAATACGGCATCACGCCGAACTGGACTGTCGCGGCCGAATACAACTACGTGCGGCTGCAGTCGGGAAGCTACGAGCTTGGCGGCACCGCGGCGCCGGCCGTGTACACTTTCGATGTCGATACCCGCGATACCCATCTCGCGACGATCCGGCTGAACTACAAGTTCGATTGGGGCGGCGGCCCGGTCGTGGCGCGGTACTGATCGCCGCAAGCATCTGGAACCGGCAAAGCCCCAGGTTACCACCTGGGGCTTTGTCGTAGGCAGACTTCTCGCACTAGCTTGGTCGTGATAAAACTTGTCTACGCGGGCTGAAACCACAGGGGGCTCTTCATGGCAGAAACTGTCGCACCAGATCAGGGGTGGGACTCGTACAACCAGCAGATCGCGCTGCACCCGCTGCCTTCGAGCACGCCGGCGCAACCCGCCGCGCCGCAACCGACCGCGCCGCAGCCAAGCGGCGTGGTGGCAGACTCTGGAGTTGTCGTTCCGAACGTGATGGTCCCGCAGCCGCCGAGCGGCACAGCAGATGCCGGGGCGCTTATCGCAGCACAGTTGCAGGCACCGAGCATCCCGCTGCTGGGTCCCGCCGTTTCGGACAGTGCCGCCGTGACGCCGGTGTTCCCGACCTCGACGATCTCCGACTCGCAAGGCTCTACACTCGTGTCGCTGAGCAGCGGCTCGGGCTATGAGAGCTACGGCTGGTACATTGTCCCTTCCGCCTCCAATCAGTATGGCGAAGGCCCTGGCGATGGCGACTTCAAGATCGATTTCGCCGGCGACATCATCACCGAATGGTATTTCGTCTGACTGATTCGCGGGCGCGCTCGCGTCAGCGACATGAGAGCCCCGCCAACTGCGGGGCTCTTTTATTTTGCGCGGCGCTCTTTTTCGGTTCCGCGACGGTGCTTCACTCCATTGGCTTCGATGCGACGTCATCGCCGCCACCTCGGCGCCATCGCGCGTTCACATTTCGAACACCATGTCTCGCTTTCGGCCGACCTTTTCGTCCCGCTTTGTACGGTTGAGCCGCGCTGTTGCCGTCAAGCTACAGCATTCCAACGTGCATCCCGTTAGAGACCGCTGCATGCAAATGATCTGTTTAGTTGGACGGGGAAATTCTGACATGAAGAAGCTTGTACTTGCTGCCGCGGGACTGCTGGCTCTGAGCATCGGCTCTGCCAGCGCGGCCGATCTCGGCTCGCGGATGGTCACCAAGGCGCCGGCGCCGGTTCCGGTCGTCTACAACTGGACCGGTTTCTATCTCGGTGTGAACGGCGGTTACGGATGGGCGCGCTCGGAGCATGTGGATGTCTTCGGTGTGACCAGCGGGACCTTCAATCAGCGCGGCGGGCTGATCGGTGGCACGATCGGTTACAACTGGCAGCTCGGCTCGACGGTGCTCGGTCTCGAGGGTGATCTGGACTGGGCCCGCATCAACGGCTCGACCGCTTGCGGCGCCCTCAACAGCTGCTTCACCGACATGCGTGCCTTCGGCACGGTGCGCGGCCGTCTCGGCTACGCGTTCGGCAACTGGATGCCGTACATCACCGGCGGTCTCGCGGTCGCCGATCTCAACGTCGGCCAGACCCTCGCAGGCGTGGCATCGCACGAAGATTGGCGCGCGGGCTGGACGATCGGCGGCGGTCTCGAGGTTCTGTTCGCGCCTGGCTGGTCGGCCAAGGCGGAATACCTCTACGCCGACTTCGGCCGCAACGCGATCAGCTACGGCGCGCCGTTTGCGGTCAACGTTTCCGAGCGGAACGTGAATATCGTCCGCGGCGGTATCAACTACCACTTCAATTGGGGTGGCCCGGTGGTTGCGCGCTACTAAGCGCCACACGAATGAAGCGAAAAAGCCCCGGCCTCGCCGGGGCTTTTTTGTTGTCTCGAGCAGCGCCGACGTCACGGCGCGGCGCGATGCAGAGTGCCACGGCCGGGCGTAGACTAGTGAGGGGGTCACAGCCAGCGTGTGATGAAGATTCGAAGAAAAGTCATCACGCTCCCGCCCCGCCGTTGCGCATACGCGCTTGTTCGCGATAAATCAGCTGTTCTCATGCGGTCGATAAGCAAGGCTTTGGGATGCGCAGCCTCAACCTTGACCAGCTTCGCACGCTGGCCACAGTTGCCAAGCTGGGCAGTTTCTCCGCCGCCGCCCGCGAGCTGAGCCTCACGCAGCCCGCGGTCAGCCTGCAGATTCGCGAGCTGGAGCAGCGCGTCGGCCTGCGCCTGATCGACCGGGTCGGCAAGAACGCGCGTCCCACCGCGGCTGGGCAAGACCTGATCGCGCATGCCGAGCGCATGATGGCGGAGGCGGAACGTGCGCTCGCCGCGATGCGCGGACACAAGGAGGGCCATGCTGGACGCGTGCACCTCGGCACCGGGCCGACCGCACTCGCCTATATTCTTCCGCCGGTGCTGCAGCGCTTACGTGCAGATCATCCCGATCTCGAGCTCGTCATCACGACCGGCACCACGCAGGAAATCACCGACGGCATGCTCGAGAACGAGCTCGACCTCGGCCTCACCTCGCTGCCGGTCGACGAGCAGATCTTCAGTGTGGTTGCAATCCGCGAGGATGAGATGGTGGCGATCTTTCCGGCCACCGATAGCTGCATTCCCGACACGGTCGCTCCCGCCGATCTTGCCGGCCGGCCACTGATCCTCGAATACTATCGGATCAATCAAAATCGACTCGCACGCGGCTGGCTCAAGGCCGGAGGTATCGAGGCAAAGCCGGCACTGCAGTTCAACGGCGTTGACGCGATCAAGGACGCGGTCGCGGCCGGGCTTGGTGTCGGAATCGTGCCGCGGCCGGCGCTGAGCGGCGGGCGCGCAATCGAGCAGCTGACTGCAAGGCCGCTCGATCCGCCGCTGATCCGAACGCTCGGATTGATTCAGCGCCACGACAAGCCGGACGATCCGGCTCTGCTCCTGGTGCGCGAGGCCCTTCTGTCGCTACGCGCGCCGCCCTGCACCGCCGAGAGCGGCGCCGGCAAACTCTCGTGAGCCCGCGCGTCAAGGCTGCGTGACTCGCGTTCTCGAGCAACGTCACCTCGATCCGACGGCTGCAGCATCGGCGGCGCCGCCCAGGCTTCATCGCGGGCCTCCTCGGATGATGCGGTCGCATGCCCGGTGGCGTCGTCATGCGCGAGTAGCAGAGTCGCAAGCCGCTTGCGTGCGCGCAGCATGCGCGTCTTGACGGTGTTCACCGGCACGCCGGTGATCACGGCGACTTCGCGCAGCGACTTCTCATGATAATAGACGAGATCGAACAGCGCGCCGTCGCTCGGCGGCAGCATCGCCAGGCATTCGCGCAGTCGCACGATCGATTCGCGGCGCTCGATGGCAAGATCCGGCAAGTCGGTCGGATCGACCAGCGTCGCCGCGAGCGTGTCGCTCAAGGGCTCCGGTGGCATGCCGAGCCGCTGACGCGCGGAGAGCGCCTTGTTGCGCGCGATGCCGAGCAGCCAGGTCGAGACCGACGATCGATTTTCGAACTGCGGCGCGGCCTGCCACACCGCAAAAAAGGTGTCGCGCACCACGTCCTCGGCGACCTCGCGATTCTTCACGAAGCGTATGACGAAGCGAAAGATGCGGACCTGGTAGCGTCCCATCAGCACCTTCATGGCGCTCTGATGCCGCCCCGCGATCTGCGCTATCAGAACGCCGTCCGACTGGTTGGCGGCCGTGTTCTCGGGCTCCCGATCATCCCGCGCGATGAGTCCAATCAAGCGCATCACTCGCTGCCTTCCCTGCCAGGTCGGGGCTTGCCCCTCGTCACTGCGAAACGTTCGGCGCGTCGGAGACGCCAGGGCATGCAGACGCTGTGTTCGTATCGATCAGGTCTGCATGCTGGCGAGGCGCATGATCGCAAGCGGCAGATCAGCACCCTGTCGGATCGAACTTCCTCAATCGTCCAACGCTCGGCGGCAATGTGAATGGCACCGGCCGGGAAGCAAATTTAATCTTCTAATCGTCGCGATAAGGAAAGACGCTGTGGCGCCGCGCTCGTACCGCATCGTGCGCCGACCACACGCGTTGAGCGGCAAATCCGCCTGATTGCCTGCATGAGTCGCGGCGCGACGATACCGACGCGATACCGACGAAACAGCCGACGATACCAACGACACAAACACGCCCGCGGCACCAAGTTGCCGCACTGGTGGCAAGCGCGCGCGATCACGAAGTCTTTACAGCAGTTCCGGCGCACCTTATGGACCGCGCGGGGCGGCGCGGTATCCGATGCAAGGCACCGGCGGGGAGAACGCTCGATGAGAAAGCTGCAAATCGCCTTCGTGCTTTGCGTTGCGCTGATGGGGACCGCCGGCGCGCAGGAGCGTTTCATCACGCTCGCGTCGACGACGTCGACCGAACAGTCAGGTCTGTTCGGCCATATCATTCCGATATTCCGTCAGGCCACCGGGCTCGACATTCGCGTCGTCGCGGTCGGCACCGGGCAGGCGCTGGCGATCGGGATGCGCGGCGATGCGGATGCGCTGCTGGTTCACGATCGAATCGGCGAAGACAAGTTCGTCGCCGAAGGCCACGGCGTCGATCGCCGCGACGTCATGTTCAACGATTTCGTGCTGGTCGGGCCGCGCGCGGATCCGGCACGTATTCGCGGGTTGAAGGACGCCAAGGAGGCCTTCCGCCGCATCGCCGCGAGCGGCGCGCTGTTCGCGAGTCGCGGCGACGACAGCGGCACCAACCGCATGGAGCTGCGCTTCTGGAAGCTCGCTGCGGTCGATGTCTCGGCACGTCCGGCCTGGTACCGCGAGCTCGGCCAGGGCATGGGACCGACACTCAACACGGCCGCGGGCCTCAATGCCTATACGCTCACCGACCGCGCCACCTGGGCGAATTTCCGCAACCGCCAGGAGCTGGAAATCCTGACCGAGGGCGATGCGGCGCTGTTCAATCCCTATGGCAGCATTCTGGTCAATCCGGCCAAAGGCACGCACATCAAAGCGGCCGATGCGAAGATCTGGCACGAGTGGCTCACCGGGCCGGCCGGCCGCGCCGCAATCGCATCATTCAAGATCAACGGCGAGCAATTGTTCTTTCCGCTGCCGGGAGAGAAAATCAACTAGAGCATGGTCTGATTGCGTAAGACCGGACTGGCTCAGAAAAGCTCCCTCACACCAGCAGGTGTTGCTATCTGCGCACGATAGCGAAGGATATTGCCTTGCACGATGACCGGAGGCCGGTCGACGTCCAGGCCTCGATAAAGCTCCGAGATGGCGGCAGCGTCGGGATGCTCGAGAGCGAACGATCGAAGCCGCGCGCCCCGGTCCGCTATCGTGGCCATCGCGCGAGACTTGCCGTGCCTGTCGATGATGGATGGAGCCGCGCCGTCGAGCGGAAGCGAGCCGTCATCCGGGATGCCGAACTCGAATGACGGCGCGGTCCACGGCAGAGAGACCTTCTTCCCGAAGATGCCCTCCCGACCCGCGAGGACAATGTCGATGGCCTCCGTCCTCGCAACCCAGCCTCGAAGGCGGCGTCCCGCATCCCAATCGGCTTTGACGGCCTTCTGATCATCGAGACCGAACCAGCGTGCGCGACCCGGCGGCTCGCCATCCGGATCCAGGGCCACGATCTCAAGGTAAACCGAGTCGCCGAGCTGAAGCAGGTGATTGTAGGTGCCCATGTAGCCGTGGCGTTGCCCGAAGGGGACATCGACATCAATGCATGCGCGAACGTGAGCTACCCCTTCGATCAAGGTTGGCGCGATGACAGTGAGGTGGTCGAGCTTGAGCATGGCCCGGCGAGAGGTCGAAGCTGGGGTTAATCTAGAGCAGATTCCGATCAGGCTGAAGCGTATCCGGCTTCGGCGAAGTAGTTGGCGCATTCTTGCGGTGTGAAGGCGTTGAAGGCATCTGCGATCGCGACGTCGAGGGTCTCGACGGTCCTGG
>Ga0081539_10002559_pt1 | contig 25210 bp, 20 predicted proteins | sample TabmetS4T2R2_FD_71023 | JGI IMG/M metagenome (GOLD analysis project Ga0081539, IMG submission 71023) | Tabebuia heterophylla rhizosphere microbial communities from the University of Puerto Rico - S4T2R2 | ecosystem: Host-associated > Plants > Roots > Rhizosphere ...
GTTTCCAGGAGTGGCAGGGGCCCATGGACCCACAACGCCAAAGTCTAGAATGTTGTGCATGTAGTTCTTGACAATGATGGGCATGGGCTGGTCACCGGCGACGGCGATCACGAAGGGTCCTTCATTGATAACCACATCAATGGCTTCCCAAACCACCTTATGGCGATCCTCGATGGTGCCTGTGTCGCGGGCTTTGTTATACAAATCCTGCAACTGCTGTGCTGGGCTTCCAGCTTCGGGTTCCAAGCCGCATGGATATTGAGTGCCACCCTCAACAGGGGCCTCCGCACATTCAGCGCCACCTTTGGCGAACCAGCGACCCTCAAGTGGGAACATGTAGCGATTGACGATCGGGAACAACCAGTCGGGGTAGGTCAGGATGTCGATCTCAGAAATATGGGCGCCGCGCAGCATGTAATACCCTTCGTTCGTGCGGGTATCCAGGTCCGGCTGACCCTGCAGATTGAGGATCTTCACCTTAATGCCAAGGTTGGTTTCCCATTGTTTCTTCATCTCGTCAGCCGCGTCTACCTGTACCTTGAGGCTGCCGCCCCAGTCTGAGATATCGAGCGTCATTTCGAAGGGCTCGCCACTCGGCAGGGTGCGGAAGCCATCGGCGCCTTTCTCCATGCCGATTTCATCCAGCATAGCATTGGCTGCATCTACATCAAAATCCACATCCGCCTGTGCCCACTTTTCATATACCGCTTGCCCTTCAGGACCAGCGAAGTGCCACGATTGTGGGCTCAGAGTCATGCCTTTTGCTTCGGCAATGCCACCCCAGGCAACATCGATCACACGCTGGCGATCAAAGCCAATGGAAAGGGCTTTGCGGAAGCGTTTGTCACGCAGCAGCTCCCGGATCTCTGTAGCCTTTTCGGGCGTATCATTCTCATAGTTCTTGCCGCCCTCTACATAGTCCTGGTTGACCATGTAGCCTGGCCAGGCGCCTGCACCGTTCATGTAGTTTTCGAGGAAGTGATAGTTGCCTGCTTCAGCATTCTCAGACAGGAATGGGATCTCATTGGGTCCACCGCAGATGCGGAAGGCGGTATCGTATTTACCCTGTGAGCAGTTCAGGATGCGGGTCTGCTCATCAGCAACGATTTCTACCTGGATCTCGTCAATGTATGGCAATTGGTTGCCTTCTGTATCCACGCGCCAGTAGTAGGGGTTGCGACTGAAGGTGTACAGCTGGCCATCTGAAGATAACTCGGAAAGACACCAGGCGAAGAGGCATGGATAACCAGGGGTCTGCCACCACTTATCGATATTGGTGTAATCTTCCCAGGTTGCACCGGATGTCATCTCAGGGTGATATTGCTTGAGATAATGCGCAGGCTTCATGAAGTTCTTTGCAAACTCCCAGAAACCCTGGGCCATGAAGTATGGATCAATCCACAGCGGGCGATCCGTTGATTGCCAAACGACGGTATAGTCATCAGGGAAGGTCATAGTGATCGGTGTGCCATCGTTGTTGCGGAGATACGCAGGAATCGTCCAGATTTTTTGATCCGGATTCTGAGCAAAGTCTTCCCACCAATATTGCCAGTCTGCGCTGGTGTATGGCTCCCCATCGGACCATTTCAAACCTGGGCGAAGGTGAAGCGTGAACGTCTTACCATCCTCTGACCATTCGTAGGACTCGGCCAAGCCTGGCTCGTAACCGGTCAGGTCAGCTTTCCATTTGATCGGCGCTTCCACCGCGAAGTACAACTGAACATTACCGACTTCGGGCCACCAGGAGGCAGTATGTAACGTGCCACCATACTTGCCGATCGACTCTACAACTTCGGTGACAACCGGATTGTCAGGTAAGCGCTCCTCGACGGGCGGCAGGTCCATGCTGTCCAGCATAGGCGCCTGCTGGAGGGTGGTGGGAACAGCAGGAGCTTCCGTCCCTGCAGCGGGCTCGGTTGCTGCGCCAGGTTCGGTTGCCGCCGGGGGTTCAGTGGCAGCTGGTTCAGTAGCCCCAGGTGCAGTAGCGGCCGGTTCTTCAGTCGCTACAGGAGCGCCACCACAGGCGGTGAGGACGATACTGGCTATCACCATAAAACTCAAGAGCAGTGAGAGTTTCTTTTTCATTATTTCTCTTCTCCTTAATATGAGTGTAGGAAATTTTTCAACTTGCATGATGTTCAACATGAGTTATGAGATTTATCACTGCTTCGATGTTATCACCTCCATTTCGTCTTGTATGGGATTCTGTTGTTTTGTTATCTGCAACGAGCCACTCTTCATAGTTTGCGCCTTATTCTCAACTGTGTTGTGAATCGCGATACTAATCGCTTGCACCAATGCACCTATCAATGAAGAGCGGCGACCAAGCATTGCCATCGTAATCCGTACCCCATGCTCGGACGCACGTAAGGATCTGGCATGCACAGCCTGACGAATTGGACCTGTCAACAAGTCGCCGACTTGTGCTACGCCGCCACCGATAATTACTGTACTTGGATTGATCAAATTTATTAAGCCGGCCATTGCAATTCCAATGAATGTCCCTGAGCGTTTTAGAATTTCCTGAGCTGCCAGGTCTCCTCTGCGCGCGGCCTCGACCACATCGCGTGCCGTGATCAAATCAATGTCAATTTCAGAAAGCAGAGTTCTTTTGCCCGAAGCAGCAAGTTTTTTCGCCTGTGAGGCAATGGCATGCCCACCTGCAAAGGCTTCGAGACAGCCATGGTTTCCACAAGCGCAAAGTGGACCATTCTCATCGACGGTGAGGTGACCGATTTCTCCGGCTGAACCAGTCGTGCCTCCATAGATTTGTTTATTGATCATCAGGCCTGCGCCAATTCCACTCCCCACTTTAATAAAAGCTAGATTTTTCTCACCTCGCCCAGCTCCGTATGCCCATTCACCTAAGGCGCCAAGCTCGGCGTCATTGTTTAGAGTTACGGCCGTTCCCCATTGCTTTTCGAGAGTTGCGCGTATCGGATATCGATCCCATCCCGGCATAATGGGTGGAGCCATTACCATTCCTTTTTCGGCGATCACGGGACCCGGCACACCGACTCCTACCGCGGCAAGGTCAGTCGTTGTAAGTCTGCGCTTCTGCAACAATTCATTTAGGATTCGGTCTGCCGTGTTAAGACAATTCGTTGGTCCATCTTCAATTTTAAAGGCGACTTCTGTTTCTTCGAGAATGCGAGCGGAAAAATCCCCCAGTGCTACACTCAAATGCATAGCTCCCATGTCAACCGCGGCAACCAGGCCGCGATCAGGGTTGATTTCCAATACAACAGGCGGGCGGCCGCTCGACGTAGTTCGATTTTCTGTTTCCAGGATAATGGAGTTTGCAATTAAATCATTGACGATGATAGTGACTGCGGCTCGCGTTAACCCCATTTCCTCGGCGAGATCTGTTCGCGAAATTCCCCTTCCTGCAAAGCGAATCAAATCCACCGCAGCGTGTTTGTTAAAATTCCTAACATTCTGATTGACTGGAAGCCAGTAGAAAGCGGACAAGTTGTATCCTTATTAGGAAATAGGTACGGGTGAATTGGGGGCTATGATAGCATAAATCAGAATATTATCAAGTGTTTTAACAAAGTCCAATCTTAAAGTTTTTTCGGTTAAGAAATGCAGGTGGAGCCGCTGGGGCTGCACCTGCATGGTTCTCAAGAAGACTTCTTAGCGAATTGCTTCTTCTGTAGCTGCATCGAAGATATGAACGTTATCCATATCAAAGGCAACAGTAGCCTGTTCGCCAACGCGCAGCTTCGAGCGCGGGTCGACGCGGGCGACAAACGTATTTTTTCCGCTCACGAGATAAAGGAAAATCTCGTTACCCATTAATTCGGTCACATCCACCTTGACAGCGACTTTTTCGGCGTCGATGTTTGTGGGTACATATTCCGCATCGTGGATATTTTCAGGACGAATTCCGAAGATAATATCCTTGCCTTCATGCGCCTCAAATGGTTTCGCAAGTTTTGAAGGAATGGCAACAACAAAATCACCTGCATCAACTACCAGTTTGCTCCCATCCTTACGTAACTTGGCAGGGAAGAAGTTCATAGCAGGTGACCCAATAAACCCGGCTACGAAAAGATTATTGGGGCGGTCATACAAATTTTGTGGCGTATCGAGTTGTTGCAGCACACCCTTGTTGATAACCGCGATACGGGTTGCCATGGTCATGGCTTCGGTCTGGTCGTGAGTCACATAGATGAAAGTGGTCTGCAAACGCTGATGCAATTTGCTGATTTCAGCGCGCATGGCCACACGCAATTTTGCATCCAGGTTTGAGAGCGGCTCATCGAACAAAAAGACCTTCGGTTCGCGCACGATGGCACGACCCACTGCCACACGTTGACGTTGACCACCCGATAGTTGTCGCGGTTTGCGCTGGAGGAGTTCCTGGATACCAAGAATATCTGCGGCTTCACCAACGCGTCGCTTGATTTCATCCTTTGGAACTTTGCGCAACTTCAGGCCAAATGCCATATTGTCATAAACAGAGAGATGAGGATAGAGCGCGTACGATTGAAAGACCATGGCGATATCACGATCTTTCGGCGCCACATCGTTAACAATCCGATCACCGATCTTGATATTGCCGCTGGTGATTTCCTCCAACCCTGCCAGCGACCGCAATGCGGTGGTCTTTCCACAACCAGACGGACCAACGAGAACAAGAAACTCTTTGTCAGCAACATGAATATTCAGATTGTTGACAGCCTTCACGTCGCCAAATTGCTTGACGACATTTTCAAATGTGACACTTGCCATGGTTCTTTCCTCCGTTTCGTGGGAATATAGTGATTCGATTATACACGTATTTTTTTAATAATAGAAGAAGTTTGCGAACAAGTTGTTTCAAATCTAATATTCGGCGTCTACATGACTCAAATAATCAGCCACTTCCCCCAGGTTTTGAAATATATAGCTCGGTTGATAAGGTGACATTGGCACTTCATCGGCTCGTGTTTCACCACTCAAAACAAGGATGGTGGGAATACCAGCAGTTGCTCCGAGGGCAATATCTGTGTAGAGTCGATCGCCGATCATGCACATCGCTGAAACCGGAACTCCTATCCGTTCAGCAGCTTTCTCGACAATTAAGCGATTCGGTTTTCCTACAACGAGATCCGGTTCACGACCTGTAGAAGCTTTGACAAAAGCGATCATCGCACCAATATCGGGCATAAAGCCGGTCTCGGTCGGGCAGTTGAAATCAGGATGCGTCGCGAGGTATGGCACACCTGCCCGAACCAGATCGCATAATTTCCACAACTTGTCATAGGTTAGCGTTGTGTCAAAACCCAGCACAGCGAAATTGGGCGCGTCATGCGTAAGCTCAAAACCACGGGCAATGAATTCATTTTCGAGTGCCTTGGTACCCACAACATAAACACGCGCGCCAGGCTCCAATTGTTGAATATGCATTGCCGTCGCTTCACCGGAGGTCAACACTTTCTCGCGAGAGATGGATAAACCTAAACGAGTAATTTTTTCTGCATATTGTCCACTGTCTTTGGAAGAATTGTTTGTCAGAAATAAAAAATCGCGCTCTTGCTGTTTCAAGACATCAATGAACTGCAACGCGCCCTCGAGCAATTGTTCCCCCATATAGAACGTTCCATCCATATCCAACAGGAAACAACGAACTCCTGCCAGTGAATCGTTTTCTTTCATTGAAGATTAAACCTTACGCCTTGCTGCCTGCTCAAACACCGGTAGTAGGGCAAAATACGTTTGTCGGTATCGTTCATAAGCTTCTTCATATGCCGACTTCGCGGTCGGATCTGGATCAATCCGCTCGCGGAGTCGCACGATATGATTACTCGCCTCGGAAAGCGTGGCGTATGCGCCGATTCCTACCAACGCGACAAGCGCCGCGCCTAGTGATGTAGTCTCAGTAATTTCTGGCACATTAACTTGCAAGCCCGTGACATCGGCCTTAATCTGATTCCATAGCTGACTCTTTGCACCTCCACTTACCACGCGCATTTCGCGTAACTCCATACCTATTGCCTGCATTTGCGAAGTGATATCACGCACAGCATATGCTGAACCTTCAAGCAGCGCCCGGACAAAATGTCCGCGCCGATGCGCGAGAGTAAAACCGGCAAAAGTGCCACGCGCCGATTCGTTCCATGTGGGGGCTAGCGCGCCCATCAGGCTTGGTAGAAACGTTAATCCATCAGCCCCAGGTGGAATATTCATGGCTTCCAAATTGAGCGTTGCGTAAGATTCACCTCTTGCGAACTGGTCACGGAACCAGCGATAGTTACCACCTGAGACGAATCCCGGATTCTCCAATAGCCAAAGATCAGGGTCAGCATGGCAGTGAGTTTCCACTAGATGAGTTGGATCAAATACAGGTTCAGGATAGGCCGTACAAACTGGTTCAGCCGTTCCAGCAATATCTGCGACCAATCCGGGCCGCGACACCCCAGCACCCAAACATGCAGCATGTTCGTCACCGCAGCCTATCGTTACAAGTGTGTTGGCGCTCAAGCCCAGTTTTTCAGCCACCACTTGGCGAAGCTTCCCTAGTGTCGCAGTCGAAGCGCCTAGCGGAGCAAGCTTATTGACATCAATACTGAATGCATCGCACATAGCTGCTGACCATGTTTTGCTGTGAACATCCAGTAACATGGTTGACGAGGCATTCGAATAATCAACTGCTAACTCGCCGGTAAGATAATAAGCCAGATAGGAACCAGGCAGGAGAAAGTGCTCCGTGCGTTCGTAAATTTCAGGCTGATGTTCCGCCAACCAACGAATTTTAGGGGCGACGTGATATGCATCCAGGTTGAGCCCCGTAATGCTAAAGATTTCCGTCTCACCCAGGCTTTGACGCACAAGTTCGCATTGAGCACTCGCCCGGCGATCCATCCAGATAATTGCCGGATATAAAGGTGTACCACTGGATTCGATTGGAATCACACCATCCACTTGAGTAGCGAGACTAATGGCTCGCACATTCTCGGACCCGACTCCGCTGTCAGAGAGTAAGCGCTGGATCGCAAGCGTGAGTGCATTCAACCATCGCTCTACAGGTTGTTCTGCCCACAATGGATGAGGATAGTCAATCGGATATCCTTCATAAGTTTCAGCGATGAACTCACCGGCTGTAGAAAGCAATATTGCCTTTGTCCCCTGTGAACCTACATCACAACCAATGACGTAATCCACGTTTTACTGCTGCTGCAGCCAGTTGCAGACAGCTAACACGTTTTCTTCGAATGAACCATTTGGCACAAACTGCCGATCAAAAAAGGCAGAGCCAATTGTGAAACCCCATGCACCTGAATCCCAAACCTCATTGATGCGCTCAAATGAGGCAATACTGCCAGCGGACACAACGGGTATCTTCGTTGCCTGCACCACTTGTTTAAGGAGGCGGGAAGCCTCTCCGTTGTAACGGTATGTCAACAGATCCAGGCCATGAACGCCGTAGGCCTCCAGTTCGCGAGCATGAGCGACAATCTCGTCAATCGTGCCATCGAGAATGCTGGGATGGCTATGTACGCGACCTGGAAAGGGATAGTAATGTACAGGTTTGTCTTTCAGATATGCACCAATGGAAGGAAAGAATATGGTTCCCATCAAAATATCAAAACCAAAATCCACAGCCAACTGTGCTCCCCTTAACCCTTCTTCCTCCGAAAGACTCACTACTTCCAGGAACGTAGTCTTTTCGGCATCCTTCATGGCTTTGACCACTCTCTTCATGGCCTCTGGTGAGAGACCCACATCTTTGAAACCCCAATGCGTGACCGGATAATGTTTGGTGCGATCAAATAACTCCAGCGCGTCTGGAACGGTCTGGTCATGATGTGTGAGCATGACGATAAGTTCGGGTTTGAGGCGTTGGGTTTGCACGTTTTTGATTCCCTTCATCAAAGATTTTCAATCACCTGTGCCCACAAGCTTTCTTGATCCCAATTCAGAAATATGAACAGATCGCCTAACGTAAGACGATGACGAATGAGAGGAGCATTGAAAAAAGCGAATTGGACCTCAGCTGTGGTTGGTGGAGGAGTCAAATCATCAAAGTGTAACGGAGATGAAACTGCGTGCAAAATTTGTGTCGCAAGCTCCTGTGGTTTGATCAGCGAATGTAAATGACTGCGAACTTTAGGCCAGTCGCGCAAAACAGCTTCGAAGTCAGAACGATGCTGTTGCCAGGTTTCCAACTTTATTTTATAGTCTGACCAACACTCTGCAGCGACGCGCCCACTTGGGTCCAGGGTATTGAATGATTCTTCCATCCTTTCCCACATCTGCGCTTCGGTTGGGTAGCAGTGCATAAGATTGACTTCAGATGGCTCAAACTCATCCAGAAACACTTGGTATGCTTTCGTTGTCAGACGTGTGGCCAACGCGACTTGAGTTCCATGTTGTGCTAATGGTCGCTGATTTTGTTCAGCAATAAGATCAAGCACATGGGAAATGACATGTTCATAACCGGAAAGAGGAGCAGTAGCATGAGAGAGTGACATTGCCAAACCAGCCAGCGCGATCAGTCTAGCGAGGATGCCCATACTTTCAAGCGTGCCTGCTCGCAATGATTCAGCTTGTTCCAGAAAAATTTCATCAAGGGGACCCATGAGGGTTTGTGCAAATTCAGTGTAGGTATTGTCAAGGCCCAGTCGATAGGCCAGCCACCAATCAGCATAACTTCCAAATGCAGCCAGCAAGTCGCCCACGCCTGCCACAGTCATAGACTGTGGTGCGTGGCGCAGAGTCTCCAAATCGCAAATAAGCACATCCGGATAGCGTGAAGATAATGTGCGTTTTACACCATCGACAAAAGTTGGGGCCATGTTAGATGTGTAGGCACTAACACTGTTAGCCGTCTGATACACAACAAAGGGCAGGGGGGGACTATTATGTTCCTGCTGATAAACATAACAGGCGTGCTTGGCGATATCGGTGACTGTCCCAGAGCCAACAGATAAGACGGCTGAGTTTGGTTGGAATCGCGCTTTAACGTAATTGATCTGAACAAAGTCCGTATGGACTTGTCCAGTGTTATCCGGTTCCAGCCAGATTACATCGATCTGCCAACCCGCGCTCTTAAGCTGCTCTAGAATAATTGATTTGAGATCTTTTCCCTCTCGCTTCATCGGTGTTCGATCCATCACCACTGACAAGGGTTGATCAGGTTTCATTCCCGCGCGGGCAAGCAAGCTTGGCAGGCGCCACAATGCTCCAGACTCAAAAACCATTTCGCGGATCGGCAACTCCTCACCGGCTGGGTAGCCGGGAATAGCGCGGATTTGGGCTTTGAAGTGATCGATATCTGCAGGGTCAAAACGTAACTTCATGCAATACCTTATTCAGCATATCGGGACGATTGGTCATGATGCCATGTACACCTAGACGAATTACTTGCTCGATGTCAATCGGCTCATCTGGATCCCAGGTCCAGAGCGCCAATCCGGTCAATTGACATTCTCTGACGATCGCTGGTGTTAGAAAGCGGAAATCATAGGAGAGACAATTAGCCCCTGCCGTCAACGCCTGCACGCAAATTTGACGCGGTGTGAGGCTTCCATCCTGAGGGGAGGGGTCAAGCATGGTGGATACCTCGTTCCGGAGCGCTTTTGCACGCTTCAGTGCTTGTGATGAAAAGGAGGTGATAATGGATTGATCCAGAAAATCAGCCGCCTCCAACACCCTGACCACTAACTCAGCAATTGACAATCCTTCCATCTCAGTGGCGCCTTTGATCTCGACACATAATCGTATCGGCGCATCACGCGCAAGTTCAATTGCTTCACTAAGCAGAGGAATCGTTTCACCCTGTCCCGCGTCGAGTTGACGAATTTCGTTCAAGGTGTGGTCATAAACATTTCCTGTGCCATTCGTTGTTCTGTCTACTGTGGAATCGTGGATAATCACCAATTCATCATCTGAGGTGCGATGAACATCGATCTCCAACGCATCTACGCCTTGTTCAATCGCCCGGCGAAATGCGAGGAGTGTGTTTTCAGGATAGTGGGCCGAAGCACCGCGGTGTGCAACGCGAACAATCGAACTGCTATTCATCCTCAGCCTTTGAGCCCGGTCAACATGATGCCGCGAATGATGTAACGCTGGAGGAAGAGATATAAAATCATAATTGGCAAAATTGCAATGGCTGAAGTTGCAAGCGCCACACCTGTAAAGATTCCTTGGGATCGACTGGCCATTGCTAATCCGAATGTAACGGTGAAAAGATTTCGGTCGGAGATGACCAATAATGGCCAGAGGGTATCGTTCCAACGCCAGAGCGCGCTTAGCACCGTCAGTGCTGCCAGGGCCGGACCGCATAATGGCAAAATAACTCGTGCGTAAATGGTGAACTCGCTCGCGCCGTCCACGCGTGCCGCGTCGATTAGTTCATCTGGAATTGCACTGATGTATTGTCGCATGAGGAAAGTTCCAAAGCCACCTGAGATAAACGGCAATATCAGCGCAGCATATGTGTCATTGAGATGTAACTGCCGCATCAAAAGATACATGGGAATCATTCGAATTTCAAAGGGGATCATCAGGGTCGTAAGCAAGATAATAAAAAGGACCGACTTGCCAACAAACCGACCTTTTGCAAAAGCATAACCTGTCAGAGAGCTAAAGAAAAGATATCCAAGCGTAGACGCGACCGTGACAACAAGGCTGTTAAGGTAATATCGCGCCAATGGAAGGTTGGTAATCGCGACCTTATAATTGAAGGTGCTTGGATCGGAGGGCCAGAATGTTGGGATGCGAGGCATGGCAATATTGGCTGAGCGCGAGAATGAAGTTGCCAGCATCCATTCGAAAGGTGCGATCATCGCAACAGCCCCTATCGCCATAACGATAAAGATAATAGCCTGTTGCAAACGTCGAAAGTTGCGTTGTGAACTTAATAGGCCTCGCAAAGTGGTCATGGGTCTCGCAGTGGAAATGTTTTCAGTTGAAGCCATCGTCACGCTCCTGATTGACTGGAAAACTCGCGTTGCAGGAAGGACCGGAAATTAAACAATGTGAGGATCAGTACGACAATAAACAAAATAACAGCAGCAGCAGAGGCCAGGTTGAAATCACTGCTTTCAAAGGCAGTTTGGTACACGTACATCACAATCGTTTGAAGCGAACGTGCGGGCGTACCTGCAGGGCCACCCAACATCCATAAGTCGCTAAATCGCGACATGGCATCAATCGTTCCGGTGATAAAGAGAAAGATAAAGGTAGGGCGAAGGCTGGGGATGGTAATCAACCACCAGGTCTGAAGTGGACCAGCTCCATCCACAACGGCTGCATCGTATAGTTCAGAGGGTACGGCTTGAAGTCCAGCCTGAAAAATTAGCATGTAGTATCCCAAAGCGACCCACACCGCAAGAATAGTGACTGTCGCACGCGAGCCTGTTAATACGTAACGCGGTTCGGCGAGCCATAGTGGCAAAGGGTCCACGCCCAGTTCGCGGAGCAGTCCATTTACCAATCCCCAGTTTGGCTGGAAAACATAACTAAATACCAAAGCAACCGCGACAGTGGATGTAATTTGAGGCAGGAAGTAAATGGCTTTAAATAAGTTTGGCCACACATGCAGGTTATTCAACAATGAAGCCATCACCAGCGAAAATGGTACGATGATCATGAGAAAAATAATGCCAAGGAACGCCGTGTTGAGCAGAGCAGCCAGAAAGACTTGATTACCCAGAAGGCGAATGTAATGCAATGAGCCTACAAATTGTTGTCGCGTGGCCACTTCCTGAAATAAACTTAGCCGAAATGTCTCGAAAGTGGGATACGCAACAAAAAGCGCGTATAGAATGAAAGTTGGTGCCACAAAGGCGTACCAGACCAGACTCTTACGAAGTTTTCGTACCATATCTTCCTCATGCTGGACTGCGCGCCTGTAGCATATTGAGCCGGCGCGCAGTCCATGAATTGAAGTGTTTTAAGGAATTGGAGTAGGCACTTGTTGAGCAAGCCAGTCTTCTGTTTCCCGTTGAGCTTGTTCCAATGCCTGCTTTGGTGTGAGAGTTCCGGCCAGTGCCGCCTCGATCGCAGCTTGCAGCGAGAAACGAGGTTGCGCCGAGGCCCACGGGTATCGGCGTTCGGCAAACGCATTTTGGTTCAAGATGGCATCTGCATCAACGAGCGCGCCAATCGCGGGGATCGCTTCAGCAGCCCCCTCAATAACGGGGAGATTCCCACCCGAATCAAAATTATATTTTTGTGATTCAGGACTCATCGTCAACCACTTCATTACTTCCCAGGCTGCTTCCTTGTTCGGGCAACTGGCTGCCATAGCCACAGGGTCAGCAATGAACAGTCCGCCCTTGCCATCCGGGCCTTGTAAGTTGTACGTGGTGCGGAACCGTTCATTGAGTTTCGGGTCGTTGACAAACGGTGTGAGGTAGTAACCGGTCTCGCCTTCGGGAATGATTGCAACCACGTTCTGATCTGTGAGGAAACCATCAGGCATGGCATCGGCGGCCAACGCACCGGGAGGCGCATATTTGGACATCATCACCAGCCATTCAAGCGCTTGAAGATATTCAGGTGTGTCCCAATTGATCGTCCAGGTTCCGTCTTCGTTGACCTTGCCCCAAGTAGCGCCAAGGGCGTGCGCGATGGCCTGGAATTGCCAGTTGATGTATTTGCCCTGATACCAGTAGCCGTAGTTATCTTCACCGGTCACTGGATTCTTACCGGTCATTGCCTTCGCTTTTTCTTCAATTTCATCCAGCGTGGGATGTTGGCTCAATGGCTCTACGCCCCATTGCTCGAAGAGCACAGCATCATAGTGGATGACGCGGTTGCCTCCGCTGTAGGGAAGTGCCCATTGGTTATCCGGATTGCCTGGTCCCCAGCCTCGCCATTGCTCCAGATAATCGCCGGGCCATACATCCTTGAACGTTGGATCATTGGCAATCCACGGGTCTAAGTTCTCCAGATAACCGCGACGGCCAAATTGGAATGCGCCGGGCATCATATAAACGCACGCTTCCTGCGCCTGGATCATAGACTCGGTTTTGGGCCCATAGCCTGTTGCCCCAGAGCCCCATGGGATGTTGATAATTTGCATATCGATATTGGGATTCGCAGCCTCAAACATTGCCTCGAGCTGCTGCACACCAGGGATGTTCGCGCCACTTACCGGATCAATACTATCTTCATCAGGTTTACCGATCAATAGGACTTTCACCTCTCCTGAGACAGGAGCTGGAGTGGCGGTCACCACTACTTCCACTTCGACCTGTTGAGTCTCCACCACGACCTGCGTCTGTACCACCGTCTGGGGGGTAGGCGGAGCAGATGGGGCACAGTTGGCTATCACGATACTACAGAGAACCATCCCTACGAACGCGATTCGAATTTGCGATTTCATGCTTACTCCTCTGTGTCTTAATGATAAATAGTGACACTAACGACAATAGGTTCAACAGCACTTATGAGTAGCCAAAATCTCCTTTCAATTCAATGAGGAATTCATTCCAACGAGCCGATTTCTTTTCTTGTTCGTCTGCTACAATTAGATATAACTGGAACACGTTGTTTTCCTGAGGTGAATCGACTGGCCAAGCCTGACACCTTGTAGACATGTTCCGGTTTCGTATCAGAGAGACTCAAGTACACTTGTAACTGAAGACCTTGAGTCTCTCTTCTCATCTGCTAACTGAAGAGACCAGCAGCCCAGCACTTTGCAATGCGCGGCGAATCGTTTCATGCTCAGACTCTGGAATTGGCAAAAGGGGTGGGCGAACAGTGGTATTTTCCAGAATTCCTAACAGCTTTAGTGCTTCCTTTGTACGAGCCCGATAATCCGTGACTGGGGGCGCGAAAATGATGTCTGCCAACGGCTGCAGACGAGAGCCTAACTCTCGCGCCTGTTCAATATCACCGTGGCGGACGGCCTCCAACATCATCACTTGCTCGCGTGTGCCCAACGTGCTGAAACCCAGCAAGGCACCTTCCGCACCCAGAATAAAGCTTTCACAAATGAAGTTGTCATTGCCGGTAAGAAAAGTGATTTTCCGGCTGGCCGATTCCAGCGCAGCCTTGACTTGCAAGAAGCGGATTGCGTCGAAGGAGGCTTCCTTTATGGCAGTCACGGATGGGATCGTAGTCAGTTTGTGTAGAATTTCAGTCGTATATAGCACGCCTCCAAGTGCAGGCTGAAGTTGAAATAGAATCAGCGGTACGTCAACTGCCTCTGCAATAGCCGCGTGATAACGATACGGAACTTCCGGATTGAGTGGCTGTCCTAAGAATGCCGAAATGGGAAAAACGAGAAGCGCGTCAGCCCCCGCCGCTTGCGCAGCTCGCGCATTTGCTACTCCTTGTGCCGTAGATGGTCCTGCCACGCCACCAACCACCTTACATTTGCCTGCCACAGCTTCTGCAACAGTTTCCAACGTTTGTCGTTTCTCGTCAGGGGTAAGGTGTGGACCTTCGCCAGTGTCTACATTCACAGCAAGTGCGACGGGTCCTTGGTCAGCGAGCCATTGCACATATCGACGTAAGGCTGGTAAATCCAATTCGCCTTCGCTGGTCATTGGAGTCACAATCGCTGGGATAATTCCACGTACGTCAACGTCTTGCATCTTTACCTCACTTTATGAAATCGAAATGGTTCTTTTCTCTGCAGCAGATTGATAGATACCTAACACAACGGCTAAGACCTGCCGCGCGGCTCTCGCACCGATGGGAGGGCATTCGTTCGCTTGCAATGCTTGGACAAAATCCTCAATCGCTCGTTGATAGACGGGAACAATCTCCATCGGAATGGAATGCCATTGCTCCGTTGCAAAATCGCCCCAGGCACGTTTCAAATAGAGTCTCAGCGGATCGGAGCTGTATGGATCGGGTAAACGGAGTTGGCCTTCTGTGCCATACAAGTGGCAATATTCTTCGTTATCTGCTCCATTAATATGTGCACCAGCTATGAGGCTTCCTATGGCGCCATTGTTGAATCGCAGAGTTGCTGTCGCCATATCTTCCACTTCCACGTTTGATACCAGCGTCCCAATCTCAGCGGAGACACTCGTCACCATTAGGCCAGTTACATAAGTCAACGCATCCAGCAAATGACTGGTGTTCATTAAGACAACACCACCTCCGGCCTGCGCCTTGATTCCTCTCCACGGGTTGACTGAACGCGCAGTGTAGCCAGATTGCCAATAGGCAAGTGGTTTATCGATGAGTGTTTGAATCTGAACAGCGATAATGTTACCTATTGCATCAGCTTGAATGAATTCACGTGCTATTGCATGTGCGGGTGCGTAGCGCATTTCATAAAACACTCCCAAGGTCAATCGTTGGGACTCTGCGACTCTGGTCAACATATCTATTTGCTGTAATGAGATTGCTAATGGTTTCTCGGTCAATGTATGTTTGCCGGCTTCTAATGCCTGCATGGTTAGAGGTGCTAAAAGGTAATGTGGCACAGCAACGTAAACTGCATCCACCTCCGGGTCTGTGACAAGTTCATTGAAGGTCTCTTTTGCGGACACCTGGAACTGTTGACTTAAATCACGAGCTAAATCCGCGTTCACATCATAAACAGACACAAGTTCGGTGAGGGGCGAAGCAAGAATTGCTTCACAAACTGGAACGGATGCGCTCCCGCAACCAACAATTCCAAACCGGACCGGTCTCGTTTCAGTCATTGGCCTGAGCCTCAAGTGCAAGTTCCTCACCATCCAGCCGTCCAATGTAATAAGGATCAGTATGGACGAGTTGTGACTGAGTTGTAAATGCCGCAACGAATCCATGCGCTTTTAACAACTGAGGTGTATCTTCGGCTAAACCACCGTATGGATAAGCGAAGGCCCACGGTCCCGGCTGGAATTTCTTTAGCCACTCCGCAGAAGTTTGGATCTCAGTTGAGCGAGTTTCTGCATCGATCCAATCAAACCAGGGATGATTGCGACTATGTCCGCCAAAGTGCATACCGCCTGCGGCCATCTCGCGGATTTGTTCGGCGTTGAGATAATAATTACGAGCGGTCTCCATTTCGGAGCCGACATGGGCCTCGAATAAATCACTGAGAGGCATATTGACTTCAAGAGATAGATCGCGTTGAAGGACGGCTTTAAGCAGGTTAATTTGACCATCCAAGGAAACTGGAGAGTATTTCAATTGATATTTATTCTCGGCCTGTATAAACCGTTCGCGTTGCAAGGAGTTCAATTTCTCCCAAATTGCCTCCCGTAATCCAGTAACGCCCAATTTCGCCAGCAAGAAATGAATCTTATGGGCGAGCACAAATCCCGCGTGGTCGTTGCGGTCCATTATAAAAAACAACCCAGACAGACCCCGATCGCGCAATATCTTAAAGACGTTCACATAGTGATCACGGACGCCATCATCAAAGGTTAGCAAACAGGCTGAACCTGGCAGCGGCTTGCCTTCCTGCAAAGCACTACACACATCAAGCCATGTAACAAAGGTATGCTTCTTTGACAATTCATCGAGCTGTGACTCAAAAGTCTTGACAGGCATTCCCGGAATGCCAGACCCTGTCTCTGCATCATCGCCTGGATCCCGAACGTAGTGGTACATCATTACCGTCAATTGGAGCGGATGGTTCATGGGCTGATCCTAAAATCCACCAATGTTCGCTGATTGCGATCAGACCATTCTTGTACTACGTTACTTGGAATGGAGGATCCTTGACATTGAGCAGTGACATCAATCCATTGGTGTTCTAGAGTCTGGACTTCGATACAACGAACGGACTCGCTTATCCATTGATCGTTGATGGAAAGCCCGGTATTCGTTGTCACATTGAATATGTTATTCGAAGAACGCTTGAGGCGAAACGTGGCAGGTTCGTAGAAGCTCACCAGTTCTGCAATATGAGTTAATCCCAGCCCACAAATTTCACTTAAATCCTGGCTCACCTTCACATAGCGTATACGATGTCCCTCAACACCAATTCCATTGACTGTGACGCGTTTTGGCATCGTTTCACCAGGTGCTACCAAAGCGAAACTTCCATCAGGAAGAGAGACACGGAATATTTCCGGGTGTTCGATCTCCACTTTTATTCCAGCGAACTCAGTGGCCGGATCAAATGGAGCGGGCCGGATGAGTGATGCACTCGCAAGACAACGCGCTGACATCCTTGTTTCAGACTCGTAAATCATCGGTTGTTCTGAATAGTTGTAAGCAAGATTGATGTTGGATTGATCCAAAAAAGGCGCGCTTGTTTTCTGCGAATCGTAGCCGACCAGTCGCTGAATTGCGATCGCGCGCCCGTCTACTTCTGCGTATTCCCAACCGACTGATACATCGGAGCGGCGAACCACATTAGCAGCCTGCTCAGAACCTAATGCACCTGGAGCTTCGAAAGACATAACCGACAATGTGGGGCGGATGACCGTCAATCGGATCTGCACATCATGCCAGAATAAGACAGCTATCCAAAGCGGCTGTAGTTCATCGTCAATGACCTGATCAAATTTCGTCCACATGAATCCCGGCGCAACATCACCGGCCCGCGTGTGCCCTCGATGTCCAAAGGTTCGCCCGTCGCGTGTTAATGAAATCATGGCATCAGGTGCGTACGATCCATGCACGGGCAGGACATTGAACGGTAGATGAGTACTGTACGTCAGCTTGCCATACTTCGATGTGTAATTATGACGCGGGAAATCATGCTCTTGTCCGCTGCGGCTGTTGAGCAACAATACTTGACCTGTATCTTTGCGCCCAGAAACGACAAATCCCGGCGCAGGTAAGACCAGCTCAAAATCGTCGCGCTCGACGGGGAGAGGATTTTCGGTGGCTGTCCAGAATGGGTCATCGCGGTCAAACGTTAGGGCGAAGAGACCGTGACAACACCAATAAGGCGAACCTGGTGAAATATAGGCTTCACCCGCCGGAGGAAAATCACCGTGATAACCCTGTCTCACAAAATGACCATCGGGATCAAACAGGCCGCGGTCATAAAAATAGCGGATACATCCACTCGAAGCACGACGAAGGAGGCCGGGGTCATCTGGAGCGATCTTGAGAAAATGACCAACCGCAAAAGGCGCCAGAGCGGCAAAGCGATACACGATTGAGCGACCCCATGCTGGATAAGAACCATTTGCGCCAAAGAAATGCAGGAAACCCTCAATGAATGATCGTCCTCGTTCCAAAACCTGCTGACGGTGATCAGGCCGTCGGTCTCCATCGATGTATGTCCACAAGAAATAATGCCAGCCAAACATCCAGGCGTTATACAATTCAAATTCATTGGTTGGGCCGTCCACATACCACCCGTCGCCGCGATAGAACTCACCGATCTGCAGCAAGCGGTAATCCAGATCATCTTCCGGGGCGGGAAATCCAAGATGACGTCGCACAGCCTGTGCCATGGCTGTGAATAAAATCCAGTTATCTGTGTATGTGCCTTTGCCATCTACCTGCGCGAGCCAGGCCATGATTTGTTCTTGCTCCGCTTGTGTCATGTTGTTGAAGACGCGTTCACGGCTCATCCATATGGTTACAGCAATATCGGCACTTTCCACGATGCGTTGATCTAAATGATCAATATCACCCCAATAGGTATAAGGATTAGATGGATTAGTCCCATCCAACAAGGCTTGTCGCAATAGTGTTTCAACATTGATTTCATGATCTTGGAATTTTATAGTGGCGGGATTCGATGGATTGCGCAGCCACGCACCCCAGGCAGACCCGATGCGGGCAAACGATTCGATTGCATCTACTGAATCAGGCAAGCCGCGGCGATCATCTGGATATAGAACTCGGGCGGGTGAGCCTGACCGCTCCGCAATTTTTGCATATCCATAGGTCATGCGAGCAAAGATGTATTCCCAATGGGCGCGAGTCCAGCCCGTGAATGGTGAAAGTTCATAATCAAGGGCTGGGAACATAACATTCATCGGAATTCACCGAAATGCTGGAAATACTTCCTTGGATAGAAGTTTTAGTTCCGTCATAATATGATCGTGCGGCATCCCGGCGAAATACAAACGACAGATTAAGTGATCTACTCCAAATGTTTCCACGAAACGTTTAATGATTGAAATGCAGTCATCCGGATTCCCAATAATGAAACGATCCTCTTTTAGTGAATCCAAGGCTACGGGCGTTTGATCCTGTGAGCCGATAAGGGGATGTTTCCAGCCACCGCCGTATTCTTCACGGTAATTCACCATTACATATTTTTCGGCAAGTTCCCAGGCGTGTTCGCGCGTCTCGGCAATAACCACTTCGCGGGTGAGGGGATTAGGTCCATCCGTGGGATTTTTTCCGGCATCGGATAAAAATGTGCGGTATTGTTTTTGTGCATTCAGCAACTTTTCCAAGTTTGCTGTTGGTCCCGGTACCCATGCATCACCCAGCTGGGCTGCGCGCTTCAGCGAAAGTTCACCCCAGCCTCCGAGCCAGATGGGGATCGACTTTTCTGGACGCGGCTCGATGCAGCCTTTGATTTTGAAAAACTTCCCGTTGTATTCTACATAATCTTGCGTCCAGAGCGCGCGCATGATCTTGAGCATTTCTACATAACGCGCGCCGCGGTCGTCGATACTTACATCATATAGCTCAAACTCCGGCGGGCGATAGCCTATAGCAGCACCGAAGATCGCACGTCCATTCGACATGACGTCCAGCATTGCCATATCCTCCGCAGCGCGAACCGGATGATAAAAAGGCAATACCACGATGTCTGTTCCGAGAAGTACTCGTGTTGTTCTTGTGGCAATCCCAGCTAAGGCCATTAATGGCGACGGCCAATAATGATTGCGGATGCTGTGGTGTTCTTCGAGCCAGACTGAATCAAATCCCAACTCTTCACCATAGATGGCCTCTTCGAGAGCCTCTTTATAGTATGCGCCGCCTTCGGTGGTAATGAATCCAAATTTCATCATGCTCAATTCCAATCTGTGAGATAGACGTTGCTCGAGCCTGTACGATTTGATGTAAATATGACATGCTGACCATCCGGCGTGAGCGATGGACTTGGGCCCACGGTCATGCTGATTCCGTTTCGGCTGCCACTAACAATTCGCGGACTGTACGCAACGCGGCCGGTAAAGCAACTTCAGGCGGGTCAAGTTCGGGATGCCATGCATATTCCCACTCCACACTAAAGGCGCCTTGGTAACCATTTGCGAGTAACAAGTCAATTGCCTGCTTAAGTGGAACATCTCCTTCCCCTAACGCGCAAAGCCTCCAATGGGGTATGTGTCCCTTTCCATCTTTGACTTGAACATAGGCAATCCGGTCTTTCAGCAAATCAAACCCTTCGGCAGGATCTTCGCCTACCGCGAAAGCATTTCCAATATCCCAAATCACTTTAAGTGCGAGATGGGATTGACGGAAAACCCGTGCCACCACCGAAGAACGCGCAAAATCGTCGTGAGGCTCGACTGCGATTGTCACTCCCACTGAGTTTGCATACGCATTTGCTGCATTCAAACATTCAGACATTCTTTGATACATTGTGTTATCTGGAATTATGCCGGAAGGAAGCTCACCTAAAAACGCCCGCACATAAGTTGCACCAAGTTCAGCCGCCAGGTCGGCGTAACGTCGCAATTCTTCCACATTGGAAATTCGTTCTTCTTCAGAAACAAAACTTGTATATGCGGTCACCGTTAGTGCAATCAACCCTGCGTCCGACGACATTTTTCGTAAGGCATTTTTTTTTGCAGCAGGCATATGTGGTTGCACATGGCCTTGTGCGCCGCCACGCCACTCGATACCGTCATAACCAAACTCAGTAGCTTTGGCAATTATTTTTTTTATATCCCAATCGGGGCAGGCCAGCGTGCTGAATGTGATGGGATTCATTGTGCACCATCGCTTGGTGAACCTCGCAACCTTGCTGGACCGCGTCGCCACACGACAAAGTCAAACGCATCGGGAAGGTGGAATTCGCACGAATACACTAACGGCTCATCAGCAGATGAGTAATCCGTTTGAACGATATAGAGAGTCAGTGCATTAGGTGGGAGCTGTAACTTCTCTGCGACATGGTCAGGTGCAGCTATCGGCATAAGGCGAGCAATACCATATTCAATGACCTGTCCCAGCGAAGTTTGCAGAACGTTGTAAATTGACTCGGTACGCAACATCTGTGGATCAAAATCGGCTCGCTGGAGAAGTGATTCCGTAAGTGTATCTAGCGAATAAACGACTGGGCGACTATCCGCTGTGCGGACGCGTTCGACAGTAATAAGCGGTGTCCCCACTGGGACGCGCAACTGCTCGGCCTTTTCCTGGTCAGCAGATTCGGTCTGAATCGCCAGATGACTGGTCCCCGGTTTTAGACCAGCAGATTCAATCATCTCAGTAATTCCAAAATTAAAGTTGAGGTTTTTCAGGATGGGATGATTTCGAACGAAGGTGCCCACACCATGACGTCGTGCTACCAATCCATCATCTTCGAGAACACGCAACGCTTCTCGGACCACTGTACGAGAAACGCCTAACATTTCGCACAACTCGGCTTCAGTAGGGAGTTGGCTGCCCGGCCGGAATGTACCCCTTGTTATTGCCTGGCGAAGCTCCTGCTGAGCTACTTCAGTCAGTGTTTTTCTTTCGGACTTGGCAAGTCTAAACATTGAACACCATCTAGTTGTAAGATGTCATGATGACTGATAATACTACAAATAAAAGCTTAAGTAAAGGTTAATGACACCACAATATTGATTTTCGGTTGTTTGACTATCAGAGATTAGAGAATCTAAGGCTCGACATTAGCCGCTACTCTAGTCGATGAACTTGGACGATTGACAAGCCATACACCAAGGAGAATAACTGCACCCCCTGCCAAGGATGCCCATGTAATTGCTTCACTCAAAATAAAAAACGCGACGACCACCGCAACCAGGGGCTCAATGTAAAGAAACACACCTGTTTCAGCAGTTGAAAGCGCTTGTAAAGCGTCATACCAGGCGATGTATGCGAGCCCCGAACAAAAGATTCCAAGAAACGTAATAGCCATCCAGCCATTCAGTGAAAGGTCTTGTATCTCAGTGGAATGATTCCCAACTATAAAAAGCACAGATGTAAAGATCCAACCCAACATCATCACATAAAATATCATCAGGCTTGCAGTGTATTTTCTCAACCCCCGACGTGACAGTGCGGAGAATACCGCCCAATTAAATGCACTGATAAGAATCAGAATATCACCAGGTGCTCCAAACCTGCCGATTGAAATTGATGCAAGATTTCCATCGCTCACGACTACGAATACTCCTAGGGCCGCCAAGCCAATACCAAAGATCTTTATTGACGTAAGTCCTTCCTTTAATAGCACCCAACCAAGTAGAGCCATAAAGACTGGTGTGGTAGCAACGATCCAGGCAGTTGTGCTAGCCTCAGAGGTTTGTAGCCCATTGGATTGAAGCCATTGATGAAATGTGATTCCAAGAAAACCAAGCATGGCAAAGTATCCCCATTCGTTTTTATTTGGCAGGGCAAACTGTTTGCGAAGTGCCACTGCAATCCCTAAAACGATGACTCCCATTGTGAAGCGCAACCAGACAATTGAAATTGGTGAAATTTCTACTAAAGCAATTTTTGTCGCGATAAACGATGCGCCCCATACAATCACCGCAAATAGGACTTCAAGATACGGAAGTAGCGTGGATTTAGACATGCATATTCCCTGGAGAAAGACTGGTCAATTATAAAACGGTATAGCTTCAAATGAGTTTGCATCAGCATTCCATACAGGAAAGGTTTAATGAATTCCTGGGCCGAGCTGCTGCTTTAAATAATTGACCGAAAGTCGCTTAATATCAAAGTACGTTCCCGTCGCCGAGAGTCATCTTTTTTTAAAGCAGTTTTTGATAACTACATAAAGAAAATCGGAGCTTATAATAGAATCTGCCCGTCTAGCCCTCGGAGCCAACATGACACTTACTCCTCTATCCCTAAAATTTGATTTTGTTACTGCAACTATTCCTTTCTTTGAAGGAAGTCATCGTTGGCTGAGTCAACTTGCCGATTGTTTTGCCGATGAACAGGAATATCAAATGCTTTTAGCTCAATGTGAAACGTGATCAACTAGTCTATGGCGTAATGGAGGTTGCTTTCGGAAACTGGCAACAGGAAGATATTATGCGATACTCCGATGATTATCAGCGCCGTTCGCAAGGAGAATAACGGTTTTGAACGCACAGGATGGTTTTCGTAAAACTACTCAATATCTAATGCCCGCGGAGACCAGCGCGGCTGCTCCGGGTGAATACAATATCTATCCTGGCTTTCCAATCGAAAACGGTAAGATTTGGAGTGGTTATCGAGAGTTAGCCAAAAAGATTCGTTCCGCCCCCATAGTTATCCTGGATGGATTTCCCGGGGTGTTGTGGGAAAATTTGCGTGAGAATCTAACTGCCGAATTGGATGCATTAGGTGTTAAGCCGGTGTGGCAGGATGTTTCTAGCGCAATGCTCCCGTCTGAAGAAGTGGAAGGCCTAATCGCTCCTTTCATGGGAGGAAATGATCCACTCTTTGGTCGTCGGTTCGACGGAAAGTTGGCTGATTTTTTTTATCCTGAAAAGTTATCCTCATTACAGCCGCATCCATCGGTTAGCTTAAACATCCTATATGGTTGCGGATCTGCCCTGGCAGGCTGGGATGGCCTGCTGGTGTATGTGGATGTTCCCAAGAATGAAATCCAATTCCGCTTTCGCCAGGGAGTGATTACCAACCTCGGCAGCGATGAACCTTTACTTCCCAAACTTGCTTATAAACGCTGCTATTTTGTTGACTGGGTGGCCGCTTCGAATCACAAGCGTGAATTGCTGCCGGAGATAGATTTGATCGTAGATGAACAACGGCCTGATCTCCCAACCCTGATGCATGGCCAAGATTTGCGCGAGGCTTTGCACCGCATGGCGCATAACTACTTCAGGGTGCGGCCATGGTTCGAACCTGGACCCTGGGGCGGCCAGTGGATTCGTAAAAAGATTCCTCAGCTTCCCCAAGATGTCCCGAACTACGCCTGGTCATTTGAATTGATTGTTCCAGAAAATGGTTTGGTTTTTGAAAGTGCTGGCTTGCGCCTCGAGGTGTCATTTGATTGCTTAATGTTTCAGGAGTATCGAAACGTATTGGGAGATTGCGCGGAACATTTCAAGACTGAGTTTCCCATCCGGCTCGATTTCCTGGATACATTCGATGGCGGAAACCTCTCGATTCAGTGTCATCCGCGGCCTGAGTATATTCGTAAACACTTCGGAGAAACCTTCACTCAAGATGAGACGTATTACATTCTGGATTGCGAGCCTGATGCACGCGTCTATTTGGGGTTTCAAGAGGATATCGACCCCTCTGTTTTTAGGACGGCCCTGGAGAAGAGCGCGCAAACAGGAGAGCCTGTAGAGATCGATCGTTTTGTCCAATCCCTGCCAGTTCAAAAGCATGACCTCTTGCTAATTCCCAATGGAACGATCCATGGCTCTGGTAAGGATAATCTTGTGCTGGAGATCAGCGCGACGCCCTACATCTTTACCTTCAAGATGTATGACTGGCTACGCAACGACTTGGATGGTAAACCTCGTTCACTGAATATACAGCGTGCTTTTGATAATTTGTATTTTGAATACAAAGGCGAACGCATCTTGCGCGAGTTTGTCTCTAAACCCCGGCTATTGGATGAAGGTGAAGGTTGGCAGCTCATTCACTGCCCTACTCATCCCCATCATTTCTATGATGTTCATCGTCTTGAATTCAATGACCGCGTCACAGTCAAGCTTCAAGGGTCTTGCCATGCCCTCAGTTTAGTGGAGGGAGAATCTGTACTACTGGAAACCTCATCAGGAATGAGTCAACGATTCAATTATGCCGAGACCTTTGTCATTCCTGCCGCAGCAGGGAGTTACCAGTTGATTAGTGAAAACGGTATGCCGCTGAAAGTCATAAAATGTTTTGTCAAGCCTGAATCTGAATGGATGCTGGGAATCCTTCCATGACGCGTTAGGGATGGGGTATTGGGGGACCATCAAACTATGATGATGTAGGCATGGAAAAAGCGAAAGCTGGAATCGAATCCTGAACTGTTTGTCAGCGCGCGGGTGCTTCCCTGCTCGTCATGCAGGTAATAACTGGTTGCGTTGTTACGAGTTTGGGAGAGCAGTTCCGTTCCACCCAAAACGTAGCTCGCAATCGCTAAGCCACTTCGATTCGTCTCAAGCACCACATCGCCATATGGTGAGGCGTCATCCTACAGATAGTTTGTGGTTGCAGCACCCAAAGTTTGTTTTACACGCCGTCCATCCGCATCATAACCATAAGC
>Ga0081539_10002560_pt1 | contig 25204 bp, 20 predicted proteins | sample TabmetS4T2R2_FD_71023 | JGI IMG/M metagenome (GOLD analysis project Ga0081539, IMG submission 71023) | Tabebuia heterophylla rhizosphere microbial communities from the University of Puerto Rico - S4T2R2 | ecosystem: Host-associated > Plants > Roots > Rhizosphere ...
ATCTAATCCAACATAGTCCATAGCTGGCCTCCTGCTCTGCGGCACTCTCTGTGACCGCGTGACTTACTTTGTGGAGCACTAGGCTACCACGTGTCAGCGGAGGCCAGCCGCTTCATCCAATCTCTAGAAGTAGAACTTCGCGGCGAACTGGAACTCGCGCGGCAGGCGCGCGCCGGTCGGGCGTCCCGTGTTCGAGAGTCCGAGTTGATTCTGGACGACGGTGAACTGCGTGTGGTTGAAGACGTTGATTGCTTCGACGAAGAGTTGGAGGTAGCGCTTCTTCTCCGAGTTGAAGTAGAAGTTGCGAGTCAGGCGGAGGTTGGTCTGGTTCTTGGCCGGGTCGCGTATGATTGCGCGCCCGGCGTTACCGAACGTTCCGACCGCGGGGTCTGCGAAGGCCGCGGGGTCGTAGTAGAACGGAAGCCCCGTGATGGGGTCAATCGTTCCGGCGACGCCGCCGCTAGGGTTGCCGACGAGTTGCGAGCGATTGCCGCGGCGACCGCTGAGGGTCGAGGAGGCGAGAACGCGCGAGATGGGTCGGCCCGACTCGATGTTGGTGATGCCCGAAATCTGGAAGCCGTAGAAGACCTTTCGGAGGAAGGCGTTTTCGCTCTTCTTGAAGAAAGGTAGTTCATAGACGTAGCTGGCGGCGAAGATGTGCGGGCGCGATGTGCGCGCTTCGGCGTACTCGGCGAGCGGGTTGAACGGGTTCTGCGGCGCGTCAACCGCGTCGCGGTCGTTCGTAAAATCGGTCAAGTTCTTGCTGAAGGTGTAAGCAAGATTGATGACGTTGCCGTCGCCGAAGCGATAGTTGAACGAGGAGAGCAGGCCGTGGTAACGCGAGCGCGCCGCCGTCTCGTAGAAGTTGATCGTGCCGTAGCCGCGGAACGGGCGGATGGAGTTGACGGTCGTCGAGTTGTTGGCGTTGAAGAAGGCGTCGGTCGCCGCCGGGCCGACGAAGTTGATGTTGCGTTGGCGAAGCAGATGGTCGCCCTTCGTGCCGACGTAAGAGAGGTCAACGATAGCGTTCTTAAAGACCTCGCGCTGGACGCCGACCGACCACTGCTGAATCATCGGCGTGGTGAGGTGCGGGTCAATGCCGAAGGCCGTCAAGATGGGAAGCGCGCCCGTCAAGCTGCTGACGCCGCCCGAAGGATTCGAGAGCGTGATGTTGGAACTGAACGACGCGCTGTTGACGAACGGCGGGTTGACGAAGGTCGGGTCTTCGACGATGAAGCTTGCAATCTGGTCGTAGTAGAAACCGTAGCCGAGGCGTATGACGCTCTTTCCGGGGTCGCCGAAGAGCGCGTGCATGAAGCCGTCCTTCCAGTCGGGGCTGTAGGCGAGGCCGACGCGCGGGCTGAAGTTGTTCTTATCCTTCGGGTAGATTGATTCGCCGAAGGGCGAGTTGACGCCGCCGATGATGATGCCGTTGATCGGGTTGCCCGTGCCGCGGACGAGCGAGGCGCAGAGCGAGGTGGTGCAGTTCGGAATCTGCGACGCGCTGAAGAGTTCGGGGTCGAACGAGGAGATGACGTGGTTCTTCTCGGTCGCCGGGACGAAGTATTGGTAGCGGACGCCGAAGTCGAGCGTCAAGTTAGGACGAAACTTCCAAGTGTCTTGCGCGAACCACTCGCGCCGACCGAAGCTGAGGAACTCCGTCACGTCAAACTGCGCCTCGGAGTAAGTGTCGGCGCGGCCCAGAAGGAAGCTTGCGAGGCCGACGCCGCTCTGCGAAAGGCTTATGTTGCCGTTTGTAGAGCGCCCGGCTGAGCCGACCGAGGTGAAGGCGAAAGCGCCCTGCGTGTTGGAACTCGTGCCGACGTTTTCGTTCTTGCCTTCGAAGGCGACCTCGCCGCCGAACTTGAAGGTGTGGTTGCCGTGCGTCCAGGTGACGTTGTCGCGGACGAGGTTGTTTCGGTAGCGTATGTCGGGCTGCTGTGCGGAGCCGACCGTGTTGATGCCGGAGATGGTGATGGTCGGGATGGCGCCGATGTTGTTTTCGGGGAAGAATTCGGGGACGTTGAAACCGGGGTAGTCGGAACGTCGTCCCCTGCCGATGAGAATCGCCCTGATGTGATTCTGCGAGAAGTTGTAGGAGACTTCGTTGACGACCGACGGCGAGATGACGCTCGTTAGCGAAAGCGCGAGCACTTGGCCGGGGATGTTCGTGTTTGTCGTGGCAACGTTCGGCAGGTCAATGCTGTTGAAGAGTCCCCTCGGTTCGGTCGTCTGGTTCAGGTCGTGCGTGTAGCGACCGAAGAGACGCTGCTTGTCGTTGAAGTTGTGGTCAATGCGTGCGACCTCCTGCCGTGTGTTCTGGAGCGCGACGGCGCTGAAGACGAACTGGTTCAGCCCGGAGTTCGGGAGCGGGTATGCGCCGAGGAGCGCGAGCGCCGAAGGGTCGAGGTCGGAGGTCGGGATAACGTTGCCGACGTAGGCGCGGCCAGCCGCGTTGAAGACCATTCCGGCGCGCGCCTGTATGGTGTTGCCAGAGGTGTCGAGGACGGTGAGGGGCGTGGTCGTGCAAGTGCCTGTGCCGGGCGTCGTGCAGCTAGTGTTGTTAGTTGCGCGGAAGAGCGGGAGGCCGAGGTTGGCCGAGAAATCGCCCGTGCGCTGCGCCGCGGTCGGGACGAGCGCGGTCGTCGCGGTCGTGCCGCGGCGTATGCGTCGCCACTCCTGCGAGTAGAAGAAGAAGGTCTTGTTCTTGCCGTTGTAGACGCGGTCGCCGCCCTCGCCGAAGCGCGGGAAATAGACCGGGCCGCTGATGACGCCGCCGAAGTTGTTGTAGCGAAGGCGCGGCGTGGCCGTGCCGGGCGCGCGGCTTCCGTCGGCGCGGCGCGGGACGCGGTTGTTGAAGAAGGTGTTGGCGTTGAAGCGGTCGTTGCGCGCAAACTCGTAGAGGTCGCCGTGAAACTCGTTGCCGCCGCCCTTCGTGACGAGCGTGACGACGCCGCTGCCGGAACGCCCGATCTCAGCCGTGTAGTTCGACGAGAGAACCTTGAACTCGCTTATCGAGTCAATGGTCGGGGTGGTGAGAAGCGTGATGTTCGAGCCGCCGTCAACGTTGTTGACGCCGTCAACTAAGAAGTTGATGCCGTTGCGTCGCATGCCGTTGATGGAGACGCTCGTGCGGTTAGTCAGGCCGAGCGCGGTCTCGTCGGCGAGGTCGGAACTGACGCCGGGGATGCCCGATTCGAGCAGTTTCAGGAAGTCGCGGTTGACGAGCGGAAGTTCCCTCACCTGACGCTCGTTGACTACGGCCTGCGTGGTCGGGCTGTCTTGGACGCCCTGCTCCGCGCCGACGACCGTAACGGTCTCGTTGACGTTGCCCGCTTCGAGCACAACGTTGATGAGTCGCCTGTCTTTTGCGTTGAGGACGACGTCAGTCTGGACTGCCTTCTTGAAGTTCGCCTGCTCGACGCTGACGGTGTACTTGCCGGGGTTGAGCGGCGTGACGCGGTAGTTGCCGTCCTCGTTCGACTGCACGCGTCGCTCCTCTTTGGTGTCGTCGTTCGTGACGACGACCGTCGCGCCCGCCACCGCCGCGCCCGCGGAGTCTGTAACCTGCCCGGTAATCTCGGCGGAGGTTTCGGCGACTTGCGCGTGCGCGTGTACGCTCAGGCTGAGACAGACCGCAAGGGCAAGCAAGGCACCCTTCAGCCCGTTGATAAAATGTTTTCTCATGACGTGGCTCCTCTTCTGTGGTGACAGGTTTAAGCGGCTTACGAGTCAGGCGCGGGCGGCGTGTGTCTCTTGCGCACGGAAACCGAAAAGGGCAGGCGAGACTCCAGTGCGACCCGATTCATCGGGGGCTTCGTCAGTCGAGATTAAAATTCGAGACTGACTGAACGGCCCGCATCCCGCTAGCCCGGAAACTATTTTGAACACACAACCCCTACACAGGGGACTACCGGCTCATCTTGACAACTTGAAACCTTTTGAAAGCGAAGGGCGGCTGCGCCTTCTGCTACGAACTTTGGCGCGTATTCTAATTAAGTGGCGGTCAATAATCAAAGCTAAAAGATTTTATCAATGAAATAAGCGGATTTTTTGGATATTTTTCGCGCTCCGCCGTAAATTTTGAACTGCGCGCCCGGTTGTGTTTTCATAACCGACTCCGAAACGGAGTCAGCCGCCGCGTGAATTGACGATGAACTCTTAGCTTGATGACGAAGTTTCAAACGACAGACGCACGCCTCGTTTTTGATTTTCCAGACCGGCGCGACAGGCCGCAAAGGCTCTGTTTCACGCGCCCCGTCGAGGTTATAGAGGCGCGCAACCTTGAAGACGTGAGGCCCGCTCTACGCGAAGTCCAGAGGGCCGCCGGCGAAGGTTTCTACGCGGCGGGCTTCGTCTCTTACGAGGCCGCGCCCGCTTTCGACCGCGCGCTCGTCGTCCGCCGGGGCGCGCGCGCGCCGCTCGTCTGGTTCGGCATCTTCCGCGAACCCGCCCGGCTTGAATCAACGGAAACGCGAAACGCGACGCAAACAGTGCGTCCCGCAAGTGAATCTTCCGCTAACACAGCGCACAGTGAGTTTCACGTCACCGGCTGGACGCCCTCGATTGACCGCCACGCCTACGAGCACGCCGTCGCCACGGCACGCGACCGGATAGCGCGCGGCGACACGTATCAAATCAACTACACCTTCCGTATGCGCGCGCGCTTCGCGGGCGACGCCTACGCCTTCCATCGCCGGCTCGCCGCGCGTCAACGCGCGCCCTTCTGCGCCTACCTCGACACAGGGCGCTTCAAAATCCTCTCCGTCTCGCCCGAACTCTTCTTCCGTCGCACGGGGCGCGAAATCCTAACGCGACCGATGAAAGGCACGGTGCGCCGCGGCCTCTGGCTCGAAGAGGATGAACGGCTCGCGGCTTGGCTCGCGCACTCCGAGAAGAATCGCGCGGAGAACATAATGATCGTTGACCTCCTTCGCAACGACTTGGGGCGAATCGCCGAAACAGCCTCCGTACGCGTCGAAGACCTCTGCCGCGTCGAACGCTACCCGACGCTTTTTCAGATGACTTCGACAATCGCCGCGCGCCTTCGCGTCGGCATAACGCTCGAAGACACTTTCGCCGCGCTCTTCCCGTGCGGCTCGGTCACGGGCGCGCCCAAGATAAGCACGACGCGAATCATCGCCGCGCTCGAAGAGACGCCGCGCGATATTTACTGCGGAAGCGTCGGCTTCATCACGCCGCGCGGCGAAGCGGTCTTCAACGTCGCCATCCGAACCGTCTTGATTGACGCGGAGACTGGCGAGGCCGTCTATGGAACGGGCGGCGGAATCACTTGGGACTCGACGGCCACCGACGAGTACGCGGAGGCTTTGACGAAGGCCGCGCTCCTCAAAGACGAGCCGCCGGAGTTTGAACTACTCGAAACGCTTCGGCTCGAACGCGGCGAATATTTTTTACTCGAACGTCATCTCCGACGCCTTCACGATTCCGCGCGCCGTCTGGATTTCGCGGTCTCGACCGACGACGTGCGCCGCGCGCTCGACGCACACGCGCGCGAGTTTGCCGACGCGCCGCGCCGCGTGCGCCTCCTCGTCTCAAGAGACGGCGCATCGCGCATCGAGAGCGAGCCGCTTGAAGTTGTCGAAAGCGTGCCGCCCGAAGTTATACGAAGTTCTTCAAACGAAGTTGAGGCTTCAGTCGCTTTGCCGGAAGACGACGCGACGCGCGAGGCCGTGCGGGTCGCGTTGGCCGCCGCGCCCGTGCCGCGCTCCGAACTGTTTCTCTACCACAAGACGACACGACGCGAAGTTTATGAACGACGACGCGCCGACGACGCGCGGGCCTTCGACGTTCTCATGTGGAACGAAGAGGGCGAGTTGACGGAGTTTACGAACGGCAACCTCGTGGTCGAACTCGAAGGGCGACGTGTGACGCCGCCGCGCGAGTGCGGACTGCTCGCGGGAACTATGCGCGCCGAACTGCTCGAACGCGGCGCGATAAGCGAGCACGTCGTCAAGCGCGAAGACTTGTCGCGTTGCACGCGACTGTGGCTGATTAACAGCGTCCGCGGCTTTGTGTCTGTAGCGCTGCGAGACGCCGAAGGCCGACGCGAGAACTCGAAGTCGGCGGTCGAGTTTAGTTAAGAGGCGGCGTTCGAGTTAGTCGCGCTTTCGACCGTCAGGTCTTCGAGCGCGTCGCGCATGAACCGGCGCGCGACATTCGCTCAGAGCATCTTGACGAGCGCCTTCGTGTCAACGCCTTCCGGCACGCCTTCGACGACGAGCACGTCGCGGCCCGCGAGTTCGACGCGGACGATGCCTTCGCCGGTCTTCCAAGTGCGCGCGTGCGTCTCGTCAGTCGCTGAAGGCTCGACGCCGTAACGCTTCGACGTGCGCTTCACGTATGCGTCGAAAAATTCCCGCGCGTCGTCGTCCGTGTCCCAGACGGACTTGAGCGCGACGACCACGTCCGACTTGTTCGGCCCCGTGAAGAGCGCGTAGCGGTCGCCGCCCCACCCGGCGGCGGCCTTGCGCGATTCCTCGTTCGACTTCAAAAACTCGTCGAGCAGAAGATAGTAGCCCCACTCGCCTTCGACGTTGTTGTCGGCCATCTTCCAGCGCTTGCCGAGCGCGTTGGAAATGTCTTTGAGCGCGACCTTCCGCGGCTCTTCGCCCGCGAAATATTTTTCGGCGTGGAGAATCTGCTCGGTTGACTTCGGCAGCTTCACGTTGGCGTAAGCCTCGGAGACCGCTTCCCAGCCGCCGCGCTTGTAGAGTTCCATGACGAAGGTCGAGCCTTGCGAGTAGGGGAAGAGCAAGGTCTCGCGCAGCGTGCGCGGCGCGCGGTCGAATTGTTCGGTCGAGACGCCGCCGACGACCAGAGACTTTAAGAATCTGAGTTGGCGCAAAGGGTTTCGCGCTATGTAGTGAATCATGAGGAGAGAGGCGTCGCCTTCGATGAGCGCGTGCGCGGCGAGGTCTGCGTCCGAGTCGTGCTTGGGCCACTTGTTGAAGCGTCGGAGGTTGAAGTGCTGGTCTTGGAGCGCGTGCGTGAGTTCGTGAGCCATCACGGGGCGCTGGAGGTCTAGTTCAATCCAGTCGGCGAGGTAAAACTCCTGCGTCTTCGAGTCGTAGTAGCCGGCGACCTGCTCGGTGAGAAGCTTGATGATGAAGGGACGGAGTTGGAAGTCGGCGGGCGCGAGGCCGAGTTTTTTGAGCGCGACTTCTGACGACTGAAGCTCTTCGGGCGACGCGCTGTCGTTGAGGCTTCGCACGAGCATCCGCTCAATCTCTTCGCGCGTCTGCGCGCCGCTACGAACCTGCCTGAGAATCGGGAGCTTGCGTATCTCGCTCGTCTCTTTAAGAACCTCCTCGGTCGCCTCGCGTACCGCGACGGTCTTCGGGTTGACGACCGCCGGGCGCGCCCTCTGCCCCGTGGCGCTCGCGCCCGACGCGAGCGCGAGGGCTGCGAACGCGACGGCTGCCAGCGGCGTGAGGAGTTTGCGCGCGCTCTTTTTCTTTGACATCTCGAACCCTTCGCTTTTATAGTCCGCACGAACCTTTCGGCTCTCGAACCCCGTAATCTCACTCGCCGCGCCCCGACGCCGAGGCGCGCTTGAGGAGGCACGACCCTTTAGATGACGCAACCGATTGAGGCAGACGCCCTCTTCGACGATTGGCACGAGTCAACCATCCGCGTCCGCTACGCCGAGACGGATCGTATGGGCGTAGTGTATCACGCCAACTATCTCGTCTGGTTCGAGATCGGGCGCACGGAGTTTTGCCGCGCGCGCGGCTTCGCATACAAAGACATGGAGGAGAACGACCGCGCCTTCCTCGTCGTCGCCGAAAGCTACTGCCGCTACAAAGCCCCCGCGCGCTACGACGACGAGTTGATAATCCGCACACACATCACGGAACTTCGCCGGCGCTCCGTGCGCTTCGGCTACGAAATCATACGCGCCGCCGACGGCCTCATCATCGCCGAAGGCGAGACGGGCCACGTCGTCACAGACCCCAACAACCGCGTCATCTCGATGCCCGAAAGCTACCGCCTCGCCTTGAGTTCGCCGCCGCTCGCAAACACAGGCGAGCGCGTCCCCGAAGACCTCCCGCCGGATTAGAGTATGTTTGAGTTTACCGAAAAGCTTCAACACAGAGGACACGGAGGCACAGAGAACGCCGCAGTTAATCTCGGTGAACTCTGTGTCTCGGTGCTCTCTGTGTTGAATCTTTTCGTTAAGCTCATTCGCAAAATCGCTTTACGAGCGCTTGCGCGAGCAAAATAAAAGCGACGAGCGACATGTAATGAGTTGAAGACGGCCTTCCGTCTCGTCATTCGTCGCTCGTCACTTAAAAAAGAAGGCCGGGGGAGAACCGCGTTGGCCGCTCCGAAGCCGTAATTGAACCTGCGCTAAACAGGTGGGTGACCTAACCTTTCGGTCTTTAGCCGCCGCCTCCGGCAATCCCTAACAATGAGGGGCTGCACTGGCGTCGGCATCGGTCTCCCTTTTCAATCGGCGTAGGCTCAATCATCGTGTATCGGTGACGAACCCCGCAGAGCCTTTCCCTCGGCCTGACGTGAATACTAACACAGCCACACTCTGGAAAAACGCGCCCGGCTAAAAAAATATCCCGCCTTCCAACTTGACAAGCAGAAGCTTCCTCACCCGTCGAGAAGAGACTTTCGCTCGCACGCTCCAGCGCACGTCAGACGACGCGAACCACACGCTCGCCCCTCAACTCCAGCCCCGCCGCGCCGTCCGCCAGATCGCGCATGAAGGCACGTTTGTCCTCGGGCGCGATGTAGAGCGTGCGCGTGCGTGCGCCTTCCCGGTATTCGATACGCAAGCGGTCGAGCGACCAAGCGGGCGCGCTCGCGGGGTCGCGCGCGGGACTCACTTCGTCAATCGAGTCGAGCGGGACGCGCCAGCGCATCACGCCGCTGCGCGCGACGACGTGAGTCGTCGTTATCTCGTAATCGAGCGGGAAGGTCAGAATCAGTACGACTGCCCCCGTGATGACGCTGGCGCGGACTAGAGTCCAGCCGAGTTGCAGGTTGCCGCCGGGCGCGAGGAGGTTGTAAACGCCGACGAGAAACGGCGCGGCCACCGCGCCCCACACGAGGCAGACCAGCCACCAATCCTTCTTCGAGCGATAGACCATTGCGCACAAGCCCCCGCGCTCTTTTACGTGCGGCGCGGGCGCGCGGTTTCGTCCGTCGGCTTGAAAATCGGCGCGGGGGGTTTAGGAGAGCGCGATGTTGCCCGGCGTTGAGGCGGGCGCGTCCGGGTTGCGCGTCTTCAAGACGCGGTCGAGCATCTCGGCGCATTCGGCGCTGCGCGTTGCGAGTTGCTGGTCGGCCTGTTCGTGCAGGCGTTTGAGGCGGTGTAGCTCGTCGGCGATGTGTAGGGCGGCGAGTATGGCGACCTTGAGCGAGTCAACCGTGAGCGTGCCCGAAGAGATTTCGCGCATACGCCGGTCAACAAACTCGGCGAGGTTGATGACGTATTCGCTGTCGCCGTCGGAGCGTATGTTGTAGGTCTGGTTGTAGATTTCGACACGGATGGTCGGCGTGCCTTCAGACGGGTTCTTAATCGCGCTCATCCGTTTCGCTCCAAACTACCGGCGCATCACCTCTACCGCCTCCGTGTCGAGCGTGGCGACGGCGTCGAGCATGGCCTCAACCTTCGCGCGGATCGTGTCGCGCTCCGAGAGAAGGCGTTCGACCTGCGATTCGAGCCGCTCCTTCTCGTCGAGGAGCGTTCCGAGTTCGCGGCGGATTGCGGCCAACTCGCGCTCCAACGCTTCTTTCTCCCCGCGGAGGGTTTTCGTCAGCTCGATGGTGCGGTAAATTTTATCTTCGAGGTGTGAGAACTTCTCAAGCCCGGTCAATCCGACCATCATCATTCTCCAAATAACGCGGCCTCGTGACTGCCCCGCGATTATGCGACTTCACGAGCGCGAGCGCAAGGGTTAAAAAGCAGAGGATAGAGATTAGAGGTTAGAGGTTAGTTTTTTCACTCGACGCATCGTTTTTTCATCGCTGACGACTGACCGCGCTAACCTCAACTAACCTCTAACCTCTAATCTCTATCCTCTCAATTGCGCTCCGAACTTGCTCTCCAACGCCCCGACGACGCGCGCGTGCATCGCGTCAACCTCTTCGTCACGAAGCGTTCGGTCGTCGGCACGGTACTCGACTCTCAGCGTCAGCGAGCGCTTCCCTTCCGCCAAGTTCGCGCCCTCGTAAACGTCAACCAACTCGACGCCGCGCAACTCTTCAATGCCGAGCGAGAGAATCGCGCGACGCATCTCGCCGTAAGCGACGCGCCGTTCGGCGACGAGCGACACGTCGCGCACGACCGACGGGAAGCGCGGCAGAGGCTTGTAACGCACCGGACTCTCGCCCGCCGCGAGCAGCGCCGTCAAGTTCACCTCCGCGACGAAGACTGCCTGACGAAACTTGTAAACGGCAGCCGTCTCTTCCGAAAGCCTTCCGAGCGAGCCGACCTCAACGCCTTCGAGAAGGACGCGCGCCGACTGTCCTTCGCGCAGAGCTTTGACGTTCACGGGCGCAAATTCCAACTCGCCCACGCGCATCGCGTCCGACGCCGCTTCGAGCGCGCCCTTGAGGTCGAAGAAATCAGTCTCGCGCCCCGTCGCCCGTCCCTCTTCCAAAGCCTCGCCCGTCAAGACGAGCGCGAAGGCCTCTATCTCGTTCGGACGCTCGTCTCCGTCGCCGCCCGCCGCGAAGACGCGGCCCGTCTCAAACAGGCGGACGTTGCGCGTGCCGTGATTGAAGTTGTGGCGCACAGCTTCGAGCAGGCCCGGCAGAAGCGACGGGCGCATCAGCCGCGCGCCTTCAATGATGGGATTCGTCAGCTTGACGTATGCGCCTTCGCCTTCGAGCATTTCGAGTCCCGGCAGCGACTCGAAACGTCGCTCGTTCGACTCGGCTATGAAGCTGAAGTTGATTGCTTCGTTGAAGCCCGCGGCCAAGAGACTCTGGCGCACCGCGCGCCTTCGGCGGTCGCCCAAAAGATACTCGCCCGTCACGGGCGACGCGGGAAGCGACTCGCCGATTTTGTCGTAGCCGGCGACGCGCGCAACCTCTTCGACCAAATCCTCTTCGATTGAAACGTCGGTGCGCCAAGAAGGAACGACGAAGCCGAGCGGCGACTCTTGGCCTTCGCCCCGCGCCGCGTCGTTCGGCGTGAAGCCGAGCGACGAAAGTATCCTCACGCACTCGCCGGCAGTGACGCTCAGGCCCGTCAACTCTTCAACGCGTCGCGGTCTTAGAGCGACCGGCGGCTGCTCAATCCGGCGCGGGTAGACGTCAATGGCGTCAACAGTCGCAGTCCCGCCCGCGATTTCGCGGATGAGCGCGACGCAGCGATCCTGCGCGCGACGCACGCCCTCGTAGTCCACCCCTCGCTCGAAGCGGTACGACGCATCCGTCTGCAAGCCCAGAAGCTTCGACGTGCGCCGGACTGACTGCGGGTCGAAGTACGCGCTCTCGATTAGAACGTCCACGGTCGCGTCGGAAATCTCCGTCTCTTCGCCGCCCATCACGCCCGCGACCGCGACGGCGCGCGCGGCGTCGGCGATAACGAGCATCTCCGCGTCAAGCTCACGCACGACGCCGTCAAGAGTCTTTATCTTCTCGCCCGCGCGCGCGCGTCGCACGACGATTCGACTCTCTTTGAGCGTTGCGAGGTCGAAGGCGTGAAGGGGCTGGCCCATCTCGTGAAGGACGAAGTTCGTGATGTCGGCGACGTTGTTAATCGGACGCAGGCCGATTGCCTGAAGGCGGCGCGCGAGCCATTCGGGCGACGGCGCAATCTTCACGCCGCGCACGACGCGCGCCGCGTAGCGCGGGCACAAGTCTTCATCCTCAATCGTGACGGACGCGAACTCCTCGGCGCGTCCTTCGACGTTCGCAACCGTCAGGTCGGGTAGTCGGAGCGTCGCGCCCGTTATTGCGGCGGCCTCGCGCGCGATGCCGAGGTGCGAAAGACAGTCGGGGCGGTTCGACGTGAGGTCGAATTCGAGCACGAAGTCGTCGCCGCGCTTGTGTACGGCGTCAACGGCGAGGCCCGCCAGCGTCAGTCGCGCTGCCAAATCCTCAGCCGACGATGAAACGTCCGCGAGTTCGCGCAGCCAGTTGTAACTGATATCCATAACACAGTAGCCAGTAGCCAGTAGTCAGTAGCCAGTAGAAAAACCTTCGACGGTTGAATTGTTCGATTATCAGCGTCAGCATCCGTGAAGCAGAGCCTACTGGCTACTGACTACTGGCTACTGGCTACTTCCTCAAAATTGTTCAAGGAAGCGCACGTCGTTTTCGAAGAGGAGACGTATGTCGTCAAGCTCGTACATGAGTCCGCACATGCGGTCAATGCCCCAGCCGAAAGCGAAGCCGGAGAACTCATCTGGGTCAACTCCGACCGCGCGCAAAACGTTCGGGTGAACCATCCCTGAGCCGCCGAGTTCTATCCACCCAGACCCCTTGCACATCCGACACCCGACGCCGCCACACTTGAAGCACGAATAGTCGGTCTCCATGCTCGGCTCGGTGAACGGGAAGTATGACGGGCGAAAGCGCGTGCGCGTGTCGGGGCCGAGCATTCGTCTGACAAACTCGGAGAGCGTCCCCTTCAGGTGCGCCATCGTTATGCCGCGATCAACCAAAAGCCCCTCGACTTGGTAGAACATCGGGTTGTGCGTCGCGTCGGGCGTGTCGCGGCGGAAGACGCGACCGGGCGCGATGATTCTAAGCGGCGGGCGACGGCGCTGCATCGCGTGAATCTGCACGGTCGAGGTTTGCGAACGAAGACTGAGGCCGTCGGACGTGTAGAACGTATCCTGCGGCGAGCGCGCGGGGTGCAGTTCGGGAATGTTGAGCGCGGTGAAGTTGTAAAAATCCGTCTCGACTTCCGGCCCGTCCTCGACCGAATAGCCCATCGAAACGAAAATGTCTTCGATGAGCTGGCGCAACTGCGTTATCGGATGAAGATGCCCGCGACGCGGACGACGACCCGGCAGAGTAACGTCAACGCGCTCCCGCTCTCTCTTGAAGGCGTCTATAAGAGTCGTGAGCTTCGTTCCGACTAGAATCAGAGCGCCTCTTATCTCTTTATCAAGCTGCTGGATTGACTGTCCGAAGCGGGCGCGCTCCTCTGCTGGAACGCGGCCCACCAACTTCATCAACTGCGACACCGCGCTCTTCTTCCCCGTATAGCGCGTGCTCAGTGCGTTTACTTCGCGCAGCAACGCTTCCGCGTCAACAAGCGTGAGAACTTCCGTCTCCGCGCCCGCGCGAAAACGTGCGAAGCGTTCGAACTCTCGCTCGAACGCTTCGCGCATGGCTGCGATTTGTGCGTCGTAGTCAACCGCTTCGGAACTCATCCGAGTCCTCTCATCCGTCTTTCTTCAAACTCAGGCCGCGGGCTGCGGCTTGTTCTCAATCGCTGTGCGCGCTTGGCCCGCAAGCTCGGCGAACGCTTCCGGCGAGTTTGCGGCGAGGTCTGCGAGCACTTTTCGGTCTAGCTCGATTCCGGCGAGGTTCAGACCGTGCATGAACTGCGAATAGTTCAGACCGTTGACGCGCGCAGCCGCGCCGATGCGAACGATCCAGAGACTTCGGAAGTCGCGCTTCTTCAGTTTGCGGCCAGTGTAGGCGAACTTCAGACCGCGCTCGACCGACTCCTTCGCCGAGCGATACAGTTTCGACTTCGTGCCGCGATAGCCTTTCGCAAGGCCCAGAATTTTCTTGCGCCTCTCGGTGCGCTTGTTACCACGTTTTGCCCTAGGCATGATTCAACACCTCCTCAGAAATGCGGAATGCGGAGTGATGAATGATGAATTGAAAGCAACAAGCCTGTTCTAATTCATCATTCCGCATTCATCGTTCATCATTTAACTGCGCCCGTAGGGCAGCATGCGCTTCACGCGCTCCTCGTCCGACTCGGAGACGAGCACGTCAATGTCGAGGACGCGCTTACGCTTGGCCGTCTTCTTCGTCAGGATGTGACGCGCGTGCGAATGCCCGCGCTTGACCTTGCCCGACGCGGTCGTGCGAAAACGCTTCGCCGCGCCCTTGTGTGTTTTCAATTTCGGCATGATGACCTCCAAAAAAAGTAGTCAGTAGCCAGTAGTCAGTAGTCAGTAGAAAACCTTCTTCAGCGAATCGTCGCTTGAAAGCGTCAGCGCCCGTGATGCGAAGCCTACTGGCTACTGACTACTGGCTACTGGCTACTGCTTTTATGATTGAACCATCCCGCCCGTGCCGGGCGTCGCGGGCGGGCCTTGTTTGACGCCGCCCTCGGTCTTCGCGCCGTCGTGCTTGGCGGACTTGTGCCGCTTCGGCGTGAAGATTAGAAACATCTGATTGCCTTCCATGCGCGGACGCTGTTCGACTTCGCCTACGTCCGCGAGGTCTTGTTCGAGACGCTGTAGCAGTTCCGCGCCCAACTCCCGGTGCGTGATTTCGCGTCCGCGGAAGAAGATCGTGGCCTTCACCTTGTCGCCTTCTCCGAGCCACTGGCGCGCGTGCTTCATCTTAAACTGGTAGTCGTGCTCGTCAGTGCCCGGTCGGAATTTAACTTCCTTCACGGTTATCACGACCTGCTTCTTCTTCGCCTCGCTCGCCTTCTTCTTCTGCTCGTACGTGAACTTGCCGAAGTCAATGATTCGACAGACGGGCGGGTCTGCGGTCGCGGCGACTTCGACTAGGTCGAGTCCTTTGCCGCGCGCGAGATTCACCGCGTCGCGCGTGTTCATTATGCCGAGCTGTTCGCCGTCTTCGGCGATGACGCGCACCTGCGGCACGCGTATGCGTTCGTTGATGCGCGTGGCGGGGGCGCGCCTGTTGTCGGGGCGATTGCCGCGACCTCTAAAACCTGTAGCTATTGAAGCACCTCCAAAGTTTGTGAGCCGTCCATCTCTTTCAATCGCTCAAGCGGTTTGATTCTTCTTCAAACACTCAAGCGCTTGAAGAGAGACGGCTCTTCATTTCGTCAACTTGGTCTCTGTTTGAAACTGCGCGCGAGTTAACCAGACCAAGCGCCAGCCCCTTGAAATCTTCGAGCGACATCACACCGATGTCGCCCGCCGCGCGTTCGCGTACGGCGACGCGTCCCTCTTCCATCTCGCGGTCGCCGATGACGAGCATAAAAGGAATCTTCTGCAACTGCGCGTTGCGAATCTTCGCGCCTATCTTGTCGCCGCGCGCGTTCAACTCAACACGGAGTCCGGCGGCGCGCAGTTCCGCCGCGACCCGTTCGGCGTAAACGTGTACGCGGTCTGTTATCGGAAGCACCGCGACCTGCACGGGCGCGAGCCAGAGCGGAAACGCGCCCGCGTAGTGTTCGATGAGCACGCCGAAGAAGCGTTCGACCGAGCCGAAGAGCGCGCGGTGAATCATTATTGGCCGGTGCGCCTTGCCGTCTTCGCCGATGTACTCAAGGTCGAAACGCTCCGGCAGGTTGAAGTCGAACTGAACGGTCGTCAACTGCCAAGTCCGACCGATTGCGTCCTCGACGCGTATGTCAATCTTCGGCCCGTAGAAAACGGCCTCGCCCTCCATTCGCTCGAAGGGGATGCCGCACTCGCCGAGCGCGCCCATGAGCGCGGCCTCGGCGTTGTCCCAGTCGGTGTCGGAGCCGAGGTAGTGCTTTTCGGGGTCGTTGCCTCGCACCGACAGTTCGACCTTGAACTTCTCGAAGCCGAAGGTCTTGTAAACGTCGAAGGCGAACTCGACGCAGCCGACTATCTCTTCGCGCACGTTCTCCGGCGTGCAGAAGATGTGCGCGTCGTCCTGCGTGAAGCCGCGCACGCGCAGAAGGCCGTGGAGCGTGCCCGACAACTCTGCGCGATAGACCGTTCCGAGTTCGGCCAGTCGCACGGGCAAGTCTCTGTAGGAGCGCTGCGCCGACTTGTAGATGCCGATGTGGAACGGGCAGTTCATCGGCTTGATGCGAAACTCCTGCGCTTCAAACTCCATCGGCGAGAACATCGAGTCGGCGTAGTTCTCCTCGTGTCCGCTCGTGTGCCAGAGGTCGCGCTTGGCGATGTGCGGCGTGAAGACCAGACCGTAGCCGCGCTTTTGTAGTTCGTCGCGCAAGTAGTCTTCCATCTCGCGGCGTATCTGGCCGCCCTTCGGATGCCAGAAGATTAACCCTTGCCCGTACTGCTCCTGTATGGAAAAGAGGTCAAGCTCACGCCCCAACCGTCTGTGGTCGCGGCGCTCGGCCTCCTCGCGCTGCTTGAGCCAAGCGTCGAGTTCCTCCTGCGTGGCGAAGGCCGTTCCGTAGATGCGCTGCATCTGCGGGCGTTCGGAGTCGCCCATCCAGTAAGCGCCGGAGAGCGAGAGGAGTTTGAACGCTTTGAGGCGGTTCGTGTTCGGGACGTGCGGGCCGAGGCAGAAGTCTATGAACGGCGAGCCGTCAATATAATAGACGCTCACGCGCTCGCCGCCTTTGTCGGCGATGAGTTCACACTTCAGAGGCTCTTCGCGTCCCTCGAAAATCTTGAGCGCGTCCGCTTTCGCGATCTCCTCGCGGCGGTACGCGAGGTTTCGACGGGCGAGTTCGCGCATGCGCTTTTCGATGACGGGAAGGTCTTCTTCCGTCAGTTGGCGCGGGGTGATCACGTCGTAGAAGAAGCCGTAGCGCGGGTCTTCGAGGAGCGCGGGGCCGACGCCGAGTTTCGTTCCCGGAAAGAGGTCGAGCACCGCCGCGGCGAGAAGGTGCGCGGTCGAATGTCTGATCACGTCGAGACCTTCGAGCGTGCCCGGAAGCACAGGCTCAATCTCCACGGACGCGCCGCGTGACGCAGCCTCTTCGAGCGGAAACGTCAAGTCAACCTCGCGCCCGTTGACGCGCGCGGCGAGCGCCTGCTTGGCCGCGTCGCGGTCAATCGCTTTGAGCGCGTCGGCGACGGTCGCGCCCGCCGGAGCTTGCCCCGAACCGCCGCCTTTAACCTGTACGTTTATCTCACTCATCGCTTCTTCCTCCCCGCTCCAGCCTTAAGCCCGAAACTCACGCGGTCGAATCGTTCGAGTAACACAGTCGTTCGACCGCTAAGCGCGGACTTTCCAGTCCGGCCTCGCGGAGAGAAGCTTGAACCCTTGTTTGCTGTCCCGCAAAGGGGAAATAAAACTTGTGATCGGATTCGACAGAAGCGCCCTCGCCGCGCGGCCCCGTCGCTTCGGGCGACGGGCGTCCAGCGTCAATTAAAATCGAAACGTAGTTCGCGTTCGCGTCAACATCGTTTCAGGCTTCGGGACTTACGGAGCTAACTGTCGAAAATTTGAAACCGTCGAGCGCTGGCAACTGTTCGTCGCGCTCACATTCTCTAAAACGCTTCAAGACGACAACCCGATTCTGCGTCGCCGTTCTTGAAGCGTAGAATTTAACCAATGCGGGCCGGGAAGTCAATTTCAGACAAGGTTGAGTAGTGGGTCAGTTTGAAAAAATACTCACCGCCGCAGGCGCAGAGTACGCGGAGGCTGCGCAGAGGATTTAAACTCTGTGCAGCCTCCGTGCTCTCTGCGCCTGCGGTGGTTAATGCTTTGCGCGTCCGAGCTTACTTGTTTGAGACTATCAAATGCTCCGGCGAGGCGGGGATTTGATGCAGTTCGCTGCGCGAGAAGCCCGCGTTTCGGAACATGCGTTCAAGTTCGGCGAAGGTGTATGCGTCGCCCGCGGGCGTCCCGCCGAGCATCGTGAGGCTGAAGGCCGCGGGGATGGGCGGCGAAACCCTGTCGTCGTTCGGCACGAACTCAAGCGTCATGGCTCTGCCGCCTTCGGCGAGCGCGGCGTGAACTTTACGCAGGAGCGTCTCGCACGTCGCCGGGTCGAAGTGGTGGAGGAAGTTCGTCAGAAGAATCGCGTCGTAGTCGCCTCCGAAGTCAACGTCGAAGGCGCTGCCTTCGATGACGCTGTAACGACTGTCAACTCCCGCGTTGCGCGCGTTCTCTTTCGCAACCTCAAGGACGTTCGGCCAGTCGAGCGCGACTATTTCGGCGTTCGGGTTTTGACGCGCGACGGCGATTCCGAACGCGCCGTGTCCGGCGGCGATGTCGAGCACGCGCAGACGCCGCCCGTCCGCGCCGTCGCTCAAGAGTTGCGCAATCGCCTGCGCGGGCATCGCCATCATCGGGGCCATCGCGCGCGCAAACTTCACCCAGACGGGATTCTCAGGCGCGGTCGTCCCGCCTTCGCCCATCAACGTGCCGCCCTTGCGCACGACCGCCGCGAGGTCTGAGAAACCTTCCGTGAGCATGGGCGAGAGCAGGAATTCAAGCGCGCCGCCCATGTAGGCGGGCGAGCGCCGGTCGAGGAAGACGGCGGAGTCGGGCGTCAGTGCGTAGCGCGCGCCGTCTTTGGTGAGGAAGCCTTGTATGACGAGGTAGTCGCAGAGTATGCGCGTGCCGCGTTCGGAGGCTTCGCAGCGCGAGGCTATGTCCGACGCTGTCTGCGCGCCTTCGGCAATGGCCGTGAACAGACCGAGTTCAACGGCGGCCTTGATGGCGGCGGTGCGCTGGTAAGAGTTTACGGTTTGAAAGAAAAGCTCCGGGGAAGGTTGTCGAGTTTCATCCGACATTTCGAGCGTCTCCTTAAAATCGGTTCGTTGGAAGAACTTGAAGAGCGTTATTGTGCTTGAACTAAACGATAACCGGCTCAGTGGCCCGCGAACTTTTCGCCCGCCTCGACCGCAATGGGGAGTTTGTTCTGAGACGGCGGCAACGGGCACGTTGCGAAATGAGTGAAGGCGCAGGGCGGGCTGTAAGCTTTGTTGAAGTCAACGACGACGCGCCCTTCGGCGTCGGGCTGATCGGCGTAGAGGTAGCGGCCCGCGCCGTAGGTCTCTTTGCCGCTCGTCGTATCGGCGAAGATGATGAAGAGTTTGTCCTCTTCGGTGAGCGCGTCGAGACGATAAGTCTTTCCGTCAACGTCGAAGACGAGCGCGCCGGGCGACGGGTCGTCTTCCTCCATGCCGAGGACGTTCGTGATAGGGATTGACTTCGGCGGGTCGAAGCGCTCGAAGCGCGCGACGACTCGCCACTTATCGCTCACGGGATAGTATTCCAGCCCTCGGAAGTTTGCGCGTTCGGGACTTGCGCTGTCTTTGACGCGCACGCCGAGGCGTTCGCCGCGCTTGATGACGTGGAAGGAGAGCGTGCCGAGTTTGAGTAGGGTGGGCGAGCCGTTCTCGTCCGACTTGAGTTCGAGCGTCGAGACGGGCTTGCCGTCGCTCGTTATCCCTGAGCCGGGCCGCGCATCGAGTTTCACTGTCCCGTTGTTCAGACTGATTATTCCGGCGAGCGACGGCGACTTGCCCGCGGGCAGCGCAACGTCGGACGCGGGGTCGCTTCCCAGTTTGTTCTCGCCCTCCTTGAGCCAGAAGAGTCCGACCAGCGTGAGCCAACCGTCCTCGCTCTTAAGGTTGGCTAAACGCTCGCTCCTCCAACGCTCAATCTCCTCGGCGTGCGAGCCAGCGCCTTTCGCGCGCGCGTCTTCCTCAACCTTCCGAGGCGCGCGCGCGCACGAATTGAACAGAAGCGCCGTGCACAGCGCGAGAAACAACGACACGATTACAGGCGACACGGACGATTGCGTGATAAATTCTCTTTTCATAGCAACGCGGTTCAATGAGTGCGTCAAGACAACTCAATTCAGCGATTCGTTCTTAATTGAAGAGACGGCTGAAGACCCGCGAAGTATAATGTAACCTCGCCCCTCGCGGCCAACGGCGCGGCGGAAAGTTTCGTTCGTAAAGTCGGGCAAAACTCAGGCGAACAAACACAAAACGGCACGTGCAAAGGTATTCAACAGGCGATGTAAATATTGGTGGTGGAAAGAGAAGTGTGAATCGAGGCCGTCCTCATACGCATCGAACTACGGGGTTTACGAGTAATGTTCGCGTGGCGACTGGCGAGCGGTCGTTATCCGCCTCTGACGGGGGAGGGCGCGCGGCTCGTCCACGTCACCGGCAGCCTCTCCTCAAACTACGTCGCCTTTAAGGTTTCGTACCCCGACAATACGGAATCTCCGCCGGAAGGTTTAGAATTCCTTCCGGCGAAGCATGAACTTAGACTACCGCGTCTCCTTCATTAACGACCAGCCTCGGCTCTTGGCGCTGAGCGAGGGACTCGAACTAGTCCCGGCCCTCGCGCTCGACATCGAGACCGTCAACTGGTGGAGTCGCCAATCCGAACGAGTGGCGCTCGTCCAACTCGCCTACCGCGAAGGTCGTGAGTTGCGCGTGGCGATCGTGGACGCGCTGGCCCGGCTCGATCTGACGACGCTCCGTCCGTGCGCGAAGTGCGCGGGATGTCGCGGAAAGAGGTTAGAGACGCGTTGCTGCTTGTAACCGCCAAAAAGAGGCTCCTAGTTAAGGAACGGAGGAAGATTCATGCGGGAAGACAAACGTAAGACGAAACTGCCGGTGAGCGAGGAGGAGTTCGAGCGGCAGTACCGGGCCGCCGTCAAGCGGGGCAAGGAGCGAATGGCGTCGGAGCCGAGCGCCGTGCGCGCCCGCTACGACGCGCGCAAAGACCGAGTCGTCGTGGAGCTTAACAACGGCTGCTCGTTTATCTTCCCACCCGACCTGGCGCAGGGACTTCGAGGCGCTTCGCCCGCCGACCTCACAGAGATCGAGGTCATGCCGACGGGAGTTGCCCTGCGCTGGCCGCGCTTGGACGCCGAGTTCACCGTCACGGGCCTGCTCTCAGGCATCTTCGGCACGCGCGCGTGGATGGCTGAGTTGGGGCGTCGTGGTGGCAGCGCAACGTCCGAGGCCAAGGCCGCGGCGGTTCGTGCGAACGGTAAGAAAGGCGGGCAACCAAAGACCAAGACGGCATGAAACTGCTGGGGTATAAATTTAGCAGGCGAAAAGAACATCCCATCGCGCCCTTCAATTGAGCCACGTTCATTCAAACGTGGAAACGCGCTACGTTCACTTGCAACGCGCACGTGACCATTAGCTTCAATTGAGCCACGTTCATTCAAACGTGGAAACTACTCTTTTTCGCTTTCATATTGCCTACCTCCAAACTGCTTCAATTGAGCCACGTTCATTCAAACGTGGAAACGCGCCATCTCGTTCGCGAAGGACGAGCCGAAGATTTGGCTTCAATTGAGCCACGTTCATTCAAACGTGGAAACTCGCCCACTGCGAAGCCTTTTATCGCATCGGGCTTCTGGCTTCAATTGAGCCACGTTCATTCAAACGTGGAAACAAGGCGCCGGTGCGCGTTGTCGTCACGGATAAGGACGGGCTTCAATTGAGCCACGTTCATTCAAACGTGGAAACACGTGCGACGGCTGGCGCACGGTACGTCGGCGTCGGGCTTCAATTGAGCCACGTTCATTCAAACGTGGAAACGACCAGTCCAAAGCCGACTACATCAACATCACGACGAGCTTCAATTGAGCCACGTTCATTCAAACGTGGAAACAGGCCAATCCTCCGCAGCCTGTGCCGCAAGCGGGGGAGCTTCAATTGAGCCACGTTCATTCAAACGTGGAAACATCTGCCTGCGCCTGCACCCCGTCCGCCGCGGGTCGAGCTTCAATTGAGCCACGTTCATTCAAACGTGGAAACGACGCGGTTGACCGTGATGACTTGGAGCGGATTTAGCGCTTCAATTGAGCCACGTTCATTCAAACGTGGAAACACCCTTCACGGCCTGCGAGTTGAACCTTCGCGGCGATGCTTCAATTGAGCCACGTTCATTCAAACGTGGAAACCCGCGCTGGTCAATCACGCAAAAGGATAGGGTTTGAGCTTCAATTGAGCCACGTTCATTCAAACGTGGAAACGGTCGCAAGCTCGCGGACGGCCTGCCCGCGCATCGTGCGCTTCAATTGAGCCACGTTCATTCAAACGTGGAAACCGCTGCGGCGCGTGACGAAAGGGCGGAATGAGTTTTGCTTCAATTGAGCCACGTTCATTCAAACGTGGAAACTGGAAGGTCGTCCCAGTTGACCCGAAGCGCCCCGTGAAGCTTCAATTGAGCCACGTTCATTCAAACGTGGAAACGTAATCGACGGCGTGCTTTACGTCGAGCGCGAACGGGTGCTTCAATTGAGCCACGTTCATTCAAACGTGGAAACTGCGCGGCGACAACCTCACGCCCGACGACACCTGCGCCGCTTCAATTGAGCCACGTTCATTCAAACGTGGAAACACCGTGCCCGTCGTCTTCAACGACGCCCCGCCCGAAGGCTTCAATTGAGCCACGTTCATTCAAACGTGGAAACAAAACCGTGTTGAGGGGGGTGCGCGGAAGCCGGACGGGCTTCAATTGAGCCACGTTCATTCAAACGTGGAAACTTTTGGAGGGGCGGACACTCGCGCCCTCAACTTCTTCCGGCTTCAATTGAGCCACGTTCATTCAAACGTGGAAACGAGTGCCGGTCGTCGTCCCAATAGCCGCTGACGTAGAGGGCTTCAATTGAGCCACGTTCATTCAAACGTGGAAACGGAAGGCGTCGCGCCTGAACTAAAACTCGCGGTCGCGGCTTCAATTGAGCCACGTTCATTCAAACGTGGAAACGACGCCCGCCCCTGGAATCAGTTTCCGAAGATAGCGTGTGCTTCAATTGAGCCACGTTCATTCAAACGTGGAAACGCGGGGGAGGGTGGCCGTCAAGCTATCGCCTCATCGGCTTCAATTGAGCCACGTTCATTCAAACGTGGAAACCGTGCTATGCGGCAGCCATGCAGCGCAGGACGGAACTGCTTCAATTGAGCCACGTTCATTCAAACGTGGAAACCCTTTGGTCGGCGGTCGCGTATTCGTTGGTAGGGACGCTTCAATTGAGCCACGTTCATTCAAACGTGGAAACGCCGTCACGTTGATGCGAACGGAGTTTCCGCGCAACGCTTCAATTGAGCCACGTTCATTCAAACGTGGAAACCAGACGTGCGCGCGGGCGTCAACGTCACGAACTACGAGCTTCAATTGAGCCACGTTCATTCAAACGTGGAAACTGTGTTATCGGCAGCGCAGTTCGGCGCAATACACCGCTTCAATTGAGCCACGTTCATTCAAACGTGGAAACTCCATCTCCGCGCGGTTCGATTGAATCAGAACCGACGAGCTTCAATTGAGCCACGTTCATTCAAACGTGGAAACCAGACCGTCTGCCGCGCGGCGCGCAACGGGCTACCGCGCTTCAATTGAGCCACGTTCATTCAAACGTGGAAACACGTGGTGGCGGAGGTCTGCGCGCGCCGCGCACTTCTCGCTTCAATTGAGCCACGTTCATTCAAACGTGGAAACGGGCACGGCTCTCGTCTCGATTGCAGGAGGACGAGGAGCTTCAATTGAGCCACGTTCATTCAAACGTGGAAACGACGAGCGCGCGGCCCTCGCAGTAAACCCCAAAGCCCTCGCTTCAATTGAGCCACGTTCATTCAAACGTGGAAACGGGCGACTGTCTGGTTATTCATCGTTTGCCCCTCTCTTTGCTTCAATTGAGCCACGTTCATTCAAACGTGGAAACCGCCCGCAGCCGCGGCACACGACCACGACGACGAAAGTGCTTCAATTGAGCCACGTTCATTCAAACGTGGAAACTCATTTCTTTCATCCCGCGAAGGTCGCCGGCGATTTAGCTTCAATTGAGCCACGTTCATTCAAACGTGGAAACGGCGTCGGCGCTCGTAAGACGCACGGCCTTCGACATCGCTTCAATTGAGCCACGTTCATTCAAACGTGGAAACGTCTATCTGCCGCGCGGCCCTGTCGAAGTGATTCTTGAACTCGACGGCCACGTTTACGGTTCGAGCAGTCGGTACTGGCCGAAGCGCCCCATCTGCGCGTCAATCGCCTTCTTCGGGTCGGCCAGAAGCGTCATCTCGATCTCGTACATCGAAAGCTCGGCTTTGTTCCCCAGGCCGACTTTCTTCGCGGGCATCAAGGAGACGCAGAAGATGTCAACGACGACCGCCTTCTCCTCGTCGGCGATGTTGACGCCCTGCACGCGGATGAACTTATTCGTCACCTTCTGGCTCTTGAGGATGGCGATTGACTTCTTCCCCGTAGCTTCCGAGCCTGCCGCCTTGAAGGGCTGCGTGCGACCCGTCACGATGAGGAATTTGACAGTGCCGTTCACGAGGTCTGCCACGTAATCCGTGCCCGCGACGAGCGTCGCCGGGCTGCCCGCGCTGTCGGTGATGACGAGCGAGGAGACTTTCGTGCGGTGGCCGGGCAGAAGGTGCGTTTCGCCCGCGGCAATCCCAATCGGGAACGCGGCGGCGCTAAACGCCCCGCTCGTCTCGTCAATCACCTCGCCGTGAAGAGCGAGCGCGAGATTCTCGGCACTCGCCTCTTTCAGCGTCAGGCTGCCTTTCGCGGTGCGCTTCACGGGGACGTGGAGGTCTTGCTCCGAGACCGGCGAGTTGTTTGTAAAGTTGTCGAGATACTCCGTGTCAACCGTTATCTCGCACAACTCGACTTCGCCCACGTCGCGGAGCGCGCCGGCGTTCCCCGCAGAGTCCCTTTCGGCGACTAGCACGTCGCCCTTGATTGCCATGTACATCAGCTTGTCTTCCTCTTTATGGTTTAACTAACTGGCGAAGGCTGATCTCTAATGACCCCTCCGCCGTGTACGCCAACTCGTCGCCGTAATTGGGAAGCGTCCGCGACTTCACCTGAAGCTCGTAGTGCCGCTCGACGTGGGCGAAGTCGCCCAGCTTTGGCCGAAGGCCGAGGCCGTCAACGACGGCTTGAATCTCCGCGCCGAACGCGCGCTCGGACGCGCGCGGGTCGTCGGCGTCATACGAGCGCACGTACTTCCACCGAAGAGTCCACTCGCACAAGCGCGTGTAGGATTTGCCCTCGACGCGCTCTGCCTTTTCGGGCACATCGCCGAAGCGCTCATGCCCCTGCTCGAAACACGAAAAGAAGTGCGCGTTGACTCGCTCGTCGTCGCCGCGTCCTACGTTCAAAGATTGTCCGGGCTGGACGAGAGCAGCCGGCCAGTAGTCGAAGACCGAAGCGCCCGTCGTCGTTGCCTCGACAATCGTCTTCACGGCATCGAGTATTTCCTCTTCTGACGGCTCGGTCGGCATCAGCTTGACTTCCTCTTCACGGGCGTCAACCGCAGCTTCCATGTGCGCGCCGCGGTCATCGGGTCTTCGGTCTGCGAGGCGCTGTACAGCGCGCCGGCGTATTCGGCTGTCACCGCACGGAGCATTTGGCCTTGCGTCAGTTGTGGCTCGGGCGA
>Ga0081539_10002561_pt1 | contig 25204 bp, 22 predicted proteins | sample TabmetS4T2R2_FD_71023 | JGI IMG/M metagenome (GOLD analysis project Ga0081539, IMG submission 71023) | Tabebuia heterophylla rhizosphere microbial communities from the University of Puerto Rico - S4T2R2 | ecosystem: Host-associated > Plants > Roots > Rhizosphere ...
CGCCGTACTGGAGGCCCTGCTGGCCCGCACCCCCGACGGCCCGCCGCCCGAACCAGCGGTGCAGCGGCTGCGCCTGCGGTACGCCAAGCGCGGCCGCCTGCGCTTCTCCAGCCACCGTGACTTCCAGCGCGCGCTGGAGCGGGCCTTGCGCCGGGCCGGCGTGCCGATGGCGTACTCGGCCGGGTTCAGCCCGCACCCCAAGATCTCCTACGCCAACGCCGCTCCAACAGGAGCAGCGAGCGAAGCGGAGTACCTCGAACTGGCGGTAACCCGGCGACTCGACCCCGATCAGGTGCGCGCCGCGCTGGACGCCGCCCTCCCGCCCGGGCTGGATGTCGTGGAGGTGGTCGAAGCCGGTTCGGGGGCGCTGGCGGACCGGCTGGAGGCCTCCGTCTGGCGGATCGTCCTGCCCGATGTGGAGGCGTCGCGCGCCGCTGCGGCGGTCGAGCGGTTTCTGGGGACCCGCGAAGTGCCGGTGCAGCGGAACACCAAGTCCGGCCTGCGGACATTCGACGCCCGCGGTGCTGTCCTTCGTGCCGACGTCGCGGGGTCGGACGCCTGGCGCGGCCCACATGACGAGAAGGCGGCCGGTGTCGCATCAAGTCCGCCGGGCCCGTGTGCGATACTGAACTTGGTCGTACGGCACACCACACCGGCCGTACGCCCCGACGACGTCCTCGCCGCTCTCCGCGCGGTGGCCGACCTCGCGCCCCCGTCACCTGCTGTTGTGACCCGGCTGGCGCAGGGGCCGCTCGACGAGGCGGACGGCACGGTGGCCGACCCTCTGGTCGACGATCGGGACGGCGGCGGCGCCTGAAGCGTGCCGCGCCGGCGTGATCAGCGCGGTGCGACCTCATGGCGTAGCGAATCGGCTTCCGTCGTGCCGGGACCGGCGTGACGAGGAATGCGACCGCCCTGCGCGGCGCCGGCGACGGTGTGACCGGCGCCCGGGGCCGACGGGAGAAAGCCCGTGACGCTCGAGAACGAGCCCACAGGATCAATGAACGACGATGCAGCCACGCCGGGCGAGGCTTCGAACGAGGTTTCGACCGCCGTTGCGTCTGCGCCGGCGGGCGAGCCGACCAGCGAGCCCCCCACCAAGCCGAGTATTGAACCAGCGATTGACGCAGCGCCGGAACCGGTCGCAGAGGCACCGGCGGCGCGGCCGCGCTCCCGGCGTGGCCGGGCCAGCGCGCCGGCGGTCGGCGAGTCCGCTCCCGAGGCCGCTGAAGCCGTCGACGGCGGCCAGCCGGACGCGGCACAACGCCCTGTGAGGCGCGCGACGCGCAAGCGCTCCGCACCCCGTCCCGCTCCCCGCACGGAAGACCCGCGCGACGTCGCGGCGGCCGAGGCCGTCGAGGGTTCGGCCGCAGCTGAGCCTGAGGCCGCGGTCGCCGAGCAGCCGACCCCCCAGGCGACGCGGGGCCGCCGCCGTCGCGCCCGCTCCGCCGACGTAACCGCCGCCGACGTACCCCCTGCAACCGCCGAGCCGGATGCCGTCCAGCCGGATCAGGTCGAGGAAGAGGTCGAGGACGCGGCCGCCCAGGTGGCCGTCGCCGCGGCTCAGCAGGCGGTCCAGGCAGCCGGTGCCGCTGCGGCGGCCGCGGGCGAGGCGGAGGCCGCCGCGGAGGAGGCCGCGGAGGAGGCGGCGGACGCGCAGGAGGCGGCGGAGGACGTCGACGAGGCCGTCGCCGTGCCGTTCAGCGATGGCGGGATCATGCCCCTCTTCCAGGCGCCGGAGCCGCAGCCGCGGCGCAGTCGGCGAGCGGCGTCCCGGCCCGCCGGCCCGCCCCGGCCGACCGGCCCGACGAGGGAGGCTGCGGACACCGACGAGGAGGATCTCGAGGACGGCGTCGAACCGCTGGACGATGTGGCGGAGGACGCGGCTGACGTCGAGGACGAGGATGTGACCGGCGAGGCCGCCGAGGGTGAGACTCGGCGTCGCCGTCGCCGCCGCGGCGGTCGCGGACGCCGCGGCCGGGGACGCGCCGAGGAGGAGACCGACGAGGGCGGCGAAGAAGCCGAGGCGGATGCCGAGGACGACGAGGACGAGGCTGGCGAGGACCAACCGGAGGACGCCGAGGAGGGCGACGAGGCCGCAGCCGAGGCCGCAGCGGGGACGCGCCGGCGGCGTCGTCGGCGCCGCCGGGGCACCAGCGCCGCGGACACCGAGCCCGCGCCGGACGACCCGCCGAACACCGTGGTCAAGATCCGTGACGGGCGCCGCGGCGAGGACGTGTCCGGGGTGCGCGGCTCCACCCGCCTGGAGGCCAAGAAACAGCGCCGCCGGGAGGGCCGGGAGGCCGGCCGGCGCCGCACGATCGTCACCGAGGCGGAGTTCCTGGCGCGCCGGGAGAGCGTCGAGCGCGTCATGGTCGTGCGCGAGCGGGACGGGCGGACCCAGATCGGCGTCCTGGAGGACGGCGTCCTGGTCGAGCACTACGTCGCCCGCAAGACGCAGACGTCCATGGTCGGCAACGTCTATCTCGGCAAGGTGCAGAACGTCCTGCCCAGTATGGAGGCCGCCTTCGTCGACATCGGCAAGGGGCGCAACGCAGTGCTGTACGCCGGTGAGGTCAACTGGGACGCGGCGGGCTTGGAGGGTCAGCCGCGACGCATCGAGCATGCCCTCAAGGCGGGCGAATCGGTCCTCGTGCAGGTCACGAAGGATCCGATCGGCCACAAGGGCGCACGCCTGACGAGCCAGATCTCGCTGCCCGGGCGCTACCTCGTGTTCGTCCCCGACGGGTCGATGACCGGGATCTCCCGCAAGCTGCCCGACACCGAGCGCAACCGACTGAAGAAGATCCTCCGCGAGATCGTGCCGGACGACGCCGGCGTCATCGTCCGGACCGCCGCCGAGGGCGCCAGCGAGGAGGAACTGGAGCGCGACGTGTCGCGTCTGCGAGCCCAGTGGCAGGACATCGCGGGCAAGGTGGACGCCGTCAACGCCCCCGCGCTCCTCTACGGCGAGCCTGACCTGGCCATCCGGGTGGTCCGCGACGTCTTCAACGAGGACTTCACCAAGCTGATCGTGTCCGGCGACGATGCCTGGGACACGCTGGAGGCCTACCTCGGCCATGTGGCTCCCGACCTGGCACCACGGCTGGAACAGTGGTCGGGCGAGGACGACGTCTTCGCCGCGCACCGGATCGACGAGCAGCTGGCCAAGGGCCTGGACCGCAAGGTCTGGCTGCCGTCCGGCGGCTCGTTGGTGATCGACCGGACCGAGGCGATGACGGTCATCGACGTCAACACTGGCAAGTTCACCGGGGCGGGCGGCAACCTCGAGGAGACCGTCACCAAGAACAACATGGAGGCCGCCGAGGAGGTCGTGCGCCAGCTGCGCCTGCGCGACATCGGCGGGATCATCGTCATCGACTTCATCGACATGGTCCTGGAGTCCAACCGCGACCTGGTTCTCCGGCGCCTGCTGGAGTGCCTCGGCCGGGACCGGACCAGGCACCAGGTCGCCGAGGTCACCTCGCTCGGTCTGGTGCAGATGACTCGCAAGCGAGTCGGGCAGGGGCTGCTGGAGGTGTTCAGCGAGACCTGTGAGACCTGCGGAGGCCGCGGAGTGATCGTGCACGACGAGCCGGTGGAGCGGAAACCGCAAGAGGGCGGGCGCAACGGAGGCAGGTCGCGGGCCGGACGCGGCGCCGCCTCCGCGCAAGGGTCCTCTTAGGGCAAAGCAGGCAAGGCGGAAGATCCGGTCGTCACGGCGGACCGGAGCTTCCGCCTTGTGCAGATCTCGCTTCACCTGCCGCTCCGGAATGCCGATAGTGCAGGTGGGGCCGGGTCCGGCCCCGACTCTGGCGAGGGGGGGTTCGTGGAGACGGCGGCACGGCATGAGCCCGCAACGGGTCGCGTCGACGGCGTCGATCACGCCGTCGATGTCGCTGATGTCGTCAACATGACCTCGCGCCGCCTCTTCGGTGTGCAGCAACAGCTGGCCAGCCTGCTGGCGGTCAGTTCCGACCCGATCGTCCGCTACGACACGCAGCTGCGGTACGTCTACGCCAACCCGGCCGCTCTGGAACGCCTGGACCGATCCGCGGACGCGGTGCTCGGCCGCACCGATCGCGAGCTCGGCTTCGCCGATCCGCTGCTGAGCCGATGGGAGTCCGGGCTGCGTCAGGTGCTCGCCAGCGGGATGGACGCGGAGCTTGCGTTCACGACCGACTCCGACGACCGCCGCTATCAGTCCCGAATGATCCCGGAGCGGGAGTCGGATGGTGTCGTCACCGGCATTCTCGTGATCAGTCACGACCTGACGGACCGCCATCGCGCCGAGACTGCCGAGCGGGCCCAGGCGGCCCAAGCGGTCCGCGACCCCCTGACGGGTCTCCCCAACCGGCTGCAGATGACCGACCGGATCAGGCAGGCGCTCGCCCGCGTGCCGCGGGAAAGTGCGGGCGTCGCCGTCCTCTTCCTCGACCTGGATCGATTCAAGCTGGTCAACGACACGCTCGGCCCGGCGGGAGGCGACGCGCTCCTCGTCGACATCGCCGGGCGGCTCCTGCGCTCGTCCCGCGTGGGCGACACCGTGGCCCGGTTCGGCGGCGACGAGTTCGTCGTGCTGTGTGAAGACGTGGCGGGCCGCGAGGACGGCGCTGTGATCGCCGAGCGCATCGCCGGCCTGCTCGATGAGGCGTTCACATACGGCGGACGGGATGTCGGCGTGACGGCCAGCATCGGGGTGGCGCTGGCTGTCGAGCCGGGCGCCGGCGCGGAGGAACTGATCCGCGACGCCGAGACGGCCATGTACCAGGCGAAGGATCGCGGGAAGGGCCTCTACCAGCTGTACGACGAGGGCGTGCGGCGGCGTGCGGTCGACCGGTTCACCATTGAGGGGCAGCTGCGCAACGCCTTGGACAACGGCGAGCTGGGGCTGGCCTACCAGCCGGTGGTGTCCCTGGCCGATCGCCGCCTGATGGGTGTGGAGGCCCTGGTGCGTTGGCACCATCCGGAGCGTGGCGTCGTCCCGCCGATCGAGTTCGTGCCGGTGGCCGAGGAGAGCAACCTCATCGTGCCCATCGGGAGGTGGGTGCTCGAGGAGGCCTGCCGGCAGCTGGTGGAGTGGAACCGGCACCGTCCTGTCGACCGGCTGCTGTCGATGGCGGTGAACCTCTCCGCCCGTCAGCTGCTCGACCCCCGGCTGGCGCGCGACGTCGCCGCGGTGTTGCGCCGGTATCGGCTTCCGCCCCGGCTGCTCTGCCTGGAGATCACCGAGACGGCGATCCTGGAGGACGCCGTTCGCACGGCATCGGTCTGCGCCGGGCTGTCTGCGCTCGGCGTTCAGTTGGCACTCGATGACTTCGGCACCGGGTATTCCTCGCTCGGTCATCTGCGCCGCTTCCCGGTCAACATCCTGAAGATCGACCGGATGTTCGTGTCCGGGCTGGACAAGGGCACCGGGGACGACGCGATCGTGGCAGCGGTCACCGGGATGGCGCGGGCCCTGGGGATGGTCACCGTGGGGGAGGGGATCGAGACGCACGCACAGCTGGACGAGCTGGTCCGGCTCGGCTGCGACGAGGGCCAGGGGTTCCTGCTGGCCCGGCCGTTGCCGCCGGAGGAGCTCGAACGGCGCTGGCTCACCGTGGAGTGAGGCCCGCCAGCAGCTGCGCGCCGGTTTGACCCTCCACCTGCGCGGTCCGTACGCTTGAGGGCTGGTGCGCCGTGCGGCAAGTCCGTGCGCCCGCGAGACTTTCCCCGGATGTCGTCCGGTGGGGTCGCGCCTCGAATCGACCGGAGAGTGAGTTCACGTGTACGCGATCGTCCGCGCAGGCGGCCGCCAGGAGAAGGTTGCCGTCGGCGATGTGCTGACCGTCGACCGCCTTGCCGGCGACCCGGGGGCCACTGTTGAGCTCCGCCCGCTGTTGCTCGTCGAGAACGGCGAGGTGACCAGCGCTGCGGACGCGCTCGCCAGCGCGACCGTCACGGCCGAGATCGTCGAGCCGGCCAAGGGACCGAAGATCCACATCCTGAAGTTCAAGAACAAGACCGGCTACCGCAAGCGTCAGGGGCACCGGCAGCAGCTCACCCGCATCCGGGTGACTGGCATCCAGCGCTGACCCGGCTCCCCACGGAAGGCATCCAGACATGGCACACAAGAAGGGCGCCAGCTCCACCCGGAACGGGCGCGACTCCACGAGCAAGCGCCTCGGCGTCAAGCGCTACGGCGGCCAGGTGGTCGATGCCGGCGAGATCATCGTCCGGCAGCGTGGCACGCACTTCCACCCCGGCGAGAACGTCGGCCGGGGTGGCGACGACACGCTGTTCGCGCTCGCTGCGGGCTCCGTGGAGTTCGGGACCCGGCGCGGCCGCCGGGTGATCAACGTCGTCCCGGCCGGCGAGTGAGGCTCGCCCACCGGTAGACGCGCGAAGCAAGCGCCGACGCGCAGAACGCAGCGAAGGGGCGGGCCGGGGACTTCACCCGGACCGCCCCTTCTGTGTCGATCAAGCAAACCAACGCCGATCAAGCAAACCAGTGCCGGGTTCGGGAGGAGGTGAGAGCACCGTGGTGACCTTCGTCGATCGGGTCACGCTGCACGTGGCGGGCGGCAACGGCGGCAACGGGTGCGCCTCGATCCACCGCGAGAAGTTCAAGCCCCTCGGCGGCCCGGACGGCGGCAACGGCGGCAACGGCGGCGACGTCGTCCTGCTCGTCGATCCGCAGACGACGACGCTGCTGGACTACCACCGTTCGCCGCACCGGCGCGCCCCCTCCGGCCGCCCGGGGCAGGGCGGCATGCGCAACGGCGCGGCGGGGGAGGATCTCGTGCTGCCCGTCCCCGACGGCACGGTCGTCCGCGGCCCCGACGGCCGGGTGCTGGTCGACCTGGTCGGCGCGGGCACGAGACACGTCGTCGCCCCCGGTGGCCGGGGCGGCCTCGGCAACGCCGCGCTGGCCTCGCCCCGCCGAAAGGCGCCCGGATTTGCGCTGCTCGGCGAGCCCGGTTGGTCCGGTGACATCCGGTTGGAGCTCAAAACCGTTGCCGACATCGGCCTCATCGGTTTCCCCAGCGCCGGCAAGTCGAGCCTCGTCGCCGCGCTCTCCGCGGCGCGGCCGAAGATCGCCGACTACCCGTTCACCACGCTGGCGCCCAACCTCGGTGTGGTCCAGGCCGGCGACGTCCGATACACCGTCGCCGACGTGCCCGGCCTGATCCCGGGCGCGAGCGAGGGCAAGGGGCTCGGGCTGGAGTTCCTCCGGCATGTCGAGCGGTGCGCGGCACTCGTGCACGTCCTGGACTGCGCCACCCTGGAACCCGGTCGGGATCCCGTTACCGACTTCGACGTGATCGAGGCCGAGCTGGCCGCCTACCCGGTGGACGAGGGCATGCTGCCGCTGGCCCGCCGCCCGCGGCTCGTCGTTCTGCACAAGATCGACGTGCCTGAGGGCCGTGAGCTCGCGGAGCTGGTCAAACCGGAGCTGGAGGCCCGCGGCCTCGAGGTGCATCTCGCGTCCTCGGTCAGTCACGAGGGGCTGCGCGAGTTGTCGTTCGCCATGGGGCGGCAGGTGGCGCAGGCCCGTGCCGCAGCGCCGCCCGCGGCACCGACCCGTGTCGTGCTGCGACCGCAGGCGGTGGACGAGAGCGGCTTCACGGTGGAACGCGAGCGGACGGCGGACGGCGACCGCTTCCGTATCCGCGGCGTCAAACCGGAACGCTGGGTGCGGCAGACCGACTTCAGCAATGACGAGGCCGTCGGCTTCCTCGCAGACCGGCTCGCCCGCCTCGGCGTCGAGGAGGCTCTCATGGAGGCCGGTGCGCTGGCGGGCGCCGAAGTCGTCGTGGGCGGCGAGGACGGTGTCGTCTTCGACTGGGAGCCGACCCTGCTCGCCGGCCGTGCGGCGGTGAGCGGCCCGCGCGGCAGTGACGTCCGGCTCGAGGAGGCCGCGCGGCCGACGCGCGACGCCCGCCGGGAGCGGTATGAGCACCTGCGCGCGGCACGCCGCGAGGCCCGCGACGAGCTGGACGCCGAGCGGCAGGCGGGCCACTGGACGGACCCGGACGCGCTTGACGACCTGAACGACGTTGACGACCTGACCGACGTTGACGACCTGAACGACGTTGACGACCCCGACCACCTCGACGCGGCCGCCGATCGGACCTTCGAATGACGCCTCGGGCCGTCGAGCGGGCGCACCTGGGCGATGTAGGCCGGATCGTGGTCAAGGTGGGCTCCTCGTCGCTCACCACGGCCACCGGCGGTATCGATGACGACCGGCTCGACGCGCTGGTCGACGTCCTGGCCAAGCGCCGGCTGGACGGCGGCGAGGTGGTACTGGTCTCGTCCGGGGCGATCGCGGCCGGCCTCGCGCCGCTGTCGCTGGAGCGCCGGCCGCGAGACCTGGCCACCCAGCAGGCGGCGGCGAGCGTCGGTCAGGGCCTGCTCATGCATCGCTACACCGCCGCCTTCGGCCGCCGCGGGCTCACTACGGGCCAGGTGCTGCTCACCGCCGACGATGTCGTGCGCCGGGGCCATTACGTCAACGCCCGGCGCACCCTCTACCGGCTGCTGCGGCTGGGTGTCGTGCCGGTGGTCAACGAGAACGACACGGTGGCCACCGACGAGATCCGCTTCGGAGACAACGACCGCCTCGCAGCGCTGGTGGCCCATCTCGTCCACGCCGATGCACTGCTGCTGCTGTCCGACGTCGATGCTCTGTACGACGGCCCCCCGTCGCGGCCCGGCGCGCGCCGCGTCGAGGTCGTCCGCGGCCCGGCCGACCTGGACGGCGTCCGCATCGGCTCCGTGGGCCGCAGCGGCGTCGGCACCGGCGGCATGGTGACCAAGGTGGACGCGGCCGCCATCGCGACCGCAGCCGGCATCCCGACGCTGCTGACGTCCGCCGCGCGGGCCGTCGACGCCTTCGCCGGGGCAGATGTCGGCACGTGGTTCACGGCGCGGGGTTCGCGCACGGCGAGCCGGCTCCTCTGGCTGGCCCACGCCGCGCAGCCGACGGGGCGGCTCGTGCTCGACGACGGTGCGGTGACCGCCGTGGTGCAGCGGCGAATGTCGCTGCTGCCGGCCGGCGTCACCCGGGTGGACGGCCGGTTTGCGGCGGGGGATCCGGTGGATCTCGTGGCGGCCGACGGCACCCTCGTCGGCCGGGGGCTGGTCAACTTCGACGCGGCGGAGTTGCCTGCCCTGCTCGGGCGGTCCACCCGTGACTTGGCCCGAGAGTTGGGGCCCGGTTACTCACGGGAGTTGGTGCACCGTGACGATCTTGTCGTTCTCGGTCGCGGCTGAGATCAGCCGACCGATCGCCTGCCGAGGGGCACGTCCCGGTCGGCGGCTCCCGACGCCGTCACTCTCGTAACACTCCGGTAACGGTTCGTCCTGATCGAGTCCGCGATGATCGGTTCGTCATCACATGAACACCGTCCGATCGGCGGGTGAATGGAAGGCCTCTTGGGCCTTCTGACCACGGATTTCGTCCATCATCACGGAAACCGCTGACGCGGGCGGTCAGTTCCTGGTGGACTGGTCGCGTGCTTCTCCAGCCGGGTGACGACGCCGCACAGATGTGCTGTGTCCGACGCGTCGCGTTACAACGGCGGGGAGAGGATCGGTGGCAGCAGCCGATCCCGGAGGGGGCTCCGCTCTGGTTCGTCATGGTTACGGTCGGTGGTGAGACCATCGGCGTCGATGACGCGCGTTCTGCGGTAGAACGGCTCCTTGTCGAGGAGCCGTTCGTAACGTCGGCCCGCTACGGACCCGACAAGGCCCAGGTGTGCTACTGGGATGAGGGGGACGACGCCGAGGCCGTCGCCGGCCAGGCCCTGAGAATCTGGGGGACGCACCGCCGCTCCGCGCAGCTGCCGGACTGGAAGGTGATCGCTTTGGAGGTCCTGGACCGCGAATCTGCAGGAGGGCGGTGGCGCGGGCACCCACCGGTCCTGGTACTCGGTGAGGTCCGTCCGTTCACTGATCACGACTGAGCCGGATCGGAGGAAGTGTTTCGCCGGGACACCGTAGGCTGACCGGCGTGAGCACGAGTACCTTGCCGTCCGCCGAGGCGCCGGCGCCGGACGACGCACGCCAGAGCGTCCTGGAGATCTGCCGGCGCGCCCGTGAGGCATCCCGGGCGCTGGCCACGGCCCTGCCGTCCACCAAGAACGACGCCCTGCTGGCCGTCGCCGACGCTCTCGTCGCCGACACCGACCGGATCGTTGCCGCCAACGCCGAGGACATGGAGCGCGGGCGGCAGACCGGGCTCTCGGCGTCTCTGCTGGACCGGCTGCGCCTGGACGCCGGCCGGATCGCCGCCGTCGCGGCAGCCGTCCGCGACGTCGTGGCGTTGCCCGATCCGGTGGGCGAGGTGGTGCGCGGATCAACCCGGCCGAACGGGCTGCGGCTGCGGCAGGTCCGGGTCCCGCTCGGCGTCGTCGGCATGGTCTATGAGGCCCGACCGAACGTCACGGTGGACGCCGCCGTGCTGGCTCTCAAGAGCGGCAACGCGGCCGTGCTGCGCGGCGGCTCCGCCGCGGCATCGTCCAATGCCGCCATCGTCGGAGTGATCCGGAACGCACTCGCCGGAGCGGGTCTGCCCGCCGACGCCGTCGCGTCGATCGACACGTGGGGCCGTGCGGGTGCCGTTCACCTGATGCAGGCCAGGGACTATGTCGACGTGTTGGTGCCGCGCGGTGGCGCGGACCTGATCCGCACAGTGGTGCAGAACTCGACCGTACCGGTGATCGAGACCGGATGGGGCAACTGCCACGTCTACGTGGACGCCGCCGCAGACCTGGAGCAGGCCGCCGCCATCGCGGTGAATGCCAAGGTGCAGCGCCCCAGCGTGTGCAACGCGGCCGAGACGCTGCTGGTGCACCGCGATGTGGCGGGGGCCTTTCTGCCCGTCGTCCTGCGCGAGCTGGTCGAGGCGGGGGTCGTGCTGCACGCGGACGAGCGGGTCGTGGACATCGCCCGCGAGGCCGGGGTGGCCGTCCAGGAGGCCACCGCGGAGGACTGGGCCACGGAGTACCTGGCCTTGGAGCTGGCGGTGGGTGTCGTGGACTCTCTCGATGGCGCCGTCCAGCACATCCGCCGATGGAGCAGCGGGCACACGGAGGCGATCTGCACGACCGACATTCGCGCTGCCGACCGCTTCGTGGCGGAGGTCGACTCCGCGGTCGTGGTGGTCAACGCGTCCACCCGGTTCACCGACGGCGCGGAGTTCGGGCTCGGCGCGGAGGTCGGCATCTCCACCCAGAAGCTGCACGCCCGCGGCCCGATGGGCCTGGCCGAGCTGACGTCCACGAAGTGGGTCGTCACGGGCGACGGCCAGGTCAGGGGCTGAGCGGCGGGTGGAGGGGACCGAGGTCCGCAAGCTCACCGCGCTGGAGGACCGGCACTGGTGGTACCGGGAGCGGCGGCGCTTGCTGGCGGGCGCGGTGGCCGACCTGGCTCCGGGAACAGCGGTGGACGTCGGCGCGGCCGGGGGTGGTAACACCCGGGTGCTGCACGGGCTGGGTTGGCGGGCGGCTGCCGTGGAGTTCGGGGCGGAGGGGGCGCAGGTGTGCGCCGAACGCCACGTCCCGGTGATCCGCGGGGACGCGACCCGGCTGCCGCTGGCCGCCGGCAGCCTCGACCTGGTGGTCGCCTTCGACGTCCTGGAACACCTGGACGACGACAAGGCGGCGGCGCACGGGGTCTACACCGCGCTGCGACCGGGCGGGACCTTCGTAGTGGCCGTCCCGGCGGATCCGCGGCTGTGGTCGGCACACGACGAGGCGGTGGGTCACGTACGCCGCTACACCCGGCAGACGCTGGGGGATCTGCTGGCCGGGGCCGGATTCGAGCTCGAGCCGATGCGCAGCTGGAACGTGCTCCTGCGCCCGGTCGTCTCGATGCGCCGGCGCAGCAGCACCGGCAGCGACCTCGACCACATTCCCGGGTGGCTGAACCTCGCCCTGCACGGAGTGGTCGCCCTCGAGCGGTACCTGCCGGTGCACCGGCTCCCCGGGGTCTCGCTTCTCGTGCGAGCCCGCCGCCCGGCGCTCTGACTTTCCTGGCGTCGATCAAGCAATCCGGGGTCGATCAAGCAATCCGGGATCACGTGTCACCCGGCGGCGGCTCGTCCCTCGCGTCATCGGAGTCGTACGCCACCACATACATGGGGCGGCCCTGTACCTGCGTGTAGAGCCTGCCGACGTACTCGCCCAGCAGCCCCAGACACAGCAACTGAACGGCGCCCACGGCGGAGACCGCGACGAACGTCGACGTCCAGCCCGGGACCGTATGCCCGGTCAGGAACGCGACGACGGCGAATGCCAGCAGCAGGGCCGTAGCCAGCGCCCCGCCGAGGCCGAACCACGTCGCCAGCCGCAAGGGGGCCACGGAAAAGCCCGTGAGGCTGTCCACCGTCAGCCGCAGCATCCGGGAGAGCGGGTACTTGGTGCTCCCCGCGGCTCGCGGCTCCCGCCGATACTCCACCTGCGCGCTGGGGAAGCCCAGGGCGGGCACCACGAGTCGCAGCACCCTGTGGTGGTCGGGGAGCCGGTTCACCACGTCGACTGTCGCGCGACTCATCAGCCGGAAGTCCCCGGCGTCCTGCGGCACATGGTGGCCGACCAGTCTTCGCATCAACCGGTAGTAGGCCCACGCGGACACCCGCTTGAATGCCGAATCCGGCCCGCGGTCGTTCCGGACGCCGTACACGACGTCGACACTCTCGCTGCGGGCGGTCGTGAGCATGGTGGCCAGTGCTTCGGGCGGGTCCTGCAGGTCGGCGTCGATCGTGGCGATCCACGCGCCGCGAGCCCGGGCGAGGCCTGCGGACAGGGCCGCCTGATGCCCCGAGTTGGCACGCAACCGGACGATCCGCAGGTTGGGCCAGTCGCGTCTCACCCGCTCGAGCAGGACCGGAGTGGCGTCGCGGCTGCCGTCGTCGACGGCGATCACCTCGTAGCTCTCGTGCAGGTCGTCGAGCACCGGCCGCAGCCGCTGCGCGAACAGCGGGATCACCGCCGCCTCGTCGAACATCGGGACCACCACGGACAGCATCACGCCGTTGCTGGGCTCCATCCGGATCGCCGGTGACACGTCGGCCGTCGGTGCGGCGGTCTCACCAGTGGTCGCAATGCGCACGTGTAGCTGCTCTCCTCGCCGGCCGCCGACCCCGGCGGCTCCGGGGTCGCGTCGTCGGGACGAGCGTATCGACGCCACGGCGAGCGAGCAGGTAGAGGTCCGCTGCTCGTAGCGACTCCACGGCCGGCTGTCGGCGTCTTGTCAGGATGGCGGCGCGTTCAGCTGGAATTCGCCGAACTCGTGCCCGTGATCGCGACGGTCGGCTACTTTTGTGGTTCGTGTTGATCTGCCGGAGAGTCGTGGCCGCGGCCGCGGGCGGCATGACACACTCGTTCGATCCAACCGGTTCCGGGGCGTCCGCCCGGTCCGTCGTTCAGAGGGGACTGTGACTCACGATGGCGAGCACGCTGGTCAGTGCGGCGGTCGAGGGCTCCGAGAAGGCCGTAGATCTGCCCTTCCCGCCGGCGGCGTACGGCCTCGGGGTGCTGGGAGCCTTGCTCGTGCTGCTGCTGATCACCTACGCCTTCCGTAGCGTGGGCAAGCGGCACTAGCCCGGGGCGTCGGCGGGTCACTGCGGTGAGCGGCGCACGGCTCGGGGTGATGGGCGGCACCTTCGACCCGGTTCACCACGGCCACCTGGTGGCCGCGAGCGAGGTCGCGAGCCAGTTCCAGCTCGACGAGGTCATCTTCGTCCCGACCGGTCAGCCGTGGCAGAAGACCGAGCGGGTCGTCTCCCCGCCGGAACACCGGTACTTGATGACCGTCATCGCGACGGCGTCCAACCCCCGGTTCACCGTCAGCCGAGTGGACATCGACCGCCCGGGTACGACGTACACCATCGACACTCTTCGCGACTTGCACAGCGAGCGGGACGGCGCGGAGCTGTTCTTCATCACCGGCGCCGACGCGCTCGCCCAGATCCTGCAGTGGAAGGACTCCGACGAGCTCTTCCACCTGGCGCATTTCATCGGGGTGACCCGGCCCGGGCACACCCTGGACGGGACCGGGCTACCGGCGGACCGAGTGAGTCTGATGGAGGTGCCCGCGCTGGCGATCTCGTCAACCGACTGCCGGGCGCGGGTAGAGCGCGGCGAGCCGGTCTGGTACCTCGTCCCGGACGGCGTCGTCCAGTACATCGCCAAGCACGGCCTCTACCGGTCGCCCGGTGAAGGCCCGCGGTAATCCAGTGCGCCGCCATGTCGAGTCGACGCCGGCCCCGGCGGCGCGCGGCCGCTCGGCGCCGATGCCATCCGATCCGCGCTGGCCGGACCTGCTGACCGCTCCCGACTCTGCCGCCGCACGGCCGGTCGCGACTCCGCGTCATCGTTCGGCCGGTTCGTCCGGCGCGGAGCCCACCCCGCATGCCGACAAGATCCTCGCGGCGTGGCTGGCCGGCGTGCTGGCCCTGATGCTGGGTACGGGCGCGGGCCTGGCGTGGATCGCCCTCGCGATCATTCCGCGGAGCACCGCACCGCCCGCGACCCGGACCGCGCTCGCGGTGGTGACCGACTCCCACGGGCGAATGGTGGCGGGCGCCCTATTGGCAGTGGACTCCCGCGGGGCAGACTGTCTGCTGCTACCTGGTGACTTGACCGTCGACGTACCGGGGGAGGGACGAACGTCCCTGGCGGCCGCCGTGTCGAGGTCCGGCGGGACGGCGGCCGCCGGGCTCGCGCAGGCCGTCGGCGTGCGAGTGGACGGCACCTGGGTGATCGGCGAGCAGGAACTGGCCGAACTCGTCGAGGCGGTCGGAGGGGTGCAGATTGCGGTCTCGGAGTCGGCACGCGGCCCAGGGGCTGTGGGCTCCACGGGGCGGGAGGCGCAGGTGCTGACCGGACAACAGGCGGCGGTTTATGCGACCGCGCGGGAGACCGGGGAGTCGGAGGAGCAGCGGCTGCATCGGTTCGGTGCGGTGTTCTACGCGCTCATGGAGGCCCTGCCGGATGACGGGGAGCGGCGGGCGGCGGCCCTGCAGGACGTGCAGCCGCAACAGGCCACGACCCTGCCCTTACCGGCGGTGCGGCAACTGTTGGCGGCCCTGCACGAGCGAGCGGACGCGGAGGAGTTCGCGGACGTGATGCTTCCGATGGCGTCCAGCAGTGCGTCGGGTGGTCTCGGCGTCGATCACGCGCGACTCGCCGCGCTGCTGGTGGGTCGCCGTCCGCTGGCAGCCGCCCGGATCTCAGATGTGTAGCGGACGCTGGACGTTCCACCGTCGGGTAACTGGGGCCGCGCTGCGCGGGTGCCCGCCCCGACCAGACATGATGGGATAACCGCGATGGCAAAGGTCATCTCCACTCTGTTCATCTCGGCCGATGGCGTGGCCGAGATCGACCCGGACTGGCACTTCCCGTACTTCGACGAGAACATGGGCCGCGCCGTCAGCGAGGACTACGACACCTCCGACGTGCTGCTCATCGGCCGCGTAACCTACGACAGCTTCGCGGGGGCATGGCCCGACCGCGAGGCTGCGGGCGGGGAGGACGCAGCGTTCGCCAAGAAACTCGGGGACGTGCGCAAGGTGGTCGTCTCGCGCCAGCCGCTCGAGTTCTCCTGGCGCAACTCCGAGCTGATCAAGGACGACCTCGTCGATGCCGTCAGCGTGCTCAAGGCCGAGGCGGGCATCAGGGGCATCCTCATCCCCGGCTCGATCTCCGTCGTGCAGCAGCTACTCGCCGCGGGGCTGGTCGACGAGCTCCGCTTGCTGGTCCATCCGGTTGCGGCGCGCAAGGGCCGCAGGCTGTTCGACGACGGCGACAATCCCTACCACCTGAGGGTGATGGCGACGGAGGCGTTTCCGACAGGCGTGATCCGCGTGATCTACTCGCCGGGCGAGGCACCCTCAAAGGTCGGCTACGACGAGGTCAAGGCCCAGGTGCCCGAGGCTGAGTAGCGCCATTCGTGGGCAGCTTCATCAGGCGTCCCTCCTTCCCGCCGCCAGGCGCTCAGCGTGAGAGGGTGGGAGCGGCAACGACCTCGATTCACGCAGGAGGCCACGACTCTTGACCGCTTCGGAGCAGGCGCTCGCGTGGGCGGCGTTGGCCGCCCGGGCGGCGTCCGACAAGCTGGCCAGCGACGTCGTGGCGATCGACGTCAGCGACCACCTGGTCATCACCGACGTCTTCCTGCTCGCGTCCGCGCCCAACGACCGGCAAGTGCGAGCCATCGTGGACGCCGTCGAGGAGGCGCTGCAGCGGCACGGCGTCACTCCGGTGCGACGCGAGGGCGAGCGCGAGGGCCGGTGGGTGCTGCTGGACTTCGGCGAACTCGTCGTCCACGTGCAGCACGCCGAGGAGCGGACGTACTACGCCCTTGAGCGGCTCTGGCGGGACTGCCCCGAGATCCCGCTGCCCGGCCTCGCGGGATCGACGCCGGGGGGCGAGGGCTCGTCGTCGGACTCACCGGTGGGATGAGCGCCGAACGGATCCTGCTCTGGCGTCACGGCCGCACGGGACACAACCACGAGGGACGCTTCCAGGGGCAGCTCGACGCGCCACTGGACGACGTCGGGCGCCAGCAGGTTGCGGATGCCGTGGAGGTGCTGGCCGGGCTGGTGAACGCCGCGCCGCCGGTGCGCATCGTGTCGTCCGACCTCAGCCGCGCCTCCGAGTCGGCCGCCGCGCTGGGGGTGCGACTCGGCGTTCCGGTGGAGCTTGATGTCGCCTTGCGCGAGACGTACTCCGGACGCTGGGAAGGGCTGCTGACCCAGGAGATCATGGCGGCCTGGCCCGAGGACTACGCCGCGTGGCGGCGCGGAGAGGATGTGCGCATCGGGGGCGGGGAGAGCCGCAGCGAGGTCGCGGCGCGCGCCGCGGCCGCCATCGAACGGCATGACGCCGTCCAGGACGGCGGGACCCTGATGGTTGTCTCACACGGCGGGGCCCTGCGCGGCGGGACGCTTCAGCTGCTCGGCCTGACGCCGTCCGCGTGGCCCGCGATGGCGGCGTTGCGCAACGCGCACTGGGCGGAACTGCGCCGGCGGGGGTCGTCCTGGCAGCTGCACTCGTGGAACGTCGGAGTGCCCTGGTGGGTGGAGGCGGAGGCGCGTGGGCTGGAGGTCGCCGCCGAGGCTCCCCGCTCGGCCGAGGCCCCGGCGCCGTCCCCGGACGGCCAGGCCCTTTGATGTGCCTCGGCTGCCTGGTTTCACCGGCGACGGCGACCGTTCTGACCCTGTTGGCGCGGCCTCAAGATCCAGTGTGCGCAAATTGCCGCTTTCAACGCTCCTGGCCAGCACCTTGCGCACACTCGATCTTCAGCGACGCTGCGGCGCGCCACGAGGTATGGATTTGAAGTGCTCCGGTGACCACGGGGTAGACTCGGCAAGCCCTGCAGGAAGGGTCCGGCCCGCACCGGACGTTGACTCAGGGTGCGGGGCTGTAGCGCAGCTGGTAGCGCACCTCCATGGCATGGAGGGGGTCAGGGGTTCGAGTCCCCTCAGCTCCACCGCAGGGTTCAAAGTCGAACCCCAGGGGTTCGAGACAGGACCCGTCAGCTCCACCCTCAGCCACCTTCGGCCGCTTCGGCGCCACCTTCGAACGCGCCACCCTTCCCCGACGGCACCACGCTGGTCGGCAAGGGGTCGCCATGGGCGTAGTGCCGCTGCCGGCCAATACCGGGCGGGCCGCCGGCCTCGATCGCGGCGCGCCAGCATTGGGTAGTCATCGCAGTCCAGCCGCGATGTGCTCGGCCACCATGACGGTGGGCAGGTTGGTGTTGGCCGCCGGTACAGTCGGCATGATCGAAGCGTCCACGATGGACAGTCCGCGGATCCCGTGGACGGTGCCGCTGGCGTCGACGACGGCATCGTGCGCCGGGTCGGGTCCCATCCGGCAGCTACCAACCGGATGGTGGTAGGTGCCGGCGCGCGCGGCGATCCAGGCGTCCAGCTCGCTATCGTCGGCCACCGGGGGCCCGTCATCGGCCGGCCGGGTCAGGAGGCCGGCCAGCGGGGCGGTAGCGAGCATGTCGGCGAGCTGGCGGATCCCGGCGCGCAGCGGCGGCCGGTCGGCGGGGTCAGTGAGCAGGCCGAGGTCGATGCGGGGCGGGTCGGCCGGGTCGGCCGAGCGCAGCCACAGCCGGCCCCGCGACTGGGGCCGTACCAGGCCGCCGGCAACGATGAAGTGGGACTGCTCGTCGTGGCGCCACGCGCCACCGCAGAACAGGTGCAGGTCCGCCGTGGTGACCAGGGCCTGGTACCGGGGCAACTCGGCGAGCCCGCGCGGGCCGGTCAGCGCCAGCACCACCAGCGGGTGATCGTGCAGGTGTCGCCCCACGCCGGAAAGGTCCAGCAGCGGCTCGACGCCACAGGCACTCAGCTCGTCGGCCGGCCCGATGCCCGAGCGCAGCAGGATCGCCGGACTGCCGTACGCGCCGGCGCACAGGATCACCAGGTCGGCCGTGACGCTCTCGGCCGGGTGGGCGAGCCGCACCCCGGTTGCGCGACCACGCTGGACCTGCACCCGGTCAACCAGCGCGTCCGGCCGGATGGTCAGGTTCGGCCGGGTCCGCGCCGCGGCCAAGTGGGTGAGCGCGGTGCTCTGCCGTACCCCCTGCTCGACGTTGAGCGGCGCCGGGCCGGCGCCGAGCGCGCCCGGCTGGTTGTGGTCGGCGACCCTCTGGTGGCCCACCGCCTCGGCGCTGTCGAGGAAGGCCCGGCTCAGGTCTGTCAGCTGCTGCGGCGGGGTCCGCCAGATCGGCACCGGACCGTCGGCGCCGTGCCAGGGCCGGTCGCCGAAGTCGGCGTCGGCCTCCAGGGCCCGGAATATCGGCAGCACGTCGGCGAACGACCAGCCGGGGTTGCCGGCCGAGGCCCACCCGTCGTAGTCGGCGGGCGAGCCGCGCAGCGCGAAGCAGGCGTTGACCGCGCCGCTGCCGCCGACGAGCCGGCCGCGGGGCAGGTGCTCCCCTCCCGCGCCGCGCCGGGGTTCGCCGTGGTAGTCCCAGTCGTGGCTGTCGCCCGCGGAGTCCCACCCGTTGCGGATCTCCTCCGGCAGCTCGGCAAGGGTGGGGTAGTCCGGGCCGGCCTCGAGCAGCAGCACCCGGCGCGCCGGGTCCTGCGACAGGCGGGCCGCCATCACACAGCCGGCCGTGCCGGCCCCGATGACCACCACGTCGTACCCGGTCATGGCCGGGCCTCGAGGATGACGTTGACCGGGGTACTGGTGGCCAGCCGCGCCGAGCCGAAGCCGGCGTCGGTCAGCAGGTCGAGCAGCCGGGCGGTACCGGCCTGGTTGCCCAGCCCGAGCCGACCGTCCTGGGACAGCGAGGTCGGTACGCAGAACGCCGTGGACGCGGCGTAGAACAGCCGGCCCAGCGCGTGGTGGTTGTCCTCCGGCCGGTCGGCGGCGGCGGGCTCGACCAGCAGCAGGGTGCCGTCGGGTGTCAACGCGTCGTGGATGTGCCGCAGCGCGGCCGCCGGGTCGCCCATGTCGTGCAGGCAGTCGAACATGCAGACCAGCTGGTACCGGCCGGGAAACCCGGCAGCGGTGGCGACCTCGAAGGACACATTGGACAGTCCCGCCTCGGCGGCCCGCTGCCGCGCGGCGGAGATCGACGCATCGTGGTAGTCGCAACCGACCACCGTGGACGCCGGGAAGGCGCTGGCAAGCAGGATCGTGGCGGCGCCATGGCCGCAGCCGACGTCGGCCACCCGGATGCCGGTGCGGAGCCGGTCGACGACCCCGTCCAGCGCCGGCAGCCAGCTACTGACCAGGTTGGCCTGGTAGCCGGGTTTGAAGAACCGTTCCACGCCGGCGAACAGCCGCTCGTCGTGCTCGTGGTAACCGACACCTGTGCCGGAGGTGAAGGCGTCGCCGAGCCTCTGCTCGTCGGCCCAGCCGGCCGCGACGAAGTCGTACCCGCCGAGCATGAACGCCGGGCTGGCCGGGTCGGCCAGGAACATCGCGTGCTCCGCCGGCAGCGTGAACGTCTGCGCTGCCGGGTCGTAATCGAGCCAGCCGGCCGCGGCCTGGTTGTGCAGCCACTCCCGGACGTACCGCTCGGCCAGACCGGCCTGCGCGGCCAGCCCGGCCGAGGTGGTGGGGCGGCCGTCGGCCATCGCCCGGTACAGGCCGAGCCGGTCGCCGAGGTGCACGAGTACCGCGGACAGCGCGGCGCCGAGGTCGTCGATGATCCGGCCGAGGAACGCGTCGGCTCTGGTTTGGTCGATGGCGCGTGCGCTGGCGGTCATGGTGAAACCTCCTGGGTCGAGTCGGTGTCTCACCCGAACGGGCGCCAGGAATCCGCGCGGTCCGCCAGAACCGATCTAGCAGTCGGTCTAGAGTCGCCAGACGGTCGCCTCGGCGGGTCGGTAGGCACACAGGTGGCCGGTGCTGATCGACGCGCTCAGGTGCTCCCCCAGCACGGGCAGCCGCGCGGCGAGGTGGCCGATGCTGTCGCGGATCCGGGCCGCCACCGCCTTGCGGGCCCGTTCACGGTCGTCACCCAGTCCACGCGGACGTCCGCCGAGACCCACCGCAGACGCCAGCTCCCGCAGCAGGAACTCCCGCTCGGCCCGTACCGCCGCCGCCCGACCGGTGTCGTGCCGCTGCTCAGCCTCGGCCAGGTCATCGTCCAGCTCGGACAGTCGAGCCCGGTACTCCCGCCGTGCCCGGCCATCCAGGATCGCGTCGGCACCGGACTCCACCGCCGCGTACAGCGTCACCGCCGGCACGTCGGCGTGCGGTACCGCCAGCAGCGTCGCGATGTCCCGGAGTCCCTTGGCGTCCCGCAGCCGCGCCTGCTGCCCGGCGAAGGCGACGAGCCACCCGTCGCCGTCGCGGCGGAACACGTTGTCCGGCCGTACCTCAGTCGTCTTGAGCCGCCGCAGCACACCGGCCATACCCAGCTCGGTCGCCGTGGCGCGGGCGGCGTCGCGCAGCTCGCCGGCCGTGGCCCGATCCCGCGGCAGGTTCCTTGCTGCGAGCACGGCGGCCAGCTCGACCTGGCTGCGCGCCAGCCACGCACGCGCGCCCAGGCGCTCGTGGATCGCCACCGCATCCGCCAGGTGCGCGGCGGCGTCGTCGGCCCGGCCCAGCGCGCCGGCCAATACCCCCAGATGGTGGTCGACCGCGCCGTCGAATCCCACCAGGGCCGCGGTCACCGCGGTGCCGCCGGCGTGCGGCAGCAGCGCGTCGTAGTAGCGGCCACAGGCCGCCCGGTGCCCGATGGCCGCCGCGGCCTCGGCCAGGTCACACCACTGGGCCAGCAGAACGTAGTCCACGGCGAGCGCGCCGGGCGGCGTCTCGACGACGGCCCGAATGATCTGCACGGCCTCGTCGCGCCGGCCACTCTCCAGCACGGCGAGTCCCAGCTGCGCCCGATACCAGTCGCGCACCTGCGGCAGCCGGCACTCGCGCAGTCGCGCCTCCAGTTCCGCGCGCCGGCCCTGGGCCGAGGCCAGCTCCCAACGCAGCCGGGTATCGACATTCCACCGGTCCGGCTCGGCTATCTCTTGCGCCATCGCGTCGGCCTCGACGATCAGGTCCGCGGCCGTGGCGAGCTCACCGACAAAGATCGACAGCGCCGCGCGCCTGGTCACCGCCAGGTAGCCCAGCCTGGCCTGCCGGGTGGCCACCGCGAGTCCGACGAACTCGCGCAGGTCGTCGATCGCACCAGGCTCAGCCAGCTCGAGCCGCGCCGTGGCCCGCAGCAGTAACCCCTCCGCCGCCAGCCCGCTGTCCCCGGCACGCCGGGCCGCCTCGACCATCCCGGTCGCGATCGCGGACCGCCGCGCCGCCGTACCCGGGGTCCACACCGTGTCGTGCTGGCCCAGCAGGCACCACGCCAACGTCGCATCGTCGGCGGTCCGACCGGCGATCTCGACCGCCCGGTCGCTCAACTGTCGCGCCGCATCGCGGTCGCCGTCGCGGTAGCGTTCCCGGGACAGGGCCGCCAGGAGCTCCGCGGCCAGCGCGGAGTCCTGCTCTCCCAACGCGGCGGCGGCATCCCGCAGCCGTTGCCCCGGCACCTCGTGCGCGACACCGGACTCCATCCCGAGCGCATGCGTTCCCAGCGCGGCGCGGGCCATCGCCTCCGCCTGTCGCCCCTCGACGGCCAGCGCCCACGCCTCGTCCAGATCCGCCCGCGCCCGCGGGACATCACCCAGCCGGCCCGCCGCCCGAGCCCGCGACAGCAGCAGCTCGAGCCGGTACCCATCAGTCAGCAGCCCGGCCGCGCCCAACCCATCCAGCAGCCGCCCGGACAAGCCGGCGGCGTCCTCGAACGCCAGCGCGGCCAGCGCCTCCGCACCCGCGCGCCCTCCATGGTGCATGACCAGGGCGGCCGCCTCTGCCGGGTCCGGCGCCGCGAGCATCCCCTGTAGCAGGTGGTGGGCCACCTCGGCGGCCGGTGCCCGGGCGCCGGCCGCCAGCGCCTCGCCGACCCGCAGGTGTACGGCGGCGCGGCGGGCCATCGGCAGGTCGTCGTGGAGCGTCTCCCGGAACAGGTCATGCACGAACCGGTACGGGCCGGCCGGCACCACAGTCTCCGTGATCACACCGGCCCGCACCGCCACGTTCATGTGGTCGACAACCGCCGCGACCTCGGTCCCGGCCGCCCGGCCCAGCAGATCGGCGTCCGCCGCTCGGCCGACAACAGCGGCCACGGTCAGCAGCTGTACCAGCGGCTCCGGCAGCCGCGCCAGTCGCTGCCGCAACACCTGCCGCACACTGTCCGGCACACCCGCAACCCGGCCGGCAGGCAGGCCGCCCTGGCTGACCAGTAGCCGGGTCACCTCTCGAACGAAGAATGGGTTGCCACCGGTACGCGCCCGGACCTCGCGGGCCAGCGCATCCGCCGGGGCCGCTCCGGCCACCTGAGCCATGACCAGGGCCACGTCCCGCTCGGCCAGGCCACCCAGCCGCGTCACCTCGGGCAGCCGGCCCACCTCGGCCAGCAGCGTGTGCGGCCCGTCGTCGCGGTACGCACCCAGCAGTAACAACGCAGCGGTCGCCGCCTGCTGGGCAACAAAGCCGAGCAGCCGCAACGACAGCGGGTCCGCCCACTGCAGGTCGTCCACGACGACCGTCAACGGCTGCCGGTGCGCCGCGGCGAGCAGGACGGCGCCCACCGCCTCGAACAGCCGGAACCGCTCCGGCCCGGTCGTCCGGCCCGCGGTCTCGGGTGGTACAGGTCCCCACTCCGGGACCAGTCGCGCCAGCTCAACCCGATGCGCGTCAGCCACAGCCAGGTCGGGATACAACTCGGCCAGCGCGCGCAACACCACCACCCACGGCCAGTACGGCGGTACCCCGTCCCCCTCCCAGCACGAGGCCCACACCGTCCGGGCTCCTCGACACGCCGCGTCCTCAGCGGCCGCGGCGGCCAGCGTGGTCTTGCCGATCCCCGCCTCACCGGCCACCAGCACCAGCCGGCCGCGACCGGCAGCCGCCTCCGCCGCGACCGCCCGCAGGCCCGCGACCACCTCGAGCCGGCCGACCAAACCGTCCACCCGGACATTGAACCGCCGACTTGTATGGATGCGCGGGACGGGCTCCGTGTTGATCTAGCGTCTCGTCGGGGCACCGTCAGGTCTGACTCGTGAACCGCTTGCCGTCTCGGTTCTTGCTGCCGGGCGGCGCCAACACTGACCGGACCGCGCTACACATCGTCGCGCTCACCCAGGTTCGCATGCGCAGCAGCGCCGGTCGCGCCTACTACGACGTGAAGATCGCCGCAGCAAGACGCACAACGAGGCGATGCGTTCTCTGAAACGCCGCCTGGCCGACCACCTCTGGCACTTGATGATCCGAGACGAACGACGGTCAGGGACGGGCCCGGGAGGACACCCGGGGGCGACTACAGAGTCCAGCGCGGCTGGCTCAACCCCGACCACCAGCTCTTCGGACAAGTCACTTCCCGGGCCCGCCAGCCAGGAGTCTACGAGCCCACGTCCAGCCGCGTCACAGACACAGAGGATTGGACTCGCAGCACGTACTCGCCGTCGCGGTACGCCCCCCGGGCGTCCTGCTGGTGTGGCTGGAGGCGGCCGATCGTGCTCCGGTGTCCTGCGATCTGGCCACGACGGAGCTGCTCCGGGCAGTACGCCGGGTTGCGCTCGATCGGGCGGTCCAGGCCCGGATGGTGCTCGACTCGGTCGCCCTGATCGCGGTGAGCACGGCCATGTGCGAAGAAGCGGGCCGGTTGGATCCGACGCTGCTGCGCAGCCTGGACGTCGTCCATTTGGCCGCTGCACTCGCCCTCGGTGACGACATCGAGGGGCTGGTCACCTACGACGAGCGGCGCGCATCTCCGTCCGACGCCCCGACGACCTCGGACAGATGGCCGAGGCCGTGAACCTCACGGTCCAGGACGTCGGCGAGGCGCTGGGCGCGATCCGCCACGAGGCCGGCGCACTCGTGGTGGCATCCCAACGACGCTTCTTGGAGGTGCCCCGCCCGGGCGCCGACCACGCCCGCGTCGCCGAGGGCGCCGCCACCGCGGCCGCGAGCACGACTCGGGCGCGCCGGCCCGGGCGAGGCTGTGCCGATGGGGCTCGTCTTTCGGACCTCGAGGAAGCGACGGCCTCTGAACAGATCGCCCGGGTCTCGGTAACGTGCCACGCATGCCCATCAAGTTCGAAAACGTCGGCATCGCCGTCCGTGACCTCGAAGCGACGATCGCCTTCTTCAGAGACCTCGGGCTGACCGTCCTGGGCCGGGACACGGTCAGTGGTGAGTGGACGGACACGGCCGTCGGCCTCGACGGCAACCACGCCAACATCGCCATGCTCCAGACGCCGGACGGCAACGGTCGCCTCGAGCTCTTCGAGTACATCCACCCCGACGCGATCGAGACCGAGCCCACACGGCCTAACGAGATCGGCATGCATCGCGTCGCGTTCTCGGTCGACGACATCGACGAGGCCCTCGAGATCGCTGCGAGGCACGGTTGCCACCCGCTGCGTGGCGTGGCCACCTACGAAGACGTCTACAAGCTCACCTACCTACGCGGCCCCAGCGGCATCATCGTAATGCTCGCCGAGGAGCTGAACCGCGACTAGAGGGTGCTCACGCCTCCAGGATCCCGGCCTCGATCCTCACGCCTGCGGTGGCTACTGCGCGAATCACAGACGCGTTGCTACTGGCAACCGTTGGGAGCGATCAGGTCGCTAGGAACGTGCGGCTGAGGGTGTCGGCGAGCCAGTTCTGGTATTGCTCCGGTG
>Ga0081539_10002562_pt1 | contig 25196 bp, 27 predicted proteins | sample TabmetS4T2R2_FD_71023 | JGI IMG/M metagenome (GOLD analysis project Ga0081539, IMG submission 71023) | Tabebuia heterophylla rhizosphere microbial communities from the University of Puerto Rico - S4T2R2 | ecosystem: Host-associated > Plants > Roots > Rhizosphere ...
CACGACTTTCACGGATCGAAACTTCAAGTTTGGCGCCCACTATCGCTACATCGTGCGCTCGGTTTCGCTCGGCACGGGCGGCGCGCAGGTCGAGAGTTTGAACTCGAATTCGGTTCCGGCGCAGCCGCGTGACGTGTTTCCGCCGGTGCCACCCGAGCGTCCGAGCATCGCGCCCGATCCGTCTTTCGGGCGGCTTGCGATCTTCTTCGCCGCGAACAAGGAGCCCGACATCGCCGGTTACAACATCTATCGCTCGACGGATCCGAACCTGCCTAAGGAAAGATGGATCAAGCTGAACCAGGAGTTGTTGACGCGGACAAACTTCCGCGACGACAAGGTCGAGTCAGGCAAGACTTATTATTACTATATCGTCGCGGTCGATAACGCCGGCAACGTCAGCCAGCCATCGGAAGTCGCGTCGGAAACCGTTCCTTAGCTTACGAACTATTTACAATGAGACTTACTCGCATTTCACACCCGAGCTTGAACGGTCTGCGGTACGCATCCGTGCTCGGATCCGCCGTCTTCCCTTTACCGGCTGACTTCAACTTCGAGCAAGGAGCGGTTCCTGAAACCGTCACCAGTTTTCCGCTCACGGAAGTTAAACTACTTGCTCCTGTCGTTCCTTCGAAGATCGTTTGCGTTGGCAGAAATTATCGCGAGCATGCGGCGGAACTCGGCAACAAAATGCCTGACGAGCCGTTGCTGTTTTTGAAGGCTCCATCGGCACTAATTGCGTCCGGCGACAACATCCAGTTGCCGCCTGCGTCGCAACAGGTCGAACACGAGGGTGAATTAGGAGTGGTGATCGGGCGGACTGCCAGCGGATTGTCAGCCGATGAAAACCCGCTCGATTACGTCTTCGGCTACACCTGCGTGAACGACGTGACGGCGCGCGACCTGCAACGCAAAGACGTGCAGTTCACGCGTGGCAAATCGTTCGACACGTTCTGTCCGGTCGGGCCCTGGATCGAGACCGAGCTCGATCCGACCAACGCCACCGTCACGACACGACTTAATAACGAAATAAAACAGCAAGGCAACACAGCCGACATGGCGTTTCCTGTAGCCTTTCTTATTCGGTACATCTCTGAGATCATGACCTTGTATCCCGGCGATTTGATTGCGACCGGAACGCCCGCAGGCGTTTCCAAAATGAATCATGGCGACACTGTCGAGGTCGAGGTCGAAGGCATTGGGGTTCTCAGGAACCAGGTTGTTAATCGATTCTAAGCAGGAGTTATGTGATGAAGTTCTTTCTTGATACTGCCAATCTCAACGAGATACGCGAGGCAGCTTCTTTCGGCTTCGCGGATGGCGTGACGACCAATCCTACGTTGATCTCGAAAGAAGGTAACGTCGACTTCAAACAGCACATCGCGGCCATCTGCGAGATCGTGTCCGGGCCGGTGTCGGCGGAAGTCACGAGTCAGGACCTGGACGGAATGATTCGCGAAGGCAAAGAGTATTCGAAGATCGCGCCGAACGTCGTCATCAAGTGTCCGCTCACGCGCGACGGTTTGAAAGCCACGCGTCACCTTACCGACGAAGGCATCCGCGTGAACGTCACGCTGTGCTTCTCCCCCGCGCAGGCGATTCTCGCGGCGAAAGCGGGCGCCGCGTTCATCAGCCCCTTTCTCGGCCGTCTCGACGACATCGGCGAGAACGGCCTCGAGCTGCTGCAAAGCATCATCGAGATTTACCAGAACTACAGTTGGAAGACCGAGGTTCTCGCCGCGAGTTTGCGGCACCCGATTCACGTGATCGAAGCAGCACGCATGGGCGCCGACATCGCGACCATACCGTTCAAGGTGATCGACCAGTTATTCAATCACCCGTTGACGGACAAGGGACAGGCCCAATTCCTGGCTGACTGGGCGAAGAGTGGACGAAAATAGCGCCGGCGCGGTCGTCGTTCGCGTGTACAAGTTTGACGGCCGCGAACATCGCACGTGGCGCGCGCGGCTCGCCGAGCAAGCCGGATCATTGATCGTGCTCGATGCCGTCTTCCCGGAGGAGGTCGAACACGATCTCCTCGGCAAGATCGCCTCGGGCACCGTAAGCAAAGAGTATTACTGGCTGGACCGTTGGTATAACGTCTTTCGCTTTGGCGGCCGATTTTACTGTAACGTCAGTCAGCCACCGCGTTTTGATGGATCGATACTCACTTACGTCGACCTCGACGTCGACGTTTTGGTTGAGCCGGACTTTTCATACAGAATACTCGACCTCGAAGACTTCGAAATTTATCCTTACCCGGCCGAGGTCAGGCAAAAAGCTCGACAGGCTCTCGAAGAGCTAATAAGTTTGATTGAGGCGAGAATTTTTCCTTTCGATGAGTAAACAGCAGCCTAAACCCGCCGAGCCACGGCAAGCCGAATCGACCCGAAACAAATCCACCTTGGCCACGCTGCGGGAGCGAAGTGCCGAGGCGGAACAGGGCGGCGGCGCCGCGCGCATCAACAAACAGCATGAGTCCGGCAAGATGACGGCTCGCGAACGAATCGAATTCTTATTGGACGAGGGTTCGTTTGAAGAGTTTGACAAGCTGGTCGTGCATCGCTCGCGCGACTTCGGACTCGACAAACAAATCTACCCGGGCGATGGCGTGGTCACCGGTCACGGCCTGATCGACGGCCGCAACGTTTTTGTGTTCGCGCAGGACTTCACCGTGTTTGGCGGTTCCCTTTCCGAAACTCACGCGGAAAAGATCTGCAAAGTGATGGACCTCGCGATGAAAGTGGGCGCGCCGCTGATCGGTCTGAACGACTCAGGCGGCGCGCGTATTCAGGAAGGCGTCGTCAGTCTCGGCGGTTATGCCGACATCTTCCTGCGCAACACGCTCGCGAGCGGAGTCGTGCCGCAAATCAGTTGCATCATGGGCCCTTGCGCCGGCGGCGCGGTCTACAGCCCGGCGATTACCGATTTCAACATCATGGTGAAGGACACGTCGTACATGTTCATCACCGGACCGGACGTGATCAAAACCGTCACGCACCAGGAAGTCACGAAGGAAGCGCTGGGCGGCGCGTTGACTCACAACAGCGTATCGGGCGTGGCGCACTTCGCGGCGGACTCAGACGAACACGCGCTGCGCATCGTCCGCGAGTTGCTGTCGTTTATTCCGTCGAACAACATGGAGGATCCGCCGGCGATAGTGGCCACGGATCCGGCCGACCGGGTCGAGCCGAAGTTGAACGAGATTGTTCCCGAGGAGTCGAACCAGCCTTACGACATTCGCGAGGTGATCAATCACGTCGTCGATGAAGGTTATTTCTTCGAAGTGCACGAACTGTTCGCGCCAAACATCGTCGTCGGCTTCGCGCGGCTCGGCGGGCGCGCGGTCGGCATCGTGGCGAACCAGCCGGCGTATCTCGCCGGTGTGCTGGATATCGCTGCGTCCGTGAAAGGGGCGCGCTTCGTGCGTTTCTGCGACTGCTTCAATATCCCGCTCGTGACCTTTGAAGACGTGCCCGGTTTTCTGCCCGGCGTCGCGCAGGAACACGGCGGGATTATCACGCACGGCGCGAAGCTGCTCTTCGCGTTTGCCGAAGCGACGGTGCCGAAGATGACGGTGATTACGCGCAAGGCTTACGGCGGCGCTTATTGCGTGATGGCGTCGAAGCACATTCGCACCGACGTCAACTTTGCCTGGCCGACGGCGGAGATTGCAGTGATGGGCGCTGAGGGCGCCGTCGGCGTGCTCTACCGCCGCGAGCTCAGCGAAGCTCAGGACAAAGACGCCGCGCGGCGCGCGAAAATCACCGAGCTGGAAGAGAAGTTTGCGAACCCTTACGTCGCGGCGGAGCGCGGTTTTGTTGACGAGGTAATTGAGCCTGCGCAGACGCGGCCGAAACTCATCCGCGCGCTTTCGCTGCTCGAAACGAAGCGCGACTCAAACCCGCAACGCAAACACGGTAACATTCCGCTGTGAGCCTACCGTTCGGCTGGTTCGAAAGAGATAAGACGAGAAACAGGATCGAAAGTGATCTTGAAGGGAAAGAGTGCTCGGCGTCCGAGTATGTTTGGCGTGCCGGGCGCGACGCCGGTCAAAACATCCGACGGAACTCCGTTCAGCACCAGGTTGCCGATGCTGACGCGTTGCGGAACGATCGGCTGCGACTGAACGTGACCGCCGCCCAGATCGTTTCGATTCTCGACGTCACCGTGGTTGCGACCGCCGATCACTCGCCCGTCAGTCAACGCCAGGCCAAAACCGGAACCGGTGTCGATCAGCGCGAGCCGTCCATCGCTGAACCGAACGAACGGACGATCGTTACCGACCCAACGTACGACGGCGCCTCCCGGTGGGTTGTCGTTAGCGCGGAGTCTTCCTTCAAAAACTCGTAGTTCATGATTCGGTAGATCGACGGAATAACCGAGCGGACTAAACACGGCCGTCGGATCGAGGATGCCGTCGATCGAACCTGGAAGCGTTGTGACTACGGCCGCCACGGCCCTCGTGTTGAGGTGATTGGTCGGTTGGCCGAGAGCTAAATCAGAAAGCCTCGCCTCCTCGTTCGAAGCGATTCGCGCCGTGCTGAGACCGCCGACCAGCGGCCGGCTCGAGCGCGTGACCTGTAAACGCGCGCGGTCGACCATGCTGCGGCTGATGAGCGAAACACCAGCGCCCGTGTCGATCGCGAAAACAAACGGACCGGCTCCGTTAATCCAGGCGTTCGCCACTAGCCCATCGCGTCCCTCGCGAAGCTTCACAGGCAGGGATTGGACGGATGTGACGGACGCGGACGCTTCGAACCGGCGTTGCACATGCTGATGGGCGGCCCTTGAATCAGGAACCGCCCATGCAACTGTTGCAACACTCAGAGCGATAGCAATTAAAGCTTTGCTCACGATCCGGACTCCGCTAAACGATTAGTAGTTCCGGTTTCGCTTGCGCAGCTTGTACGTGTACAGCGCGGAACCACCCGCACCGGACAGCGCACCAATCGCCGCTCCCTTCTTGCCACCGATCAAACCACCAATCATGGCGCCTGCACCCGTACCCATCGCAACCGTCAGTTTATCGCGGTGCTTGTCCCAGAAACTGCGCTGGCGCGGCTTGTAGTCGTAGTAAACGCGCGAAGCGGTTCTCGATCCGGAGTTGCGATAAACGACGCGAGCCGGAGCACGTCTCACCGTCGTGCCGGCGGTGCTCACTGTCCGCTGATCCGTTGCCGCGGCGAAACCATCGGCAAAACCGGTCTTATAAGCTGTTTGTTCACCCGCGGTGTTGAACTGCGCCGGAACCATTTCATTCGTTTCAGTCGCGGCAGGCTGGTAGTTAGCTGCGATCGGCGTTGATTGCGCCGCCGTAAGAGTTTCAGCCGACGCGGGCTGACTCTTGTGCATCACCAGCGCGCCGACCGAGCCGCCGACGAGGGCCGCAATCAAGGCAACTGGAAGTAGTTTGCTTGTCATAATCATCGCTCTGCTTCTCCTTGCAAAATGTCCAAGTGCCACAAGCACGCAGTGCATGCTGCAAGAGGCATTCCTGTTCTGTCGGGATGAACGGCTAACGGGAGAGAATGTGGGTTGATTGTAGCAGTGAAGGGAGAAAAATGGGCTTCGCAAGAAATTTACAAGCGAAGCCCAACAAAGCTGTTAGTTTCCGAATCGATTGTCTATACCCGAAATCGAGTTCGTGTACTCGATATGGGTGGTCACTTCTAAGCCGCTCTCTGAACCGGCTTGTCTTTCAGCAGCTCGAGAGCTTTCTTGAGTTGAAGATCTTCGTTCGCCGGTTTCGTCGCCGGCGCGGGCGCTACGTCGCGCTTGTCTTTTTCATTACCGGTTTCAGGCTTGGAAACCGCGTCGTCATCGTTGCCGGTCAGATCGTCCGGGTCGACGGAATCGGCGACGTCCTGGCCTTTGACTTCGACGTTCGGCGATACGCCCGAGTGCGCGCGATCTTCACCGAGGAACGGCTTTCCACTGGCTGAGGCCCACTTCACGGTCGTCAACAACAACCCATCGCCGCCGCGCAGCTGAAATAGTTGCTGCTCGGTTCCAGCGCCAAAACTCTTCTCGCCGACGACCTGTCCACGGTTCCGGTCGAGCAGTGCCGATGCAACGACTTCCGCCGCGCCTGCCGTCCCGGTGTCGATCAGGGCGACCACCGGGCCGTTGAAGATCGCTTCTTTGGGATCGGCGTTGAACGTCTTGAGTGCCTTCCCTTCACGACCGATGGTCTCCGCGATGACGCCGTCTCTGATGAACAGGTTGGCGACCGCCGCCGCTTCATTCAACGAGCCGCCGGCCGTCGCACGGAGGTCGAGCACGATTTTCTGCGCGCCTTGTTTGACCAGATCCTGCAGACGCGCTTTCGCCTCGGCCGCGTCGCCATCGCCAAAACTGTTGATTCTGAGAATACCGACGCGTCCGGCTTCCATCCGCGCTTCGGCTGCGGGCGCACGCGACGAGCCGCGTTTGACGCTGATGCTCAACGGACTCGAATTGGCTCTGAGCACGCGCAGTTTGACTTCACTTCCGGCCGCGCCGGTGAGCAATTGCTTCGCGTCGTACAGCGAGATGTCGCGCGTTGCTTTGTTGTCGATGTACTCGATGATGTCGCCGGCCCTGAGTCCAGCCTGATCCGCGGGCGAGCCCTTCATCGGCGCGATGACGTAGAGATAGGACGCGACCTGCGAAAGCTCGGCGCCGATACCGGCCTGGTTGTCTTTGTTACCGGCGTTGTAGTCGCGCACCTGCTCCGGCGTGAGGTAGGTTGAATAAGGATCGAGTCCGTAAGCGAGTCCGCGCAGCGCGCCCGCTCGAACTTTGTCCATGTTCGGCTCATCTACGTAATCGCTCTGAATGTGCTGCAAGACACTTTCAAAAATTCGCAGTTGTGCGTTGGGATCATTTGTTGGTTGCTGCGCGCGGGTGGAAATCCAGCCGCCGACAACCGTATACAACGTCAAGGTGGCTGACAGCAGAATCAGGATGAACTTCGTACGAAATGACATTTAACTACCTCTTGGATTACGTTAGAGCGCTTTGGAGTGCCAAAGATCGCAGCGTTTGCGAAACGAAAAGTATCATACAGGCAGCATGAACCAGCATCAAGCATTCATAAATCCCACCGGACCGGACGATCCTGCCGGACCGATCCTGGCACTCGATCTCGGGGACAAGCTGGTCGGCGCTGCGGTGTCCGACGACAGGCTGGTCACAATCAAACGACTCCCACCACTGAAACGTTCAAACTGGAAGCGATTGCTGCTGGACGTCGTGACTTTGATCCGGCGTTATGACGCGCAAACCGTAGTGATTGGTTTGCCGTTAAATCTCGACGGCACGTCCGGAGAGCCCACGGAAAAGGCGCGTCACATCGCCAACAACCTCGCGCGCTCGATCGAACAGCCGGTCTTTTTACAGGACGAACGCTTGACTTCCGTCGAGGCGATGGGGAATTTAAAGGCGGAGGGCCATAAGCCCGGCGAAATACCGGCCCTGATCGACGGCGAAGCGGCGGCGATCATCCTTCGCGACTTTATTCGAACAGACCAAGACAGAATTCCCGTCTCCCCCAGTTCACGATGAAAAAACTCTTACTTCTCGTCCTGGCGCTCATCATCCTGGCGGGCGCCGCATCCGGAGCGTGGGTTTATTCCGACCTGCACAAAGCGGTGAGTCACGCGAAGAGCGGCCAGTACATCGAGATTCCGAAAGGTTCTTCGCCCTCCGCGATAGTCAAAAAGCTGGTCGCTGAGGGTGTCGTCAAACACGAGTGGCCGCTCAAGCTCTACCTGAAGAGCACCGGCAAAGGCTCGACTTTGAAGGCCGGCGAGTATGACTTCCCTTCGCCGATTTCACCCCTGACCGTGGTGGCAAAGCTCCAGCAGGGACAAAGAAGACTCAATCACATCACGATTCCCGAAGGCTGGACCCGCTGGGACATAGCGCGCGCGCTGCTCCAGATTCCCGAGTTACATCTCAACAGCGAAGCTCAAGCTTTAGCTTTAATGGATAACGTGAGCCTGATCCGCGACATCGATCCGCAGGCCACGAACCTCGAAGGTTATCTCTTCCCCGACACGTATGAGTTTTCACCTGAGACCACCGGCGAAGAATTGATCGAGATGATGGTCAAGCGTTTTCGCAGCGTGTGGAAACCGGATTGGACGGAACGCGCGCGCAGTCTGAACCTCTCGCCGCGTGAGATCGTCACGACGGCTTCGATCATCGAGACCGAAGCGAAGCTCGATGACGAACGACCGCTCGTCGCGTCGGTGATCTACAACCGTTTGCAAAAAAACATCCCGCTCGCGGTCGACTCGAGCGTCATTTACGCGTCGAAGCTGGAGGGCAAGTGGCGTTACGACGGAAAGGTCTATCTCAGTGATATTCAACGCCGCTCGCCTTACAACACACGAATCTACACGGGACTGCCGCCGGGACCGGTCGCATCACCCGGCGAGAGTTCTTTGAAGGCCGCGCTCAATCCAGCAAACTCCGATTACCTTTATTACGTGCGTAATCCCAATCGCGACGACGGCGCGCATAACTTCTACAACAACAGCCGGGACTTCGAAACCGGTGTGCAGGCGCTGCGCAACTGGGAACACGAGCGCGATCTCGAACAACAGAAACAGAAGTGATACTATCCTGAACTGTCCCCCCAGAACTTCTACGTCGGTCGGCCAAGAGGGGTGTTGAGATGTCACGGATAATCATCGGTGTCGCATTGTTGTTGACTTGTTCTCTGCCCGCATTCGCGCAGGCAGCCAAAGGCGTCGACAAACAGAATGAACGCGTCAGGGACAGTGGCACTGAGCGCACACCAGCGAACAATGGCAACAAGACCGACGTCGGTGCGGGACGCGGATTCGATTTCGGCCGCGGCCGCACGCCGGAAGTACCGCCGCTGCCGAATCCTTATCGACTCAGCGGCCGTCGCGACGTGATCATCAAAGCTATCCAGGACGTGATGCGTGATCGACAGTTGGTCCTTGATGAAGCGGCGTCACATTTGTCGGACGGAATCATCGTGAGTCAGCCGTTCACGTTCACGAAAGGCGCGGTCGTTTCGGAAGCCGAGCTGAGTCGCTACGCTGATGTTCCTGCTTCCGGGGCGCGCGGCTGGACACGTGGACGTTACACGTTGACAGTTGAAGTTCAGCCGATCGACGGCACCACCGCGAACGTCGCAGTGAACGCGAAAGTCGAAGGACGTACTGACGGCGCGACGGGCGCCGAGTGGACCACCTTGAGAAGTTCAGGACTCGCGGAAGATAATTTTCTCGATGCGCTCATCGTCGCTGTGACCGGCGCGGCTGCTCCCGGCCGAACGCTGCCGCAGCCTTAACGAATCACTTGAAGTAATCACGGAATGTTCAACGACCCATTTCACCCGGAAGAAGCTCTCACCCAACACAAGGACTCACGAAAGCGCAAACTCCTCGCTGCAGTTTGCGCCATTGCGATCACGGCCGTTCTATTCGTTGGCTACGCCGTGCTGCGCAAGTATCACGCGCAACGCGTCGCCGCAGATGCAACGCTACCGGCGACTGATCCGCCCAAAGGACCGGCGCTCGCGCACGTCGTCGTCGATGAACCAACACTCGAAAAAGGCATGACGACCGTCGGCGGTGTAGTGAAGAACATCTCCAGTCAACAGCTCTCCGGACTTTCAGTGATGTTGGAATTCCGTCGTCGCAAAGACGGAAAGACTGAACAAACCGTGCTGCCAGTCAATCCAGCTCAACTTCAGCCGCAGCAGGAAGGAGCTTACGCGGCGAAGTTTTCGGTTGACGACTTTGCTTCAGTGCGACTCGCGGGCGTGCAGGCTGATCCGCAATCGACGATGATCGTTTACAGTTCGTCGCAGGGAAAGAAGCGTCCGCCTGAGCGCTTGCCGCCGCAGACGATCGTCGTGAAGCGCCCGGGCAAGCCGGGCGAGTTCATCAACACGCCCGACAATCCAGCGCGCATTCCTTAGATTTCTGTTTAAGGGTCGGCGTGCCGATGTTTAAGGTGCCGTCTAAATATTTGGGTATACAACGCGAAGGGTTTGGGAATCGTCAGAAGGTCAATGAAGAAGATAAAGCAATACCTCATCTTTTTCGGTTTCACTCTGATCGTTCTTAGCGCCGGCGTGGCGACGGCGCAAACTGCGGTGCCTCGCGCAACGCCGCCGCCTCCCCCACCTGACAATCCTGCGGCCGAGAAAGACCAGGCGCCGCTCACCAGCTTCGAAGAAGAAATGCGGGCGAAGCGCGCGATCAAGATGGCCGAAAAGGACCATCAAGAGAACGTGAATCGCGCGAAGGAACTGGCCGACATCGCGAAGGATCTGCAAACGTGCCTGAAAGACAAGGCCACGATCGATCGCGATTCCGTGAAGAAGATCGAGCGGCTCGAAAAACTGACGAAGAAGATTCGAAACGAAGCCGGCGGCGAGGATGAAGAAGTGAAAATCGTCGATCGTCCGAGCGACATCAACGGCGCGGTCAAGCAAATCGCCGAGAGCGCGGAGTCGCTGTCCAAGACTGTGCAGAACACGCCGCGACAAGTCGTGTCCGCGGCAGTAATCGGCAACGCTAACGTTTTACTTGAATTGATAAAGCTGCTGCGCGCCTTCGATTCAAGGTCCCAATAATTCCATGCAGATCCGTTTTCCTTTCCTGCTCGCGCTCTTATTCATAACGGCTATCACTGCACTCGCCCAGGAAGACGACGTCATTCGCACCAACACGGAAAATGTCGTACTGAACATCACCGTCACCGATAAGTCAGGCCAATACGTCAAAGGACTCAAGGCTTCAGACTTCAAAGTCTATGAAGATGGAGTTGAAGTGAAGCCTGAGATGATCGCGAGCTTCTCACTTCAAGAATCACCTTACGCCGCAGTCGTGCTGCTCGATAGCTCGGGAAGCATGGAAACGCGCTTCACGCTCGCTCGCTCCGCGGCCATCCGGTTTCTTGACGGACTGCGCGACGAAGACGTCGCCGCCGTTTATCGTTTCGATTCCAAGGTCGAACGCGTGCAGGAATTCTCGGGGGGAAGAGATCTGGCGCCGACGGCCTACACCATTCACGCGAAAGGAATGACGACGCTTAACGACGCGATCGTCGAAGCGTCGCGAACGCTCGCCGATCGTCCCGAACACCGCAAAGCGATCGTGATCCTTTCCGACGGCATGGACACATTCAGCAAAGCGTCCGCTGACAAAGCAGTTGAGAGTGCGCTGGCAGTCGGGGCGAGTATTTATGCGGTCGACATGTCGGCGCTCGAGGTCAGCGGCTCTTCTGCGCGTCAGGGCGCGCCGACGTTGGAAGGTTTCGCCGCCAAGACGGGCGGACGATTCGTCGCGACCGCAGGTGGACCGGCGTTGCGCGACGCGTTCGCCGGTATCGCTGAAGAGCTGGGCCAGCAATACACGCTTGCCTACCGGCCGCTGAATCGAAATCGTGATGGAAAGTGGCGCAAGCTGGAAGTGAAAGTGAATCGTGAGGATGTGGCGGTGCGCACGCGCAAAGGTTATCGCGCGCCGAAGAAGTAGTTCACCTGCTCGTTTTCGTCAGGGCTTTATCGCGGTGTCGCTCGAAAGCGAGCTCGATCAGCGTCTCCAGCAAACGCGCAAACGGCAATCCCGACGCTTCCCACATCTTCGGATAACCCGACACCTCCGTCAGCCCCGGCATCGTATTCAACTCGTTAACGATCAAATCGCTGCCGTTACGCGCCAGAAAGAAATCAACGCGAGCGAGCCCGGCGCCGTCCACCGATTGAAACGCCCTGATCGCCATCTTCTGAATGCGTGTCGTCATCGCCTTCGACAAAGGCGCCGGCACGACAAAACTCACGTTGCCCGTGCTTGAATACTTCTCGGTGTAGTCGAGGAACCGCGCCGCTTCGTCGTAGACAACATACTCGCCGGGCAAACTCGCTTTCGGTTCGTCGTTCCCCAACACCGCGCATTCAATCTCGCGGGCGACGACTTCTTCTTCGACGATGATCTTGCGATCGTATTCCGCGGCGAGGTCGATAGCGTTGGCGAGTGATTGTTTGTCGGTCGCCCGTGAGACACCAACTGAGGAGCCAAGATTCGCAGGCTTAACAAACACGGGCAAGCCAAGATCGCGAATCACTTTGCGCAGGATCCGGTCGGGATCGTTTCGCCACTGCGAACGCAGAAACCAGACGTGTTTGCAGATCGGCAGACCCGCTTCGACAAACAGCGACTTCATCGTCACCTTGTCCATGCCGCACGACGAAGCAAGCACGCCACAGCCGACGTAAGGCACGTCAGCCATCTCAAGTAATCCTTGAAGTGTGCCGTCTTCGCCGTACGTGCCGTGCAGTGCGGGAAACACGACGTCGAGTTTTTCCGCGACGTGCGACTCGCTGTTGAGTGAGATAAGACCTTTGTGGGACGGATCGCCGAGCAATGCGACGTCGCCGGTTGTCGACGACGAAGCCAGGAGCGGTTGAACCGAAGCGGGCAGCAGTTGGGAGGAATGCGCCGGCGGCAGCCACTTCCCTTCCTTCGTGATCGCGATCGGAACCACGTCAAACTTTTTCCGATCGATACTCTCGACGATGGCTCGCGCCGAGCGAATGGAAACTTCGTGTTCACCCGACCTGCCGCCGAAGATCACTCCGACGCGAACTTTTTTTGGCACTCTTCCAATTCCAACCTTTTTACAGAATTGTCTTTCCCAAAGCCGAGAGGATAAGTTCGACGCCCAACTCCGCCGTCCTATTATTAACATCCAACGCGGTGTTTATCTCGACGATTTCCAGCGAACGCATTCCGCCGTGCTCCGCGATCTTCTCCATCCCGAGATGCGCTTCGCGATAAGTCAGCCCGCCGCGAACCAGCGTGCCCGAACCGGGTGCGTCGCCGGGATCGAGCGCGTCCACGTCAAACGTCACGGCGTAACCGGCTGTCCCCTTGGAAGCAATCGCGATCGCTTCGTCCACGCACGCGCTCATCCCACGTTCGTCGATCTCGCGCATCGTGAAGAAACGCAGGCCGAGTTTCTTGATCAGTTCTCGTTCGCCGGGATCGATGTCGCGTGCGCCGACGTGCGCGCACAACGCCGGATCGATCTTCGGCGAAAAGCCGGCGACGCGCGTCAGTTCCGGCGTGCCGAAGCCGAGCAGGACCGCCAGCGGCATGCCGTGGATGTTTCCCGACGGAGTAGTTTCAGGCGTGTTGATGTCAGCGTGCGCGTCGAACCAGATCAAACCGAGCGTCTGTTCGTGCTTGCGATAATGAGCAGCCGCGCCGCCGAACGATCCGATCGCGATCGAATGGTCGCCGCCGAGGATGATCGGAAACTCGCCGGCTTCGAGTATTGCTTCAACTTCACCCGCGAGCTGTTCGCACGCATTGCTGATCTCGCGAACGTACTTGAGCTTTTCGTCTTCTTCAGGAAACGCCTGAGGCCGTTCCAGCCGCAGATCGCCGAGATCGCGCACGGAGTAACCCAGCCGCGCGATGCGCTGGGGCAAACGCGCGACACGCAGTGCGGCGGGTCCGATGTCGACCCCGGCCATGCTCGCGCCGTATCCCAGCGGCACTCCAAGAATCGCTACAGCTTTTTTAAAATCCGCGTTCATCTCACTGCATGTCTACACCTTCAGCAACTACGGCCTGATGCGATAGATCATTCGCGGAAACGGAATCGTCTCGCGAATATGCTCGATCCCACACATCCACGCCGTGCAACGTTCAATCCCCATCCCGAAACCACCGTGCGGCACGCTGCCGTAACGCCGCAGGTCGAGATACCACTCAAACGCTTCCTGCGGTAACTCGTGCAACGCGATCTGCTCGGTTAAGAATTCGAGCGACGTGGCGCGTTCGCCGCCGCCGATGACTTCACCATAACCTTCCGGCGCCAGCACGTCGACGCCGAGCGCCAGCTCCGGGCGTTCCGGATCGCGCGCCATGTAGAACGCTTTCACGGCCGCCGGATAGTGATGCACCATCACCGGCTTGTCGAACTGGCTCGAAATGTAAGTCTCGTCCGGCGCGCCAAAGTCGCCGCCCCATTCAAACTTCGCTTCCAGCACGCCTTTTTCAAAACCTTCGTTCAGCATCTTCACGGCATCGTCGTAGTGGACGCGCGGAAACGGCGCCACGATCGCTTCGAGCTTGTTCGTGTCGCGCTCCAGCACCTTCAACTCTTCGACTCTATCTTCGAGCACGCGGGCCGCGATGTACGAAAGCATTCGTTCCGAGAGATTCATCACGTCGTCGAGCGTCGCGTACGCCATCTCGGGTTCGACCATCCAAAACTCCGTGAGATGCCGGCGCGTCTTCGACTTCTCCGCGCGAAACGTCGGACCAAAACAGTAAACTTTGCCGAAAGCCGCGGCGGTCGCTTCGTTGTAAAGCTGGCCTGATTGCGTGAGATAAGCCTTCTCGCCTTCGAAGTAATCAACCTCAAACAGCGTCGTCGTCCCCTCGCAAGCCGCCGGCGTGAAGATCGGTGAGTCCATCAGCGTGAAGCCGTCGTTATCGAGAAAGTTCCTCACCGCCTGCACGACCGTGTGCCGCACTTTCAACACCGCATGCTGCCGGCGTGACCGCAGCCAAAGATGCCGGTGATCCATCAGAAACTCGGTGCCGTGTTCCTTCGGCGTGATTGGATAATCGTGGACCTGCTGCAAAACCTCGCCGCCGTTCACGTCGACTTCAAAACCACTGGGCGCGCGGCTGTCAGCGCGCACCGAGCCTTTGATCACGACCGCCGATTCCTGGCCCATCGCTTTGAACGCCTCCCACAGTTCGGGAGTGACAGCGTTCTTCAGCACGACGCACTGCACCACGCCCGTGCCGTCGCGCAACTGCGGAAACAGAATTTTCCCGCTGGAACGCAGGTTGTAGAGCCAGCCTTTGAGGACTACCTCCTGGCCTTCATGCTGTGCGAGTTGGTTAATGTAGACGTGTTTATCCGAAGCGAGTGCGAGTGATTGCGTGGTCATTAAAATCGAGTTCTCAAGTTAGTTAAGTCTTTCCTTAATCATGCGGCGCAAGGTGGGAAAGCGTTCCAGCCATTCAGCGGCCTGCAAGACGATCTGCAACGTTGGTTGAATGAAACGTTCGTAAGCAGCGGCGCGTCCGTAGACGGCAGTCTGGCAGGAGAACGTTCCGGTTGCTTTCAAGCCGCGCTGAATCGTCATCAGGCGAAACTCCTGCGCGAAATCGTCCGGGTCGATCGCCGGCAGGCCCTGCAAGCGCCGCTCTTCGAGAAAGAAAAGACGATGGGCGCGCAACTCAGCCAGCGACGGCAGGCACGGCTGACGATCGAGCAGGAACGAAACGAGATCGTAACTCGCCGGACCCATCCGCGCATCCTGGTGATCGACGATGCGCATCCGTTTCTTCGCATCGATCATCAGGTTCGCGGCGTGATAATCGCGATGACAAAGCACGCGCGGCACGGCGGCCAACTCCGCCGCGATGTCGTTCAGTTCCGCCTTCAACTCCGCGGTTTCGCCGTGGCGCAGTTTCTCGCCGCGCAGGCTGCCGAAGTAGTGTTCAAAAAAGAAGTCGAGCTCCCACGACAGCTTCGCTTCATCGAAAGCAAGGCGACTCGCGATCGAGTCGAGCTCGTAAGCTTTTTGCGTCGCTTTCTGAATCCTGGCGATCAGCGCGATCGCTTGTTCCTTGTACTCGTCGCACTTGTCTTCCGACTCGTCTTCGTAGACCTGAAACAACTGCTGATCGCCGAGATCTTCCTGCACGATGATTCCCGCCGGGCCATCGACGGCATAGATCTCCGGCACCGGAAGATGGCACTCCAGAAACAGACGCGTGACGTCGAGATACGGGTGAAATTCCGGGTCAAAGGGTTCGGCGTAGACGGCAGCAACCGCGGTGCGTTTCTTCCAACCGATGCGGTAATACTTGCGCGTCGACGCATCCGGAGTCAGGGGGATTACTTCGCCGCTGGTTGTTCCCTGCTGGTTGATGAATCTGGCCAGTCGGTCTGCTGCGGTAGACTCAAATGCGTTGGAAATCACCTGTTTTGCAGAGCTCATGTAGTCGGACAACCCTGATGTGGCCGGGGATTGTATCACAGGGGAACGATAAAGTTTTCTCCGTGAAACCGGCCGCCAGGCGGCGCTTTCTCGGGTCTTATCTTGCCTTCGATCAGCTCCCGTCGCACCACTACCGCGTTATCAATCGCCTCTCCTTCGGCCAAACCCACGCTGTCTCCGAGGACACAACGATGAACTCGCGTTTTGTCACCCAACCTCACATTGTCCCAGAGAATTGAATCGGTGACGGTCGCAGAGGTCGCAATCGAGCACTTTTTTCCGGCAGCGAATCGTTCTCCTGTTTCCCGCAACATCTCGACGCTGATGTCGAGGTAGCGCTTTAACGTCGAGAGTTCGCGCCAGGTCCCGTGCGCGACGTGAGCGGCGATTGTTTCGCCGTTCGCGATTGCTTGCGGGTAGACGTCGGTGGTTGAGTGTGAGAACACGCCGCGCGGAATGTAGTCGAAGATGCGCGGCTCGAGCAGTTGTATGCCGGTGAACATCAGTGGCACCGCTCCGCTGCTGCCGGCGTCCGGCATGCCGCCGAAGCCGGTGATGCGTTCTCCATCGACGTTCACCATGCTGAAACGTTCGCGTCGTGTGTTTTCGAGCAACACGAGTGTCGCGAGCGCCTTCGTGCGGCGGTGCGTTTCGAGCGCAGCGTTGAGATCGACGTCGGTAATGATCTTTCCGTTGATCGCGAGAAACGTGTCGTCCTGGAAAAACTCGCGCGTGTTGTCGAGGGCGCCGCTCGTGCCGAGGATTACCGGTTCTTCAACGTAATGCAGCTTCACGCCAAACCTGCTGCCGTCGCCGAGCGCCGCGCGCACGGACTCAGGCCGGTGATGCAGGTTGACGACGATGTCGTCGAAACCGTAGCCGGCGATGTACTCGGCGACGTACCCGACGAGCGGTTTGCCGAGGATCGGAATGGCGGGCTTGGTGCGATCTTCCGTGAGCGGCCAAAGACGTGTGCCGTAACCGGCGGAAAGAATTATCGCGCGCATTTGCGTCGAGCGGTGTGCATTCGTATCAGAATCCCACCGACGCAGTCGGTGGTACTTTCAGACGTTCTCTAACAACCTCGTAGTCAAGTATGCAGTACCACCGACTCCGTCGGTGGGATGCTGAGACGCGGCCTAGGAAGCCATGGATGACGCGTCGCGCATGACGAGGTCGAACGTGCCGGGGGCGACTTTGCGAAAGCGCGAATTGCGATTGAGGGAGACGGCGACGCTGATGGTCGGGTTCTGGCCGGTGAAACGAAAGCCGCCTTCGAGCAGGCGGTTGTACAGCTCGTTAACGTGGAGCGGTCCGCCTTCTTCGCGCAGCAGCAGCGTGACTGCCTGCGGGATGGTGCGGTCCATGAAGCGGTCGCTCAGCACCTCGACATTGTTTCGCACCGTGGGGATCTGTTGCCGGCGATCGATCGGCGTTTGTATCGGCCTTTCAATTGGCGTCTGTATCCGTGTTGTCCTCGGCTGCGACTGGTGCATCGCCGCTTCCAGCTCTGCGTCCGAAGGCAAGCCGAGGGAAAGATTACTCGATGCCAGCACTGACGAAAGCAGCCGATAAATCGCCGCTTCGGTCTGGCTCGCCAACGTGTCCATCTCGGCGAGTTCCGCGCGCACGCTATCAGCCTCTGCCTCCAGCTCTCTCAGCCGCGCAGCCAGATGCATCCGTGCCGCGCGCGACTGGCGCAGGCTTTGTTCGAGGCGTGACAGCAGGTTCTCGTTGGGCCGATCCATCGCGGCAAATTCTAGAGGCGTTTCGCGGTTTAGACAATAAATTTCTTAGGAAGAAGGCGCTCGACGTTCTTAGCGGTCGCGGTTGAGGACGTAGGACGGGAGGGCGCGCAGTGAATCGCAGTAGTCGGAGTCCGGCAGGATCTCGAGTGCCGTCCGTGCGGTTTCGGCGTATTCGTCGGCCACGGCGCGGGCGCGTTCGAGCGCATCGGTCTGGTTGAGTGCGTCGAGCAGATCCTGCTGGCTCATGCTGTAGTAACTGCCGTCACTCAGAATCCGCCGAATGATCGTGAGCGCCGACGGATCTGTCTCGCGCCAGTAAATCAACGGCAGCGTAACCTTACCGCCCAGCAGATCCGCGCCCGCCGCTTTTCCTAAGGCCGCTTCGCTCGACGTGAAGTCCAGCAAGTCGTCGATCAACTGAAACGCCGTGCCGAGGTTCAACCCATACTCGCGCAACGCCGTCTGCTGCTGCTCCGTCGCGCCGCCAAGAATCGCTCCGATCTCGCAGCTCGCGCTGAACAGATAGGCCGTCTTGCGTTTCAACACGTCGAGATACTGCGCTTCTGAAACGTCCGCGTGGCCCAGCAATGTCAACTGCAACAACTCGCCTTCGGTCATCTTGCGGGTGACGCTCGTGAGGATGTCGAGGATCGGCAACGACCGTTCAGCCAGACTCGTTTCAAACGCCGACATGTAAAGCCAGTCGCCCATTAGCACCGCCGTCTCATTGCCGTAAAGGGCATTCACCGTCGGCCGATTCCGACGCGTGTCGGCTTTGTCGATGATGTCGTCGTGAACGAGCGTCGCGGTGTGTAGAAACTCCATCACCGTCGCCATGCGAATCGAGTTGTAACGATTGCCTTCACCGCCGACAGCGTAGTTGGAAAGAATCGTCAGCGCGGGACGCACCCGCTTGCCGCCTGACTTGCGCAGGTAGTCCCCGAGATAAGCGATCACTTGCACGTTCGAACGCGCCTGCCGTTCGAACTCGATCTCGACTTGTTGCAGCTCGTTCGCAATCAGACTGAAGATCCGGCGCGCGGAAATCCGGGCTTCTTCGTCAAGTGCGAGTGTGTTGCCTGAAAGAGTCATGTCTAGTTCGAGCGATAGTTCGTGAACTGCATGTGGATGCCGAAGTCTTTGTCTTTGAGCTTGGCGATGATGTCCTGCAACGTGTCGCGGTCGCGGCCGGAAACACGCACGACGTCGCCTTGAATCGACGCCTGCACTTTCGCCTTGCTGTCTTTGATGAACTTCACCACTTCTTTCGCTTTGTCCTGCGGAATGCCTTCCTGAATCTGTGCTCGCTGCCTGACGGTGCCGCCGGCAGCGGGTTCGATCCTGCCGTAGCTGAACGCTTTCAACGGCACGCCGCGGCGCACGAGTTTCTGTTGCAGGATGTCGTTCATGTTGCGCAGCTTCGTTTCGTCTTCGGCGGTGAGCACGAGCTCATTCTTCTCGTGCGTGACAGTGGCGGCGCTGCCTTTGAAATCAAAGCGCTGCCGCACTTCCTTGATCGTTTGGTTGAGAGCGTTGGTGATCTCGGCTGCATCTACTTGCGAGACGATATCAAAGGAGTTCTGCTGTGCCATCGGCGTTTACTGGAGCATACCATCAAAACCCCTGCATGTGAAAGTTATCTCTAGCTCGGCTTCCCAGGGTTGTGTTAACCCTGGGCTGGAATTGGCGAACGCCTTCGGCGTTACTCACGCTGCCCAAACTCCGGCATTACTCACCCTGCCAGCCCTTTGGGGCTTCGGGCCAGATTTTGTCGGGGCTGACGGGCTTCGCCTGGTCTGGTCCAAGACGCTCTTGGCGGATTTCCGCGACGATGAAGTTTTCCGGCGCGACGGGCGCGCCCGCCAGACGCCGCAACAACGCGAGCTGGCCCGCATGTGTCATCGCATCCGAAAACGGACCTTGCAGCAAACGCTCCTCGGTCATTCCCTCCAGCAACGAGTCACCGTTGCGGAGATGTTGGGCCAACAGTCCGAGCATATCGTGAAACCGCTGGATCTCTTCGTCAAACGACGCGAGCGGCTCGGGCCGGTAATGACCACCGACAAAGAACGTGCGCGCGTAACCAAGCACGCTGGCCATGTGACGCACGAGTTCCGCCGGCGTCCGCACGCCTTCGCCGATCCGAAACGATCCGAAGTCGGACGGCGCGTCGCGCAACGCTTTCTGCGTGCGATACGCGAGTGCGGCCAGGAAGTGGTTGAGTAGTTTTCGACGATCGTCCACGGACATTCTTAATCAAACTCCACGCGACGAGTTGACTGATCGGCCCCGACTCTGCCCGATTCGATTTCCGCCCGGAAATAATTCTCGCCTCTGATTGGGCCACCGGCGATGCGCCGCAGGATCGCGATCTGCCCGACGTGCGTGAACGCGTCCGCGATCGGCCCCTGAAACAACTTCTCTTCGGGCGCGTGCAAAGGATTATCCGACCCCAGGTACGAATCAAACGCCTCGAGCGCCGTGAAGAAGCGCGCGATTTCTTCCTCCCACGCCAGCGGCTTCGAATCGTGCCACGTCTGTTTTCCGCTCGCGATCGACAACCCCCAATCGAGCAGATCGCCGATGTGGGCCAGGATCTGCCCCGGCGTGCGCGTCGAATCATTCGCGCGAAACTGATCGAAACCTTCCGGCGCGTTCAAGACGGCTTTGCCGCCACGATAAGCCAGCGTCGCCACCGTGTGTCGCAAGAGACTGCGTTTATCAGTGTCACTCATTTGTAGCTCCCTTTGCTTCGATCAACTCTTTACGCATGGGCATCAACTCAAGCTTCACGTCTGCGGTCAGCTTCAGGTCGTAATCACCGAGCGGTTCGTAGCCACATACCCGGTAGAATGGAACTCCCGGCATCGTGGCCATCAACTCCACCGCCCGAAAACCGTAAGCCGCCGCTTCACTCTCGCATCGATCGAGTATCGCGCGCCCGACTCCTTTGCGCGCGTGATCGGGATGAATAAAGAACGCGCGAATCTTCGCCGGCTCCGACGCCGGATCCAAATACGAAGCGTCTCTCGTCGTAAACTGATCGCCGCCGAACAGCGTTCGCCGCCGGCTCCAACCGCCGCAGCCAATCAACTCGCCCGCACTCTCAGCCACAAAATAAGTGCCGTCGTCGATCAGATCCGTGTCCACGCCAAATACAGTCGTAATCGCCGCCTCAATCTGAGCGTCGTCATAATCTTCGCGACTCAGGCCGCGTGCCGACGCCGCGATCAACCGCTCGAGCTCTTTACGATTTGCCAGACTTGCTTTGCGGATAACGTAATCCATAACCGTACTTGAACAGCGGGTCGTAATCAGCGTCGCCGGCGTTGATCGGAATCTGCTCCATGGAACGCGGCCACGAGCACGACAACCTGCCGCTGAAATTGTAATCGCCAAAGAGCACGTCCGTAACGCCGCGTCCCTCAGTGCCCGGCAGCCACGCGGCAACGAACGCGTCGGCTTGGTCGAGGATTTTATCGATAATCAGCGGCCGTCCGGAAAGCAAGACGACCACCACGGGAACGCCGGCCTTCTTCACGGCGTCAACCGCAGCCACGTCTTCCTCTGCAACGGTCAGGTCTTTCCGATCGCCAACCATCTCGGCATACGGCGTTTCACCAATCACGACGATGCCGAGATCCGCGCCCTCCGCACCCGATCCGTCCTTAGTGAAGGTGATCTTCGTTTGCGGCGCTACGCTCGCCTCGATTGCCTTGAGAATCGTCGTGCCGCCGGTCGTCACGTCGCCACTCTTTCCCTGCCAACTGATCGTCCAGCCGCCACACTGATTGCCGATATCGTCGGCACTCTTGCCGGCGACATGGATCCGGCCCAGACGGTTCGAGATCGGTAACGTCTTGCCCCGGTTCTTCAGCAGCACCAACGAAGCGCGCACACACTCGCGCGCAACTTGCCGGTGCTCCTGAGATCCAAATTGCGAGTGCAGCTTTCGATTAGCCGCGAGCGACCGGCGTTCATCCATCAGGCCCATCGCGAACTTCACCCGCAGAATCCTCGTGACTGCGTCGTCGATGCGTGCGCTTGGCACACGCTTCTCGTTGACTAACTCCAACAGAAAACCGTAAAGCTCGCGATACGTGTTGGGCACCATGAACATGTCCATGCCCGCATTCACAGACGTCTCGATCTGCTTTTTGTAATCTCCGGGAAGTTCGTTGATGGCGTTGTAATCGGAAATCAGAAAGCCGTCGAACCCGAGTTCGTGTTTCAAAATATCCGTCAGCAGACGCTTGCTGCCCGAACACTTCACGCCGTTCCAACTGTTATACGACGGCATGATCGTGCCGACGCCCGCACTAGTCGCGCTGACGTAACCCTGCATGTGCACGCGGCGCAGCTCCGCTTCGCTCAGGCGCACGTCGCCGCGATCGAGTATGTGCACATCGTCTTTGAGTTTCGTGCCGGTGCCGTAAATCGTGCCGCCGTCGCCGACCCAGTGCTTTGCACACGCCAGCACGCTCAGCGGATCGCGCAAACTACGGCCTTGGAATCCCCGCACCGCGGCTTCGCCGAGCACGCGCGCCAATTCCGGTGTCTCACCGAAGCCCTCGTAAGTTCGGCCCCAACGTTCGTCCTGCGGCACCGCCACGCATGGCGCGAAGGTCCAGTTGATGCCGGTCGCACGCACTTCAATCGCCGTAATTCGCGCCGCTCGTTCGACTAACTCAGGACTGCGCGTGCAGCCGAGTCCGATGTTGTGCGGAAAGATCGTCGCGTTGAGCACGTTGTTGTGGCCGTGCACCGCATCGATGCCGTAAAGGATGGGAATGCGCAAACGAGTTTTCTGCGTGCGCGCTTGCAGGCTGTCGTAAAGATCGGTCCAGTCCTTTAAACCATTCCCGGTCTTCGGATCTGAAGTGCCGCCGCTCAGCAGCGAACCGAGAAAGTAGTTTTCGATGTCGCTCAGCTCTTTCAACGCACTCTGCTCGGCCTGCACCATCTGGCCAATCTTCTCTTCGAGCGTCATGCGCGCCAGCAGTGCCCGAACTTTCGCATCCTGCGCTGCCAAGGCGCCCGCTTTCGCGGAGAGCATGCCGGCAGCCACCGTAACGGCGGATGCTTTTACAAATTCGCGTCGATTAATTGTCATAAGCGTTAACCAGTTGCGCAACGATCTCGTGCGCTGCATTTGGGCGTCCCAGGCCGCGTGAGTTGGCTTGCATGTTATGGAATCGCCCGGAGTCTGCCAGAAGTTTGTCCAGCTTATACGCTATCGTCTGCAAGTTGTTGCAACGAATGGCGACGCCAGCTTCGAGCAGATGGTCCGAGTTGCGTTCCTCCTGCCCCGGAATAGGATTGACGATGACGAAGACCAAACCTTTCGCCAGCGCTTCGCACGTCGTCAGACCACCGGGTTTGCCGAGGACGAGATCCGATGCGGTCATCAACTCGTCCATCTTGTTCGTGTAGCCAAACGGTTTGACGATCACCTTGGCGTCGGCTTTGAGCTGCGCCGCCTCGCGCGCGAGACGTTCTTTCAACTCCTCGTTACGGCCGCAGATCGCCACGATCTGCGCGCGGTGCTGCAACGGCATCAGCGCGGCGATCAGCGCATCGATCGAACCGACGCCAAACCCGCCCGCTGAAAGAAGGATCGTCGTGCGATCGGGCGCCAGCCCGTGTTTGGCGCGCATTTCCTGCTTGTCTTTGGCACGGGCGAAAACGGGATCGATCGGAATTCCACTAACCGTAATCTTTTCCGGCGGGATGCCGAGCGCTTCCAGATAAACGCGCGCCTCATCGATCGCGACGAAGTAACGCTCGTAGTGATGGACCAGCCACATCGCGTGGACGTCGAAGTCCGTCACGATGACGACTTGCCGGCTCGCCAGCCGTTCCTTTGCTTTGAGCCACGAGACAATCTCCGCCGGCAGGAAGTGCGTGCAGACTATCAGGTCGGGCTGGTATTGGCGCAGCAGTTTGACGAGCGGCCGCGTATTCAACTTGTCGAGCGCCAGGCGACGGCGCTCGTTCTTCCAGGGCTTGTCGAGTTTGTCGTAAAACCAACCGGGCACTTCCGGCATTTTGTTGACGAGATCGATGTAGGCCTTTGAGTAAAGATTGCGAAAGACTTTGTTGGTGTAGTCGAGAACGTCGAGATGCTGCACCTCCCGACGCTCACCCGTCGCCTCACCGATTTCCGCGAAGGCCTTTTCAATTGCCTGGGCCGCGCGAATGTGTCCCGCGCCCGCCGAGGCGGAAAGCAAAAGCACTTTTCTCAGCATCCGGCTATGGCCTCGCCGGCGCCGCGGGTGCAGCCGCCGCCGGATGCGTGCGGTTGTACTCGGCGATGAAGTCTTTCGTGATGTCGAGACTATTCGACGCGTAGATCACCGGCACGCGATTCAGGTCGATTAACAACCCAATGCCCTTCTGCTGCGCGTAAACGGTCAACGCGTCGGCAATGTCTTTCTGCAACGGATCGAGCAGCGCAACCTGATCTTTTTGATAACTGGCCTGCGCGTCTTCCGCTTTGCGTTTGATCTGGATATCGAGTTGATCGGCGGCTTCGGCCTGTTGCGCCGTCGTCTTGGCATCCTGTATCGCCTGCTTCTTCTGAATGTCCGCGCGCATCGTGGCCAGCCGCTCGCGCATGCCACGCAGTTCGTTGCTCAACGGTTGAAACTTGATCTGGAGCTGGCGCATGGCAACCATCACGCGCGCGATACCGGCCTTTTCATCACTGAACGCGGACGAATCGATGACGGCGATGTTTCCCGGCGCGGCCGGTCTCGGTTGGGCGGGCGCGGCGCCCGACGCCGTTGGTCTGGTTTGCGTGTGGGCCAGGATTGCGAAAGCCGCGAAGGCGATTACAACTACGGTGGTGCGAAATACTTTCATTGCTCTGCTCCTTGATTTATGTGCGCTGATTTGTTCGGGGACCCTATTGCAGCGAGAACTTTCCGTTCTTGTCAATCTTCAACATATAAACCGGCACCTGGGCGTTGCGCTGCGCGTCAATCGTGATCTTGCCGGTCACGCCGGGAAAGTCTTTCGTCGCAGCGAGCGCGTCTCGCACCGCTGCTGATTCAGTCGATTTCGCTCGTTCGAACGCAGCAAACAGCAACCGCGCCGCGTCATACGCCGTGGCCGCGCCGGCGTCCGGCGACACGCCATACTTCGCCTGGTAATCGGCGACAAACTTTCTGACGATCGCTTCGTCGCTGCCCACCCAAAAATGATTCGCGAAGTAGACGCCTCCAAACGGTTCGCTGCCGCCCTGCATCAGACTCGGTGAATCCCAGCCGTCGCTGCCGATGAGCGTCGCTTTGATACCACATTGTTTCACTGCGCGCGCGACAAGCGGCGCCGTGGTGTAAAAGCCGGGGGCAAAGATGACGTCGGGCCTCATTGCCTTAATCGAGCTTAGTTGAGCGCTGATATCGGTGTCGCCGGCTCGGTAGAACTGTTTGCTGACGATC
>Ga0081539_10002563_pt1 | contig 25192 bp, 15 predicted proteins | sample TabmetS4T2R2_FD_71023 | JGI IMG/M metagenome (GOLD analysis project Ga0081539, IMG submission 71023) | Tabebuia heterophylla rhizosphere microbial communities from the University of Puerto Rico - S4T2R2 | ecosystem: Host-associated > Plants > Roots > Rhizosphere ...
GCTACAACCGCTCGCGATCGCCGTCATCGGCGGCCTGACCGTGGCGCTGCTGTTGTCGCTGGTGGTAACGCCAACGGTTTATGCCTTGCTTCGGCGCGAACGGCCAGTCACCGGATAATTTCTGACTCCTGATCCCTGTTCCCTGATATTCAACCACCGATGTTCGATCAGAACACCTTGTCTGAAATAAGTAATAGACGGAATCAAGCCAACATTAAACTCTTCAGAGCCGTCCGGCTTCGTGCGCCTTCGTACAGACCGTGGCGCGATCGGTTCGTTACGATCCGGTCCTCCCTGGGCGAATAATCTATAGAGCACTATTAGTTGAGTGATCGGCGACCGGCAATTTTCTGACGCCTGCGCCTTGATCCCCGACCACTGATCTTAGCTGACATGTCAGGCGCTCCAGCCCCTTCCCTCGACAGGATTCATCAATGAATACAGAAAATGTTGACAACTCCTCTGGCTTCTGCAGCCCGTTCAGGATCTGACGGTTGAAAATCGCGTCAGCAGAACGCAGTATCAATACACGCTGGAAGATCCCAATACCGACGAATTCCGGAAGGATTGAAATCCATCTATCTTCGCGCGAACGGAGGTGGCCAGGTACCTTTGAGCGCAGTGGCCCACTATGGGCCGGCGACAGCCCCCCTCTCCGTCAACCACTCGGGACAGTTTCCATCGGTGACGCTCTCGTTCAACCTCGCGCCGGGTGTCGCCTTGAGCAACGCCGTGCGGCTGATCACTCAGATGCAACAACGCATTGGTCTGCCGGGAACAATCCATGGGAGCTTCTCCGGCACGGCTGAGGCGTACCGGCAATCTCTGGCGAACGAGCCGATCTTGATTGTGACGGCATTGATGGCGGTCTACATCGTATTGGGCATTCTCTACGAAAGCTATATTCACCCGATCACTATCCTTTCGACCTTGCCGTCAGCAGGCGTCGGCGCCGTCCTCGCACTCATGTTATCTCACGCGGAGCTGACGATTATTGCGTTGATCGGCATCATCTTGCTGATCGGCATCGTCAAGAAGAACGCGATTATGATGATCGATTTTGCCCTCGCCGCCGAGCGTCACGAGGGAAAGAATTCCAGGGATGCGATCTTTGAGGCTTGCCTGCTGCGCTTTCGCCCAATTTTGATGACAACCATGGCGGCGTTGCTGGGCGCAATGCCGCTGGTTGTTGGCCGGGGAACCGGCTCTGAGCTCAGGCGTCCTCTCGGCATCGCCATCGTGGGCGGACTGATTGTCAGCCAGGTACTCACACTATACACCACCCCGGTAGTCTATCTTTACTTAGACCGTTTGCGGCTCTGGTGGGAGCGTCAGCGAAAGGGGCGCGCGATAACATCACCACAAGAAGCGACGGAATGAGATGGGGTGATCAATGAGAAGAAAAGTCGGAATCTATCTCAACACCGGAGGAGATGCGCAGAGTATGACCCGCTGTCGAAAGCGGATCATGGCGCTGATGCTGATGGCTTCAATCCTCCTCTCATCAATCACACCAGGGTGCAACATGCGTCCGAAACGTCCGAAACCGCCCGTGCCGACTCCTCCGGCTTATAAAGAGCTGACGCCCGATCAGTTCAAAGAGACGGATGGCTGGAAGACGGCGCAACCAGGCGATGACATAATTCGCGGCAAATGGTGGGAGATGTTCAATGATCCTCTCTTGAGTACGCTCGAAGAGCAAATCAACATCTCTAACCAGAACATAGCGCCGGCCGAGGCGACGTTCCGCGCCGCGCGAGCTCTCGTTCGGCAGGCTCGCTCGGACTTATTCCCGACAATTACGACATCACCGTCAATGACAGCCTCTCGCTTTCCTTCCAACAGTAACCGAATCACGACACCGGGCACAGGTTCAGCAGGAACGACGACAACCAGCGGATCGACCGTTACCAACTACTCGCTGCCGTTTGACGTCTCCTGGGTACCCGACCTCTGGGGCCGGGTCCGCAATAACGTGGCCGCCAACTTCTATCAAGCCGAGGCGAGCGCAGCCGACCTGGAGAACGTGCGACTGACCATGCGCGCGGAACTCGCGGCTAATTACTACCAGCTTCGCGGAATTGATGCGCAGAAACAACTATCGGATTCGATTGTAGCCGCTTATCAGCAGTCACTCGAATTGACCAGGGTGCTTTATCAAACCGGAATCGTTTCAGAACAGGATGTCTCGCAAGCCCAAACTCAATTAGAATCGGCCAGAGCCGCCAATATCGACCTGGGCATTCAGCGTGCGCAATTTGAGCATGCCATCGCGGTTCTGGTCGGCGAGCCGGCTTCGTCCTTTTCAATCCCGGTTGAGGCGCTCAATGCCAGGCCCCCTGCTATTCCCTTCGGCATTCCATCTGAGTTGCTCGAGCGACGTCCGGATATCGCCGCGGCAGAGCGCCGGGTGGCAGCGGCAAACGCACAGATTGGCGTCGCCAGAGCCGCATTCTTCCCGACGCTCAATCTATCGGCTTCGGGCGGCTTTCAGAACACCGTCTTTGGCAATCTGCTGAATTGGCCGAGCCGCTTCTGGTCCGTCGGGCCGGCGCTGGCCCAAACGCTTTTTGACGGCGGATTTCGCGCGGCTGTTACTGAACAGGCCCGTGCCGTGTACGATGAGACCGTGGCCACTTATCGCCAAACCGTCCTGACAGCCTTTCAAGGTGTGGAAGACAACCTCGCGGCTTTGCGCATCCTCTCGCAAGAAAGGCAACAGCAAGAGATCGCCATTCAATCGGCTCAAAGGACTTTGACATTGGCCACGGAACGCTATCGGACCGGCATCGATAGTTACCTTAATGTCATCACCGCCCAAAATACACTGTACAGTAATCAACAGACTGCGGTAACAATCCGGACTGAGCAGATGGTAACGAGCGTCCGGTTAATAATGGCACTCGGCGGCGGATCGAGGATGTAAGAAGGAACGAGGGCGGAGCAAGAGAAGGATGAAGGTGGAAGGATGAGGGAGGAAGGTGGGAAGAGGAGTGAGGGACGAGGAATAAGAAAAAAGATCAAGCCCCTTCCTTCATCACTCATCCTTCTCTTCCTCGTCCCTCTCCCTCTCTTCCTTCCTCCTTCTTTACTGTGCGGTGACGAGGATATCGTCAAGTGCGACGCCGAAGTCAGTCGTCGCGCCGTTCGACGTCAGTCTGAATCTCAGTCTGACGTTCCCGTTTCCGACCAGTGACGAGAGGTTGAGCGTTTGTTGCGCCCAATCGTTGAATCCAGGCGAAGCGCCGGAGACCCGCGACAAGACTTGCCACGTCGTACCATTGTCCGTGGAGGCCTCGACGCTGAAGAAGTCGGCATTCGTTTGAGTACTGTACTTGACGAAGTACGTGAGCGTAGCCGTTGTTCTGCCCGTCAAACTGAACGCCGGCGAGACCAGCCGCGTATCAGTGTTGTTGGCATAGTTGGTCGTCGTATTGGTTCTGAACCGATTCGCGCCGGTGTGCGAGAGCGTGGAAGCCTGAATGCTCCATGCCGAACCACTGACCGTGCTTGCAGTCCATCCGGGCGCGCCGTTCTCCGCGCCTTCATTGATCAAAGTGATCGCCGTCCCGGCATTGCAATCCTGCGGGATATCGGTTGCGGCAACGTGTGTCGTACCGTTGTTGCCTTGAGCCGAGACGCCCATTCCGTGACGCGCAAAGACTCGCCAGATTGTACATCTATTGGCTCCGCCGTTGAGGTTTTGATCGGCCATCAAGATGCCATCGCGAGCATTGAGGAATGACGGGCTGCATGGAGTAAATTTCATCCCCTGCAGAACCAGCCTGTCGGCGATGGCTGCCCCAAGCGTCTGTCGTAAATCCCATAAGGCTGCCGCCCAGACTTCTCCATCACGGTGAACCTCAAAACCTCCGACTCCCAAATCGGCATAAGAATCGTGGACCGGATCGGCGGGAACCGTATATGCGGCGCGGCGAATACCGCGGGTCAGATTATTCGTGACAAACTCACCGATGACGCCGTTATTGTAGAAAGTGGCCGCCCAGTAATCAGACCAGCCTTCGCCCATTGCGCCCGCTTGTGTTCCGCCCAGACAGCTCGTATTGGCTGGTCCACCAACCAATCGATTTGAAACGCCATGTCCGTATTCGTGCAGCACCACATCACCATCGAATGAGCCGTCGCGGTCATCGTTCAGATCCGTCGTTCCACGAGTAAAGAGGAACATCTGCATGCGCGGGCGCGACCCCTCGGGCGGCGTGGCAAAGTTGGCGTTATTGGTTCCAGATCCATCCTGCGCTTCGGCTCTGACCGAATCATTGCCGACTCCGCCGCGGCCGAAATTGTTGGTCTGGAAGTTGCCGGCCGCTTCGGTGAAACCAAGACCATAAACAAAATCGTGCATGATATTGTTAAAATAGAAGAGATTGGCCACAGAGGCCGCTCTCTGGGTTCGCGGATCGACCCCGAGAGTAAACGGAAAAGTGAAATTCTGCACGGCCGACAAGGCCCGCCCGTTTTGAAGATCGGCGGTATTGGTTGCATCCGGCTGGTTATCGGCGTTCGTATCGAGATAAGCATCGACGTTATTGCCCGTCGTCACCGTCGAAGTGCCCATCCAACCGGCAGCCGTGTTGATGGTCGTATTCCCGACAAAAGATTCGAGCGTGCGCTGGCCGAGTCCGTTCTCTCTAAAGACCGTTCCCTGAGCGACATCTGCATAGAGGTTATATCGATAAAGCAAGGCACCGGTGTTCGCATCGACGCAGATTTCATACCATTCGTTCGATCCGACATCTATATAAGAATGCCAGGCCAGGATGGCCCGCGCGCCCACTCGCATAATCATCATCTCATTCATGAGATTTTCGCGAGTGCCGCCGAGCGGGTTTTGATAGGTAGCCCGATCACCTTTCGCCAACCGCCCCTCCATCATTTCGAAAGAGGCCGGCGCGGATCTGCCCGCAAAGACAAATGCCTTCTGCATTGCTTCGCTTTCGGCAATTCGCGGGTTGGTGTCCATGCTCGCGTTGGGAACGACCATCCCTTCATTGATCGACATGACCTGTCCGTTGGAATTGACGGCAACTTGGACATTGCCTTGAAAAACCGAGATCCCATCAATCGTCTGCTCGTAGTTTAGAAAGGTTGTGCCCTGATCGTTATCTTCATTTTTCAGTTTCATCTTGACGACCTGGTCTCTGCTGAGAGCAAAGAGGGATGAATGACTGGCAACGAAGTTACGCGCGATCTCATCCGGAGAGCCCGATTGAGCCAGAGAGAGCGGCCCTTCCGTATTGAAGACCATCTTTGGAACACCGACATCATTCATCACTACTCGCAAGCTCTCACGAGCGCCAGAGGCAAGTTGACCCCGTAAAGATTCAATCGCGTTCTGTCTTACTTGTAAATCTGTAACACTGATCGCCACGCCCATTTGATTTACTTTACTGAGCCGAGCACTCCGGACCTCCTCGCGAACATCATAGTTTTGAAGGCCGACGGCTCCATTCGGCGAGCCCACTTGATCTGTCTGTCGCCCAACTATCCGCTGACTTGATGCGCTGGTGACGGAAGCTTGCAGGATCAGCGAGAAGACGATCGCAGCAGCCAGTAACAAATAAAAAATGTTACGCATAATGTTTGATCCTCTTTTCAAACAGTGTAGATAATCGCACCGCTCCCTACCCGTTTCAGGGAAATATCGGCGCCTTTTTAGCGAAATGTTTGTGCTGCTCTACTTTCAACTTGTGGGCGGGGATGCTCTAGGGCTGTAAGGCTAAGGAGCAATTGGGTGATAACATATCGAGCCGCCCCAACAACACAATATACCAAGTCTGCTACACTTGGCGATATTACGCAACCCCATTATTGGATCAACTGCAAGGCTTTTGTAAAATTGTTATTTTTGATAAATAACCAATATCTCTTTGATAATTGATAACAAGATCTAACTTCGAGATTTCAATAGGGTTGATGAAGCTAATAGAAAATTTCCCCTGAAACTTTCACTAATTCCATCAACCCTCGACTCGCCCTGACTCGCAGGTTAACCAACACGCTAACAATTGATAAGTTCAAGCTGTTCCAGTTCCTAAACTAGAGCAACCAGATGCCGGCTGGACATGGCTTCCAATCGCTCGATGCGCGCTTCAATCGCCGGGTGGGTGTTGATGAGTCTAGCCATCCTATTACTCGAAAAGGGGTTAAAAATGAAGAGGGGCGCAGTTGCCGGCAATCCGGAACGTAAAGGGAGGTACTGACTCCAATCCGAGATTTTGCGTAATCCGGCGGCCAGGGCTTCCGGATCTCCGGTTAACCGGGCGGCTGATTCATCTGCGAGGAATTCACGGGCGGGCGAGACCGTTAACTGAATAAGGAACAGGGCAACCGGAGCAAACAAGATATTGATCAAACCAAACAATAAATTGCCCGGCCACCGGCGTTGGCTTGAAAGGCCGCGCGGCTTGCTCATACCGGCAAAGTTATCGAGTGAACCGGTGAGCGCCGCCGCCACGGTCATCAACAATGTATCGCGATTCTTGATGTGACTGAGCTCGTGCGCGACGACTCCCTCGATCTCTTCTCGATTCAGCAGGCGCAATAACCCGGCCGTCACAACGATGGTAGCGTGCTGTGGGTTACGTCCCGTCGCAAAGGCATTCGGAGATTCTTCCGGAATAATAAATATTTTGGGGATCGGCAGAGCGGCTCGTCGGGCCAGCTCATCTACCATCCGATAGAGTTCAGGAGCCTGGGCGGTGGTTGCTTCCCGTGCGTAGTACATTCTCAAGACTATTTTATCAGACCATCGATAAGAGCCGTAGTTGATCGTTATCGCCAACAGCGACGCCAGCATCAGCCCGTCTCGATCGCCAAGCGACAGGCCAACCCATAACAGAAGAACCGTCAGGATTGCCAATAACATTGCCGTCTTCAGATAATTCATCTTTAACATCCCTTTACTTGACTAGGTATTTAGTAATGCTCCGCAAGCAAAGATCGCCATTCCGCAGCATTCGGCTCGGCGGACGAGCCGGCTCACGCTCCGACAGGACCAATGGACATGGTTATTTAGGAATCCAAGAGACACTTCCCTGACTGCGGTTGATGATTCGTGATCAAAGGCGCGAATCAAAGAGGAAGGCACGGAGACCTGGGCGGAATTGTTCACGGCCAATTCGAGGGACGTATCGTTGCTCCCATTGGTAGCCTAAAAATGCCAGAGCGACCAGTAATTCAATACCAGCGGATGCAATCTATAACATTGACTAGGTACTAACAGGCGTGTTGCAAGAATAGTGAGAGGAGAGAATTCACTACTGCGCTGAATGGAGGGTGCCGTCTTGCTGCCAGCGTGACTACTCCTATTTTCTCTTATCAGCCGGTGACTCAGCGATTACTATCGGGGATACCCCTTCCCTTCTCCTGGTAACCACGGATTTCCAACAGCTGTCTCTCCCGGAAGTCTTCAAATGATGAAGATACGAGACCGGCACAATCCGCAACAGAAGCGCATTGACCTCAAGACAATCGTGTCCCGCAAATATGACTCGCTCGATACCGCTTGCGGTACCGTACCGGTTATCTGCGGTTCGGGTACGGTACCGCTTCAAGCGGCGGGTGGGTCCTGTTTTCGTTACCGTGTCTTGATATCAATACTACCGATTGTGCATTACTAACCGATTGTGCATTTCGCAAATACTACCGACGGATTAATGCTTGATCGTGTTATTTCGGTCTGATCTGAGATAGAGCTAAGTAGATTTCATGGTGACCTAATTATGAGAAATATAAGTCCTCGGGAACAATCTCAGCATATTCACTCTGCTTGAGAAATTCTTGAGGGCTTCAAGAATCGCCAGAGACCTTCATCTGTCTTTGAGCCGGCTTTAAACACCTGTTTAAACGTGGCAATGATCAATCTGTCTGCGACCGAACGTTCGGTCGATTCAAATGAGGCGCGAGACAACCGAAACTGCCGACATTTTCGCCGACATTTTCGCCGATATTTTCGGTTGCCCCGCGCTGCCGTTTTCGGGTCTCTCCCTCCTTTAAAATGACAGTCGTAACGACATTTGAATGGTGCGCGGTCCCGCCTGATCGACGGACTGTGTTCGTGTGATCCGACCGAAAGCCTGTGCCGTGACATTGAGCGTGGTCGGAACATCGAGGTTGAGGTGGTTGAAGAGGTTCGCGAAAGCCGCTTCATATCGGAACTTCAACCGTTCTGTGATCGCGAACTGTTTGCCCAGTGTCATGGAGAACACTTTCGTGCCTGGTCCACGCAGGATTCCGACGCCGGCATTGCCGAAACGGCCGATGTTGTTCGGCGGGCGGACGAAGGCGCTCTTATCGAAATAGGCATCGGCAGTCGGATGGCTCAGATTGCCGTTACCGATTCGATCTGGACGCTGAGTGGTGGTCACGCCACGGACGAGCACGCCGGTGCCCGAAGGATCGGTGCCGGTGAAGGTCGGCGTCAGGTAAGGGCCGGTCTGCAGCAAGACGATCCCGGTCGCCTGCCAACCTCCCATGACCGCATCGCTCACACCACCCAATCCATTGAGATATTTCCGTCCGCGTCCGAAAGGCAGCTCCCACAAGAAGGTGCTCAAAAAACGGTGTCGACGGGTGAAGGCGACGTCTCCATAATCGGCCGCAATCCCAAAAATATTGAGCGTGGTCGGTCCATTCTCCGCGGCGAATCCGCTCGGCGCCGGACCGCCGACGTTCGACAAGTTCTTGGCCAGCGTGTATGAGTTCTGAAAGCTGATGCCTTTGCTAAACCGGCGCGAGAGTTCCGCCGTGAGTGCATGGTATTTCGCGCTGGGTCCGTTGTCGCGCGTCAAAACGGCGTTGAAATTTGGAAAGGGTCGTGTGTCTCGCACTCGCTGATTAGTCCCCGGAATCAGATTGTCATATCCGATGGTGTTCGGGCGAACCTGATTGAGGTCCGGGCTATAGATCAAATTGCGCGTCTTAGAGCCGGTATAAGTCAACCGCAGCCCTGTCTGCAACCCCAATTCGCGCTCGATCGTTAAGTTCCATTGGATCGAATAAGGATCGGTCAAATCGGTCTGATTCGCGCGGCGGAAATCCGGGATGCCGCCTGAGCCCGCAGCCGCGCCTGCCGGGAACGCGTTCGGCAACTGCAGGCGAAAGCTATTGCCTGACAGTTGTGAGTTCGGGAAGACCGGGGCATTGCTCGTTGCGATCCCGGCCAGCGAGTAAAGCACGGAGCCGAGGACAGTGATCGTATAGAGCCCCGCGCCCCCTCGAATAACGGTCTTGTTATCGTTGAAGGGGCGATAGGCGAATCCGACACGCGGGTTGAAATCGTTTTTATCGGTCTTGCGCAGAGTCTCGGGCAGGCCGGCATCTGTGGCCAGAATGATCGGCGTATTGCCGATATCAGTCCTGAATGAAGGCGCCACCTGCCGCAGCCCTTCCTCATTCTGCACCACGACGCGCCCGCCTTTGGTGAAACGGTCGAAGTTGGTCAATTGATCGGTTTCATCGTCGAATGGCGGGTGCAATTCATAACGCAAGCCATAGTTGACCGTCAGTTTCGGGGTAATTCGGAAATCGTCCTGGAGGTAGAACGCGTAATGATAAGCGAAGGGTTTGACGTCAGGACCGTTTGCGGCATAGGTGGTGTAAGACGGTAAGCCGAGGAGGAAATCAGCGAAGGCATTGCCCGTGTACTGACCACTAAAAGCGTATTCGCCGAAATCATCACCCGCAAAGAAGCTCAAATAATCGCGAAACCACAGGCGTTGGAAATCCACCCCTCCCTTAACCGTGTGCCGCCCTTTGAGCCAGGTCAAGCTGTCGTTGAATTGCCAGGTCTTATTCTCGGTCGTGTGTGGACGGCCGGAGTTATTGCTGGGGATGAAAGATCCATCGGTGAAGAAGAAATTTGGAATCCCGCCCAGGGCCGGCGCCGGTGGCAGCCCCGCGATGCCAAGCGATTGCGTAATCTGCGCTCCCTGTTTCGCGAGCGGATAATCAAACACTATATTGAAGGAAGTATAACCCGCGCGGAATTCGTTGATCAGATTCGGATGAATAATCAAATTGTACGAACCGGCCAGATTCCGCACCTCGGTGCGATTGATAAACTTGCCGAACTTGGTATTGTAATTCCCTGTGCCATCGGTCCCGGCCGTCTCGACGTTCTTGCGGGTATACCTGACGAAGACTTTTTGTCGATCGTTGAGATTGTGATCCCCGCGAAGATCAAATCCGTCGACCGTGAAGTTATTTGACGCATTGACGACATAGTTGGGGCGGCTGGTATCAGCGCCGATCGCCTGATTCTGTCGTTCATAGAGCAGGTCCAAAACCTTGGCCGCGGTCGGATTGAGCGGAATCTGATTGTTCTGGTAGGTGCCACCGGTGAACGGATTGCGGATGGCAGCCGTGATGCTGGAGAGGTCACCGCGCCGGAATGCGTCGGGCGGCACGTATTGCGTCAGCAAAACCTGATCGGGACGCCGCGCTCCTTCGTAATCGAAGAAGAAGAAAGAGCGGTTGCGCGCGTCATGGCCGAGTGGGCCGAAATATTTCTTCGGTAAGCTCAGGGGGCCGCTGATCGCGCCGCCGAACGCGTTGGCATGTGCCGGCGGATTGATTCGCTTGCCGTCCGGACCGACCGGGCCAAAGGGATTCGTGGCATTGAGCGCGCTGTTCTGATGAAACCAGAACCCTGTGCCGTGATAATCGTTGCCTCCGCTTTTCGAAACCGTCGTCAGATCACTGACCTGGCCGAACTCGGCATTGTTATTGATCGAGCTGACCTTGAATTCAGCAATTCCTTCAACCGAAGGGAAGAGCTCGCGCGCCGGACCTCCACTGCGCACACTCTGGGTTGAAATACCATCGATCGAATAAGAGGTCGTAAATGGCTGGCCGCCGGCAACCGAAATATTGCCGCTCCGATCTTGCTGGACGCCGGGTGCGAGCGTCGCCACGACGATCGGGCTCGTCGCATTGGTCGCCCGGAAGTTGAGGGCGAGTTCATTGATCTCGCGCCCCGATTTTGAATCGGCAATCGTCGGCGTCTCCGTCGTGATCACATTCGAAGCCGTCACCTCGATCCGTTCGGCGGCGGCCGCGGCTTCAAGCCTGACATCCACACGCGCGGTCTGGCGCGCGAGCAACTCAATCTCACGCACCGTCTTGCCAAAGCCTGACAATTCGACGGCGATTCGATAATGCCCAGGATCTAAATTCACGGCGAGATAACCACCTTCGCTATTCGTCGTCACCGTCCGTGAAGCCTGAGTGCCGAGGTTAGTGATCACCACGGTCGCTTTCGGAATGACTGCGCCGGCCTGATCGACCACCGTGCCGGTCAGAGCGCCGAAAGTAGATTGCGCCAAGACCGCCGTCGATACGGCCAACAGTAACGTTAAAGCCAAACAGAACAATGTCCGGGACATCGTCCTGCTCAAACTTGAGCCTCTCATCTGGGTATCCTCCTGATTACCAGCGATTCTCGGTTTGGAGGAAAACAAAAGATTTGCAGTACTACACTCGGCGAGAAGTCTTTTGTCTTCCTCCAAACCGAGAATCGCGGCCTGATTACTTAACTGTCAGTTAACATACTGATCGGGATATCATTCATGCTCTCCGTATAATCGATTCCCTCCCAGTTTGAATGGGGTGGCGTAGGAAATGGAGATTCTGGCACATCAATTTTAAATCCGTGTAATTAGAGTTCACACCGAGCCGCTACGGGATGGAAAAAGAGGTGATGTCGGCCAATGGCTGAGATCCTGACTGGCGATTTGAAACACCGAGACTGAGACCCTGCACGAAAGATCCCATCATATTGGAATAACGGAACAGACGAAGATCCTGGCGATCTTCAATCTGTTCCGTCACGGGGGACAGCAAATCATCTCGATCACCATCTATCTGCCTGGAGTTCGCTGATCGATGAGATCGAAATTCTCTATGTGTATTGAGGAAGACTGCCGACCTTCTTAATGAGGCCCCTTTCGATCTCGACATGAGCCTGGTAATTGACGGTCTGAAGAAGAATTCTAACTCGATCAGCATCCTTCATCTCGCGCTCAAAGATTCCGGCAAAGTTCTTGAGCAGACCGTCTTTGATAATAACCTTATCTCCAGGCCCGAACTCTTCGTCAATCGTGACAAAACCGTCCTTCCCGATCTTTGATTGCATTAAATAGATAATACTCTCATCAATCGTGGCCGGGCCGCTTCCAAAATTGACAAAGCTGTGAATTCCTCTCGTGAACCGAACTTTGTGGTATAAGTTGTTGATGATAAGCTTGGTGAAGATGTAGCGTGGAAATAATGGTTTCGTCAGGGGGATCAAGGCGTTTGCATATTGGTTGTAACGATGTTCCTTGATCTTCGGGTTAAAGGTTTCAACACCTAATACTCTTAAATTGCTGGTAGCGCGTTCTTCCTGTTTTGGATGAGTGTGAATCACGTACCAGCAAGGAAAGTCCCAAGTAAGCTTGTCATTCATATTGATTACTGACCTTAGTTTTGAGACGGTTTTTGATGTGTGCCAGCCGGCGCATCCGGCACCAGCTACTTCAACATCCGGTTACCACTGATGAACTCATTGATCGATCCAACAGCTCAAGCAATGAGTTCGGCACCAGATGCCTCAATGTACTCTTTAACTAGAAATGTCTTTGCTTCTTCTCTTGGCTGTCTTTGCAATCGCAATCACCGAGCCACACACCGGAATGCACACTCAATTCCGTAACTAACAATAGTCAGATTATTTATGGGGAGGGGACAACGCTACCGGCGGTCAGGGGGATAATCAGTTTCCTGGATTCAGGACTCGGATTTAGGAATCCCGGATAATTTGATGCCATGCTTTTTGATCTTCTCGTAAAGCGCGCTTCTCGACAATCCAAGTTTCTTGGCTGCTCCTTCGACATAGCCCTGCTCAATCCGGAGCACCTTTTCAATATGTCGACGCTCAAGTTCTAAGAGAGTAAGCACATGATCGTCGGCGTCAACAGTCTCTTCGGAAAGTTGGTCGATCTGCCAATCCTTATGAGTGAGGATATGATAATCGCTGAGTAATACCGCTCGTTTCAAAGTATTTTGCAATTCCCTGATATTGCCCGGCCATGGATATGTCTGGAGAGACCTTTCCAGCTCCGGCGAGAGGACGATCTCTCCACGATCAAGTTCAGTGGCGATCTCATTTAAAAGATGGCGGGCCAAGATGGGAAGATCCTCGATTCTGTCGCGCAGGGGCGGCAATCTGAGTGGCAAGGTATTGATCCGAAAATAGAGATCATCGCGGAACTTATTCATTTGAACCAGGAGCGCCAGATTTTTATGCGTCGCCGTGATCAGCCGAACATCGACTAACCGTTCGCGAACGTCACCCACCCTCCTGAATCTCTGTTCTTCGAGGACCTTGAGGAGTTTCGGTTGGACGTGCAAATCCATATCTCCGATTTCGTCGAGAAAGATGGTTCCCCCATTGGCAACCTCAAAGAGTCCCAGCTTGTTAGTGACGGCCCCGGTAAAAGCCCCCTTCTCATGGCCGAAGAGATCGGTCTCCAATAACTCTCTTGAGATGGCGGCGCAATTGAGATCGACGAATGGCTGCTCGCTCCGGAGACCGTTTTGGTGAAACCACTTTGCCAGGACGCCCTTCCCTGTCCCCGTCTCTCCCTGAATCAGAATAGGACTTTCCGTAGACAGTAGCCGCTGGGCTTTTTGCGCCAACTGGCGAATGATCGGACTCGTCCCGATGAATGGATCGACGACTCGACGAGGCGGGCGGCAAGGTCCAGCGGGCGGCTTCTTGGCATGCCGCTGCTCCTCCAGCAGGCGCTGGAGCGTCACGAGGAGCGTGGGCAATTCAACCGGCTTGGTCAGAAATTGCTCGGCTCCAGCCTTAATCAACTGAACGGCCAGATCGATGGAGCCATGCCCGGTCAGCACAATAAAGGGGATCTTGAATCCGGTATATTTGAGGCGCGGAAGGAGCTCAAGCGCGTCTCCGTCCGGTAACAGAAAATCGGATATGATGGCGTCAGGATTGGAACTCCGAACTACCCTGATCGCCTCCCGGCATGTTTCAGCTTCATCTACTCCGTACCCATGTAATCTCAGAAACTCTCGGATGCTGAAACGAACGCCGGCTTCGTCATCGACAATTAATATTTTATTCCTTTCCACTACTATACCTTCCTTAACGCATTTACCATACTTTACTTAACGCATTTGATCGGTGGTGATCGATCGAATCATCAGACTTACGACAGCGCCTCCTTCAACCCGATTTCCGCACCGGATCGTCCCGCCATGCGCTTCAATGATTCGCTGAGCAATCGGAAGCCCCAGCCCTGTTCCTCCGCGACGGCGCGTAAAGAATGGCTCAAAGACCCGGGACAAATCTTCAGGCGGGAACCCGGGTCCGCTGTCTTTGATGGTACATTCAATCCAAGGTTGCCTTCCGATCGAGGTCTCTTTGGCCTCGATGATCACGGTCCGGTCCGCACATGAATGCTGGACCGCATTTTCGAGGAGGTTGATGAAGGCTTGAGCCAACCGCTTCTCATCGACGAAGATCGGAGCCATTCCGTGCTGGACCCGTGCGTCGAACTTGACCTCTAATTGCTCCGCCAGCGGCGCACAGGAACGGAGCGCTTGCCCGATGACCTCTTCGATGGTTGAAAGGGAAAACTCGTAGATTGGCGGCTTGCTGTATTCGAGCAACTCCTGCATGAGTTCACTCAGGCTGAAGACTTCCCTGCGCAAAACGGCGAAGTGCTCTTGATACTCCCGGTGATCTCCCAAGAGCGCTTCAAGGACATCGAGTGCCGAAGAGATGCCGAAGAGCGGGTTGCGTACCTGATGAGCGACACGAACAATCAACGATTCGGCGATCGTCATTAACTCGCTTTGCCGCTTCTGCGTGACATTACGAGCCACAACCACGGCCCGTTCGACCCCTCCATCTCGGCCAATGATCGGATTGGCTGTGATCCCCCAAACAATTCCTTGTGATTCATCTTGCACCTGACAAGAGTACTTGCTGCCTGTTTGCTGGATGTTGCTGACCAGTTCGGCCATCTTCAACCAGGGCTGGCTCGAACCAATGAGCTCAAGCGTCTGGCCGATGATTTCGGCCCGGCTCTTCTTCGAGAGTGCTCTGGCGGCTTCATTCAGCTCTCTCACCCGACCATCCTGATTAAGAACCAAGATGCTGTATTCAATCGCATCAAACGCGGTTTGCCATTCGGTGATTGACGCTGCCAGGTCTCCTTCCGATGCCGTTTCTTTCTCTTGCGCATCCCGGCGAGATCTTTCTTTAGGATCTTGTGGCATTCCTATCCTAACTTGATGGAATGGCTTGATCGGGAACGTCATTCGTTCAGCGCACAGAGCCATCTCCACAAAATTTCGACGATATCAATCCGATGAGGTGGTCTTGTCTTGAAGGACGAACGGTGAGGCAGTTGATCGCCTGATTGGCAACTCCAGCAAAAGAGATCTTCGCCACCAACCTGTCATTCCAAGTAACAGAGTTGGCGACGACGACGAAAATGCCGGAGAACCACCGAGCCCGATTAAAGATCGGACGATCTAACTGCTGATTGTCTCCTTCAACACAAACACTTGAGCATCAGGTGAAAGGCGCGAAACCGAACTCTTCCTTTACTGACCACCGGCAACGGTTCACCCACTCGATCACTCACAACCTTCTGGTCAAGTCGTAGTGATGCCAAGTCGAGCTGACCGTCCACACCTTGTGGGTCCGTACCGGTCGGCGCCAATCAATGACTTAATCGCTCAATTGTCCTCAGGACTAAGTCTTGCGATGAAATGATTGATGCTTGGGATGTCTTAGGGAGAAGCTAATACCTGGTCTCTGATAAGTTCGGGGATCAGCACGGCGAAAAGAGATCGCCATAACTTCAGCTTTAAGATCAAGAGAGATGTCTCATGACTCGGCTCGAGTCTTGATGCGAAAGGCCGAGAAGAGTGCAATTTGTAGGCCGAGAGATAAGCAAAGCGTGGCATGGGGATTATTCCTTTCCGGTATGCCTCACCGACCAGAGAAAGAGGTTGACCGCCAATAACCTCCCGGATCTCTGATGGATGAAACTGTGTGGTTATGATAAACAAATCCGACCTTGCCTAATCCAAACGAACTGGACTTAGATCGAATAGGGGTTCCTTGACGCTTTTGAGGGCAACGATAGCTTGGATCTATTACTAGACAACTGATGTTAAATGAAACCCGATCTCACTCTATCTTCAGCGGATGTCTTCACTTCGCCCTAAACGTCGGAGAGTTTGTTTAGAGTAAAGATTGATTCGGGTATGGCTACTTTGAAGCTCCTTCCGCTTAAAACACTACTCTACCCCTTTGAACACACGTTTGAGGCCTCTTTGACATCTCCGCCTCAAAATTAGGCTTGTCTTTCCTTTAGATTCCGAGATCGAGCTTCAACCTTCCTCAGTGATCAAGCACAAGTTTCGAAAATCGTTGGGGAGTAAACTAAGGCGATTCTGTCGCAATGCTTACAAAACATTATTATTGATATATCAGGATGTAACAGGCTATACCACAGAAAAGGATCTGTCAAGAATTCAGGTCATTCAGGATTAATAACGAAAAATAGGAATATTCTCATGGTACCGGTACGACCTCACATTTAATAGCGTAGGTTAGAAAGAGGTAGCTTCTTCCTGGCGGGATCGAACGATGAGAGGTTGTGAGCGTTAGCGAGTTCAGCGCATCCCATCGAAGAGGCCGGATTGTTTACGGTCGGGGACTTCCGCGGGCCGCTCTCCTAGCGTCACCTCAAGTTGCTGTTGATTTCCCTGTCTGAGGATGCCGAGGGTAATCTTTTCGCCTGGTTTGTGAGCACTGACGGTGCGCGCCAGATCGCCGGGATCCTTGATGGGCTGGCCATTGATGGTCAGAATCACATCCCCGACTTGATCTTCTCTGGGCATGCCGCGCAATCCGGCGTCAGCGGCCGGTCCGCTTTTCTGCGCATCAACGACGATCACGCCCTCTTTTGCTGCGAGGTTGAGTTCTTGCGCTAACGCCGGGGTGAGAGGCACGGTGGTGATCCCCAGATACCCTTTGCGAATCTTGCCGTTTGCGAGCAACTCCGGAAGCAAATTCTTGGCGATATCAATCGGAATGGCGAAGCCGATGCCGACGCTGCCGCCGCTCGGGCTATAGATCGCCGTGTTGATGCCGATGATCTTGCCGTCTTTGTCGAGCAACGGCCCTCCTGAATTGCCCGGATTGATCGAGGCATCGGTTTGAATCACTTTCTCGATGACCTGGCCGTTCTCGGTTGAGAGTGGACGATCGAGTCCACTGATCACACCGGTGGTGAGCGTTCGATCCAAACCGAATGGATTACCGATGGCAATCGCTTTCTGGCCGACTGAGAGATTGGATGAAGTTCCCAACTGGATCACCCGTAAGCGATCGGAAGGGGCATTGATCTTGATGATCGCAATATCGTTGTCAGGATCGCCTCCGACAAAGGTCGCTCGATATGCGCTTTTATCGGCGAGCGTGACATCCAATCGTCGCGCGTCACGGACGACATGATAGTTTGTCAAAATATGGCCTTGATTATCGATGATCGACCCCGAACCCGTGCCTTGTTGAGGAAACACGCCGAAGAACCCTCTGACCGCCACGGTGCTCGTAATATGCACAACCCCGGGGCTCAATGAGCGATAGATTTCAATATTATTCTGTTCATCAGAAGCGACGCTGGCCGAAGTGATCGAGACTGGCGAGAGCGGTTCGCCCGACCTCAAGTGGTCCAAACACGAGACGCAAGAAACACTGGCGACTGAGGCGCAGATCGCGATCAGCGCGACTTCTCTGAATGAATATCTCCGCATCTTCTCCTCACACGCACACGCCAATCCGTCACCAAGCCGGAGCGGCGAGGGTCAATAAACAAGAGCAAAAAGGCATCGAGTACCGCAACCTGCTTCCTTCGTCCTCCTTCAGATTGAAGGCTCCTTCAGATTGAAGGCTCCTTCAGATTGAAGGGATAACAAACCGAACCATAACAGATCATGGCCGGCCGGTCGGTGCGCTTCCGCACCGACGATCAAGACTCCTCTCCATTGTCACCTTTGGACTCGCCTGGTTACCGCACCTCTGCCGGTCGCGCCATTTCGGAGCCGATGACAGAAACTATAATAATGATCGCCCATTCATTAATTAATTTAATAACTAATTATCCATTGATTTGGTAGATCTTAGGTGTATGATAAAGGCATTCTCGAAGATTCAGATCACGTTCGCCGGACAGGCGAGTGGAACCGGTCGGCGGGCTGGTTCAATCGATCAAGAGAAAAAACGGTATCTCCAGCGTGTTCAATAAACATGACAGTGACGATAATTGCGGAAACACGCTGACCGCGCCCACACGTTCCCCCAAATCGACCATAATCTAGACCTTTTAAGAAAAGGCCCCAATTCCTTTTCTTGAAATTTAAGGGATGAAAACATGCGAGATCAAATTACGCGGCGACGGGTGCTCCAGTCGCTAACCATGCTTACTGCAGGAACTTTGATCAGGCCCGGCTCAATCCTGGCCGCCGGACCGGTCAAGGACAAGTTCAGATGCGCCATCGTTGGCGATTGGGGTACGGGAGATCGCGATGCGGCGGCGGTGGCCGGCCAGATGATCGGCGCGCATCGCCAGAGCCCGCTCGACTTCGTGATCGCCGTCGGCGATAACATCTATCCCAATGGCAGCGGGCGTTATTTCAGCAAGCATTTCGAGCAGCCATTTGCGCAACTCCTCAGAGAGCGCATCAATTTCTATGCGGTACTCGGCAATCATGACGTCGAGCAGGGACGTGACGATCAGCGCCAATATCCGCTCTTCAACATGGGCGGGAAGACTTATTACACTCTCCAGCAAGGGGACGGATTGGTCGAGTTCTTTATGCTCGATTCGACAGATTTCGATTCCGCCCAGGCCGGCTGGTTGGAACAGTCGCTCAAGGTTTCCACCGCACGATGGAAGATTCCCATCTTTCACCATCCGATCTACTCGTCAGGCAAAAAACACGGTTCAAACCTCGAACTGAGAAGAAAGCTCGAACCGCTGCTCGTCCAATATGGAATCAGCGTCGCTTTCTCCGGGCACGATCACATCTACGAGCGAGTCAAACCCCAGCAAGGCATCCATTATTTCGTGACCGGAGCGGGCGGCAAAGCGCGGCGCGGCGGGACGGATCTCAACAGCCCGTTTCGGGCCGCAAGCTTTGACGACGACAACCACTTCATGTTGATCGAAGTAGATGACCAACAGGTCAACTTTCAAGCCATCAGCGAGACCAGCAAGATAGTCGATCAAGGAGTTATTAAGCGGGCCTGAGAGGGCTCTCTCATTTCCCTCCTTCACAAATCGGACGGCATGCCGGGCAATGATCCGTCATCTCGCCGCGGAGATGGCGATAATGGATTGAACAATCTTGACGAATCCGGCCCTCCGCTCACCAAAAATTCTTGCGCAATCGGTTAAACTAGCTAAGAATTTCTTGAGGCGCTTCCTCAAAGCGCCTCAAGAGATGACCGTGATCAATACCCCTTGAAGAAGATTGAGAGGACCTATGAAAAAACTGACTGCCAGATTGCTCCTGCGGGCATTATTACTTGTCATGCTGCCTGCACTGATGACGACGGCGCAGAATGGCGACAAACAGCCGCCGCTCGCTAAGAAAGTGCCTCACGTCACTCAGATTCACAACTACACGTTGAAAGACGATTACTTCTGGCTTCGCGAAAAGAAGAATCCTGAGGTCGTCAAGTATCTCGAAGAAGAGAATGCTTACACCGAAGAGCTGATGAAATCCACCAAAGAGCTTCAAGAGGCGCTCTATCAAGAGATGCTTGGTCACATCAAGCAGACGGATTTGAGCGTGCCTTCGCGCATCGGCGACTATTACTATTACTCGCGCACCGAAGAAGGCAAGCAGTATCCCTACATGTGCCGCAAGAAAGGCAGCTTGGATGGAAAAGAAGAGCTCCTGCTCGACCTCAACAAGCTGGCTGAAGGTAAGACGTTCCTGGGACTCGGCAGCTATAGCGTCAGCGATGACGGCAATCTGTTGGCTTACTCGCTCGACACCACGGGTTACCGGCAATACACGCTTCACGTCAAGAATCTGCAAACCGGCGAGACTTTAGGTGAGAAGATCGAGCGGACCGGGACAGTGGTTTGGGCCAGTGATAACAAAACGCTCTTCTATACGACTGAAGATGAAGTCTCAAAGCGTTCTGACAAGTTCTGGCGGCACGTGGTCGGGGGCGACAAGTGCGATTTGCTCTTCGAAGAGAAGAACGAGCTATTTGATCTCGGGGCCAGCCGCTCACTCGATAAAAAGATCATCTTCCTGGGGTCTTTCGCCAAGACTTCGCGAGAGTTTCGCTATCTCTCAGCCGACAATCCGACCGGCGAATTCAAAATCATTCTGCCCCGTCAGGATGGTCACGAATACGATGTCGATCACTACAAGGGCCTCTTCTATCTCACCACGAACAAGAACGCGCAGAACTTTCGCATTGTCACGGCGCCCATCGATGATCCGTCCGAAAAGAACTGGAAACCCTTCATCGACCATAACCCACGAGTGAAGATTGATGGATTGACGACCTTTGTCGATCACCTGGTGGTGTCGGAAAAAGAAGGTGGACTGAGATACCTGCGCGTCATCAACATGAAGACGAAGCAATCGCACCGGATCACGACCGATGAACCTGACTACGCCCTTTTCACCGGAAGCAACCCGGAATACAACACCTCGATCGTCCGGTTCAACTACCAATCGATGGCCACTCCGTCGTCCATCTACGACTACGACATGAATACCCGGCAGCGCAAATTGCTCAAACAGCAAGAGGTCTTGGGCGGTTACGAGGCCAAGAACTACGAGGCCAAGCGCGTCTGGTCGGTCTCGCGCGACGGAACAAAAGTGCCGATCTCGCTCGTCTATAAGAAAGGCACCAAGTTAGACGGCCGCTCACCGCTGTTACTCTACGCTTATGGATCCTACGGCGCATCAATGGCCCCGACCTTCTCTTCAAATCGGCTGGCGTTGCTCGATCGTGGCGTGACCTTTGCGCTGGCATATATTCGAGGCGGCGGCGAACTCGGCGAAGAGTGGCGCGAGCAAGGCCGCATGATGCATAAATTGAACACCTTTTATGACTTCATCGACTGCGCCGAATACCTGGTCAAGAACAAATATACCTCGACCGACCGCCTGGTCATTCAAGGCGGCAGCGCGGGAGGGCTCTTGATGGGCGCGGTCACGAACATGCGCCCGGATTTGTTCAAGGCAGTCGTCGCGCAGGTTCCGTTCGTCGATGTCATGAACACGATGCTCGATGCTTCATTGCCGCTCACGACCAGCGAATATATCGAGTGGGGCAATCCAAACGAAAAGGCTGCATTCGATTACATGATCAAGTATTCGCCGTACGACAATATCGCGGCCAAGAACTATCCGGCGATGCTCGTCCAGGTCTCATTCAACGATAGTCAGGTGCCGTACTGGGAGGGCACCAAGTTCGTCGCCAAGTTGCGCGCCACCAAGACAGACAAGAATCCTCTCTTGCTCAAAGCCAACATGGGCGCAGGCCACGGAGGCTCATCCGGCCGTTATGATGCCCTGCGCGAGGCGGCATTCACCTTTGCCTTTATGCTCTGGCAATTGGGCATCACGAAGTAAGCAGCCTCCTGCTGCGCTGTTCAGGACCGAATCTTCAACCGACCGCTGATCCTTGATCTCGATGAAAATATCAGGAATCAGCGGTCACCAAATGACCGGCGTCTGATGACGCCAATGGACCTCGCTGTAATTTGGGAACCTACTCGGCAACCGCTTCGTATCCAGATGCGGATCAGGTTTCATGCCCTTTAAAAGGAGATCACCATGAAAATGCTCACCAGCAGTTATGGGATTGGCAGAATATTTCTTTTGGTGGCAGGCGTCACGGTCGTGATGGCCCAATCGCCGGAGCCGCCGCTCTCCGACCATCGGCTAACTATTCATACCCTTCTTCGAGAAGACCTCTTTGCCGGCTTCCTGGCCGATGATATGGAACGCTTCTCGCGAGGAGAGAAGAACATTGAAGTGCTGCTTGAAAAACGTCCCGAATCGAAATCCGAGCTCTTGGCCTGGAAAGGTAGCACCGCTCTCTACCGTGCGGTCCGCGCTTATGAAAACAAACAGCCCGATGAATTTCAGCGAAAATACCAGCAGGCGCTCGATCTTTTCGCTGAGGCGAACCGTCTGACTCCGCGCCATCCCGGTGTCGCCGCAGTCGTCGGAGGCAGCTATGGTCTCTTTAGCGATCGCCTGCCGAAAGAACATCGACTCGCGGGTTGGTCGCAAGCCTATGATGCGTTCCAGTTACTCTGGAAACAGCAGTCTCCGGCGATCGATAAGCTTCCCGTCCATCTGCGGGGTGAGCTGCTCGCCGGGATGACTCAATCTGCCCAACGCACCGGTCGGACCGAAGAGACAGCGCAATACCTCGATAAAATGCTGACATTGCTGCGCGACACACCCTATGAATCTGCGGCCAAGCAATGGAAGGAGAATCCCAAGAGCGCCGACAGCACCAACGTCACGTGCCGGACCTGTCATGAGCCGGGCCGGTTGACCGCGCGCCTCGCCGCCATCGGCAACAAGTGATCGCGGTCGAATCAACTATTGCCTCGACGCGTAATACCCACGACGATGGCGGATGTGGATCCCTTTGCGATTATTAACGCGGACTTCAATCTTGCGAAAGGTTCCATCCGCCGTCTCGTTCAGCGGTTCATAAGCGAGCAGATATTGCTGGCGCAACTCTTGTTCAAGCTGCATGAAGGCGCGATCCAAATCCTCAGAACTCCTCGGAATGAAAGCGCGGCCTCCTGTCGGTTCGCAGAGTTTGTTCAATTCTTTCTTGTGGACGCCTTCTTCATTCATATCGCCGATGCCGATGGCGTAAATGACCACCTCGGCGCGGAGCGCCTCATCAATCGCATCGGACCGTCCAACGCGACTCGTCGTATCAAATCCATCAGTGAAAAGGATGATCGTTTTACGGCCCTGCCTGCTTGCCAGCAAGTCCTTACAGGCAGCGACGATCGAATCGTAGATCGAAGTTCCCCCCACATCGACGTGGCTGTTGAGGGGCGGCAACGGTCCGTTGAAATCGTCATCCCTCTGAGGCGCTGCCGCGGCACGCGCAATCTCCCTCAGGCCGCGACGCAAGAGGGGAGGGTTCGATGTGAGGTCTTGAATGAGCGTCGCATCAATATTGAATTGAATGACCGCTGCCAGATCCTTGGTTGGCCGGACGACTGAATTGATGAAACGCGAACCGGCAGTAGTCAATCGCGGGAGCACAGGAATCACACTGTTACTGACATCCACGAGCATGGCCATGGTCAGCGGCAGGTCGAACTCTCGCTTGAATGTAAAGATCTGCTGCGGCTTGCCGTTCTCAAGAACACTGACCTCGCTCTTTTCCAGATCGTTGACGTAAAAATTTTCTTTGTCGGTCACGCTGAAGAGGACATTTACGAGCTGCGTCCCAACGCGGATCGTTTGCCCCTCTTCTTCTCGCGGTTTCGGTCCACCGACTTGCCTCTGCCTTGTTTGCTGAGCGCCAACCTCAAAGAACGATCCAAGTGGCGGGATCACGACGATCATTGCCACCACCGCCAACCATCGACGAAGAGAAGGCACATTTCCGATCGATCTGAATGTGTTCATGGGGAAATTCCAGGTCTAAGAAATCGGACGATCTCTTAGACGATCTGAGACCGGTTAATACACTTGAACTTTTTCAGAGGCGCCTAATTTATCAAATCGGATTCCTTTTCAACAGCCGGACGCGAATCATGATGAAAATCGATTTTCTAATATTTTCAAGGGGAGCTTGTTCCAAACTTGCCTGTAAAAGCTTTGCGACTATCACCGGCATTTTTGACTCACCTTGGAATAATCGGTAAGACGATTGCTGAGGGATGTTCGGCATCGTGATAGATCGTCTGCCTGGTCTTCACCACCTTGGTCGATCCCATGGTCTTTTCGCCCGTATTCAGATTGCGGTTGAAACGTGGGAAGTTACTACTCGAGAGATAGACGCGAATCCGATGTCCTGACTTAAAGGCATTGCTGGTGGCCCACAGATCGATCGTATATTTATAAACCTTGTCCGGTTCGATCAGTTCGGTCTTCTCAGTCGAGTTTCGGTAACGCGCACGGACGATGCCGTCAGTTAGAAACCGTGCGTACCCGGATGGATCGACATCGACGATCATCGCCGTGAAATCGGTATCGACGGCCGAGCTTGCGGCGTAAAGTTCGACCGTGATGTAGCCGGTCACTTCGACATCTCGTTCGAGCGGCGGAGTTGAGAAGACCAGGACATCAGATCGAGATTCATTCTTTCGTTGATCGAACGGCCCGGGCGCAATCGCCCCACCACAACATAAGCGTCCGCCAATCGTCGGCACGGCATGCTGCGGATCATAGTCATAAGTATCCGGCCGCTCCTGGCCCGGAGACTTGATCGAAAGCTCGCCGTCTCCGTTCACCGAATTCGCCCCCTTACTGGAATGAAAGAAATACTTGGTGTACCGGGTGCGAGCCAGCGGGAACTCTTTCTCATCACGCCAGACGTTATCGCCCATCACAAAGATGCGAACCGGCGTCTCGCTCGCGAACTCGTTTTTGACGCCTTTGAGGGCGAAATCGGACCATTTCACAATCGTGCCGTTCATATCGAGCACGGCGTGTTTGCCAAATGTGACATCGCCGATCTTGCCTTCCGGCGAAGTCCCGGCGTGCGCCCAGGGGCCGACAAGCAGGCGTTGCCCGTCCCTCGCGTCCGGCGTTGCGGCGCCTTTTCGCATCTCAACGAAATTTTTGATCGAGCCTTTGAGGAAGATGTCGTGCCATCCACCCGCGTGCAGAGCCTTGATATTGAGCTCGCCGTAATGATCCGATATTTTCCACTTGCGCCAATATTCATCGTTACGTTCGTGCTCGATCCAATCGCGAAAATAAGGCGCGACATCGGCGGCAGTCGGGACCGAGAGGAGGCGATAGTCTTCAACCGGCAACTGCTCGACCCACTGTTTCGGTTGATGTTGCGAGATGGTCTTTTTGCGCAAAGTATCTTCGGCCAACCCCGTCGTCCATG
>Ga0081539_10002564_pt1 | contig 25179 bp, 23 predicted proteins | sample TabmetS4T2R2_FD_71023 | JGI IMG/M metagenome (GOLD analysis project Ga0081539, IMG submission 71023) | Tabebuia heterophylla rhizosphere microbial communities from the University of Puerto Rico - S4T2R2 | ecosystem: Host-associated > Plants > Roots > Rhizosphere ...
GGCCGCCGCCGGGGCCCGCGCCCTCGCGGTAGCCGGTCGCGCGGCCCGCGCGGCAGCGCCGCACGAGTCCCGCGACCTTGGTCTCGTCGAAGAGACCGGTCGCGCGGAGGATCTCCGGGGACAGCAGCTCGTCCACCCACGCCGGCGGGGAGCCCTCGAAGAAGGGCGCCGCCTGAGGGGCGCGGTAGGGCTGCTTGATCCGCCCGGCGATGCCGTGGGGGAGCACCGTCCGGGCGAGCTCGCGCACCGCGATCTTGTCGTCCGTGCCCCGCAGCTTGGACTCCGGCCGCAGGCGGACCGAGTGCTCGAACACGCGGTGATCGAGGAACGGATAGCGCGCCTCGACACCGTGGGCCATCGCCACGCGGTCGGACTGGGGACCGAGGAGGTACGGGCCCAGGAGGGTGCTGACCTCCAGGAACGCGGCCTTCTCCAGTGGGCTCCACGTCGCGAACTCCGCAGGCAGCGAGGCCCGCAGGCCGTCGAGCCGGCGCTCCGCGGTCGTGAGCTGGGCGACGTCGTCGGCGTAGAACGCCTTCACGGCCGCCGTCGCGGCGAAGCGGGTCTGGTGCGAGAACAGCGGATCGTCCGCCGGCCCGGCCTCCAGGAAGAACTTCGCCCACGCGGGACCGCGCGCGGCGCCGGTGGCCTCGAAGTACGGGTAGAGGTCCGCGAAGACGTCGGCCGCATGCTCCGGCGCGGCGAGCGCCGCCCGGCGCGCGACCACCTCCTTGAAGAGGTCGTAGCCCCAGTAGAGCTCGTCGGCGCCCTCGCCCGTCGCCACGACGGTGATGCCCTGCTCGCGCGTCGCCTTGGCGAGCAGGAACAGCGGCACCGGCGCGGTCCGGATCAGCGGCGTCTCGGCGTGCCACACGACGTCGGGGAACGCGCCGGCGATCTCCTCCGGCCCCACGTCGACGACGTGATGGTCGGTGCCGAGCGTCCGCGCGACCTCCTGCTGGTGTGCGCGCTCGTCGAAGTGCGGGTCCTTGAAGGCCACGGAGAAGGTCCGCAGCTGATGGTCGGACGCCTCCTTGGCCAGCGCCGTGGTGAGGCTCGAGTCAAGGCCGCCGGAGAGGTAGGTGCCGACGGGCACGTCCGCGCGAAGACGCAGCTCGACGCTGGAGCGCATGAGCGGCTCCAGGTCGCCGGCCTCCTCGGTGCGCGGCGAGTAGTCGGGCTTCCACCACGTGCGCTCCGCGACGATCCTCCCGGCCTCCCACACGAGCAGCTGCCCGGGGGGAAGCATCTGCACGCCGCGGAACGCCGTGCGCGGCGCGCGCGGGGCCCACGTCGTGAAGACGTCGTCGATGCCGCCGAGGTCGGGCTCGGCCGACACCTCGCCGGAGGCGAAGAGCGCCTTGGCCTCGGAGCCGAACACGAGCGTGCCGTCGTCGAGCAGCGACCAGTGCACCGGGTGGATGCCGAAGCGGTCGCGCACGAGCGTCAGGCGGCGCGCCTCCGGCTCCCACCACGCGAAGCCGAACTGGCCGTTGAGCTTGTCGAGCGCGGCGAGCCCGTCGCGCTCCAGCAGTCGCAGGACGACCTCGGTGTCGCTCGTGGTCTCCAGGTTGATCCCGTCGCGTGCGAGCTCGGCCCGCAGCTCGGGGTGGTTGAAGACCTCGCCGTTGTAAACGATCAGCGTTCCGTCCGGCGACTGCATCGGCTGCCAGCCGTGGACGATGTCGAAGATCGCAAGGCGCGTCGAGACGAACCCCGCGCCCGGGCAGAGCGCGAGCCCGAACCCGTCGGGTCCGCGGTGGCGGACCGCCCGCGCCATCCTGCGCAGGGCGATCTCCTCCACCGGCCGCGCGCCGTCCGGGCGCACGATGCCGGCGATGCCGCACACGTCAGTCGGCCTCTGCGCTGATCGTGATCGCCGGGGCGTGCAGGTAGGCCGTCGCGTCCCGCACGCGCTGGATCTGCGCGTAGGCGGCCTCGACGCTCTCCGCGTCGATGTCCGTCAGCGGCGCGAGCTGGTCGGCCGGGACGTCGTGCTTCTCGCCCCAGACGAGCAGGTCCATCCGGTCGTACGGGTGACCGAAGTAGAACTCCTCCTGCGTCTGCGGGATCGAGAACGTCTCGGTCGTCGGCTGGCGGCTCGTGATCGGCTCCGGCAGGCCGAGGTGGCGCGCCATCGCGTACACCTGCGACTTGTAGAGGCCGGCGATCGGCTTGAGGTCGGCGAGCCCGTCGCCGCCCTTCACGAAGAAGCCCTGGTCGAACTCGAGCAGGTTGGGCGTGCCGACCACCGCGTAGTGCAGCTTGTCGGCCCAGGAGTACTCCATGAGCTTGCGCACGCGCTGCTTCATGTTCGTCGCCGCGATGATGAGGCGATAGGCCTCCGAAGGGAAGCGGCGGGTCTCCTGCGTGCCGTCCGGGCGCTCGACGACGAGCGAGAAGACGACGATGCCGCCGGTCGGCGCCGAGCGCACGATCTTGTGCTTCCAGGACGGGTCGTAGTCCGGGAAGACCTGGCGGATCGCCTCGTCGCGCCAGCGGTAGCAGCCGAGGCCCTCGAGCGCAGCCGAGATGTTCTCCTCCGTGGTGGAGGCGCCGAGGTGGTTGGCCAGCATGAGTCCGAGGTCGGAGGACTCGTTGCCGGAGATGTCGCGCTCGGGCAGGCGCAGGAGGTGGACCCGCGTGGGGCCGAGGGCGCGCACGCTGAGTGCGGCCGACACGCTGGAGTCGATGCCGCCGGACACGGCGACGACGATGCCGCGGCGCCCGAGCGTGCGGACGGCCTCGCGGATGCGCTCGGCGATGCGGTCTGCAGTGACCTCCGGATCGAAGGCCAGAGGGTCGGCGCCATCCACGATGGCACGCGGGTTGATGCTCGCGCTCACTTGGTTCTCCATGGGGGCGGGTCCATTCGCAACCGAGTGTCCTTACCCGTGCGAACGGCTGTGGGCAGCTTGGCAGAGCGAAACGCCCCGCCACATCGGGCATGTGTCCATCAGCGTACCCTTCGAGCCGATGCAGCCGAGCCATACAGCGGTCGGGACGTGGAGCGGCGGCCGGTTCATGCGCTTCGGGGAGCCGCTGTCCGACGAGCGCCTCGTCTCCCTGCTGCGCCCGGGCGGTGGGATCGACACCGTCATCACCGCCGATGCCTACGGCGCGGGCGAGGCGGACACGCTGTTGGGGACGGCGCTTGAAGGCGTCCCGCGGGAGAGCTACTCGCTCGTCGGCGCGGTGGGGCACGACATCTATGACGGGCAGCGCCTCGGCGCGAAGGGCTACGCCCGGTTCACCGACCCCGAGCTGCGCGGACCCGGTGAGTTCGGGGACTACCTGCGCCGCGCGACCGAGCTGTCGCTCCGGCGCATCGGCGTCGACGCGTTCGACGTCCTGCTCCTCCACAACCCCGACCGCACCGGCTACACCAGCCCCGAGGTCTGGGAGGGACTCGCATCGCTGCGCGCCGAGGGGCTCGCCCACGCGCTGGGCGTCGCGCCCGGGCCGGCGAACGGCTTCACGCTGGACGTCATCGACTGCCTGGAGCGCTTCGGGGAGCTCATCGACTGGGCCATGGTGATCCTCAACCCGATGGAGCCGTGGCCCGGCGAGCTGGTGCTGCCCGCCGCCCGGCGGCACGGCGTGCGCATCATCGGCCGGGTCGTCGACTACGGCGGGTTGTTCTGGGATGACGTCCTGCCGGGTCATACGTTCGCCGAGCAGGACCACCGCCTGCACCGGCCGGGCGGCTGGATCGAGGCCGGTCGCGAGCGCCTGGAGCGCATGCGGCCGATCGCCGAGCGTCACGGGTTGACGCCGATGCAGCTCGCATGCGCGTGGGACCTCGCGCAGGAGCCCGTGCGGTGCGTGGCGCCGACGCTGATCGAGGAGCCGGACTCGCCGAAGCCGATCGAGGCCAAGCGCGCCGAGCTGGCCGCCGTGCCGGCGGGCGTCGTGCTGTCCGAGTCGGAGGTCGCCGAGCTGCGCAGCATCGGCGACAACACCGGCTCGATGGCGCTCAAGGGTGCGTCGCCCGACCACGACGGCCCGGCGCAGCCGGACCGCTGGGCGCTGGACGAGGAGCTCGAGCAGGTCGCGGCGCGCTGGGCGATAGACCCAGCGCGCCAGCTCACCTACGCGGGGTAGGGCTTCTCACGGGCAGGGCCGCCTGCAATCGGCGCGGAGCGGGTCTCCGCGGGTCGTCCCGTCGACGTTTGCCCTCTATGCCCGGGAGAACATAGACCGCGTGAGCCGAGCCCGCCTCGCTCGCAGCAACCACGGCCGATCGCGCCCCACTCCTGCCTCCCGTCGGTGATGCCCGGCACAGCGACGCACACCGGCGCACCGCCGGGCCGGGACGCACAACTCGCGCGGACAGCTGAGCCGCGGCTACGCCGGCTGCAGCTCCAGCTGAGGTCGGACCTCGGTGGCGAAGAGCTCCAGCGTGCGCTTGGCCTCGTCCATCGTCATGTCACCGGTCGGGATCATGAGGTCCACGTGATCGATGAGTCCCGGGGCGAGGATCGCGCTGAGGCGCTCGGCGATCTGGTCGGGCGTGCCGGAGCCGGCCTGGATGGCGATCTCCAGACCGCCCTGGATCTGGCGTAGGGCGGCCTGCGCGTCCCAGAGCTCCTGCTCGGTGTCGAGGACCTGGGTGTCGAACCGATGCCCGCCCTCCGTGCGCCGGGACAGGCCCGCCATCGCGCGGCGCGCGATGTCCAGCGCCTCGTTCTCGTCGTGCCTGATCGCCATCATCATCGTGATGCCGACCTTCGGCTCGGAGTCCGGCCCGTCCAGGCGGATGCGCTCGCCCTTGTGCGCGTTCCACGCCTCGACGTACGTCTCGTAGATGCGCTCGTCGATCGGCCCCGGCCACATGAGGTTGAGTCCGTGCGTACCCGCGGTGACCGGGTTGCCCGGATACCAGAACGGGATCGTCTCCTGGTAGGGCTTGGTGTACAGCGGCATGGGCCCGAAGTCGAAGAACTCGCTGTTCTCGCTCGAGACCGTCCCGGTCTTCAGGGCGTCGGCGATGATGCCGAGGATGTCGGTGAACCGCTCGCGGGCCTTGCGATAGTCGCTGCCGAACCAGCCGTGCTCGGCCGGCACCGCGCCGCGACCGACGCCGTACTCGAGGCGCCCCTCGGTGAGCTGGTCGGCCACGCAGATGTCCTCGAGGAGCCGGACCGGGTGATGGAGGGGCAGCAGCTTCACCATCGGCCCGAGGCGGATGCTGGAGGTGATCTGGGACGCCGCCGCGACGAACACGTCCTGGTTGGCCGCCATGCACAGATCGCCGCCGTGGTGCTCGGCGAGATGGAAGGCGGCAAGGCCGGCATCCTCCGCCATCTTGATCAGCTCCAGCCGGTCCTTGAACAGCTGGTGCGTAGGCGTGCCCGGGATGTCCTCGATGTGGTCGAACAGACCGAACGTCGGCGTCTTGCTCACGCTGCTCCCCCTCGTCGTTGTACGACGATTGTACGAAGGGGCGCGGAAGTCATTCAACCGGACGGATGACGAGCCGGCGGCGGGCGTCGACGGACGCGGCCGGGCGCGTGAGCCACGCTCCGACCGCGACCAGCAGCGCGAGCGCGGCCACGACGCTCCCGAAGATCTCGAACGTCGTCACGAGGCCGAGGGGCGTCACCAGGATCCCGGCGACGATCGCCGGCAGCGACAGCGAGGCGTAGGCCACCACGTAGAGGGCGGACATCACCTCCGCGCGGTGCGCAGGCGGGATCACCGCCGAGAGCGTGCGCAGGGCGCCGAGGAACGCGACGCCGAAGCCCGCGCCGCCGACGACGCCGCCCGCCAGGAACAGCGCGGTGGAGTCCTCACCGGCGGACGCGACGATCATCAGCAGGCCCACCGCGAGCGCCACGGAGCCGAACGTCGCTCCCGCCCACGGCGCCGTCCGGCCGAGGACGAGCTGGGACACGGCGCCCGAGGCGGCGAGCACGAACACGCCGACGCCAGCGACAAGATGGTTCGAGGTGTGGAAGAGCGTCGCGCTCAGCTGCGGGCCCAGCGAGAGGAACAACCCGCCGATCGACCACGAGGAGAAGACGCCGAGCGCGGCGAGAAGGAACGTGCGGCGAATCGCGCGCGGCACGCTCGGACGCTGCGGCGTCAGGCTCAGCCTGGTGCGCTCGCTCACCGGCTCGGGCATCCGCAGCGTCGCGGCGAAGGCGATCGTGAACAGCACCAGGACCGCGACGTAGGGCAGCACGCGCGGCGCGGGCGCGAGCTGGACGAGCGCGGCCGAGATGAGCACGCCCGCACCCATCCCCGCGGCGCTGATGACGCCGTTCGTGAGGCCGACGCCGGCCGGGTCGCGCCGTGGATGCAGGTCAAGCAGCGCGGCGCTGGCCGCGCCAAGCGCAAGGCCGGTCGCCACGCCCTGGATGCCGCGGGCGACGAACAGCCACGCGAGGGAGCCGGCCGCCATGAAGATCACGGTCGTGCCCACGAGGACGGCGAGCGAGACGAGGAGCACGGGCCGGCGGCCCACCGCATCGGAGAGGCTGCCGGCGAGGAGCAGCGACGCGAGCACCCCGAAGGCGTACGTCGCGTAGACGAGCGTGAGGATGGCCGGCGAGAAGCCCCAGAGCTCGCGATAGGTCTGGTACAGCGGCGACGGCGTGCCCGAGGCGAGGAGCGCGAGCCCGATCACCGACGCGACGAGGACGTAGGCCGAGCGCTGCGAGAGTGTCGTTCGATAGTTCCAAAGTTTTGGAAGCATGGAGGTAGTTGTACCATGATCCGCCCATGGCTACACCCACCACCAGGGAGAAGATCCCCCACCCCGCAACCTCCGCCCTGGATCTGGCGACGGTCATGCGGACGGTCGGCGATCCCGTGCGCCTCGACATGGTCCGCCTGCTGGCCGACGGGCGCGAGTGGTCGTGCACGAAGCTCGCCGACGCCCTCGACGTGCCGGCGTCCACGGGCTCGTACCACATGCGCCTGCTCCGCGAGGCCGGCGTCACGCGGACGCGGGCCGACGGCGTGCACCGGTTCATCAGCCTTCGGCGCGACGACCTCGACGAGCGCTTCCCCGGCCTCGTCGACGTCCTCACCCGCTAGGGCGACCACGCGCCGGCCGGGGCCCGACTAGGTTCCCGGCCCATGACCCCACATCCGCTCGATCCGCTGTCCGCCGACGAGATCCGGCTGGTCGCCGACGTCCTGCGGCGCGAACGCGGCGTGGGGGACGGCTGGCGGTTCGCGTCCATCGACCTGCGCGAGCCCCACAAGGCCGCGCTGCGCGGCGCCGAGCCGCCGCCGCGGGAGAGCGTCGCCCACCTGTGGAGCCGTGCCGACCGGTCCGCGCATCGCGCCGTCGTCTCGATCGACGACTCGCGCGTCGTGGAGATGGAGCGCGTGGAGGGCGCGCAGCCGAGCATCACGGTCGACGAGTACCACGAGGCCGACGTCGCGCTGCGCAACGACCCTCGCGTGGTCGAGGCGCTCGCCCGGCGGGGCATCACGGACCTGGACCTCGTCCTCATCGACACGTGGGCCTTCGGCGCGCACCTGCTGCCCTCCGAGCACCGGGACCGCCGGATGGGCTGGGCCGACGTGTGGCGCCGCGCCGAGCGCGGCGCCAACCCGTACGCGAACCCGGTGACCGGCCTGCACCTCGTCGTCGACCTGGACACGATGGAGCTCGTGGAGATCGAGGACGACGGCGCGATCTCCGAGCCGCGCGTGATGGGGGAGTACGTCCCGGGCCTCGTGCCCGGGCTGAGCGTGCGCGACGACCTGCGCCCGTACGAGGTCGGGCAGCCGCAGGGCAGCTCGTTCACGCTCGAGGGCAACCTGCTCACCTGGGAGCGCTGGTCGCTGCGCGTGGGCTTCAACGGCCGCGAGGGGCTCGTCCTGCACACGGTCGGCATCGAGGAGGCGGGCCGGGTGCGCAGCGTCGCGCATCGCCTGTCCTTCGCGGAGATGGTCGTGCCCTATCGCGACCCGACCACCGACCACCAGCGGCGCACCGCGTTCGACATCGGCGAGTGGGGGCTCGGGTTCATGACCACGGGGCTCGAGCTCGGCTGCGACTGCCTGGGGGAGATCACCTACCTGGACGCGGTGCTGCATGACTCCGCGGGCGAGCCCTACGAGATCCGCAACGCGATCTGCATCCACGAGGAGGACGCGGGCGTGCTCTGGAAGCACGTCGACGAGCAGGCCGGCGCGGAGGTCCGCCGGCAGCGACGGCTCGTCGTGTCCTTCCACGCCACGGTCGCCAACTACGAGTACCTCGTCTACTGGCGCTTCTACCAGGACGGCTCGATCGAGTGCGAGGTCCGGGCGACCGGGATCATGGTCACCTCGCACTTCGGCGAGGAGAAGCCGCCGTACGGGACGCTGGTCGACGAGCGCACGTACGCGCCGACGCACCAGCACTTCATCGTCGCGCGCCTGGACCTGGACGCCGACGGCGAGGAGAACACGGTGATCGCGAGCTCGTCGGAGGCGCTGCCGGTCGGCCCGGGCAACGAGCACGGCCTGGCCGTCGTGCAGCGCGACGTGCGGCTGTTGCGCGAGCTCGAGGGCCGCCAGGACTACGACTGGGCGAGCCAGCGCTCCTGGAAGGTCGTCAACGAGCGCGTCCGCAACGGTCTCGGGACGCCGGTCGGCTACAAGCTCGTGCCCGGGGCGGCGATCCCGCCGATGCTCGATCCGTCGTCGCCGATCCTGCAGCGCGCGGGCGTGCTCGCGCACACGCTCTGGGTCACGCCGTACGACCCGGAGGAGCGCTGGCCGTGCGGTGAGCTCGTGGTGCAGGCGACCGAGGACCGCGGGCTGCCGGCGTGGACGGCGCGCGACCGGCCGATCGCCGGCGCGGACGTGGTGCTGTGGTACGTCTTCGGCATCCACCACGTCACGCGGCCGGAGGACTGGCCGGTGATGCCCGTCGACGTCGTGTCCTTCTGGCTGAAGCCCGTGGGGTTCTTCGACCGCAACCCGGCGCTCGACGTGGCGCCACCGGCGGGCCACTGCGACGCGAGGGGCGCGACGTGAGCACGAGCGTCGTGCCGCCCATGGCGGCCAGGCGCCCGCTCACCGTCCTGCATCTCGCCCCGCATCCCGACGACGAGGCGATCGGCGCTCCAGCGACGCTGCTCGCGCTGCGTGACGCCGGTCACCGCGTGATCAACCTCGCCTGCAGCCTCGGCCGGCCCGACCAGGTGACGAGGCGGCGCGCGGAGGTCGAGCGCGCCTGTCGGCGCGCGGGCTGGGAGCTCGTCATCCACGACCCTCTGCTGGCGATCTCGCGCGACGATGATCTGGCCCAGGCCCAGGCGCAGCTTCGCGCGAGCGTGCAGCGACTGGCCGATGCGGAGGGAGTGGACATCGTCGCGGCGCCGAGCCCGCACGACGGGCACCGCGGGCACGAGGTCGTCGGCCGGGCCGCGCGCGACGCGGTGCTGGGCCTCGAGCAGTCGCCGTGCCTCTGGCTCTGGGGGCTGTGGGCGGATCTGCCGTTCCCGACGCTCTACAGCGGATTCGGTCGCCGGCGTATGTGGCGCGTGCTCCGGGTCCTCTCGTCGCACCGAGGTGAGATCGGTCGCAACGACTATCGCCTGCTCGTCCGCGCGCGAGCGACGGCGAACCGCGTCCTGGGGTGCGAGCGCGTGTTCGACTTCGGCGCGAGGATGCGCGAGCAACGGTACGCGGAGCTCCTCACGGAGGTCCTCGTGCGGGACGGCACCTGGTGGACGGGCGTCCCACGCGAGCCCGATCCCAGGGTTCCCCTTCTCGGCGTCGAGCCGGCGGAGCGCATCGGCTGGTGGCTGGACCAACCGAGCGTGGGCGACCGCCTGCGTGAGCAGCCGGCGCGTCCCTCAGGGCCATCGGACGCAAGCTAACCCGCCGCCCATCTCGCGCTCCACCCCAATTCGGTGCGCCGCAGGGTCCAGCCTGACGCGCTCGCCCACGCCTCCGCGCGCGTACCCCGAACGTACAGTCCGGGCGGCCTTGCGGGGCCGGCTAGCGTCGGTGGGGTGGCGCAGCGCGAACGGCCGGTGTTCGCACGCATCCAGGCGCGAGCGAGCGCGATCGAGGAGCAGCGGGGAGGAGCCGAGCGGCGTCGCCGGCTGCTCACCGGGCTGGCGGGGCGTGTGGTTGAGGTCGGCGCCGGGAGCGGAGTCTCGTTCGCCCACTACCCGCCCTCGGTCTCCGAGCTCATCGCGATCGAGCCGGAGCCGACCCTGCGCGAACGGGCGCTGGCGGCGGCCGAACACGCCCCGATACCCGTGCGGGTGCTCGACGGCGTCGCCGAGCACCTCGCGCTCGCGGACGGGTCGGTCGATGCGGTGGTGCTCGCCGGGGTGCTGTGCAGCGTCGCCGATCCGCGCCGGGTGCTCGACGAGGCCGGACGCGTCCTTCGACCGGGCGGCGAGCTGCGCTTCTACGAGCACGTGATCGCTCGCAACGTGCGCCTGAGGACGCTCCAGCGCGTCCTGGACGCGACCTTCTGGCCGCGCCTCCTCGGTGGCTGTCACACCACCCGCGACACCGAGACCGCCCTCCGGGCCTCCGGCTTCGCAATCGAAGAGCGGGAGCGCTTCTCCTTTCGGCCGACCCTGCTCTCAACGCCTGTGGCGACTCGGATCCTCGGGCGCGCTCGGTCCACCCGTCATGTCGCCGGCACGTAGACGAGGCGCAGGACGCCCGTGTCGAACACGTCGGAGCTGACCAGCTCGAGCGGCACCTGGGGCTGGTCGGCCGGGAACAGGCGGGCCATGCCGCCGCCGACCACGATCGGGTGCATGAGCAGGTGCAGCTCGTCGATCAGCCCCTCGCGCAGCAGCCAGCGAGCGGTGGTCGCGCTGCCGGTCATCGAGAGGTCGCCGCCGTCGGAGGCCTTGAGCTCGGCGAGCTTGGACGCCACGTCGCCGCTCACGATCTCGGAGTTCTCCCACTCCGCGCTCGTCAGGGTGTTGGAGAGGACGTACTTCTTGGTCGAGTTGAGCACGTCGCCGAACGGCTCGTCGCGATGCTCGGGCCAGTAGGCGGCCCACTCCTCGTACAGGACGCGCCCCATCAGGTAGGAGTCGACGCCCGCGGCTCCCTCGCCGATCGCCGCGCCCATCTGGTCGTTGAAGTAGGGGAAATGCCACTTGTCGGGCGACTCGACGACCCCGTCGAGGGAGATGAAGAAGTTGGACTTGATCTTGCGCACTAGAAGGCCTCCTTGGCGAGGTGTTCGAGAAGGGCGTCCATCTGGCCCACGGACTGCGGGAACACGTCGAACGCGCCCCAGCGCTCGAGCTGCTCCATGTGCTCGGGCGAGTCGAAGACGAAGCGCAGCTCCATGCGCGTGCCGCCGTCATGCTCGGCGAGACGCATCCGCACCGCGGTGGTCGGCGTGGCCTCGTTCGGCGTCCCGTCGTCGTGAGCCCAGCCGTCGGTGAACTCGAGCGCCCTGGGCGCGTGCACCGACGTGACCTGCCACCACCCGCGGGAGGTCTCGCCCCCGGGACCGGTCATGAAGTAGCTCACCTGGCCGCCCGCGGCGAGGTCGTGCTTCTCCACCGTCGCCGGATGGGTCGGCGGCCCCCACCAGCGCTCGAGCTGCCGCGGATCGGCCCACAGCTGCCACACCCGCTCGATCGGGGCCCGGAAGTCGGCGATGAGGGTGAGGCTCAGGTTGTCGAAGTCCTTCTCGACGCTGACGACGCTCATGGGTCGATCCGCACCTGCGCGAGCAGATCGCCCATCCGGTCCACGCGCCCGCGCCAGGCCGTCTCCAGCTCGTCGAGGATATGGCGCGCGCGGCCGACGGCAGCGCGATCGGTGTGCACGAGCTGCTCCCGTCCGCGGCGCTCCTTGATGACCAGGCCGGCTCGCTCGAGCACCGCGACGTGCTTCTGCACGGCGGCGAAGCTCATCGGGTAGATGGCGGCGAGTCGCGACACCGAGGGCTCGCCTCTGACGCAGCGGTGCAGGATGTCGCGGCGGGTGGTGTCGGCGAGCGCGTGGAACAGGCGGTCCACGTCCTCGTCGGGCAGAGAACCTACAACCATCAGGTTGTACGTTAGCCGGCCGCCGCACCGTTGTACAGGCCGGGCGCGCCACGGCTCGCCAGCGTCTCGGCGGCGACGCGCAGGAAGCTCTCGAGGTGCTCCTCGCGGCGGTCCTCGGCGATCGCGAGGCAGAGCTCCTGGGGAACGCCGTCGGCCAGCGGCCGGTGCACGACGTCGGGCCGCGAGTAGTAGCGGGCGACGCTCAGCGGAGCCAGTGCGATGCCGCGTCCCAACGCGATGAGCTCGAACTTCTCCTCCGCCGATGCGGTGCGCCGGGTCTGGGCATCGAGGATCGGCAGGCCTTCGAGGTCGGCGGTGGTCAGCCGCCGCCGGGTCGCCAGTGGATGCCCGCGGGGCAGGCAGACGACCTTCTTCTCGCTGCCGACGCGCACCGTCCGCAGGCCGTCGTCGTCGAACGGCCGGCGCAGGTAGCCGACGTCGGCGCGCCCGTCGCGGATCGCCTCCGCCTGCTCGTACCAGTTGACGTGGAGCAGCTCGATCTCGACGTCCGGGTGCGTCTGCGCGAACGCGCGGACCGCGGCCGAGACGCGCAGGCCGGGCGCGAAGCCCACGACCAGCCGCTCGACCCCGCGGGCGGCCTCGTGCGCGCGGCGGGTGGCGGCGGCCGCGGCCGCGAGCACGCTCGCCGCGTCGGCGTAGAGCTGCTCGCCCGCCGGCGTCAGCTGCACGGTGCGGGTGGTGCGCACGAGCAGCGGACAGCCCAGCTCGCGCTCCAGCGCGCGGATCTGCCGGCTCAGAACGGGCTGCGCGATGTAGAGCCGCTCGGCCGCGCGGCCGAAGTGCCGCAGCTCGGCGACCGCGCTGAAGTACCGCAGCTTGCGCAGGTCCAGATCCATACCCGAACGGTATCAATGCGGGCGAAGAGGTATTGGACGGGCACCGCCTCCCGCCTCAGCGTTCCGGCGATGATCGTCATCACGGCCCCCACCGGCACGATCGGCGGCCAGGTCCTCGAGCGCGTCATCGACAGCGGCGAGCCGATCCGGGTGATCGTCCGCGACCCTTCCCGCCTTCCCACGGCGACGCGCGACCGCGTCGAGGTGGTCCAAGGCTCCCACGGCGACGCGCGCGTCGTCGACGAGGCCTTCGCCGGCGCGGACGCCGTGTTCTGGCTTGCGCCGCCGAACCCCCGGGCCGCCAGCCTCGACGCCGTGTACGTGGACTTCACCCGGCCCGCGTGCGACGCCGTGCGGCGCCATGGCGTGCGGCGCGTCGTCGGCGTCTCGGCCCTCGGTTGCGGCGTGACCGGCCGCGCGGGCCTGGTCACCGCCACGCTGGCGATGGACGACCTCATCTCCGCCACCGGCGTGAGCTACCGAGCGCTGACGATGCCGTCGTTCATGGACAACGTGCTGCGCCAGGCCGAGGCGATCGGCGAGCGAGGCGTGCTCTTCGGGCCGATCTCCCCAGACCGCAGGGCGCCGACCGTCGCGACGCGCGACATCGCCGAGGTCGCGGCGCGGCTGCTCCTCGACGACACTTGGACCGGGCAGGGAAGCGTGCCGGTGCTCGGGCCCGAGGACCTGTCGTTCTCCGAGATGGCCGAGATCATGGCCGACGTCCTCGGCCGCCCCGTCCGCTACGAGCAGGTGCCCCTCGACGCGTTCAGGGCCGGGCTCATCGCGGCCGGGTGGTCCGACGCCATGGCGGAGGGCATGGCCGACATGATGCGGGCGAAGGACGAGGGCCTCGACAACGCCGAACCCCGCACCGCGGAGTCCACCACGCCGACGACCTTCCGCTGGTGGTGCGAGGAGGTGCTCAGGCCCGCCGTCGCCGTTCGCGTCTAGCCGGCGTCCTCGCGCAGCGCCCGCAGGAGGTCCGTGATGGAGTCCAGCTGCCCGTCGCCGAGCGGCGCCGTGGCGAAGCGCTCGGCGTTGAGCACGGCGGTCGCGGCCTCGGCGACCTCGCGGCCGCGATCGGTGATCTCCGCCAGCGTGCTGCGCCGGTCGCGGGCGTGGGCGGTGCGGCGCACGAGGCCGGTGCGCTCGAGGGCGTCGACGATGTTGGTGACGCTCGTGCGGTGCACCTGCAGGCGGTCGCCCATCTTGCCCAGCGGCAGCGCGCCCTTGCGCGTGAAATGCAGGAGCATGAGCGCCTCGTAGCGCGGGAACGTCAGGTCGAACGGCCGCAGTAGGGCGTTGAGCCGTGCCATGAGGATCTGCTCGACGCGCATCACCGACGTGACGGCCGCCATCGCCGGGACCGGCGCATCGCCCCAGCGTGAGCGCCACTGGCGTGCCGCCTCGTCGATCGGGTCGAACGGGAGCGTCACGATCCCTCGGACGGACGGGCGGCGATGAGGTACTCGCGGGCGGACAGCCGCAGCAGCGTCTCCTCCCGCTCGGCGCCGTAGTCGGCCGCGATGTTGACGAGCATCCCGAGGTCGGACGGCAGCGGGTCCGTGCGGGTGGCGAGCGCCGTCGCGTCGAGCCCCAGCTCGTCGAGGAGGTCGGACGTCTCCTGGAGCGTCATGAAGTGGAAGTTGCGCCGGTCGAGCAGCCCGCCGTCGTCGGTGTAGCGCCACTGGTCCTCGGCGAGGAGGGGGACGACCACCGACCAGTGCTTGACGTTGGGGACCGCGAGGACGAGCACGCCGCCCGCGGCAAGGGAGGGCAGCAACGCGCGCAGCAGTCGCGCCGGTTCGCGCACGCGCACGATCGTGCCGTCGAGCAGGATCGCGTCGAACGTCCCGGACACGCCCTCGAGCGTCTCGATGTCGGCGACGACCACGTCGTCGAGCCGCGTGCGCGCGACCTCCGCGAGGCCGGGATCGGTCTCGACGCCGACGACCTCGCAGCCGTGTCGCGCGCGCAGCGCCTCGCCGGTGCGCCCGTCGCCGCACCCCACGTCGAGCACCCGACGCGCCGACTCCGGGATGAGGGCGAGGAGATCGTCGCCCGCCGGGGCGCGCTCGGGGATTCGCGGCGTCGGTGGGCGGATCGGTCCGGCGGGCTTCGCGGTCACGAGGTACTGGTAGGCGCCGAGGCGCCGCGCGGCGTCCGAGCGCTCGCCGCCGAGCGTCTGCGCCACCGCGGCGAACGGCATGAGCTCGTTCGGCAGCGGCTGGTGGTCGTTGACCCCGATGCCGGTCGGCTGCAGCCCGACCGCGCCGATGAGCGCGACGAACTCCTCCAGCGTGAAGAAGTGCACGTGCGTGCGGTCCAGCAGGCCGGCGTTCGCGTGCTCCCACCGGTCCTTGACGATCAGCGGGAACAGCACCGACCAGTGCCGCACGTTGGGCACGGAGAAGATGCAGATGCCGCCGTCCGCGAGCGACGGCAGCAGCGCCCGCAGGACGGCCTCGGGATCGCGCAGGTGCTCGAGCACGTCCCCGAAGATCATCGCGTCGAACGTCCCTGCGCCCTCGGGCAGGGCGCTCAGGCCGTCGAGGTCGATGCAGAGCACGTCGTCCAGTCGCCGGCGGGCGCGCTCGGCCGCATCCGGGAAGGCCTCCAGCCCGACGACCTCGGTGTCGGGGCGCTCGCCCTTCAGGGCCGCGCCGAGCGCGCCGGCGCCGCAGCCGACGTCGAGCACGCGGCGCGCCCCTGCCGGGACGAGGACCCGCAGCTCCGGCCGGGTGTGCTCGAAGTACGTGTCGTCGCCCTTCGCGTCGTCGCGCACGCCGGCCCCGGCGGCGCGCTCGCGCTCCTGCGCGCCGCGCAGCAGCTCGCGCCACTTGCGCTTGTAGACGCGCTCGTTCCCGAGGAAGGAGCCCGCGCCGGTGTCGGCCCGCAGCGCGCCGACGCGGGTGTGGCGATGCACGATCGGCAGCTCCTCGGCCAGCACCCGCTTGCCCGCCGCGCGGGCCTGGGCGCAGATGTCGGCGTCATAGGCGTCGAAGCCGACGTAGGAGTCGTCGTCGAAGCGCAGGTTGCGCACCGACCAGGGCGAGAGGGCCATGAACAGGCCGTCGACGGTGTCGACCTCGGCCACTCCGTCGCTGAAGTGCAGCAGGCCGCGGGACTCGACGATCCCGCCGAAGCGCTCCGGCGCGTGCCACCACGACAGGCCGGTGACGCCGCGCGCGCCGACCGAGCCGAGGATCGCGACCTCGGGCTCGGCCAGGCGCCCGAGCACCCGCTCTGGGAGGTCCGTGCCGAGGATCTCGGTGTCCTCGTGCAGGAGGACCAGCGCCTCGAGGTCGTCGCGATCGCGGACGGCGTCGAGCACCTCGTTGTACGCCGTGAAGATCGACGTCGGGTGCGTGGCCTCGATGATGAGGTCGTCGTCGGTCGTGACCCGGAGGAGGCCGGGAAGGCAGATCGTCGCGTACTTCTCCCGGTCACCGATGCACGCGGCGTATGCGATCACGCGGCCATCATGGGCGATCGCGCCCGATCCGTGAAGCGGTGCACGGCCCGGGCCGTGTCAGGTGAGGACGGGCTGGTGCAGCCGCGGGGCGGCGACCGCCTGGTGCACCGCGCGGACGACGCGCTCGACGTGCGAGTGCGTCATGTCGACCCAGACGGGCAGTCGCGCGAGGCGCGCGGCCTCCTTGACCGTCACGTCCAGCGGCCCGCCGGCGCGCCCGAGGCGCAGGCCGGCGGGGGAGTCGTGGAGCGGCACGTAGTGGAACACCGACTGCACGTTCGCGCCGGCGAGGTCGGCGATGAAGCGGTCGCGCGCGGCCCGGTCCGCCAAGCGCAGCGCGTAGAGGTGCGCGTTGTGCTCGCAGCCGTCGGGGACGACCGGTCGCTGCAGCAGTCCTTCGGCCTCGAGGTCCGCGAAGCGCTCCTGGTAGTGCTCCCACACCGCGAGCCGGCGGCGGGTGATCTGCTCGGCCTGCTGCATCTGCGACCACAGGAACGCCGCCGAGATGTCGCTCATGAGGAACGACGAGCCGACGTCGACCCACGTGTACTTGTCGACCTGCCCGTCGAGGAAGCGGCGGCGGTTGGTGCCCTTCTCCTGCAGGACGTGGGCCCGGTCGATGAGCGCGGGATCGTTGACGATGAGCGCTCCGCCCTCGCCGCACTGCACGTTCTTCGTCTCGTGGAACGAGAACGTCGAGACCGCGCCGAAGGAGCCGAGCGGCCGGCCGTGCCGCCACGCGCGGACCGCGTGCGCGGCGTCCTCGATGAGCATGACCCCGCGGCGCCGGCACAGCGCGTCGAGCCGGTCGACGTCGGCGCCGATGCCGGCGTAGTGCACGACGATGACGGCCCTCGTGCGCTCGGTCATCGCGGCCTCCACCGCGTCCGGGCAGAGGTTGAGCGTGTGCGGCTCGATGTCGACGAAGACCGGTACGCCGCCGCGCAGGGCCACCGCGTTCGCGCACGACACGAACGTGAAGGACGGCATGATGACCTCGTCGCCGGGACCGATGTCGGCGAGCAGCATCGCCATCTCCAGGGCGGCGGTGCAGCTCGGCACGATGAAGCCTGCCGCCCCGCCGATCTCCTCGGTGAGCCATGCCGCGCAGCGCTGCGCGAACGCCCCGTTGCCGGAGAGGTGGCCGTTGGCCGCCGCCTCGGCGAGCGCCGCGAACTCGAAGCCCGTGAGATGCGGGCGGTTGAAGGGGATGCGGTCCGTCGCGTCGATCATGTCGCCTGCCAGATCCAGTGGCCGTCCGTCGTGGTGAACCGCGCGCCGAGCGCGGCGTAGATGCCGAGCACCTCGGTGTTCCTGATCGAGAACCGCGCGCCGCCCAACCGGTGGCCGCGGGCGGCGAATCCCCCGAGCGCCGCCTCGTACAGATGAAGCCCGCTCGCCGTGGCGCTCTCGTACAGCGCCGCCAGCGTCAGGTCGATCCCGCGCTCGGCGGGCCGGGCGAGGAACCAGCCCTGCGGCTCGCCGTCGCGCACGAGGTGCAGCGCCAGGGCCGGATGCTCGGTCGCGAGCTGGCGCGCCCATCTCGCGTAGCGCTCGCTCACCTTCTCGGGCCCTGCCCCGTGCAGGAGCAGGAAGCGCTCGTGGGTGAACGGGCGCGTCGGGACGGCGGCGGGGTCGAAGGACGCCTCGTCGGCCGAGAGCGCGCGCAGCTCGCGCGCGGACGAGCCGGCCGCCGGCGGCGCGAGGCGGATGCGGAAGCCGATCTGCACGTCGGTGAACGCGAATCCCGCCCCGGCGAGCGCCCACGGATCGGGAGCGGCGTCGAGCGGCGCGCGCAGCTCCGCCCAGGCGTAGGGCGCGAGGGCGGCGTCGCGCTCCTCGGCGGGCAGCGTCACGAGCGCCGGATCGGTGACCCGCCCGACGTCGGCGCCCCACCAGCGCGAGTTGCTCTCGTCCCGGACGATCACGCGACCAGCTCCACGTCCTCGAACAGGCCGCGCCAGAACGCGTGGCCGTCCCACACGGGCCCGAAGTGGTGCATCGCGCGCAGGGGGACGAACCGCTTGGCGCCGGCCCGGGCCACGAGCGACAGCCACGCGGGGTCGGCGGGGTCGGCGACGACGTGGCCCAGCGTCTGCAGGTTGGAGGGCGCGCTGGCCACCGCCTCGTCGTGCGTGGCGGCGCAGACGAACAGGCTCATCGGGCTTTCGACGACCGGCAGCGCGGCGTCGCCGGCCGCGACGGTGGCGGCGTTGTCCGCGGTCAGCGCCGCGTCCCAGCCGGCGGCCGCGGCCCGCTGGCGCGCCGCGACGTTGGCCGAGGCGATGTGCATCGCCGTCCGCGCGCGCTCCACGGCCGGCCACGCCTGGACGAGGTCGTCGCGCAGCGCCAGCGCGTCCGCCGGGCTGCCGCCGAGCAGGACCGCACGGCGTGGGGAGGTGCACCCCGCCTGGCCGAACACGGCGAAGATGCGGACGAGGTCGCGGACGCTCGCATCGTTCACCTCCGACGGCTCGATCCACACCTCCGAGCGGCGGTCGCCGAAGGCGAACGCCGGGGCGTCGGCCGGGTGGGGGAGGCGCTCGATGGCGGCGATCGCCTCGTCGGAGCCGAAGAGGATGCGGGCGCAGGCATCCGCGGCGAGCCGGGCGCAGCGCGGATCCTCGCGGCCGACGGCGAGCAGCTCGACGTCATCGTGGGCCCAGCGGCGCAGGGGCCCGTCGGGCGCGTGCTCGCGGACGAACGCGATCCACGGCGTCATGAGGTCGTCGCCGCGGGAGCCGACCTTGAACGTCGCGGGCGCGCCGCAAAGCGACAGCAAGATGCTCGTGAGCGGGCCGAGCAGCGACACGTTGTTGGGCAGCCACACCGCGATCCGGCCGCGCGGGCGCGCGAGCGCAGCCACGACCGCGTCCTCGGCGGGCTCGCCGAACGTCTCCGCGAACGGGCGGCGCAGCGCCGCGTCGTCCAGCGAGGCGACGAGATGGGCCCACTCGCTGCGCGAGAACGGCTCCGGGACCGTACGCAGCATTGCGCGCCGCACGGCGCTCCAGTCCGCGACCAGCGCGTCGAGCGTGAACGGCAGCAGCACGGCCGTGGCACGATCGCCGACCGCGAAGCGATGCAGCACCTCAGACATTGGCGCACCCCCGCAGCTCCGCCTTCGGGACGCGTCCGTCGAGGCTGAAGGTCCTGCCCTCGCGCCCGCAGGGACAGGGGCCGGCGTGCAGGCGCCCGACGTCCTCCGTGAGGACCGAGTGGTAGGGCGCCCCCAGGGCGAGCGGGTTCAGGAGCTGCAGCATCCCGGGCCGCTCGGGCCCGAGTGCCTCGAGCGTCCACGGGTCGCGCACGATCACGTCCGCCCAGGCCGGAGCGTGACGGACGCCGTGGTCGCACAGACCGAAGATCACGCCGACCTGCTCGGCGACGCCGTAGTAGTCCAGGACGCGCGAGCCGGGAGCGCACGTGGCGAGCAGCGCGGCGTCGAAGCGCTCCCGGCCCACGCTGAGCGCCTCGAGCTTCTTCCAGCCGCCGCTGTGCACGAAGTCGACGCGGACGCGGCGCAGCGCCTCGGCGACCTCCGGCGGCAGCGCCGCCGCGCCCCAGGCGAGCCAGAGCATCCAGGTGAAGCCGTAGACGAGCAGCTCGTCGGTGCCCTCGATCGCGCGCGCGACCGCGTCCCAGCGGAGGGACGCGGGGTCGTCCGCCTCGGCGAGGACGACGTGGAGGTCGGTGGACAGCGGGCGCAGGGCGAGGGCGGCGGCGACCCGCGCCGTGAGCGCGCGCGAGCGCAACGAGCGGGCGGCGTCGAGGACGACCAGCGGGCGCGGCGCGTCGCCCAGGAAGTCGCTGAGGATCACGGTCGTGCTGCGCGCCTGCAGCGCCGAGCTCGCACCGTCCAGCGTGATCGAGCTGGGCGCGCCGCCGGAGGTCGCCGAGGAGGTGATCTCCCGGCCGTGCTCGATCCCGGCGCCCGTCGTGCGCAGGCGCAGGTGCTTGAAGACCTGCGTGTGCACGTAGGGCAGCCCGGCGAGCGTCCCGTCCGGCTCCCAGTCGGGCCACATCGCGGCGAACTCGGGGCAGCCCTCGAGGTGCCGGGCGGTCAGGCGCTCGAGCTCGCCGATCAGGCGCGCGTCGTCGCGCGGGCCGAACGGCGCGAGGTCCAGAAGCCCGGCGGCCTCCGCGACGGCGGGGGTCATCGGGCCACCGCCCCGGCGGCGTCCCGCAGGTTCTCGAGCTCGCCGCGGCGCACGAGGTAGCCGTTCGTGCGCGAGCAGGGGTCGCGCAGGACCGCCGGCCAGTGCGCGCGTGCCGCGTCGAGCACCGCGCTCGTGTCAGCGGGGGTCGTGAGCGCGTCGAGCTTGCGCGCGATCGCCGTCGCGTCGAGGCCGGTCTCGCACCAGCGCGGCGCCTCCGTCCCGAGCCGGCGGACCACGGTGGGCAGCACGGCGGCGACGAGGCGGGCATGACCGAACCCGTCGAGGCGTCCGCGGAGGACGTGGGCGATGCCGTGGGCGAGGCCGACCGCGGCCCGCGCTTGCGCGGCGCACGCCCGACCGCTGAGCTCGAGCCACGCCCGCGCGTCGCCGGCGAGCGGGTCCATGCCGGCCAGCGCGTCCACGATCGCCGCGAGCTCGGCGCGCAGCTCCGGCGTGGCCAGCGGCGAGGCGATCGCCTCCAGCGCGTGCGCCCAGACGTCCGCGGCGCCCCAGCGGCGCAGCTCGGCGGGGACGGTCTCGGTCAGCTCCGGCCACAGGACGACGTGGTCGGGCAGCTGCGCGGCGTCGACGGTGATCTCGTCCCCCAGCACCACGACCGGCGACGCCTCCGCGCCCGCGCCCCACAGGGTGGGGATCGCGACGAGCACGAGGGGATCCGGGCGGCGCTTGGCCGCTGCCTTCGCGGCGTCGAGGAGGGTCCCGCCGCCGCAGGCGACGAGCGTGGCGGTGCCCTCGGGCAGCGTGCCGGTGGGCACGACCGGCACGTAGATCGCCGCGGCGAACCGGTCGCGCGCGCTCGCCGTCACCCATGCGACGGCCGGAGCTGGCACCGGCGGGATCACGCGATGTCGATCCCCCGCTCGCGCAGGAGCGCGACGAGGTCTGCAATGGAGCTGAGCTGCGCTGCCTCGTCCGGCGACATGTGGTAGCCGAGCGTCTCCTCGACGCCGACGGCGAGGGACACCATCCCGAGCGAGTCCCAGGTCTCGAGCTCGTCGCGGCGCAGGTCGTCGCGCAGCTCGTCGGGCTCGAGGAGGAAGACGTCGCGGAGCAGGTCGTCGAGGCGCTGGCGTGTGGCGTGGGCGGTGGCGGTGTCGGTCATGTGGGGGAGTGGTCAGATGCGCTGGTCCCAGGCGACCGCTCGGTCTCCCGAGCGGCCGAGGGCTGCGTGGTCGAGCTTGCCGTTGTGCAGTCGGGGGAGGGCGGGCGCCACCTCGATGCGCAGCGGCCACTGCGCGCGGGGATGGCGGGCGCGCAGCGCGCCCAGGATGCCGCGAACCTGGGGGGCGTCGGCGGACGGCGCGAGCACGAGGACGTAGCCGTCCTCGCCGACGCGGTCGGTGGCGCGGTACACGCCGGTCTCGCCGGTCCAGGCGGTGCCGACGGTGTCGAGGACCGCGGGCAGCGAGACCTTCTCGCCGTGGCGCTTGAAGATCTCGTTCGCGCGGCCGAGCAGCCGCCAGCCCGCGCCGGCGGGCTCGGCGAGGTCGCCGGTCGCGGTCCAGTCGGTGGAGGCGATGGTGCGCAGCGACCCGTCCTCGTGCACCGCGACGGCGCCGTACGGGCTGCGGAACAGCAGGCGCCCGGCGTCGTCGGTGCGCAGCTCGATCCCGGGCAGCGGGCGGCCGATGTCCGACGCGTCGCCGCTCGCGCCGGCGGCGCGCAGCGTCAGCCGGGGCATCGCCTCCGCGCAGCCGTAGTTGTTCGTGACCTCCGCGCGCGGGAACAGCCGCGCGAGGGCGGCAAGCTGCTCCTGCGGGAAGCGGCCGCCGGCGAAGTGCAGGCGCGCGACGCCGTCGAAGGCGGCGTCGGGGAAGGTGCGGATGAGCATCGCGGCCTGCACGCCGACGAGGCAGAGCATCGCGTTGTCGGCGCGCTCGAGCGCGGCGCGCAGCAGCGCCGGCTCGGCGAGCCCGCGCGTCGGCACGATGTCGCGGCCGTGCTCCGTCGCCCATGCCCACTGGTTGACGAACGCGAACGAGTAGCTGAGCGGAAGCGCGACGATGGCCTGGGCGCAGCGGGTGTTGTCCTGCGCCGCGTGCAGCGCGCGGGCGAGGGCGGCCGCGCGGTCGCGTGCGCCGATGACGAGCTTCGGCCGGCCCGTGCTGCCCGAGGTCAGGAGCGCGACGTGGCCGCTGCGGAGGTGGTTGGGCAGGCCGGAGAGAATGCGGGCCACGTCGTCGGCGGCGAGCGGCGCCCGCTGGGGCAGGTACGCGAACGTGGCCTCGTCCGCCCACGCCGCGCGCAGCGCGGCCAGGTCGGCGGCGGGATCCTGCTCGACGAGGACGCGGGTCATGCGACGCGCAGCGCGCGCTCGAGGGAGAGCGCCGGAGTCGGGTCGTCGGCGGGGACCAGGTCGAGCGGGAAGTCCTCGCCCTCGGCGAGGGAGCGCTCGAGCACCGGCACGGCGGCGTCGACCCGGGACTGGGGGATGGTGACGATGCAGCGCTCAAGGACGCCGGCGCCGTGGAGCGCGCGCAACTCGCGGACGGCGCCCGGCAGGGCATCCACCTCGCCGTCGCCGACGGCCACGCCGGTCCAGCGGCACAGCGCGCGCAGCGCCGGCTCGCTGGTCGCGCGGCGATGTGTCGGGAGGTCGTGCTGCCGCGTGAGCACGGCGTGCTCGAGCGAGCAGGTGACTCCCGTCGCCTCGAACAGGAGGTGGTGCACGACCTCCCACTGGACGACGTCCTCGGCATGCGGCGTCGCGGCCGGGGGGCGCGCCGGCTCGGCCGCGAGCGCGCGGACGTAGAGCTGCTCCAGCAGCGCCTGCCATGCCGCGCCGGTGTGCATGGACTCGGCGCCGGCTCGCTGGCGCTCGCCGACGTCGCCCGGATCGGCCAGCAGGTCGGCGACCGCCCGGCCGTAGGAGGCGGGGTCGGCGGCCCGGACCAGCTCGTCCTCGAAGCCCGGGTCGTTCGTGAGGAGGATGCCCTGCGCGTCGGGGTCCGGCGCGAACGAGACGACCGGGATGGCGTGCGCGGCGGCCTCGATTGCGCTCGTGTTGGAGGAGAACGGATAGGAGTCGAGGTAGGCGTCGGCGGCGTCCCAGAAGCGCTGGAGGCCGACGAGGCGCCCGAGGGCGTGCACCCGGCCTGGGAAGCGCGCTGCGAGCTCGGGCCAGCCGGCGCTGTCCGCGCGGGGACCGACGGCGACGAGGATCGCGGTGGGAACCGCGCCGAGCGCCGCGGCGGCGGCGTGGAAGAACGTCGGATCCAGCACCGGCGCGAACTTGTGCTCGGCCGCGATGGTGAGCAGGACGTGGGCCCGTTCCGGGATCCCCATCTCCGCCTTCGCCGCCGCGCGGGACTGCACGCGCGTGCCCGGGTCGGCGGGAACCGGCAGCGACACCGAGCGGTGCTCCGGGAAGCCGCGGCGGCGCACCTGCAGCTCGACGCACGGGCGGCGCCCGTTGTTGACCACGTCGGCGACGCCCGCGCCGAGCCAGAAGAGGTGGTCGGCGTGGTCGAGGAGCACGACCGGCGGGCCCGCCGTACGGCCCGCGAACGCGACGGCGGGGACGACGTCCCATGGATGCACGTGGAGCGCGACGAGGTCGTAGCCGGCCGCAAGCGTGCGCAGGGCGACCGCGCGGTCGAGGAGGTCGCCCGCGCCGTGCAGCGGATGGACCGCGCCTGCCGCCTCGGCGAGCGCAGGGGGCGCGGGCTGGGCCCCGGTCAGCGCGACGTGGTGGACGCGCCCGGCGTCGCGAAGGATCCACCGCTCCGCCTGCTTCGTGTGGCCGCCCGTGTTGTAGCCCTCCGTCAGTACGTGCAGGACGCGCCGAACGGCCTGCGGTCGCGCGACCGGCACCGCCGGCAGTGATGCACCGATCTCCGCGAGGACCCGCTCGATCCTCGGCGACGTGAAGCGCCCGGGATGGTTGCGGTGGGCGAACTCCCCGGCGATCTGGCTCCACACGACCGCCTCGAGCGCCTCGCCGCGCGCGTGGAGCGCTTCGACCTGCGCCTCGACGGCGCGCAGGATCGCGCCGTTGCGCGCGACGGCATGCCGAGCGGCCTCGAGGGAGGGAGCATCCATGCCCTCAACGTCGGCAGCAGCCCCCGCGGGCTTGAGCGCCCGCGGGGCGTGCGGCGGCGCCGGTCAGGGCGCGATGTCGACCGCCAGCAGCAGCGGCTCGCGCCGCTGGGCCAGCGTGGGGAGGACCTCGTCGAGCGTCACCAGCAGCTCGCCATGGTCCGAGACACGCCGCGCGGGGCAGTGGAAGCCCTGGGCGACCGCGGCCACGTCGACGTCGTCGAACGCCGGCCACGGCGCGCTCGCGCCCTGCATCGCGGCGAGGTGGTCCATGATCGCGTAGCGCCCGTTGACCATGATCACGAACAGCGCACCGAGGCCCTCGCGGGCAGCGGTCCACAGCCCCTGGATCGCGTACAGCGCGGCGCCGTCGCCGAGGATCGACACCACCGGGCGGTCCGGGAGGCCCATGCGCAGCCCGGCGGCGGCCGGCAGGCCGAAGCCCAGCCCACCCATCGCGGCGCTGACGAACCCCAGGTTGCGCCGGGCCGGGATGCGCGCGTGCAGCTCGGGGCGGCTCGACGGGGACTCCTCCAGGACGACCGCATCCTCGGGCAGGCGCTCGGCGAGCGCCGCGAGGACGTGGCCGGCCACCATCGGCTCGCCGGGTGCGGGCGGCGCGGGCGCCGCGG
>Ga0081539_10002565_pt1 | contig 25166 bp, 25 predicted proteins | sample TabmetS4T2R2_FD_71023 | JGI IMG/M metagenome (GOLD analysis project Ga0081539, IMG submission 71023) | Tabebuia heterophylla rhizosphere microbial communities from the University of Puerto Rico - S4T2R2 | ecosystem: Host-associated > Plants > Roots > Rhizosphere ...
TCGTCGGCTGCCATCCGGACCTCGCGCAGCTTCAGGTCCGGCGGTCCGGAGACGTTGAAGAGGATTCCCCGCGCGCCGTCGATGCTCGCTTCGAGCAGCGGACTACCGATCGCCTGACGCGCCGCGTCGATGGCCCGATTCGGCCCGCTCCCTCGGCCGATCCCGATCAGCGCAGGCCCGGCGTCTTTCATGACCGCGCTGACATCGGCGAAGTCGAGGTTGATCAGGCCCGGCGAAGCGACGAGGTCGATGATCCCCTGGACCGCCTGGAGGAGGACGTCATCGACCGCTCCGAACGCATCGACGAGCGACGCATCCTCGGCCAGCACATCGCCGACCCGATCATTGGGGACGACGATGAGGGCGTCGACATTCGACAGCAGCTCGGCCGATGCCTCCTCGGCCACGCGCTCCCGCTTGGCACCCTCGAACCCGAACGGCTTCGTCACGACGGCGATCGTCAACGCGCCCTGATCGCGCGCGATCGCGGCGACCACCGGCGCGCCGCCGGAGCCCGTCCCGCCGCCCAGCCCGGCGGTCACGAAGACGAGATCGGCGCCTGCGACGGCCCGGGCGAGGAGCTCTTCGTTCTCTTCGGCCGCGCGCCGGCCGATTGACGGATCGCCGCCGGCTCCGAGACCGTGCGTGATCGCGTCACCGATCCGAATCTTTGTCGTGGCGCGCGACGCGCGGAGGGCCTGGGCGTCGGTATTGCAGGCGACGAACGCTACCGATGGGAGTCGCGCCGCGACCATCCGGTCGACCGCGTTGCTGCCGCCGCCGCCCACACCGAAGACGCGGATCGAGCGCGCCTCCGGATGGCGTCGCCGTCGGAGCAGGCCCGGCAGCATCGTCAGCAGGCGGGCGCCGAGGAGGACCGCTGCGACGAGGACGACGGCGATGACGAGGGTCTCGCCGGGGATGGGCATGAGCCGAGTCTAACGAGTGAGACCACGGTCTCCGAACGAAATCTGTACCGGCTGGTCGCGGTCAAAGGTCGTGCCAGGACTCAGGAGGCGAGCCGGCGTGGAAGCGCGACCGACGGCCGAACGGATCACCGAAGACGATTTCGATGTCGGCCGCCCGTGTGACGCCAGGCGAACCGCGGGCCGTGATTGCCTGTCGGCAGGCCGACTTCTAGCTCAAACGGTCGAGCACGAAGACCGGGATCTTGCGGGACGTCTTCTTCGGGTAATCGCGGAATTCGGGTCGCTGTTCCGCATGCTGATCCCAGAGGCGCTGGCGCTCGTCGCCGTGCGTCTCGGTCGCGCGAACCTCGAAGACCTCGCCCCCGGCCTCGGCGGAGACAACGGGATTGGCGAGCAGGTTGTAGTACCACTGCGGGTTCGTCGGCGCGCCGCCTTTGGAGGCGCAGATGACGTACCTCTCGCCGTCGCGGGTATAGGTGACAATCGCGAGCCGCTCCTCACCGGTCTTCGCGCCCTTCGTCGTCAGGAGCATGAGCGGCCGACCGGCCATGGGACCCTCGGTGACCTGGCCGTTGTGGGCGCGCATGTCCGCGATGAGATTGCGCTGGTACGCCTCGTAGTCGACTGCCATCGGTTCGTTCTCCCGCGATCTCGCGATCGTGCTGCGTGCGATCGTTGACACCGCAACTATCTCACGAAACCCGAGACGACGAGGCGGGGGCCTATTCGGGCTCGACCGCCAGGCGCACCCCGAACGCGACGAGGATCGCGCCGGTCAGCGCGTCCAGAGCCCGCCTCACCGGGCCGCGCCGGAGGACCGCGCCGAATCGCTCGACAACCAGCGCATAGAGCGTCAGCCAGGCGAACGTCATGCTCACGAACACGAGCCCCAGACCCAGCATGCCTGCGAACGACATCGGTCCGGGCGCAACGAACTGCGGCAGGAGGCTCGAGAAGAAGATCGCCATCTTCGGGTTGCCGAGGTTGCTGACGGCACCCTGGCGAAGGGCCTTGGCAGGTTCCAGTCGCATCCCGACGACACGCTCGTCGCGCAAGTGCCCGGTCGCGCGAACGGCCGACCAGAGCGAATGAGCGCCGAGATAGATGAGGTATGCGGCTCCTGCCAGTCGGACGACCATGAACACCGTCTCGGAGGCAAGGAGCAGCGCGGTGAGCCCGAGACTCGCGCCGAGCGTCCAGACCGCCTGACCGCTGCAGACACCCGCCGCGGTGGCGATCCCGGCACGCCTCCCGCCGAGAAGCGTGTTGCGGATGGTGAGGGCGGTGTCCTGACCGGGCGTCATGATGACGACCGCCGAGATGCCGAGGAAGGCCGCGAGCGAGGCGTCCACGGCTCGAGTGTAAACATCAGGCCCGGGTCGCCGTCGGCGCCCGGGCCCGCATGTTTCGATGCGTCAGGTCGGGATCAGAATGCGCCTCTCCCCGTGCGCGACCGACCACTCACCGCGTTCCAGACGATCACCGCGATGACGGCACCAATGACCGCCACCACGATCGTCGAAACGTTGATGCCGGTGATGTAGTCGTTCCCACCGGTCACGATGCCGGCGAGGAAGCCACCGACGATCGCGCCGACGATGCCGAGAACGATGTGACCGATGACCCCGTAGGACTCATCGCCCTTCACAAGGAACCCGGCGAGATACCCGGCGATCGCACCGACCACCAGCCATGCAATGATGCCCATCTCTGACCTCCGCTTCCGCCCACATTCGTCCCGTGGGCGGCCATAGGATCGAGATCCGGCACGAACAATCGCCTTCCGAGCAGCGCCGCGCTCATATCGAAACAGCGGCATGTCATCATTCCAAGCACAAGGCAGCGGACCAGGGCCGGCCGAAGGGTCCTACTCAGGCGAGCGTGGAGTCGCCGAACCCGACAGGCCCTGCCAGGGATACGCAACTTCGTGAACGAGGCTCCTGCTTCACAGCTGCGCGTCCTCGTCGACCGTCTCGAGGAGCTGGCGGATCGACGTGTGGCAACTCGGCCGACGTCCGTCGGCGCAGCCGAGCGCGCATTGCAACTTCGCGACAACCTGCGGACCCACATCCAGGTGCGGGTCGCGAGCCTCGACGCGCCCCTCGTCGTGCTGATCCTCGGTCCGACCGGCGCCGGCAAGAGCACGCTGTTCAACAGCCTCGCCGGCCGGCCAGCGAGCCGGACCGGCGTCCTCCGGCCGACGACCCGCGACTCGATCGTCCTCCTCAACCCCGCAGATCGGTCGGCAGTGATGGCTGGACCCCTCGCCAACGTTGATCCTGCCCGGCTGCGGCTCATCGAGGACCGATCATTGCCGCAGGGCGTCGCGCTCATCGACGCGCCCGACGTCGATTCGATCGAGCACGAGAACCGCCACACCGCGGATCGCCTCGTCGAGGGCGCCGACCTGTGCATCTTCGTCACGACTGCGACCCGCTACGCCGATCGCGTGCCATGGGACGTGCTCGAGCGGGTCCGGCAACGCGGCCTGCCGCTCATCGTCATCGTCAACCGGATGCCGCCCTCGGACGCCGATCGCGCCGACGTGCTGGCGGACGTCTCGAGGCTCTTCCGGGAGCGGCGTCTCGGCGAGGTTCTGGCCGCTGCTCCGGCTGAGGATCAGGAGCCGCAAGGCCGCGATCAGAGCTTTCTCGCGGTCGCGGAGGGCGACGTTGTCGCCGGCGGTCAGTCGCTGAACCCGCGGGCCGTCGTCCGTGTCGCGGCAGGCATCGAGGAACTCAGGTCGGATCGCGAGGCACGGCGGGAGCTGGCGGCCCGGGCGCTGGCCGGGTCCATCAAAGGTCTGGCGCCGCTGCTCGAGGCCATCGCCGAGGACTGTGATCGGGAACGCGACGATGTTGAGTCGCTGCGGCGCTCCGCCGAGCTCGAATTCGAGAAGGAGCTGATCAGCCTCCGGGCAGAGCTTGGTCGTGGGGCCTTCATGCGTGACGAAGCGCTTCGGCACTGGCAGGAGTTCGTCGGCGCGGACCAGATCACGCGCTACTTCTCGCAGGGGATCGGCCGGGTTCGGGGCGCTGTCGGCGCGGTCTTTCGCCCGGTTCGGGCACCCGTCGCCGAAGTCCGTACCGCGACGACCGATGACGTCGTCGCGATCGGGCGCCTCCACGCAGCCGAGGCTGCACGGCGAACTGCCGCCCATTGGGCCGACCACCCCGCGGTCACCGAAGCTGTCGCTGCCGACCCCAGTCTGTGGGCGACCTCGATCGACTTCGACGACCGCTTTCGGCGCCGCCTGAACGCTTGGATCGACGCGATCGGCGAAGAGGTGCGGACGACCGCGAGACCGAAGCAGTTCCTCGCGAGGGGTGCCTCGATCGGGGTCAACGCGATCGGCACCGGCGTCATGCTCGCGACGTTCGTCCACACCGGCGGCCTGACCGGCGCCGAAGTCGGTGTCGCTGCCGCGACGGCGTTCTTCAATCAGAAACTGCTTGGGGCGCTGTTCGGCGAGGCGGCGATGACCGAGCTGATCGCCAATGCCCGGCGATCCCTCGATCAGGCGCTCGCAGCGACCCTTGCCGAGGAGCGCGCGCGGTTCGAGCAGCTCGTGCCCGAACCGGCGGAGCTGAGCGACCTGGCCGCGGATCTGCGGTCGGCCCTCGACGACCTCGAGACCCTGCCGGCGCGCTCAGCGCGTGTCAGCGCCGAGGCAAGTGGCGCGATCCAGCTCGGGCCCGGCGCCTCGCAGCCAACCGACCAACCAGCCGGAACGACACCGCGATGATCCGCGAGCAGCCTGGCGCGACTGCCACGCCGCCGAAAGCGGCGACCAGGCCCGCGCTCCCGGCCGAGCCCGACGCCGACCGCGAACCGATCCAGCACCTCCGACCGGAGGTTGCGCTCGCCCACCTGACACGGGCCATCAACGCGGCGCGAAAGCTCGGCTTGCCGACGCTCGAAGCCGAGAAGGTTCGTGCAGGCAGCGAGGCGCGTCTCGGCTTTCCGGCCGACGCCTATGTCCTGGCGCTGATCGGCGGGACCGGGGTGGGCAAGTCGAGCCTACTCAATGCGCTTGCCGGCGAACCGGTCAGCGCAGCCTCGGCGCGCCGCCCCACGACGAGCGAGGCCGTTGCCTGGGTCCCCCGTGACGCCCGCGTCGACATCGACGAGCTGCTGAAGTGGCTCGATGTGCGCGACGTCCACGAGCACGACGACGGCGGCGTCCACGGCGTTGCGATCCTCGACCTGCCCGACATCGACTCGGTCGATCAGGCCCATCGCGATCGGGTGGAGATTCTCCTGCCCAAGGTCGACGCGGTCGTGTGGGTGACCGATCCCGAGAAGTACCACGACGCACTCCTCCACGACGACTTCCTGCGGAACTGGATCCCGCGCCTGGACAGGCAGGCGATCGTCGTCAACAAGGCCGACCGCCTCCTGGACGGCGGCATCGACGAGGTGCGGCGGGACCTGCAGCACGATGTCAAGACGCGTCTCGCGGTGGCGGGTCGCCGGCCGCCGCCGGTCATCGCCACGTCCGCGCTCGACGAGCAGCCGGATCTACGGGAGTTGCGTCGATGGTTGGGCAAGCAGGTCGAGGCGAAGCGCGTCGTCCGCGACCGGATCGTGGCGAGTGTCAGCGAGTCGATCGTCCAGCTGGCCCGGGAGGGCGGCATCGATCCGACCCGGCCGGCGCGGCCTTTCCTGCCACCAACCGCGCGCCGGGCCGCGACCCAGGCCGTCACGTTCGCCGTTCTCCGGCAACTCGGGATGGACGCCCTCGAGGCCCAGGCGATCAATGCAACGCGCGCGCGGGCGAGGTCGCGCGGCACCGGCCCGATCGGCCTTGTCACATCGTCGATCTACCGCCTGTCAGGACGTCACGCGGCGGTCGCGGACCCGAATCGCTACCTCCTGCACTGGCGCGAGCATGGTCCGCTCGCTCCGGCGGTCGACGCCGCGCGGCGGGCACTCGTGGGACCCATCAAAGGCGCGCCGCCGGCCGTCCGGCCCGTCCTCGCGGCGAGCGTCGAGCCGGGCGATCTCGAGCGCCGCCTCTCGGTCGCAGTCGATCGGGCCGTGGCCCGCGGTGATCAAACGGTCCCGAACAGCACGCTCTGGCCAATCCTCGGCGGGCTGCAGACCCTGGCGACCATCGGAATCGTGTTGTCGATCGCCTGGCTCGCGATCTGGATTCTTGCCCGGCCGCCCGTCGAGTCGGTCGTTCTGCCGGTCCTCGGTCCGTTGCCGATGCCGTTCCTGACGCTCGTCGTCTCCCTGGCGGCCGGCTACGTCCTTGCCCGGTTCCTCGGTTGGCATGCCCGCTGGGTCGGTCGTCGCTGGGCGGCGAAGCTCCGCGCCGAGATCGAAGAAGCCGTCGAGCGCGAGATGACGGGTCGCGCCTTCGAACAACTCGACTCCCTCGAGGAGGCCCGCGAGGCGCTCTGGCGGTCGGCCCGCCAGGTCGTCCCGATCACGCTCCGCTGATCACAGCTCCAGGACGAAGCGAAGCGCACCGTCGAGGCGTTGACTCGATTCCGGTGCTCGCCCCTACACTCCCGTGACGCGCAGGGGGAAGCTCACTCGTGGCCTCGATCCCGACATCCGACCAGGTTCGCTCTCTCGCGCCCGACGTCTCCGCGGCGCGGGCCGGCGAAGGACTGGCCAATCCCCGTCGCTGGTCGGCGATCGGTCGCGACGATCGCGCGGCGTGGGGCCAATGCCAGGGCTCAGGGGCTTCCCCGTATCAGGTCGCCATCGACTTCAACGGGCCGGCGTTCAAGTGCAGCTGCCCGAGCCGCAAGTTCCCCTGCAAGCACGGCCTCGGACTCTTGTTCCTGCTCGCCGCGGACGCCGCTGCATTCCCCGCCGCGGAGCCGCCGCCATGGGCTGTCGAATGGCTGACCTCACGGCACGAGCGCGCCGAGGCCGCCGAGGCGCGGGCCCAGTCGCGCGAGGCTCGCGCCGCGGCCGGTGAGCAGGCAGACGTCGTCGACACCGCCGCACGCGAGCGGCGGATCGCCGCCAGGGAACGCAAGGTCCAGGCCGGCATCGTCGATCTCGATCGCTGGCTGCAGGATCTCGTCCGCCGCGGTCTCGCGGCGGCGAAAGGGGAGGGCTACCGCTTCTGGGACCAGGCCGGCGCGCGCCTCGTCGACGCACAGGCCGCCGCACTAGGGCGCGAGGTCCGCGCGCTCGGCGCCACGTTCAACAGCGGTGCGGGCTGGGCGGAGTGGGCGCTCGAACGGGTCGGCCGGCTCCATCTCATCGTCGAGGCCTACAGCCGACTCGAGCGCCTGCCGCCCGACCTCCGCTACGACGTCCGCGGCCTCGTCGGCTGGACGATCAAGGAAGACGAGCTGCCGCGCGACACGAGGACCGACGATCGATGGCTCGTCGTCGGCCGGACTGTCACCTCCGACGAGCGCCTCACGACGGTCCGAACCTGGTTGCTCGGAGACGCGACGGGTCGCTTCGCGCTGCATCTCGCGTTCGGGGGCGGTGGCGCCAGCCCGCCGGCGATCGGCCTGCCCGGGGCGTCGTTCCGCGCGGCGCTCGTGTTCTACCCATCTGCCACGCCGCTCCGGGTGGCCCTCTCGGGCGACCCGCATGGCGCTCCATCCTTCGACGCGTTTCCAGCCACGGCGCGGCTCTCGATCGCCCAGGCCGCGCACGCCTTCACCGACCTCCTCGCGCGCAACCCATTCCTGACCTCGTGGCCGATGATCCTCGACGAGGTCGTTCCCGTGAGTCGCGATGGCGCGCTCTTTCTCCGCGATGCGAACGCCGCGACGATCCCCGTGCGTCCGGCCTCGATTGGGGCCCGGCTCCTGGCAGCCGCCGGCGGCCGGCCTGTGTCCGCGTTCGGCGTGTGGACGGGGACCGGCTTTCGGATCCTGTCGGCGATCGCCGAGAGCCGAATCACGGACCTCGGCACAGAAACCGCCGAGGCGACCGACGATGCCGATCAGGACGCCGGTCTCGGGGCGCCACGCTCGACCGATGGCAGCGCCTGGGGTCAGCTCGTGAGCACGGCGCTCCTCGGGACCGAACGGACGGAGCTGCCCGATCCGAGCGACCTCCCACTCGGGCACGCGATCGACCCAGCCGCGTTCACGCGTCGCGGGCCGGAGTCGCGGCTCCTCGCAATGGTCGGCGTCGCGGCCGCCAGCCGGATGAGCGGGCACGTACCGGCTGCGGACGACGGCCCGCTACTGCAACCGGCACCGGCGGACCCCCGGCCGGTCGTGTCCCCGCAGCTCGGCTGGATCCTGAGTCGCACGATCGAGGATCGGTTGAGCCTCCTCATCGAGTGGCTTGACCTCTGCGCCGCCCGCGGCCGCCGCCCACCGGACGATGAGCTGCCGCGGCTCCTCGGAATCGCATCGAGCAACGCCCACGTCCGCGAAGCCCTGGACCCCCTGCTCGGGCCGCGAGCGCGCTGGCTGGTCGAGCAGATGCCCGGCCTCGCGGAGGGCATGGCGCCTCAGGCCGTCGAAGCGAGCGCCGAGGCGTGGGCCAACGCGTGGTCCACGAACGACCGCGTCGCCACCCTGAGCGCGATCCGAACAACCGATCCCGGCCTGGCCCGGGAGCTTCTCGACACCGCCTGGCCGGACCTCGCGACGCACGATCGGGCACGCTGCCTGGAGGTTTTCTCAGCCGGCCTCGCTGACGAGGACAGGCCGCTTCTCGAACGTGCCCTGGCCGATCCCCGCGTGGAGCCGCGGGCCGTCGCGACCGATCTCCTCCTTGGCCTGCCCGGATCCGAGCTCGCAGGCCTTGCCGAGGCAATCGCCCGGCCGGCGCTCGCCGCGGCCGGCCGGGTCCGGCCGAGCCTCGAGGTCCAGCTACCGGTCTGGACCGACGATCTTGGCCGGATCGGGGTGCCGCGAAAGGCGCCCCAGGGGGTCGGGGAACGATCGTGGTGGCTGCGGCACGTCATCGGCCGGGTCGCGCCTGCTCACTGGCAGGAGTGGCTGAATGCGGATCCAGCCGCCCTCATCGAGCGCGCCCGCCGCTCCGAGGAGGCCGCCGCCGTTCTCCTGGGCTGGATCGATGCGGCCCGACGGTTCGAGGACAAGGCCTGGGCGCTCGCCCTCCTCCGAGACGAGGACGTTGCCGGCGGGAGGGCGCTCACTCCGTCGGGTGCTTCGAAGACAGCGCCGGGCGGTCCGATGCCGGTGATCGCGGGCTGGCAGACGGCGGTCACGCCGACAGCCCAGATCGCGCCTGGAGATGACCCGCTTGCCCTCCTCGACATCCTCGACGGAGCCGACCGCAAGGCCGCGGCGGCGCGCCTCCTCGGGAACCTCGAGCCGGAGCGCGCGGTGGCGGCCGCGGAGCGGGTTGCCCGGCCATGGTCCCAGGAGATGGACGATGCCGCGCTCCATTTCCTCGGCCGCGAGGGACAGATCATCTCGAAAGCATTCGTCGATCTCTGTCGAATGGCGTGCGAGCGCATGTCGCCCTCGCGCTCGGCGGACTTCGAGTTCCTCGTCATCGGCCAGACCAATCGCCTGATGACCTATCCCGGTCTCGACCAGTTCCTCCAGATCATGACCTTCCGTGCCCAGATGACCGCGGCATTCGCGGCCAACGACGCCTGAACGAGGAGATCGATCGATGACGCTGGCTGCAACATCCATCCTGCGGGCCCACGCCGAACAGGACAGTGCCGCCGAACTCGAGGCCCTCGGCCGCGCAGACGAACACCAGCGGCCGCCGGGCTGGAAGCTCTCGCCGTGGGCAGTGGTCACGTACGTCCTCGGCGGCAAGGCGCCCGACGGTACGCAGATCGTCCCGAAATACATCGGCGACCGGCGGCTGGTCGAGATCGCGGTCGCGACGCTCGCCACGGACCGCGCCCTCCTTCTCCTTGGCGTTCCGGGCACCGCCAAGACATGGCTCAGCGAGCACCTTGCAGCCGCGATCAGCGGCGACTCGACCCTCCTCGTCCAGGGCACGGCCGGCACCGGCGAGGACGCCATCCGCTACGGCTGGAACTACGCCCGGCTGCTCGCCGAAGGGCCAAGCCGGGCAGCGCTCGTACCGAGTCCGGTCATGGTCGGCATGGAGCAGGGTCAGATCGTCCGAGTCGAGGAGCTGACCCGCATCCCGTCGGACGTCCAGGACGCCCTGATCACCGTGCTGTCCGAAAAGGCGCTCCCGATCCCGGAGCTCGGCCAGGAAGTCCAGGCAGTCAAGGGCTTCAACGTCATTGCCACGGCGAACAACCGCGATCGCGGCGTCAACGAGCTTTCGTCGGCGCTCAAGCGGCGGTTCAACACGGTCATCCTGCCCGTACCGGCGCGGGCCGACGAGGAGGTCGAGATCGTTCGTCAGCGTGTCGAGCAGTTGGGCCGCGCGCTCGAGCTACCGGCCGAGGCGCCGGCACTCGACGAAATTCGCCGAATCGTCACGATCTTCCGCGAGCTCCGTTCGGGCCAGACCGAGGACGGCAAGGCCAAGCTGAAGGTGCCCAGCGCGACGCTGTCGACCGCCGAGGCGATTGCCGTCGTGAACCAGGGTCTGGCACTGGCTGCTCATTTCGGTAATGGCAGGCTCTCGGCCCGGGACGTCGCCGGCGGGCTGACCGGTGCCGTCGTCCGGGACCCCATCCAGGACGCCGTCGTCTGGCGCGAGTACCTCGAGACGGTGATGAAGGAACGCGACGGCTGGAAGGACCTCTACAAGGCCTGCCGCGAATCCTCAGGCTGATGGCGTCGAGGGACCTCCATCCTCGGGCCGACGGCGTCGCGGAGCTCCGCCTCGGACCTCGGAGGGCAATTGCCGGTTCCACGTTGAGGCTGCCACGCCGATGACCGTGAACCTCTTCGGGATCCGCCACCACGGTCCCGGTTCAGCGAGGAGCCTGGCCCAGGACCTCGAGCGACTGGCGCCCGACTGTCTCCTGGTCGAAGGCCCGCCAGACGCGAACGCGCTCATCGACGTCGCCGCAGATCCGCAGCTGAAGCCGCCGGTCGCGCTGCTCGTATACGACCCCGACCAGCCGCGCGACGCCGCGTTCTTTCCGTTTGCCAGGTTCAGCCCCGAGTGGCAGGCAATCCAGTTCGGGCTCAAGGCTGGCGTCCCGGTCAGGTTCATCGATCTGTCGGTTGGTCTGCAGCTGGCAATGGCACGGGCCGACAGGGATCGTCTCCTTGGCGAGCTCCAGGCACGGGCTACCGCGGCGCCGCCGAACGGCGAATCACCATCGGACAGCGGGGAGGCCGACCCCGACGCAGATGAAATCGACCTCGAATCGCCCGCCATCAGGGCCGATCCGCTCGGCGAACTCGCCCGCGCCGCCGGTGAGCCCGACGGCGAGCGCTGGTGGGATCGCCTCGTCGAGTCGCGGCGAACGGCGGCCGACGTCTTCGATGCCGTCAGGGAGGCAATGACCGCGGTTCGGACCGAGCTGCCCGACGAGGACCCGAGGACGATGGCCCGCGAGGCCGCGATGCGCCGCGAGATCCGAGCCGCCGAGAAGGATGGCTTCCAGCGGATAGCCGTCGTCTGCGGCGCCTGGCACGTGCCCGCCCTCGAGGATCGTCCCCCGGCGACCCACGACGATCGCGTCCTCCGCGCTCTGCCGAGGGCCGTCAAGACGACGGCGGCGTGGGTGCCCTGGACGTACAGCCGTCTCGCCGCCGAGTCCGGCTACGGCGCGGGCATCGAGTCGCCCGGCTGGTACGACCACCTGTGGTCCGGCCGGCCGCCGCTCGCCGTCAGCTGGATGGCCCGCGTCGCGCGTGTCTTTCGGAACGCGGATCTCGACATCTCTGCCGCTCACCTCATCGAGGCCGCCCGGCTCGCCGAAACGCTGGCGGCACTTCGGGGACGAGCGGTGCCGGGCCTCATGGAGCTCAACGAGGCCATCCGCTCGGTGGCGACCTTCGGCAACGACGTGCCGATGGCCCTCGTCCGCGACGAGCTGATCGTCGGGCGCCGGATGGGCAAGGTGCCCGAATCCGCGCCGATCGCGCCGCTCGCCGCCGACCTCGCGCGCGAGCAGCGCCGGCTCCGTCTCAAGCCCGACGAGGCGAAGAAGACGATCGACCTCGATCTGCGGGGCGAGATCGACCTCGCTCGGAGCCACCTCCTCCACCGCTTGACGATCCTCGACGTGGCGTGGGGTGTGCCCGAACGGGTCTACGGCAAATCGGGCACGTTCCACGAGCTGTGGCAGCTCGCCTGGAAGCCGGATTTTGTCGTCGACCTCATCGCCGCGAGCCGGTACGGGACGACGATCCTCGACGCCTCGTCGGCTCGGGCGATCGAGGCATCGAGCCAGACGGATCGCCTCGCCGCGCTGACCGAGCTCATCGAGGCCGTCCTCCTGGCCGACCTCGCGACGGCGGTTCAGCCCGTCGTCGACCGAATCGGCTCTGTCGCGGCGGTCTCGTCGGACGTGCCGTCGCTGATGGCCGCCCTGCCACCCCTCGCGCGCGTTGTCCGCTACGGCAACGTCCGCGGCACAGACGCCGGGGCGGTACGGTCCGTCGTCGACGGTCTCATCACCAGAGTTTGTGTCGGTCTGGCGGGCGCGTGCGCCTCGCTGGACGACGACGCGGCCGCCGAGATGCTGCCACTCATCGACGGCACGGACAGCGCGGTCGCTCTCATCGACGACGCCGATCACCGCGCGGCATGGCGGGCCGCGATCGATCGGCTCGTCGAGCAGTCCGGGCTGCACGGCCTCATCGCCGGTCGCGCCGCGCGCGTTCTCGTCGACGCCCGGGCGCTCGAACCCCTGGATGCGATCAACCGCATGAGCCGAGCCCTGTCCCGGGGCTCGGAGCCGGCGGCCGCAGCTGCGTGGCTCGAGGGATTCCTCCGCGAGAGCGGGCTCATCCTCGTCCACGACGACGCGTTGTTCGGGGTCGTCGATGGCTGGGTGTCGGGCCTCACGGGCGACGCGTTCGACGCGGTCCTGCCGCTCCTCCGCCGGACGACGTCCACGTTCTCTGCCGCCGAGCGATGGGCAGTCGCCGACCGGGCCCGACAGGCCAGCGAGGGCAGCACCGCGGTCGGAGCGGCGACGACCGCTTCCACGAACGGCTCGTTCGATCCCGAGCGAGGCGCCCGTGTCCTGCCGATCCTCGCGACGATCCTCGGTCTCGATGAGGCGGACGAGACGGCCCACGAGGCAAGCAGATGACGGAGCGCGACGAACGGCTCCGGCGCTGGCGGCTCGTCCTCGGCAGTGAGGCCGAGACCACCACCGACGTCCTGCGGGGCGATGACGCTGCCCGTGACCAGGCCCTCGCCGCGCTCTACGGCGCTCAGCCCGGCGACGGCGATCGCAAGGCCGGGCTGGGTGGGTCTGCTCCGGCAGTAGCCCGCTGGCTCGGGGACATCCGGACGTATTTCCCAACGAGCGTCGTCCAGGTCATGCAAAAGGATGCTCTCGAGCGGCTCGACCTCAAGCGGATGCTCCTCGAGCCGGAGCTCCTGTCGACGATCGAGCCGGACGTCAATCTCGTCGGCACGCTCATCAGCCTCGGCCGGGCGATGCCCGGCCAGACCCGCGAGACGGCCCGGATCGTCATCCGCAAGGTCGTCGACGAGGTCGAGCGGCGCCTGGCGAACGCGCTTCGCCAGGCGATCACCGGCGCCCTCAATCGCTCCGAGATCACCCGCCGGCCACGGCCGCGCGACATCAACTGGGACCGCACCATTCGGCGCAACCTGCGTCACTACCAGGCCGACTACCGGACGATCGTGCCCGAGGTGCTCCTGGGTCACGGTCGCCGCTCGTCGGTGGCCCGTGAGGTCATCATCGCCGTCGACCAGTCCGGCTCGATGGCCGCCTCGGTCGTCTACTCGTCGATCTTCGCCGCGGTCATGGCCACGATCAAGGCGATCCGGACCCAGCTCGTCGTGTTCGACACGTCCGTCGTCGACCTGACCGACGAGCTCGACGATCCGGTCGAGGTCCTCTTCGGCACGCAGCTCGGCGGCGGAACCGACATCAACAGCGCGGTTGCGTATTGCCAGGGCCTCGTCCGCCGCCCGACCGACACGATCTTCGTCCTCATCTCGGACCTCTACGAGGGCGGCGTCGAGGCCGAGCTGACGAAGCGGATCGCATCGCTCGTCAACGCCGGCGTCACGGTCGTCGTCCTGTTGGCTCTCTCCGATAAGGGCGCGCCGTCCTACGACCGGCGGCTGGCGGCGAAGCTCTCTGCGCTCGGCGCGCCGTCGTTCGCCTGCACGCCGGACCTCTTCCCGGATCTCATGGCCGCCGCGATCGGTCGGCGCGACGTCGCGGCGTGGGCCGCCGAACGCGACCTGATCGTCAGCCGCGGGGAGTCGTCGGCGAGCGCGTAGCGCTCAGGCGGATTCGGACACCGGGACAAACGACACGCAGCAGTAACCCGGCGTGTCCTCCCGTCGTGCGGCGAGGCCCGCCTCCGGCAGCTCGTGCGCGAGCCCATCGAGCATCGCGAGGTTCGCGCCGCAGCTCACCTCGCGGTGATCGGCCACGAGGTCGTTGAACGGGCAGTTGCGGAGGTGCCGCACGCCGTCGGCACCAGTTTCGGGTTCGAAGCCGAGATCGTTGAGGAGCCGATCAACCGTCGCCTCATCGACGGTCCGCCCGACGCTCTCCTCCGCGACACGTGCCGCTCGACCCAGGCGGACGCCCTCCTCGGCGGCCGCGTCGGTGACGGCGTCGACGCCCGCGACGTTCGGGATCCGTTCGAGGGCGTCTGCGTAGACCCGCGCCGCGAGCGCATAGCGGCGCGGTGGAAGGCTGAGCTCGACGCCGCGGCCGGCTCGCCGATAGAGCTTTGCGGGGCGGCCCGCGCCAGGCCCTGACCGGCCGCTCCGGCGACGGAACTCGACCTCGAGCAGCCCCGCTCGGGCCAGCCGATCGAGATGGAAGGCGGCCAGCGGCCGAGCGATGCCGACGCCAGCCGCCGCTTCGTCTCTTCCTACGGGGCTGGCGCTGCGCGCGACGAACTCGTACAGGGCGCGCCGCACTGGTTCGACCAGCAGACCCATGGCCTCGAAGGCGTTGTTGGCGCGCTCTTCGCTCACAGGCTCTTGCGGCTCCCTTCTCTATGACACACGTTTGTTAGCAAAAGACTTGACGCGCACCCGCGTGCGCTGCTAAAGATAGCAACCATTAGCAATAGAAAGCGCCGGGTCGTTGCCGGGCGAAGGAGGACAACCCAACGAAGAAGCAATCGATCCCGGGCGCGTCGAAGCTCGGCCTCGTGGTGATGGCGTTCGGCTTCCTGTTCGATCTCGTCGAGCACACCCTCGTCGTCCACGGCACGGAGAGCCGGATCGGCGCTTTCCCGCTCGGTGAACACGCCGCCCATCTGGTCGTGATGGCCGGCATGGTCCTCGTTCTTGCCGGGGTCGTCATTCAGGGTAGCCACATGGCGCGAAACGGGAGCCGCCCGTCGCGCTCGTTTGATCACAGGAGGGATCTCGATGCCATTCGGTGACTTCGTCAACAACATCCCGCCGGTCGGGTTCCTGGCGATCCATATCGTCCTGTTCCTCGTCGGCGCCTATTTCGCGTGGCGATCGTTCGGAGCCGGCGCGAGCACGCTCGGCTGGGCGTTCTCGCTGTTCGCGCTCGCCGAGATCAGCTACATGACCTATCACCTGGACTGGACGGTCTTCCTCTTCGCCCACACGATCAGCGAAGTCCTCGACCTGCTCGCCTTCGGCCTGGTCTTCGTCGCGGCGACCCGCGGCCTGCTCGGTCGGGAGGCGCAGCCGGCACGGGCGTGATCGTTCGCGTGCGCAGCGTCTTGCTCATTGCCGCCATCGGGCTGCTGTTCGTTGGCTGCGGCGGGTCGCGGGCTGGCGGGTCACCGGTGGCCACGAACAGCGTCGACCTGCCACCGTCCTATCGCTTTGCGCCGCCTGACATCACGGTGGCCAGCGGCACGACGGTGACCTGGACGAACCACGACAACTTCACGCACTCGGTCCAGTTCACGGACGGCGGCCTGCCGAACGATCCCCAGCTGATGGAGCCCGGTAAGACGACACAGTTCACGTTCAAAACCGCCGGCACGTTCCATTACCAGTGCTCACTCCATCCCCAGAACATGAAGGGCAGCGTGACGGTCACGCCGTGACCGGGACGTCGTCCGGAAGGAGGTTCCGACCATGTGTCTGAACTGTGGTTGTATGCGAGCTCATGACGACATGGGCAAGCCAGGCATCAACATCACGTACGAGACGGTAAAGAAGGCCGCCGACGCGAACGGCAAGACCGTCGAGGAAACCCTCGAGACGATCGCCCGGACGGCCGACAAGGACCGCCACGACCATCCGCACGAGTACGCCGCCGAGACCCCGTCCAGCCCCTCGGCTTAACCCAGCTTTTCCTCCATTGCCCGCAGGTAGTCAGACCGCAGCGCCTCGTAGCGCTCGAGAAGCTGGCGTGCCTCGGGTGACCCGGGCGGGGCCTTTTCGAGGCTTCGCTCGACCTCACGCCACTCCTGGAGGATGTGCCGCACGTCGTGGGGCGGTGGCACGTCCTCGATTGGACTGAGCACGGCACTCGGCGAACTCTGAGCGAGCTCGCCGGCGAACGCCTCCTCGGCCTTCGTGAGCTCATGGATCTGTTCGGCCGACCGCCGAACGCGCGTCGCCAGCTCGACGAACCGCGGATCGTGGGGCTCGATCGCACGTTTCTGGGCCTCGAGGGCCCGCAATTCGAGGACGGCTAGCTGGATGCCGTCCGAGGCGGTCCGCAGCCGCGCCTCGATCGAGGCGACCTCGGGCCCGACCGCCTCCCTCCTGGGCTCATTCATGAGCCGAACTCTACGGTCAAAGGGGTTGACGGCAAGCACCACGGCCACCGGCGAGCAGCGGCAACGGCATTGAATGCGTCTTGAAACCCCGATGCGCGAGTGGCCGAATTCGATTCAGCCGTCTGCTTTGTGCTCCCTGCGCATCTCCTCGTGACGCGCTACGGCCTCGTCACGCGCCTCCTCGGCCAGGATCTCGACATCTTCCGCTCGACGTACGACCCGATCGGCCTCATCCAGCACGGCGCCCTCAGGCGGCGTACGAACGAATCCCTCCTCGGCCTCGATCAGGTGATGGGTCGCGATGTCAACGGCATGGTCGATTGGGTCCTGGGGCGGCCGTGTGTCGTCGTTCCTGCTTGCCACAGGGCCATGGTCAGCGCTGATTCGTTGCAGCCGTGCCATGTCAGCCGGCGCTCCCGTTTCGGCGAGGTTGCCTGCGTCCTGAGCGCGTGACGACACGCGCTAGGTCCGCCGGCGCGTGCTTGATTTGCGCTTTAGCCACGTCCGCTCGTCCAGGTACTGGAGCAGCTCGTGGGCCGCGAGCTCGATCTCCTTGTGGCGCCACTCGGCAGCGCGGTAGTGCGACGCGATGATCCCGGTCCGGTGAATCCGCCGAAAATCGCCGAAAACGAACGCGTAGCGGGCCTTTGTCTCGTCGTTGGCCCCATCGGTCAGGCCGAGGTGCCAGGCCGCGTACTCGTCCCAAGCGTGTGTCTCCAGGAAGCGGTTCTCATCGTCCGCGCCAGGCTGGACTTCGCCCCAGTCGCTGTCGAGCACGTACTGCCGCTTGTCGATGAGGCGTTTCGCGTGCGCGATGGCTGCCTTATTGATGGTGTAACGGGCCATTCGAGGACCTTGGCCAATCGGGCGTATCGTCTGCGCAGGCAAGACCCACAGCCCCGCGTCCAAGGACATGCCATGGCCGACCAGGACATCTTCCGCCAGATCAACGATCTCTCAGCCGAGGAGGAGCGGCTTTGGGCATCGGCCGCCGATGGTGGCGGTCTCGCGCCCAGCGAGCGCGAGCGTCTCGAGGCGATCCGCGTTGAGCTCGACCGGTGCTACGACCTGCTCCACCAGCGCCAGGCCCGCGTCGCGGCGGGCCAGGACCCGGGTTCGGCGGAGGTTCGCTCGGCCGACGTCGTCGAGGGCTACGAGCAGTAGCGGGTTGGTTGCCTGCGGTTGCGGACCGCGGCCCGGCGATCCCCCTGCGACCCCGTGCGACCCGGATTTCGCCATTCACCGCCCCCGGCGGTGGCTCGCCCGGCGGACCGCCTGCAGGGCACCCCATCCGTGCTCAGGCGGCCTCGTCGCATCGCTGAATACCGCCCGGGACGGTGCGTCGGGACGGATGCGCTTTCCCGTACCCTCGGGAGCGGTAAGTCGCGGAAATCTCGAGATTCCTGGGCGGCGGTGGGTCTCCGGTCTCGCCGGCAGCTCCTTCGCAGAACTCGATTTCGAGTTGATCGCGCTCATGGCGAATTTCCCCCTTGGGCGGTGCGCGGACGCACAGCCTGGCAACGGACAGGCAGACGGGAGGTGATCGACGGATGGCGACCTACGTCCTCGTTCCGGGTGCCGGTGGCGAAGCCTGGTACTGGCACCGCCTCGTGCCCGAGCTCGAGGCTCGCGGCCAGCAGGCGATCGCGGTGGACCTGCCGGCCGGCGACGACAACGCCGGCTGGGCCGAGTACGCCGACGCGATCGAAGACGCGATCGGGGAGGGTCACCCAACCCAGCTCATCCTCGTGGCACAGTCCCTCGCCGGCTTCAGCGCCCCGATCGTTGCCGAGCGCCGGAAGGTCGACCTCATCGTGCTCCTGAACGCGATGATCCCGATGCCCGGCGAGACCGGCGAAGCGTGGTGGTCGAACACCGGCCAGATGGAGGCTTCGAAGGCGCACTTCGAGGAAATCGGTGTGCCGCCCTCATCCGACGACAGGGTCGTGTACTTCCACGACGTCCCGGCCGAGGTGGTCGACGAGGCCTACCGTCGTGGTGAGCCGGAGCAGTCGTGGACGCCGATGACCCAGCCCTGGCCCCTCGAACGCTGGCCGGACGTGCCGACACGCGTCCTGGCCGGCAAGGACGATCGATTGTTCCCGGTCGACTTCCAGAAGCGGGTCGCCCGCGAGCGTCTCGAAATCGAGGCGGATGTCATCGACGGCGGTCACCTCGTGGGCCTCAGCCGCCCCGCAGAGCTGGCCGATCGGCTCGAGCAATTCCGGGAGGAGCTCGGAGCCTAGCCTCCCGGCTTCGTGTAGATCACCCGGACCGTCTTCTCGGTCGAATGATCGTCGCCGATCCGGAACTTGAGGACGTTGTCGCCCTCGTTGAGTCCGACCTTGATCGCCCAATGACCGGTCCCGTCGGCAGTTGCGTGCTGGTCGAAGCCGAAGCTCACGTCCTGGGTGACGCTCAACCCCGGCGGCGCCAGGCCGATGACGAGGACGTCCTTGGTCGCGACCGCCTGACCGTCGGTCGGGCTGAGGATCGAGAGCCCGACAATCGGCGGCGGCGCGGCACCCGGCGCGGTGGACGCCTGCAGAGCTGGTAGCGGGCTGCCACCGAGCTGTGGGAGACGCAACAGTCCCAGCGCGACCAGCCCGATCAGAACGATCCCGATCAGGAGCACGAAGGGCGGAACGGAGAAGCCGGGCGGCGGGAGGATCCGCTGGGAGGGTCGCTCGACCGTCTCAGTCGGCGCATCCGTTGCCGGCCGTGCCTCCAGGGCCGGCACTGCGTCGACGTGAGCACCAGGGCCGCCGACCTCGGCCACGTTGAGCCCGCACTTCGGGCAGAACGGCATGTCGGCGACACGCGCCGTCCCGCAGCGCGGACAGAAGCCTGGCCCAGCCGCCGTCATCATTGACTCCTTCATCCTGCTCGATCCATCGCGAGCGCATCAAGCGCGGAGGCATCGCTGTGAAGATCTGGAGCGAGGTTCCATCGGCCCAGGGCCGCGAGGTAATCGCAGACGCCGCCACGGCTCTGTGGGTGATCGTCTGGGCAACGATCGCTATCCAGTTGTACAGCGTCCTCTCCGGCATCGCTCGGGCGGCGCGCCTCATCCGCGACGGCGGCGTGAATCTGCGCACCGCCGGGGTCGACATCGGCGCGAATGCGAGCGGGATCCCGGTCGTTGGCAAGGAACTGAGCGGCGTCGTCAAGAGCTCGATCACCGCCGCGGCGAACCCGTTCGTGGACTTTGGCAGCGAGCTGGAGACCCTCGGGCTCGTCCTCGCGATCGCGATCTCGCTGCTCGTGCTGGCGGTACCGCTCACGCCGTGGCTGTTCAAGTACCTGCCCTGGCGGATCGCCCGGTTGCGCCGTGTCCGCGCAGCCCACAAGGTGACCCGATCGAAGAACCTGCCTGCCGGCTACGCCGAGAAGATCCTCGCCTCGCGTGCCGTGTACACGCTCGACTACGGGACCCTCCTCGACTACTCGAACGATCCATTCGGCGACTTCGCGAGGGGCCGCTACGACCGGCTTGCGGAGGCCGAGCTCGCGACGGTCGGCCTTCGATTGCGCCGCTGACGGGGGCGCCGGCCGCGCCAGTCGTATGCTCCGGCCGATGAAGGTCGGTCTGACGCTCCCGCAGGGCTGCGACCGCGAATTCCTCGGCCTCGATCCCGCGACGGCATGGCAGCGAACGATCGAGGTCGCCCGTTCGGCCGAGCGGCTCGGCTTCGAATCGCTCTGGGTCTACGACCACTTCACGGTCGACCCGCCGCCCGAAGAAGCGATCGTGTTCGATCCCTTCGTCGAGCTCGCGATTGTCGCGAACGAGACAAGACGGGTCCGTCTCGGGCACCTCGTGCTCGCGGCCGCCTACCGCAACGCGGCGCTGACGGCCAAGATGATCGCCACGCTCGACGTCGCCAGTGGTGGCCGCGTCGAGCTCGGGATCGGCGCCGGTTGGAAGCAGGACGAGTGGCTCGCCTTCGGTTATGGCTTTCCGGCCGCCGCACAGCGCCTCGACATCCTCGCCGATCACCTGGAGGTCATCAGCCGGATGCTTGGGCCTGGTCGGGCAACCTACGAGGGCCGATACGCCTCCGTGGACGGCGCCATCAACGAGCCAAAGGGTCTGCAGCTGCGGATCCCGATCCTCATCGGTGGCAACGGGCCGAACCGGACGTGGCGGCTGGCGGCCCGCTTCGCCGACGAGCTCAATCTCGATGCGCTGCCGCCGTCAGCCGTCGCCGACGCCTTGCCTGTCATTCGCGAACGATGCGCCGAGGTGGACCGCGACCCCGCCACGTTGCGAGTCTCGGTCCATATCTGGGGCGACGCCGCCAGGCCGCCTGGTCAGGCGCGTCGCGATCGGCTGCGTGAATACGAGGACCTCGGCATCGATCGCGTCATGCTCCAGGGCTTTGCCGCCGCAACGAACGAGCAGGTTCTCGAGGCGCTCGCCGAGGATTGCCTGTCGATCGGCGCCCTGACAGCCTGACGCGGCCAGCGGGACCGACCGCGATCAGGAACGCGCCGGCGCCGTTGACTGACGGACCACAAGCTTCGGCTCGACGATCACGTCCTCGACCTCGGCCGACGGCCGATCATCGCGCACCATCTCGACGATCAGGTTCGCGGCGATACGGCCCATCTCCTCGCCGTTCTGGTCGATCGTCGTCAAGGGTGGGATCGTGAACCGCGCGATATCGATGTCATCGAAGCCAACGATCGAAAGATCGGCGGGCACGGCAACACCAAGCTGGAAGGCCGCCTGCAGCAGGCCGATCGCGAGCGTGTCCGAAACCGCGTAGATGGCCGTTGGATGACCCGGCCTGTCGAGCGTGGCGAGTAGCTCGCGGCCGAGGCGATAGCTGGGCTCGGGGTCGGGTTGGGTCGTGTAGTAGACGCGAACCGCGTCGCCCGCGCCGTGCTCGCGCATGTACTCCTCGTACTGCTGGGCGCGAAGGGGACCCTCAGCGATGCGCTCGTCGGCGACGCACACGATCGAGCGATGGCCCAGGTTCCAGAGATGATCCATCGCCAGCCGCGTACCGGCGGCGTTGTCGACGAAGATCCCGGGCACCCGCCGCCGGGCGATGCGGTCGGTCACGCCGACCATGTGGCGATGCTGGTCGGCCAACGCCTCTAGGCTGGCGTCGCCGCCCTGAAGGTCGCCGATGATCACGATGCCGTCGGCGTGGGACTGCTCGAACATCGAGCCGTAGATCGCAGCCTCATCGGGCCGGTAGTCGACGTGGCCGAGGAACAGCCGGTAGTCGCGCTCTCGCGCGACCGCGTTCAGACCGCGCAGCACCTGGACGTGGAACGGGTCGGCGATGTCGCGGACGATGACGCCGAGCAGTGAGCTGCGGCTGCCACGCAGTGCCCGGGCCATGAGGTTCGGCCGGTAGCCAAGATCAGTGGCGGCGGCCAGGATCCGCTGGCGGGTTTCGTCGCGAATCGGCACGCCTGTCTCGCGCCCGTTGAGGATGCGGGACACGGTCGTGATCGAGACACCGACCTCGTCGGCGACATCGCGGAGCGTGACGGGGCTGCGGGTCTTCATCGCCTCCACTGCCGCCTGACGGGGCGCCTCTTGACATCGCGGACTATCGTTTCCGGCAGGGGCAAACGTCAAGCGTCATCGTTAAGCCCCAAGGTGGAGGAGTCGTCCGGCGCTACCGCGTCGGACGGGACCGCAGATGGACGCCTACCCGCGGTTTGACGTCGAGGGTCAGGTCGCGCTCGTCACCGGTGCGGCGCGTGGGCTCGGCCGGGCGATCGCCCTTGCGCTGGCGAAGGCCGGCGCCGACATCGCGCTCGGGCTTCGCGATCGTGCGGCCGACACGGGCGTCGGCGATGAGGTCCGGGCGCTGGGTCGCGAGGTCCTGCCACTCCAGATGGACGTCCTCGCCCTCGACCAGATCGACGCCGCAATCGGCGAGGTCGTCTCGAAGTTCGGGCGGCTCGACATCCTCGTCAACAATGCCGGCGCGAGTCCCGAGAACCCCGCCGAGCTCGTCGTCGAGCCTGACTTCGACCTGACCATCGGGGTCAACGTCAAGGGTGTCTTCTTCGCCAGCCAGGCGGCCGGACGCCAGATGATCCGGCAGGGCTACGGCCGGATCGTCAGCCTCAGCTCGCAAGCCGGGTTTGTCGCCTTGCCGGGCGAGTCGGTCTACTGCATGTCGAAGGCTGCCGTCGCCCACCTGACGCGCTGCCTCGCGGTCGAGTGGGGGAGCCACGGGATCACGGTCAATGCCGTCGCGCCAACATTCGTCCGCACCCCGGGCACGGAGCCGGCCCTGGCCGATCCCGACTTCGAGGCGGACGTCCGGGAACGGATCGCCGCCCTGCATCGGATTGCCGAACCGATGGATGTCGCCGGCGCGGTCCTCTTCCTGGTGTCGCCGGCGGCATCGATGATCACCGGGACGACGCTCCTGATCGATGGCGGGTGGACGGCCCGATGAGCACCGGCGCGCTGAGCAGTACGGCCCCTCCGACGCGACCCGCCCAGGCCACGGGGACCCTGCCGCCACCCGGCTCCACCGGCACGGAATTCCCGACGGTCTTCGGCCGAAACCTCATCGGTGAGCTGCGGAACTTCGCGCCGCGACCGTATCTCGTGGTCACGATGGACGACCTGTGGCCAAAGTTCGAGCATCACTTCGACTCGAACCTCGCCGCGGTGCACGCGGTGACGACCCTCGATCTCGACGAGGTCATTGCCGCCGCCGACGCGCTGCCCAGGATCGGCAGCGTGGTCGGCATCGGCGGCGGGCAGGCGAGCGACGTTGCCAAGTTCTTTGCCTGGAGCAGGGGAGTGCCGCTCTTCCAGGTCCCGACGGCAATGACGACAAATGCCCCGTTCGGCCATCGGTCGCTCCTGCGGAGCGAGGGCAAGGCGGTGGCGATCGGCTACTCGGTCCCCCAGGCGGTCTTCGTCGATTACGACGTCATCCGCTCCGCGCCGCCATTGCTCAACCGTAGCGGCGTCTGCGACGTCCTCTGCTACCACACGGCCCATCACGACTGGAAGCTCGCCCACGAGCTTGGTCGCGAGGAGCGCCAGTGGCCGTATGACGCGGGCCTCGTCGGGGAGGCGCGCAAGCGCTACGAGATGGTCTTCGGGGCCCTCGACGAGATCCGCGAGACCACCGACGAAGGCATCCGGACGTTGATGCTCGCCCATCGCTGGGGTGGCGCGGCTTTCCACAACGCCGGCTGGAACGCCCGCCACATGGACGGCGTGGACCACGCGTTCCTCTACTGCCTCGAGTACGTGACTGGGCACCATTTCATCCACGGCCAGGCCGTGGGGCTGGGCCTCTACGTCGGCTCGGAGCTGCAGGAGAACACGCCCGAGGAAACCCTCGCCGCATTGCATCGGGTCGGCGTCGATATCCGGCCCGAGGCGATGGGCATCACCTGGGACGCTGCCGAGACGGCCATGCGCCGCCTCGCCTGGTACGTGCGTTACGCGGATTTCTGGTTCACGGTTGCGGACGTCAAGCCGGTGACGGACGAGCTCGTGGAGCGGGTCAAGGAGCGGCTGTACGAGACATACGGAGCGTGGTCGGCCTGACCGGGAGGGCACGACCCAAAGGAAACCGAGGAGGAGGCAGACATGGCGAAAGATCGGTTCGGGCGATGGCACTTCGCGGCTGTCATCGTCACGGTGCTCATGGTCGCGACGGCCTGCACCGGCACGGGGGCGTCGCCCTCGGCCTCGGCGCCCGTCGCTACAGGCGGGGCGAGCGCCAGCGCTCCCGCCAGCGCGGCAGCGGGCACGAAACACGTCTCGATTCTCAACAAGGACATGACCGACGACGAGATCAAGGCCGAGATCGCCAAGGAGGGCTCGGTCGTCGTCGGCAACTGGACATACACGGCCAACGACGAGCTGGTCAAGCAGTTCCAGCAGTACGTCAAGACCACGTTCGGCGCGGACGTGAAGCTGACGTACGAGGGCACCCAGCAGCCGAGCACCTATCTCACCAAGCTCGCGGCGGCGAAGTCGGGCGGCAACCCGGCGCCCTACGACGTTATCGCGGTCGAGGAGAACTACTGGGCCGACGCGAGCGACCAGGACCTCGTCGACAGCGTCTTTCCGTCGGACCTGATCCCGAACGCCAGCATGGTGCTCGATATCTTCAAGCACGATCCGACGACGATCGCCTTCCAGTCGACCGCGTTCCCCGGGGTCGTTTACAGCAAGGGCCGCGCCGGCTGGATGAAGACCCTCAAGGACCTCGCCGATCCGCGTCTCAAGGGCAAGGTCGTCCTGCCGCCGGCCGGCGACATCACGAATGGCGGCCTGTTCCTCGGGCTCGCGTCGGAGCTCGGCAAGGACTACAAGGACGCCGCCCAGATGAAGGAGGTCGTCGACTGGGCCGTCGCCAACATCGGGCCGAACGTCCTCAAGTACACGCCGGACTCGGCCGAGATGCAGCAACTGCTCCGAAGCGGCGCCGCCGACGCCGTCAGCTTCTGGAACAGCCTCGCACGTCTCGAGTACTTCGGC
>Ga0081539_10002566_pt1 | contig 25143 bp, 24 predicted proteins | sample TabmetS4T2R2_FD_71023 | JGI IMG/M metagenome (GOLD analysis project Ga0081539, IMG submission 71023) | Tabebuia heterophylla rhizosphere microbial communities from the University of Puerto Rico - S4T2R2 | ecosystem: Host-associated > Plants > Roots > Rhizosphere ...
GGCCTTGACGAAGCCGTCGCCGACACCCGCGATGACGAGCTTGTCCGTCACGGTGTAGGCGAACGTCAGCCGGCCGTCGGGCACGTTCGGACCGAGCATGCTCCCTGCTCCCGAGGCTGCCAGCAGATCCTTGAGGTTGCCGGCGTCGATCGTCGTGATCGTCGCGCCGTTGTACGACTCGTCGCTGATCTTGATGCCGAGCTGAGCCCCGCCGAGGGCGCCGAGATTCCGAAGGCTCGAGAACACACCCTGTGCTTTCGCAACGTCCGAGGGCAGGATCACGAGACCGCCATCGACCGTGGAACCATCGCGCCGAACAACGAGCGCACCGTCCCGGATCCAGCCGATCGCAGCGTCGAAGCCGCCGACCTGGGCGAGGCCCTTGTCGAGCTCCTTGATCGCCTCGTCGAAACCAGGCATGTCGCGGTAGAGGTCGAGCATCTTCTTCGCGTTCGCCGCCAGATCGCGGCCGTCTGCGACCGCAATCGTCGAGGCCGGCAGATGGGGCAGGATCTCGCTCGGCCGGTTATCGCCGACATCCGTGGCGGCGAGGTGGGGAATCGCGACCTCGAGGCCGATCGCGTCGCTCTCGGCGCGAAGGGCCATTGCCATCCACTTCGGGAGGAGGTCTCTGATAGCGCTCGGTAGGCTTGTCCCGGCGCCGCTCGGCGCAAACCTGTTGATCAGGTCCGTGTAGGAAGCCATGTCGATGACCACCAGACCCAGGTGGTCACGGGTCAGCGCGGCGCGCGCCTGCTTGTAGCTCTCCGAGGCCGCGAACGTGCCGTTCCCATGCGAGTCGAGTGCTTTCCGGACGGATGCCTCGTCGCCGACGAGGAGAGCCTTGCCATCCGCGATCGCTGCGGCGCCCTTCTCGCTCGACGAGCCAATGATGAGAAGCTCGGTGCCGTTGTAGGTCTGGGTCGCAATCGACGTGCCGGTCAGGGCATTCTTCAGCCAGGCCATCGCGGCGGTGCCGTCCTTGGCCTCGATCGCGACGAGGCCGCGGAACTCCGGGATCCCACCGGGTTTCTGGGCCGAGCCGACGCCGAAGCCGAGCGCGATCTCGCCTCCGAACCACGGCTTGATCTTCGTCGACCAGTTCTGCTTGCCCTGCGTCGAGCGGTCGATGAGCTGATCGAGCGCTTCGTCGAGCTTGCGATCGAGGATGGACTGGTCGTCGAACCCCGGAAACTTCGACAGGAATTGGCCGAGCTTCTGGCGCTGGTCGCCGGGCAGGTCGAGCCGGGCTTCGAGGTACATGACGCTCGAGTTGTCGATGTAGCCGACGAGGCTTGAGCCCGAGCCCTGACCGGTGACGAGGAGCGTCGCCGCGGCGGTGACGCCGACGACGAGCACCGTCACGAGACCGGCCACGAACCAGCGCAGGCGGCTGGTCCGTCTCGGCGCCGGCGCTGTGGCCGGGATTACCTGCTGCGATGGCGCGAACGTGTCGTCACGGGGCGGCGTCCAGGCGACCGTCGGCGAATCGGTGTTCACCGGCCCCGATGGCGGCGTTTCCGGGACGTCCCGCGGTCCGATGTCCGTCATCTCATTCCCCCCTTGCGCTAGCGCCGACCGAGCAGCGCCGCCGCAGCACCACGCCGGGCGCCGCCACCGGACAGCTGCTTCATGAGCTTCTGCATCTCACCGAACTGCTTGATCAGCCGGTTCACGTCCGTGAGCGACGTGCCCGAGCCGGCGGCCACGCGACGGCGTCGCGGGCCATTGATGATCGTTGGGTCGCGCCGTTCGCGCGGCGTCATCGAGCGGATGATCGCCTCGACGCGCTTCAGGTCGCCCCGATCGACGGCATCCTGGGCCTCCCTGGCCATGCCGCCCATCCCCGGAATCATCGACATGACCTGACCCAGAGGTCCCATCTTCTGGACCTGCTGGAGCTGGTCGAGGAAGTCCTCGAGCGTGAACTGCGCTTTTCGCAGCTTCTCCTCGAGCTTGGCTGCGTCCTTCGCGTCGACGACCTCCTGGGCCCGTTCGACGAGGGTCAGGACGTCGCCCATCCCGAGGATCCGACCGGCGAGACGGTCCGGATGGAAGACCTCGAGAGCGTCGGTCTTCTCGCCGGTGCCCATGAACTTGACGGGCACGCCGGTCACCGCGCTGATCGAGAGGGCCGCGCCGCCCCGCGCATCGCCATCGATCTTGGTGAGGATGAGCCCGGTCACCGTCACGGCCTCGACGAATGCCTGCGCGACGCTGACAGCCTCCTGGCCGGTCATCGCGTCGACGACGAGAAGGGTCTCGATCGGGCTCACAGCGGCTTCGATCGCGGCGATTTCGGCCATGAGCTCGGCGTCGACGCTCAGGCGACCCGCGGTGTCGAGAATGACCGTATCGCGGGTCTGGCGGCGTGCCGCATCGACGCCGCTTTTGACGATGTCGAGGACCTTCGTGCCGTTTGGCGCCCGGTGGACGGGCAGGTCGAGCTGGCGACCGAGCGTCTCCAGCTGGTCGGCCGCGGCAGGTCGGTAGGGGTCGGCGGCAACGAGAATCGGGCGGCGACCCATCCGGACGATGTGACGTGCCAGCTTCGCGGCGGTCGTGGTCTTGCCCGAGCCCTGCAGCCCGACCAGGGCCACGACGGCGGGGTTGCCCTGGAGATGGAAGGTTCGATCGCCCGCCGAGAGGAGCTCGACCAGCTCGTCGTTGACGATCTTCACGACCTGCTGGCCGGCGGTCAGGCTTTCGAGGACCTCCGCTCCGACGGCGCGCTCGCGGACGCGAGCAACGAAATCGCGCACGACCTTGAAGTTGACATCTGCTTCGAGAAGCGAGAGGCGGATCTCACGCATCGCAGCATCGACGTCCGCCTCGCTGACGCGGCCGCGACCGGTGAGCGAGGCAAGCGTGTTGCGCAGGCGCTCACTGAGGGTGTCGAACATGCGCGGACTGGGACTCCGTACGGACGATGACCGTTCGGCGCGGGTGCGGACCGGCCGACCGGGTGGTGCGCGAGTTCTGACGCACCGAAGCGCGCGAAGTGTAGCGCAAGGGCGTCAGTCGCCCGCGCCGCCCGCTCGCCCGCGCGCAGCTCGACAGGATGTCAACCACATTGACCAGAAACCGGCATTTCACGCTCCGAGGTGTCGCCGGGGACGAGGCAGGACCCGCCGCCCGAGTGGATGCAGCGTGGCGTGCGTGTGTATCGGCCGTTTGGACAGGGTGCGGGCTTCGAAAAGGATCTGCCGACTCCACCTGGCACCGATCCGCGCCAACGTCGCTGACTACCTGACGACCTGGGCGCGGCTCCCGGACGCCACTAGGCGACCACCCGAGAGTGACACCTTTCCTATGTCATTGGACGCGACATGCCGCCTTAAGCGATTCGAACGCCGAACCGGATCCGGCGAGCCGACTCAATTGCCCGAGAGCGTCGCGTTGATGCCCAACTGTGCATCAAGGAGAGCGAGGAAGCCGCCGGAACCACGCTGCGGCGCGGACAGCGTCCAATGTGATTGGAAAAGCGTCGATGACGCGGTGGCGGCACCGTCCGTTGCGACCGGGGGACTACGCGAAAAGCGCCTCGACGAAGGCGGTCGGGTCGAATGGGAGCAGGTCCTCCGCCTTTTCCCCCACCCCGACGAAGCGGACCGGGACCTTCAGTGCGTCCTCGATCGCGAACACGATCCCGCCCTTGGCCGTCGAATCCAGCTTTGTCAGCACGATGCCGGTCAGCCCGACTGCCTCATGGAACGCCTTCGCCTGGGCCAGCCCGTTCTGGCCCGTCGTCGCATCGAGCACGAACAACGTCTCGGGCACGGCATCGGGCAGTCGCTTCGACACGATGCGCCTGACCTTCGTCAGCTCATCCATGAGATCCGTCTTCGTGTGGAGCCGGCCTGCCGTATCGGCAATGACGAGGTCCGCGCCGCGAGCGACCGCGGCATCGAGCGAGTCGAAGACGACCGCGCCGGGATCCGCACCCGGCGCATGGGCGACCATCGAGGCGCCGGAACGATCGGCCCAGATCCGGAGCTGGTCGATGGCGGCGGCCCGGAACGTGTCGGCGGCTGCGAGGATCACGGACCGCCCTTCGGACCGGTAACGCGTAGCCAGCTTGCCGATCGTCGTGGTCTTGCCCGTCCCGTTGACGCCGACCACAAGAACGACCGCCGGACTATCTGCGGGCTTCGCCGGTTCCCAGTCGGAGTCGCGCGAGGCCAGCAGGCCGGCAAGCTCCGCCCGGATTGCCGCCTCGGGTCCGCCAGGGTCGCGCCGCCGACGCGCACGATCGACGACCTCCATCGCGAGCGCGGCGCCTACGTCACCCGCGATCAGGGTCTCCTCGACGTCTTCCCAGGAGACCCCCTCCGGCGCGCCGCCGAAAATGCCCCGCAACCTGGACATGAACCCGCTGCGAGTGCGCTCGAGTCCGACTTCCAGCTCGGCTTCGAGGTCTTCCGGGTGAGCTTCGATCTCCTCCGGGTGAGCTTCGAGCTCTTCCGCCTGGGCTTCGAGCACTACGGTCGGAGCATCGACCTCCGCGCCTGGTGCTTCGACTTCGGCCGTGGCTTCTGCCTCCGCAGCCTCCGGCGCGGCCTCCTTGCGTCGCCAGAAGCGCATCAGGCGATGGGTGCCGCTTCGGACTCGCGGGTGGTCGACTCGTCGGTCCGGCGCTCGGCGATGGCCTGCGCCTCGTCGAGCCGAAGGCTGATGACCCGGCTCACCGAGTCCTCGCCGACCGTCACCCCGTACAGCGCGTCGGCAATCTCGATCGTGCCGCGGTTGTGCGTGATGACAATGAACTGGGTCTGGTCGGCGAGGCCGCGGAGCGCCGACGAGAACCGCCCCACGTTCGCTTCATCGAGCGCTGCGTCCACCTCATCGAGCACGCAGAACGGCACCGGTCGGACCTCGAGCATCGCGAACAGGAGGGCGACTGCAGTCAGGGCTCGCTCGCCGCCCGAGAGCATCGCCAGACCCTGGGCCTTCTTGCCCGGCGGCCGGGCGACGATTTCGACGCCGGTCTGCGACAGATCGCCCGGATCGGTCAGCGACAGGCGCGCGTAGCCGCCACCGAACAGCTGGTTGAAGCGCCGATCGAAGGCCGCCTCGAGAGCCCGGAACGTGGTGCGGAACTGTTCGCCGATAAGGGCGTTCAGCTCGGCAATCAGCCTGCGCGTGCTTTCGATGGCGGATCGAAGATCCGTTTCCTGGGTCTCGAGGCTCTCGAGACGTTCGCGCAGCTCGGCGTACTCCTCGACGGCAAACGGGTTCGCGGCACCGAGCTCGTGGAACCGGCGCCGGAGATGGGCGAGCCGACCCGGAGTTGGTGGCTCATCGGTTGGCGCATCGGCCGCCCAAGTCGGTCCGACCGCTTCGAGGAGGCGCTCCAGGACGACCGCCTCGCCCTCTTCGACCAGATCGTCCTCGGCGAGGTTCTGGCGCATCGATCCCGCCTCAGCCGGGCCGCCGATCTCTTCGAGACGGCTGATCCCGAGCTCCCCGAGAGTCGCGAGCTCGACGAGGAGCTGCTCGCGCAGGCTCTCGACGCCGAGGCGGGCCTCGAGCTCGAGCCGATCGGCGGAGCGCAGCTGCTCCTCCGCGTCGTGGAGGCGACGCCGAGTGGCCCCGGCGCGGGCTTCCGCCTGGGCGAGACGGCCGCGGTCGGCCGACGAGGCCGAGAGGAGGGCGTCGAGCTGGGATCGGGCGAGGCCTTCGGCCTGAACGGCGTCGGCCAACTCCACGCGAAGGGCGTCCCGTTCCACGGAGAGCTCGCCGATTCGCGCGGCGAGTGATGCCTGGTCTCGATCTGCGCGCGCGATTCGCTCCTCGTCGAGCGCGACGGAGGCCTCCGCACGAGCACGCCGGGTCTCAGACTCCTGGCGCGCCGCGTCCGCTGCGGCCTTTTGCTCGGCGAGGCGGTCGCGCTGGGACCGGAGCTCGCGGGCGCGTTGCTCCCAGACCGCCGCGCCATCGACGTTGCGTTGCTCCGCGACAGACGCCACCGCAGGCGCAGCATCCGCGTCCGCCGGGAGCGTCCCCTGCAGCCGTTCCGTCTCGGTCTCGAGTCGCGCGACCTGCGCCTCGTGCCATGCGCGTTCACGCACGACGCCCTCGAGTTCGCGGTGGGCGAGGCGCACCGAGTCCTCGCCGGTCTTCCGCTGTGACCGAGCGGCGACCTCGGCCTCGCGAGCCACATGGAGCGCGGCCCGCGCCTCGACCGCTGCCGTGGCCGCGGTCGATTCCGCCGCCAGCGCCTGGTCGCGGTCGCGCGCCAGTTCGTCACGACGAGCCGTGGCTGCCTTGAGCTCCTCGCGTCGACTCAGTCCACCGTCGGGACGGCCGAATGTGACCGCCAGCCCACCGACAACCGCTCCACCGTCCCGCGTCACGAGCACCCAGCCCGGCGGCATCTCCGGCTGTAGCGCCAGGCAGTCGGCGAGCGACGGCAACCAGGCGGCTCGCATCAGCAACGCCCGAACCCCGCCGCTCGGGTCGCGGACGATGGCTTCGGTAAGAGCTCCGCCCCCACGTTCGGCGACCCGCGACACGAAGGCGCTGTCGGCTCGAGTGCGCTCAGCAGCCGTCGCAATCTCGCTGACGAGCGCCGTCCCGGCCTCCCCTGCCAGGGTCTCGAGGGCGGCTCGCCGGACGAGGACGGCCTGCGCAGCCGGACCGAGCGCCGCCTCGACAGCATCTACGAGGTCCGAGTCCACCACGAGATCCTGGTCCACCGATCGCCCGCCGTGCTCGGCGGCCAGCTTCGCGATGCCCCGGGACTCGGGGTCACGATCCCGTTCTTCGAGATCGGCGACACGGGCGGCCAGGGCGGTGAGCGCGGCCATGGCCACCGCGGCCCGCTCTGCCGCGCTACGCGCCTCGGCTTCCCGGCCCTCGGCGCGCACACGCGCCTGTTCGCGCTGCTCGAGCACCGCAGCTTCTTCGGCCTCCGCAGCGGACAGGGCAGCCCCAGCGGCGTCCGAGCGCGATGTCAGCTCGGTCTCGCGAGTTCGGACGGCTGCAAGCCGTTGCCTCTCCTCGGCGAGGCGACGCTCGGCGTCGGCAAGCCGCCGACGGGCGGCCTCGTTCTCGGCCTGACGCGCGGCTTCGGCCCGGCGAACGACGGCTAGCTCATCGCCGCGCGCACGGTCCGCGGCGCGAAGGGTCGCGAATTCGGCGAGCGCCTCGGCCAGCGAGCGCTCGGCAGAGCCAAGTGCCTCCTCGAGATCCACGTCTCGAGGCGGAACACCAATCGCCAGATCGCGGCGTTCCGTCGCCAGGTGCGCCTCTGCGGCCGCCTGCTCTTCCATCAAGCGAGCCTGGTCCCGCTCGAGCGCCTCGATCTCGCTCACGAGGCGCGCCTCGCGAAGCTGCAACCCCGTCAGTTCCGACCGCGCCGCGTCGTGACGCTGACGAAGGTGGATCTCCTCCGACACGCGCCCGCTCAGCTCGCGGGCGATCTCGGCGACAGCTGACTCGGCGGCGGCAGCTTCCTCACTCGCCCGCGAGACCGCCGCGGCTCCTCCGGTTCGCGCCTCCGTCGCGGACGCCAGGCGCGCCGACGCTTCGTGCCATCGCGAGTGGGCGGCAAGGAGCAGTGCGTCCGCCAGCTCCGCGCCAGCCGTCTCGAGCGACGCCTGCTGCTCGGCCTGGATCTTCAGCCGTCGCGCCTGTGGGCGCAGCTCGGCCAGGATGTCCTCGACCCGGGCGAGGTTCGCCTCCGACTCCGTCAGTTGCTCCTCGGCCCGTCGACGGCGGCGCTCATGCCGACGCACGCCCGCAACTTCCTCGAAGAGCGGCCGGCGTTCCTCCGGCCGGAGCGACAACGCCTGATCGACCATGCCCTGGCCAATGAACAGGAACGCGTTGTCGGCAAGGTTCGCGCCGTCGAGGAGATCGATGAGGTCGCGCAGCCGGACCCGCTGGCGGTTGAGGAGATAGTCGTTCTCGCCCGACCGGAAGAGTCGCCGCCCAAGCTCGATCGCGCTGTACTCGATCGGCAGAAGGCCGTCGCTGTTGTCGAGCATGATCGTCACGTCGGCCATCCCGACCGCCGACCGCCGCTCGGAGCCGGCCCAGATGACGTCCTCGGCCTTCCGCGATCGGAGGGCGCGACCCTGTTCGCCAAGCGCCCACCGCAGCGCGTCCGCGAGATTGCTCTTGCCGGATCCATTCGGCCCGACGATGGCGCTGATCCCGGGCCCGAACTCGATGACCGTCCGTTCGGCAAAGGACTTGAAGCCGTGCAGCCGCAACGCGAGAAGCCGGGCCGGGGCGCTCATCCGGTCATGACCTCGTCCTCTGGATCGGACTCGCGATGATCATCGCCGGACTCCGCGAGCTGGCGCTCTCGCGCCGCGCGGATCGCCTCGAGTGCCTGCGCCGCGGCGGCGGTCTCCGCAACCCGGCGCGACGGGCCCTCACCGCGCCCCAGAACCCGGCCATCCACGGAGACCTCGATGCGGAAGACCTTCTCGTGGTCCGGGCCGAGGGCATCGAGGAGGTGATACGAGGGTCGGTTGCCAGCCGTCCGCTGCGTGTATTCCTGCAATCGCGACTTCGGGCTCTTGAGCGTCACGACCGGCGCATCGAGCTCGAGCTCCGGGGCCGCCAACGCGACCAGCCAGTCCCGCGTCGCCTCCCAGCCAACATCGAGGTACATCGCGCCCGCTACTGCCTCGAACGACGACGCCAGGAGTGACGGCCTGCGGCGGCCGCCGCGGGCTGCCTCACCCTCGCCGAGGAGCAGCATCTCGCCGAGCCCGATCCGCCCGGCCAGTCGGCTCAGGCCCGTCGTCGAGACGATTGCCGCGCGACGGGCGGACAGGATCCCTTCGTCATCGTCGGGGTGACGGATGTAGAGCGCTTCGGACATCGCGAGGTTGACGACCGCGTCGCCGAGGAATTCGAGCCGTTCGTTGTGACCGCGGACCGCGCCACGGTGCTCGTGCAGGTAACTGCTATGGATCAGGGCCTGCTCGAGAAGCTCCTGGTCCCGAACCGGAAGGCCAAGCCGCTGGGCGAAGGCGGCGGCTCGCCCCACCAACGGTGCCGAGAGCCGCTGACTACGCCGCGTGCTCGTCGATGTAGTCGACGGCGTCCTGCACGGTGCGGATCTTCTCCGCATCCTCGTCCGAGATCTCCGTCCCGAACTCTTCCTCGAGGCTCATGATGAGCTCGACGAGGTCGAGCGAGTCAGCGTTCAGGTCGTCGACGAACGAGGCTTCGGGCTTGACCTCATCCTCGTCGACGCCGAGCTGCTCGACGACGATCTTCTTCAGACGATCGTAGGTGGTGGCCACTGACTCCCTCCTCGGAGCTGGGTGCCGACGGCTGTGGACCGCTGGATTCCGCTGCGATGCGCCCGAGGACGCCGTTCACCAGGCGCCGCATCGGGTCGCCACTGTAGATCCGTGCCAGCTCGACCCACTCGGCGATCGCCACCCGGGCCGGCGTCGGCGAGTGTAGCACCTCACCAACCGCACAACGGAGCAGTGCGCGGTCCATCCGGGCCATCTGGACGACGGGATATTGCCGCGCAACCGCCTCGATTCGGGCATCGATTCGGTCCCTGTTGGCGACGACCGAGGCAACGATCTCGCGGGCTAATTGGGCGGCCACTGGGTCGCCTTCTGTCTCGGCCAGGTGCCGCTCCAGGATGGCTGTTGCGGTGCGCTGGCCGAACTCCGCCTCGAAGATCGCCGCGAGGGCGAGGCGTCTGCCGGCGCGCTTCGAGCGGATCTGGTCGGAGGCTTTCGAGCGCTTAGCTTCCGACGCCATCGACGACGACGGTAACCGCCTCGAGCTCGAGGCCGAGGAGACGTTCCAGTGCGGCGCCGACCGCCGATCGGACGTCGTTCGCGAGGGGCTGCAGCGCCTGCCCGGGCCGGGCGATGACAGCGACGCGCACGCTCACGCGCTTTGCGTGCACGACTGCACGGACCGATCGGCCGGCGAACACGCGGCGCCACAGGGGACCGGCCCGCCCGACGCGCTGGACGCCGGGCACCTCGAGTGTCGCGAGGCGGATCATCTCCGCGATCACGGGCTTGCTGACGGTCAGGTCGTAGCCCCTCACGTACCGACGGCCTCCGCGGTTGGCTCACTGGCCCTCGGTGCCGGTGCGCTCGAGAGCGACTCCCTGATGAGGTCCGGCACCCTGGCGCGGGCCGTCTGCGCGCCGACCTCGATCGCGAATGTGATCATCCGTCGCCGCGCCCGGCCGTGGGTGATGATCACCGTGCCCTTGACCCCGAGCAGGAGCGACCCGCCTACGCGCTCGTAGTCGAAGACGTGCCGGATCCGACGGATGCCGGGCCGCAGGAACGCATACGCGAGGCGACCCCGGAGCGAGCCCTCGAACTCACGCCGGAACAGATCGAAGATGAAGCCCGACAGGCCCTCGAAGAACTTGATGACGACGTTGCCCGTGACCGCGTCACAGACGACGACATCGGCCAGGTGGCGGGCAAGGTCCTTGCCCTCGACGTTGCCGATGAAATTGAGGTCAGTCGCGTCCAGGAGCTCGGTTGCTCGCTGGATCCGGGCATCGCCCTTGCCCTTCTCCTCGCCGATCGACAGGAGGGCGACCCGCGGGTTGACGACGCCCAGCACGCGGTCCGTGAAGATCGCGCCCATCCGCGCGTACTGGGCCAGGTTCTCGGCCGTGGAATCCGGGTTCGCGCCGATGTCGAGGAGCACGAAGGGCCCGGTGTCCGCGATCATCTGGACGGCCAGCGCCGGCCGATCGACCCCCTGCAGACGTCCGAGTCGAAGCACGGCGGCGGCCATTCCCGCGCCGGTGTGACCGGCGGTCACGATGGCATCTGCGTCACCCTTGCGGACGAGGTCCATCGCGACGAGGATCGAAGCGTCCTTCTTCTCGCGCAGGGCGAGGGCCGGATGCTCGTCCATACCGACGACCTGGCCGGCGTGGACGATCGAGACGTTCGGCGGCAGCTCGGCGCCTGCGATCGATCGGATCGTCGCCTCGTCGCCAACGAGGATCAGCCGATCGTCGGGATGCTCGCGTGCGTACGGCAGCGAACCGTTGACGACCTCGACGGGACCGTGATCGCCGCCCATCGCGTCGATCGCAATTCGGACGCCCTTCGAATCGGCGGGCGTGTTCGCCCTCGAACTCGCTCCGGCCGGTTCGGCCATGGGGTCAGGATGGGGCTTCGTCGCCGGTCGGCTTGAGGTCGATCGCGAGGCGGCCGGCGTAGTAGCCGCAGTTCGGACAGGCGTGATGAGGCCGCTTGAGCTCGTGGCAGTGAGGACATTCCTCGAGCCGCGGCGCTTTCAGGGCGAGATGCGCTCGCCGCTCGCCCTGCCGCGCATGCGAGACGCGGCGCTTGGGCACACCCATGGTTGGTCAGACTCCTCGTGATTGTGGCGAGCCGGGAGTCTAGCGGGTCTAGGACTCGCCGTCGACCTTGAAGGCGCGCAGCGCTTCAAGCCTCGGATCGATGTCGTCGTCCGGATGGTCGTGGGGTCCGCTGGTCAACCGCTCCCCGCAGGTGGCGCACAACCCAGGGCAGTTCTCCTCGCACAGCGGAGCGATCGGCTCGGCGAGCTGGATCGCCTCGCGGACGACCGATTCCAGTTCCAACTCGTGGTGCTCGTTGAGGCGAAGTGCATCGGGCTCGGTGGATGTGTCGGTCGGCAACCCGGTGTGCAGATCGATGCTCGGCAGCGCCTCCTCCTCGATGTGGATGTCGAGGGGGACCTCGATCTCGCGAAGGCAGCGGCTGCATTCCTCGTCGAGGCTGGTTCGCAGGTCCCCGCGCACGAGGAGGCCGCGGTTGGTGCGAGCCAGATGGACCGCGCCCTCGATCGGGTCGGCCTGATGGAGGTCCTCGCCGAGATCGAGCATGACGCCGGCCACGACGTAGTCCCGTGTCGAACCGACGGGGTCGGCCAGCAGTCCCGCGACGTTGTACGTCAGCGGCTCGCCGAGCTGTCGCGCGGTCATCGCGGGGACGTCGGCCTCACGACCGGACGGGCTGGGAGGCCTCCTCGACCTCGTCCTCCGCGTCCTCCTCGGAGAACTCGCCATCCTGCTCGTCGTCGACGAAGACGCCGGCGCGCAGCTCTGCGCGGCGCTCGTCGAGGAGGGAGATGCCCTTCTTGATGCTCTGCAGGGTATGGACGACCTGCCCTTCGAGCCCGACGAGGACCGACACGGCGTACTCGTCGGCACCCCGCCGAACGTCTTCGGCCTCGGCCTCGGCACGGGCGATGATCCGGCCACTCTCCTCGTCCGCGGCCTGCGTGAGGCCACGCTCGTCGATGAGGAAGGCAGCCTGCTCCTGGGCGCGAGCGACGATCCGTTCGGCCTCTTCCTGGGCCTTGTCGATGATCCGCTCGCCTTCCGAGTTGATCCTCTTTGCGGCCCGGACCTCTTCGGGCACGGCGACACGCAGCTCGTCGATCAGGCCGAGGGCGGCGTTCTGGTCGACGACGACGTTGTTCGTGAGCGGCAGCTTCTTGCCATTCGCGATCAGCGACTCGAGGCGCTCGACCAGGAAAATGATGTCGATCGGAGTGCCCTCCGGTCTTGCGTGCTCCTCGTCAAGGCGGTGGCCCTGGCTGGCGCGGATTATCGCACGGCGCTGTGGGGCCGCGGATCGGGCCCCCGCCTCCTAGCCGACCTTCCCCTCACCTAGTCATGCCCGGACTCGGCGAGTGCTCCGTGCCGGCCTGAGGAGCGACAAGTCGGCTGTTGATACTCCAAGCAGGCTAACAGCCAGCCCGATGGCACTGATCGGGGTCGGGATTCACACTCCCAGTCCGCGGATGGCTATTTGGCGGAACCTGCGATCCACCGTGGACGAGTCAGCCTCGCCCGAGTGCCCCACGAACTGCAGTTTCGGCAGCAGACGGGACCATCGAGCTGACGTCGCCGCCGAACTGGGCGATCTCCTTGACCAGGCTCGAGCTGACGTAGCCGTGCTCCAGCGAGGTCATGAAGAAGACCGTGTCGACCTCGGGTGCGAGCTTGCGGTTGTTGTGGGCCAGCTGCATCTCGGTCTCGAAGTCGCTGACCGCGCGCAGGCCGCGGACGATGAACTCCGCGTGGCGGGATCGACAGAACTCGACCGTGAGCCCGTCGAAGCTCTCGACCGCAATCCTCCCGGAGTCGAGGCCTTCGGCTTCGATCGCCTCCTCGATCGTGCGAACGCGGTCGGCTGTCGACAGAAGCGGTGTCTTCCGGGGGTTCTCGAGGACAGCGACGATCACTCGATCGAAGACGGCGGTCGCACGGCGGATGACATCGACGTGACCGTTGGTAATCGGATCGAACGAGCCGGGGTAGACCGCGACGCTCATCGACCCTCCTCGTCCGCTGGCTGGCGCCGGTAGAACGTCAGCGCGGTTTCGCCGAAGCGCTCCACGCGCTCGGATGCTAGCAGCCCGATCGTGGCCGGCGGGGGATCCTTCCAGAAGTGTTTGGCGACGACACGGGCGCGTGGTCCGAGCGACGCGTCAGGCGCTCCAAGGAGGTCCAGGATTTCGACGAGGGATGCGGTGTCCGCATACGGCGGATCGACGAAGACGACGTCGAAGTTTTCGTTGAACTCGGCCAGGAAGGCGGCGACGTCGCGCTGGACGACGGTCGTACGCCCCGCGACGCCAGTGGTTTCGACATTGCGCCTGATCGCAGCCACCGCTCGCGGGTCGCGCTCCACGAACACCGCTTCCGCGGCCCCTCGCGAGAGTGCTTCGATCCCCGCGGCGCCACTGCCTGCGAACAGATCGAGGAAGCGGGCACCCGGCAGGTCAGGCTCCAGAATGGCGAATGCCGACTGCTTCACCCGATCGCCAAGCGGCCGCGTGGCAGGTGCCGCCTGAAGTCTGGCGCCGCGGGCAGATCCCGCGATGACGCGCCCGGCGTCTGGCACTCATGGCCCTCCGACGAGCGAGTACGTGACCCAGCCTCGCGAGTCGTGGATCTGGAGCACCGTCGTGCAGACTTCCCCGGCCGCAATCGTGACGGTCTGCTTCTCCGGATATCGAAGCGGTTGTCCCTCGACGCGCTCGATAACCGGATCGGCTGGCTCGATCGGGTCGCTGCGACGATGTGGCTCCCGGTAGTCACGGCCGCAGAATCGAAGATGGTCCGGTGGGTTGCTGACGCTCCAGATGGGTGGGAGGTCACGGAAGAACGGCACACGGCTGAGGACTCCGGCAAGCACGACCACTGCGATCAGCAAAGCAAGCAATCGGGCAATGGGCTCCGAAAGCGGTGTCTCGGTGCGCGACTCGAGGACCATGTCGCTGTGACGCGCGGGCGCTCGCTCATGACGCGCTGCCGGCTTCGCCTTCGAAGACGCGCCTGAGCCAGCCGTGCCCAAGCTCGTTGCTGAAGGCGTCGAGGCCGGGCTTCAGGCGGCCGCGATCGTCGAGGAGCTCCTCCGCGTGAGAACGAGCACGCGTCGCAAGCTCGCGATGCTCGGGCTCCTGGAGCGACGCGACGCGAAGCCGCGGCAAACCACTCTGGACGAGTCCGAGGACATCGCCTTCCCGCCGCAGCTCGAAGTCCTTCTCGGCGAGCTCGAACCCGTCGCGGGTGCCGGCCACGGCTTTGAGGCGCTCGTATTCGGTCGTGCCTTCGTCGGCATCCGACACAAGGACACAGAACGATTCCGAAGTCCCCCGCCCCACCCGGCCGCGGAGCTGGTGTAGCTGGGCGAGACCGAACCGGTCGGCGCCCTCGATGATCATCATCGTCGCCTCGGGCACGTCGACGCCGACCTCGATGACGGTCGTGCCCACCAGGACGTCCAGTTCGCCGTCCCGGAAGCGGGTCATCTCGGAATCGCGTTCGGCGGGCTTGATCCGACCGTGGACGAGTCCGACCTTCAGCGGGGCGAGGAGCTCGGTCAGGCGACGCGCTTCCGTCTCGGCGGCCACTGCCCCTTCGTCGTCCTCGCTTTCCTCGATGAGCGGCACAACGACAAACGTCCGATGACCGGCCCCCGCCTCGTCGCGGACGCGCTGCCAGGTGCCCTCCATATCGGCGGTCCGACGGATTCCTGTTCGAATCGGCACACGACCCGCCGGCTGGGTCCGCAGGTTCGACACGTCGAGGTCCGCGTAGAGGACCTGGCCGAGCGTTCGCGGGATGGGCGTGGCGGTCATGAGCAGGACGTGCGGCGCCTGACCGCCGGCCTTCGCCTCGAGCTGGCCACGTTGGTCGACCCCGAAGCGATGCTGCTCGTCGATGATCACCAGGCCGAGCGCAGCGAACGAGACGGCCTCCTGGATCAGGGCATGTGTGCCCACGACAACGGTGGTCTGACCCGAGGCCAGCTGCTCCTGGACCCGTCGCTTTGTCTCGGCAGGCAGCGAGCCTGCCAGGAGCACCACGTCGATCCCAAGATCGGTCAGCAGGTCCCCGATGGTGTCGCGGTGCTGGCGGGCGAGCAGGTCTGTCGGGGCCAGCAGGGCCGCCTGGAGACCCGCGCGGGACGCTGCGGCGAGCGCCCAGGCCGCGACAGCCGTCTTGCCCGAGCCGACATCGCCCTGGAGGAGCCGCAACATCGGGATCGATCGACCAAGGTCCGATCGAAGGTCGTCGATCGCGGTCGATTGGTCGTGAGTCAGCTCGACCTCGGCCCCGACCTTTCGGCGAAGAGACGCCGTGAGGCCGTCCCGGATTGCCGTGTCAGCGGGGTCGTCGACGTCGATCGGTCGAGCCGCGGACCGGCCACGTTCTCGTCGCCGCGAGACCATCCCGACCTGGAGAGCCAGGAGTTCGTCGAAGGCGAGCCGTCGAAGCGCGAGATCTCGCGACTCGAAGGTCGATGGGTAATGGGCCTCCTCGAGGGCGGTGACCATCGGCGGCAGGGCTTCGGTCTTGCGGAGGTCCGCGGGCAGGTATTCGGGGTAAGCGTGACCGGCCTTGTCGAGCGCCTCGCGGATCGCGGCGCGGAGCCGCTGAGCGGTTAGCCCTGCAGTGAGCCGGTAGACCGGCACGATGCGGCCGGCGTGCAGCACCTCGCCGTGATCGTCGTGCTGGAATTCGGGGTTGTCGAAGGTCAACTGCCGCCCGAACCGCTTGATCTTGCCGCTGACGACGACGCTGTCGCCCTTGTGCAGGCGCCGTTCGATGAACCGCCGACCGAACCAGGTTGCCTGCGCCGTGCCGGTGTCGTCGCTGAGTGTTGCGATCGTGCGCTGGACGCGCCGCCGGAACGTGGGCTCGACGCGGATGTTCGCGACGGTGACACGGGCACTGACCACGGTGCCGTCCGGGACCCAGACGAGGTCTCCGAGCTGCCGCATCTCGCGCAGATCGTCGTACCGGCGTGGCAGGTGGAAGAGCAGGTCGCGGACGGTGTAGAAGCCGAGACGGCGTCCCGCTCTGCGTAGGGTTGCCGCTGCACTCAACGCTGAGAGGCCGAGCGGGGCATCGAGAAGGGCGGCGCCCGTTGGCGGTGGGGCCGGTACCGTCTTGACCGTCTTGACCGTCACTCGACGGCGATCAGGTAGCGGTAGTGCGGCTGACCGCCGTGTACGACCTCGACCTCGGCGCCGTTCACGGACGCACCCACCTTGTGAGCCAGCGCCTCGGCGTCGCCCAGCGTGGCGTCTGCGCCGTAGTAGATCGTCACCAGTTCGAAGCCAGGTTGGAGCCGGCCAACGGCATCGAGCACGGTCGGCTCGACGTCCGAGCCTGACGCGACGAGCCCGTCGTCGGGGTCGAGAACGATCGTCTGGCCCTTCTTCACCTTCTTGCGACCGATCTTTGCGTCGCGGACGGCCTCCGTGACCTGCATGGTCTGGATCGCGCGCGAGGCCTCGGTCATCGGACCGGCGTTCGTTGCCGCGTCCTTGGTCGGGTCGAGGGCGAGCAGTGCAGCGAGACCCTCGGCGGCGTTTCGCGTTGGGACGACGACCAGCCTCTTGTCGTCGCACATTCGCGCCGCCTGTTCCGCCGCAAGCCGGACATTCGGGTTGTTCGGTAGAAGCAGGACCTCGCGCTGCCGCGCCATCCTGGCGACCCGAAGGAGCTCGCCGGTGCTCGGGTTCTCCGACTGACCGCCGCGCAGGATCTGTTGGACGCCGAACTCTTCGAAGACCGCCGCCAGCCCGTCGCCGGCCACCACGGCGACCACCGCTGGCCCGAGACCATCCCGCTCGCCGGATGAGCCATCGGCGGAGACCTCGACCGTCTCCTCGGACGCCTCAGGCGGGTCTTCGCCGTCACCGGCGAACTCGGCCGCCCGTCGCTCCCGCACGTCGCGTGTCTGGTTGTCGAGATTCTCGACACTGATTCTGCTCAGGCTACCAAGCGTCAGCCCGTATCCCAGCACCTCGTCGGGGCGCTCGCTGTGGACGTGGACCTTGATCGCCTGGGCGTCGCCGGCCACGAGGACGGACTCGCCGATCGATTCGAGGTGACCGCGGATCGCGTCGACGTCGAGCTGTTTCGCGGGCGCCGCCTGGACGAGGAACATCGTCTCGTAGCCGAACCCCTCGTCAGCATGGGCGACCAGCGCCGACGGGGCGTGCGCCGCGGTCGGCGCCTTCGCGACGGCCGTCGCCTGACCCTGGAGATGAAGCAGCGCACCCTCGAACAGCCGATAGAGACCCTGCCCACCGGCGTCGACGACGCCCGCCTCGCGCAGGATCGACAGCAGCCGCGGTGTCCGGGCGACGGCCTTCCTGGCGGCAGCCACCGTCACGGTCATGACGATCTCGATGTCGTTCGTCTTCTCGGCGGCGTCGACGGCCGCATCGGCCGCCTCCCGGATGACGGTCAGGATCGTGCCTTCGACCGGCTTCGCGACCGCCGCATATGCCGACCCTGCGCCTCGCAGCGTCGCGTTGGCGAGCGCAACGCCGTTGAACCGCTTCTTGCCGGCCATCGCCTCGGCCATGCCCCGGAAGATCTGGCTGGTGATCACGCCTGAATTGCCGCGGGCGCCCATCAGGGCACCAAACGCGATAGCCTGGGCGATCCGATCGGCCGGCTCGCCGGCGACCTTTTCGGCTTCCGCGAGGGCGGCTCGGACCGTCGCCGCCATGTTCGAGCCCGTGTCCCCATCCGGGACCGGATAGACGTTCAGGCCGTTGATCTCGTCGACGTGGGCTTCGAGGTTCGCGACGGCGGCCCGGAACGCATCGAGGAGACCCGCGCCGTCGCACGAGCGGCGTGGCATCAGGCGACGTCCGTCCCCGATTCGGCGAGCTCGTCGAGGGTGACTTCGGGTTCGAGGGGGACGGGCGGTCCCGGCACCGAGCCGGGCTGGAAGCGCAGACCGCCGACGTGGATCGTCAGCCTGTCGATGTCCTTGCCCAGGCCACGCCGAACGGCGTAGCGAACGGCCGAATCGACCTGTCGAGCGACCTCGGCCACCGGCAGGCCGTAAGCAACGGTCAGGTCGAGGTCGATCGCGAGCTCTGGCTCGATCTCGATCCGAAGGCCCGGCTGACCGGCCCCGAGAAAGCCGAGGAGGCGTTCGATCGGACCGCCAGTGAAGCCGGTGACGCCGTAGGATCCCAGGACGGCGGCCCGGACGATGTCGGCGATCGCGCGCCGGGTGACGAGCAGTCGACCAGGAGTCGGTTCGGTTGGCACGCGGGCGGCGTCCTCCTGACGGGACCTCGGGCCAAGCGATTCCGAGCTCGGCGGGTCGTCTCGGCCGGGCGGAGGCCGCGTGCTATCATACCGGCCCGCTCGGACCGCCCAGCGTCACCGGGCGCTCCGAATCACCTCGAGGACACGAATGGCACGCTCCTGCGCAATCTGCGGCAAGGTCTCGATGGGCGGGTTCAACCCGCAGTCATCGGGCATGAACCGCGTGCGCGCCCATCGCCGCTACCAGCCCAACCTGCAGCCGACGCTCGTCACCCGAAACGGCGTGGCGACGAAGCAGCTGGTCTGCACGCGGTGCCGCCGAACCCTGACGAAGATGGCGCGATAGGCTCCTGGCCAGCAGACGCTGCCACCGGCTACCGGTTTGGGCAACGGTTCGGCGTTCGAGCCTGGACGACGCGTCCAGGCGGCAGCTCGGCGGACTCGACAAACACGATCTGTGCATCCGTGGAAACCGTGATTCCGCCGGCATTGTCTCTACTGGCCATCGAAAAATAGACACGGCACTCATCCGTTAGGAATTCCAAACGATCAGGGCCATGCCCGATGTGCCCGGGCTCGACCCAAGCAAGGCTGTGCGGCGTGATCTCGTAGACAGGATCCGTGATTCCATCCCGGACATTGCCCTCAAATGCCTCGCGGACGAGCACGGTCGCCGAGCTGTCGTTCTTGATCCAAAGGTAGAACGACGGGTCGCCGTATCCGATAAGGCATGCGGCGATCCCTGGTGCAAGGCCGAGAAGTCCGAGGCAACGGCAAGTCGTCGAGAGCTTCATGACGGTCGAGGGAGTCACATTAGGTCGGACCGGCGAATAGGGCAACGATGGCTGCGGCCGAAGCGAGCACGGCGACTGCCTCCAATGGGACGACGCGGCTGATCTGTTTCGATATCTCGGCCTGCATGGTTGCTGTTTCGGTCGAGGCGAGTGCCGAAATGTGCTCGCTGCCCAGCCAGCCGATTCCGAACGCGGCCAACCCCGCAATGAGACCGGCGATGACGAAGGGCCAATCGGCTCGCGGCTCCGTGGCGATCTCGTCGATCACGACCGACAGAAGCGCAACGATCCCGGCCAGGACGCCCAGCCCGGCGATGAAAGACGCCGCGATGATCTGCAGTTGACGGTATGGCGCGCCGTCGGTCCGGAAAACGATGACGATTCCGAGGATCGCCCCGCCGATGCCCGGCGCGATCGCCAGGACGCGATTGACGTCCTGATCGACCAAGCCGGTATCCACGGCCAAAAGGCCTACGACGACCCCAACCACGGCGATCCCCTCAGCGAAGCCGAACAGGACGATCGCCAGATTGCGCGGCGGCCACAGTTCGCGAAGGCCGGGGGCCGGTCCAGGCGCCGGTGTGCGGGACGCAACCACGCCGATCGCGAGCGACGCACCCAGGACTGTCAGGGCGGTCATCAATAGTGGTCCCATCGATCGATCTTGGCAGATGCGCGTTGGAGCTATCGAACCGCGGTATCGAGCCAGATCGTGAACGGGCCGTCGTTGACGAGTTCGACCTCCATCGCGGCACCGAAGCGGCCGGTCGCCACGACGACGTCGAGATCGCGAAGGGCGGCTGCGAAACGCTCGTAGAGACGCTGCGCCCGTTCAGGAGGAGCGGCGCCTGTGAAGCCCGGCCGTCGACCTCGTGACGTGTCCGCGTAGAGGGTGAACTGGCTGACGACGAGCACCTCGCCGGCGACGTCCATGAGCGATCGGTTCGTCTGGCCGGCGTCGTCGTCGAAAATGCGGAGCTCGGTAACGCGACGGGCCAGCCGATCCGCGGTGACCTCGTCGTCATCGGGACCAACACCGAGAAGCACGACGAGACCCGTCGAGATACTGCCGACGACCTCGTCGGCGACGCGGACCTCGGCGCGGGAGACTCGTTGCAGCAGCGCTCGCAAGGCACGCTACCGGCTGAGCATCCCGACGGCCGCGCGCCACAGGCCACCAAGCACCGCAGCCCACGGCACGAGGAATAGCGCCGTCGCCGTCCCGCCGAGCCAGCCGAGCTGGCTCATCCCGTAGCCGAGGGTGAAGCCAACAACGACCGCGGCGACACCCTGGGCAACGAGGGACCATCGAACCGTTCGGCCCGACAGGCTGGGCCGAAGGGAGCGGGCGGCCTCGGCCGACTCGACGCCCTCTTCGATCTCCCGATCGGCCGCGCGGTCGACCAGGCCGCGGAACCAGCCCGGCGCGTGGATCACGGCCCAGTACGCCGCAGCGGCATACGCGAGCCCACCGAGGATGTCGACGACGTAGTGGTCGGCCAGGTAGACGATCGAGAACCAGACCGCGACCGAGTACACGATCACCAGCCAGCCGATCCGCCCGAACGTCCGCCGAGCGAAGAGGAAGGCTAGGAACGGGTAGCCGGCGTGGAGCGACGGAAATGCCGCGACCTGGTTCGGATTGATGTTGTAGATCGTGTAGCTGTAGATGTACCTGCCCTCGAAGCCGAAGAACCGCGCCAGATCGTTGAAGCCCTGATCCTTCAGGTAGACGACGCCCGGCAGAAGGCCGTCGCGAGCCGCATACCAGGGCGGCGCCACAGGCAGGAGCAGGTACGTCACGAAGCCGGCCATCGACAGGACGATGAGTGCCGCGACGAAGTCGTAGTAGACCCGCCGTCGCCGGAGCCACAGGAAGAAGCCGACCGCGATCGGCAGCGGGAAGTGCAGGAAGTAGAAGATGGTCGCCAGGACGGCCAGGACATCGACGCCGGTCGCGGGGTGGAGCCAGGCCTGGAGGTCGGCCGTCGGTATGTGGCCGAGGAACAGCCACCGCTCGGCATCGATGACGTCGGTGACGTGTACGCCGAGCCCGAGGTTGTCGGCGTAGCCGCGCATGAGCTCGTACGCGAAGAACAAGCCAATGAACGGCACCCAGTCGCGTAGGAAGAGCCGGCCCCTGCCCAGCAGAACCGCCGCCAGACCGAGGGCGACCAGGAGGACATCGGGCGTGATCGACACGCCGCGGGCGATCATCAGCGCCGACAGAAGCACGATGTAGCCGCCGACGAGCGCGAGCAGAAGACGATCGTTCCGGCGGCCGAGGCCGTGCGGGGATGGCATCTCGGACGCGATCTCGGCCGACGACGCCTGACCGGGAGCCGCGGTAGCCTCGTCGCTCATCGAGGCGCTCGAGCCGTCTCAGCCTCCTGGGGCTTGTAGTTCGCGCGCCACTCGTCGGCCGCCCGGTTGTAGCGCTCGCGGGCCTCGGCGTGGCGCTGGATCGTCAGTTCCTCGGCCGACAGGGGTACGAGCAGCTCGTAACTGCGGACGCCGTCGGGGTTCATGATCCCGTCCGCCCGGAGCATGAGAACCGGGATGCCGCCCTCCTCGATGTCGGCCATGAAGCGCCGGGCAAGGTGCTTCGGCAGACTGGCGAACGATGTCCATTGGTCGCGCGGGATCGGCGGCTTGCCGTCGTTGAGCTGGTACTGGTAACCCTCATCCGCGAGCGCCCGGATGAGCCGGATCTCACGGCCGATGTCGTGGCCCTTGATCCACAGCGCCGAACCGACGACGAGGATGTCGACACCGAGACCACCGACGAATTCGGCGGTCTCGCGATTGATCCCGCCGTCGACATGGACCTCACCGCCGACCGCCTTGTGCTTGAGCAGCTCGCGCGCGGGCAGGAGCTTCTCCCTCGCGATGTCCTTCATGAACTCCTGGCCGCCGAAGCCCGGCTCGACGGTCATGACAAGGACGATGTCGAGCAGCTCCTGGTAGGGCTCGAGCGCCGACAGGGGCGTCTTCGGCTTGACCGCCAGGCCCGCCGCGCGGCCGGCCTTCCGGATGGCCTTCAAGGTCGGCTCGATCGGCTCTTCGATCTCGACGTGGATGGTCACCGAGTCGCAGCCGGCGTCGAGGTATTCGTCGATATAGCGGCCCGGCTCGTCGACCATGAGATGGGCGTCGAGAGGGAGCTCCGTGCGGGGACGGATCGCCTTGATCGTCTTCGGGCCGAAGGTCAGGTTGGGGACGAAGTGGGCGTCCATGACGTCCAGATGGATGCGATCGGCGCCGCCTGCCTGGGCACGCCGCACGGCGTACGCGAGATTGCTCAGGTCGGCGTCGAGGATGCTCGCCGCGACGCGGGCCCGACCCTTGGCCACGGGCTAGTCCCCCACTCCGGCCGGGATGGGCTCGCGGCTCCGTTCGCCGCGGAGGGCTCGGGCGCTGTCGCGGACGATCCGATCGCGGCGTCGAGCGACGGCTGGCGCCGCCGGCTCGCCCGCCCGCTCGGCCGCGAGCTGCCCGCACGCCGCACCGATCTCCTGGCCACGGTTGCGACGGATCGTCGTGGAGATGCCGGCCGCCCTAAGGGTTCGCGCGAAGCGCTCGATCGTCTCCATCGAGCTCGCCTGCCAGGGCGTGTGGGCGACGGGGTTCATCGGGATGAGGTTGACGTGGGCCAGGTCACCTCGCAGGAGGTCGGCCATCGCCTGCGCATCGAGCTCGGTGTCGTTGATGCCGCCGATCATCGTCACCTCGTAGGTGATCCGACGGCCGGTCTTGCGCGCGTGGTCCCGCGCGGCCTCGACGACCTCGGCGACCGGCCAGCGCCGGTTCAGCGGCACGAGGACATCGCGCAGGCTGTCGCGCGCGGCGTGGAGGCTGACCGCGAGCGTGAACTGCGGGCCCATGGCGGTCAGGCGGCGGATGCCGGGAACGACGCCGCTCGTCGAGACGGTGATGTGGCGGGCACCGAGCCCGAACCTCTTGGCATCCGCCAATGCCTCGATCGCCCCGAGGACGTTATCGAGATTGAGCAGCGGCTCGCCCATGCCCATGAACACGATGTTCGTGAGGCGCCTGCCGTCCTGCGCGGGAGATCGGGCGGCGTGCCGGACCTGATCGAGGATCTCGGCGCTCGTCAGGTCACGCGTAAACCCCAGCTCGCCGGTGGCGCAGAACGGGCAGCCGACGGCGCATCCGGCCTGGCTGGAGATGCAGAGTGTGTGGCGCTCCCTCCGGCCAGCCGCGCCAGGAAAATGCATGAGCACCGACTCCACCATCGCCCCGTCGGTGAGGCGGTGGAGTGCCTTCTCGGTGAGGCCGGCGTCTGTGATCCGGACTTCGGTGTCGGCGACGGTGTCCCAGCGAAAGGTCGCGTCGAGGGTTTCGCGGAGCGTGGCCGGCAAGGTGCGGACGTCGTGCGCTGTGGTCGCGTCGCCACGCCAAACGGCATCGCCGATCTGGCGAGCCCGATAGCGGGGCTCGCCACGCGTGTCGAGCCAGGCCTCGAGCTCCGATAGCCCGACGCCGGACAGCCCCGGACGAGGATCCACCTCAGGGCCGATGACGGGGAGGGCGCGTTCGCCGCGCGGTTCGGCGGTCATCGTCGCGGCATTGTCGCACGGTCTGTGGCGGGCGCCAGGCGTCGGCTGGCCCTCGTGCTCGCAGGATTCGGTCCTTTCGGTGTGATGCCTGTGGAACGCATATTCCCGGCTCGTGCGGCGAGCGAACGGGTCAGCTGGCGGGTGACACCCCGAACACGTCAGAGCCCACGATCTGGGGCCGGCCCCGCACGAGCTCGTCGAACGTCATCGGCCGGCCGCCTGCCGGCTGTACCTCGCGCAACGCCAGGTAGCCATCCGACACGAACAACCCGAAGCGCCCGAAGCGGCCCGCGGGCTGCTCTGCGCTGCCGGTCCAGCCGGGGATTGCCTCGGCTCGAAGAACCACCAGTCGCCCCGCCGCGGTCTCCAGCCAGGTCCCGGGCCAGGGTTGATAGGCGCGGACTTGCCGCTCCAGCTGCACCACCGAGCGCGATGGATCGAGGCGGCCGTCCTCGCGGCGGAGGGGCCGAGTCATCGTCGCTTGCGATTCGTCCTGCGGGCGGGCTTCGATCTCGCCCCCTAGCCAACCGCCGACGGATCCGGCACAGAGCGCGGCCGCCTCGGCGGCCAGGCGCGCCTCGAGCACCGGCGCCGTCTCCTCGCCGTCGAGCGTCAGCGTCTGCTGCGCGACGATGGGCCCACTGTCGAGCCCTTCGTCCATCTTCATGAGGGTCACCCCGGTCTCCTGGTCGCCGGCGAGGATCGTCGCCTGGATCGGCGTCGCGCCGCGGTGCCGTGGCAATAGCGAGGGGTGAAGGTTCAGGGCGCCATGTGGCAGCTCGAGGATCGGAGCGGGGACGATCTGGCCATAGTCCGCGAGGATTGCCAGGCCAGGTTCGAGCCCCATGACGGCGTCCAGCGCATCGGGCGACCGCAATCGCTCCGGTCGAAGCACCGTCGAGATTCCGATCCCGGTCGCCGCAGCATCGATCGGGGTTGCCGTCAACGCGGCTCGCCGACCCGATGGGCGCGGCGGTGCGGTGACGACTCCGACGAGCTCGACGTGGTCGTGATGCGCGAGCCGTCGAAGAGTCTCGACGCCAAAGCCTCCGGACCCGATGAAGATCGTCCGGACGCGACTCAAGCGAGGGCCTTCGCGGCCTCCTCGGCGCCTTCGGGCTCGTCCTCGCCCTGCCCGACCGGGATGAGATCGTCGAGCGAATCCAGGTAGTCGATGTAGAGCTTGCCGTCGAGATGGTCCAGCTCGTGCTGGAGG
>Ga0081539_10002567_pt1 | contig 25132 bp, 21 predicted proteins | sample TabmetS4T2R2_FD_71023 | JGI IMG/M metagenome (GOLD analysis project Ga0081539, IMG submission 71023) | Tabebuia heterophylla rhizosphere microbial communities from the University of Puerto Rico - S4T2R2 | ecosystem: Host-associated > Plants > Roots > Rhizosphere ...
CGACCTGCTCGACGATTGCGCGGGCGCCGCGGTGGACAAGCTGGTCGCCGACGCGGGCGGGCCGGCCTGGGACTCCGCCGCCTTCGCCGAGCTGCGGGAGTCGGTCCGGGCCGACCTGGTCGACGCGGTGGCCAACGTGGTGACGCAGGTGCGCGCCGTGCTGGCCACCGCGTACGACGTCGACCAACGGCTGGCCGGCACTCGCGATCCCGCGCTCGTACCCGCCCTGGCCGACATCCGGCAGCAGCTCAAGGGCCTGGTCCATCCCGGTTTCGTCACCGAGACGGGCCGGCGCCGGCTGCACCACCTGCCCCGCTACCTGCGGGCGATCGTGCACAGGCTGGACCGGCTGCCCGGCAATCTGGCCCGGGATCGCCAGTTGATGGCGCAGGTGCACGAGATCGAGCAGGAGTACCGCGGGCTCCGCGCCGAACTGCCGGCCGGCGGTCCGGCCACGGAGGGGCTCCGGGAGATCCGTTGGATGATTGAGGAGCTACGGGTCAACTTCTTCGCTCAGGTGCTCGGGACGGCTTACCCGGTCTCGGACAAACGCATATACAAGGCGATGGACCAGCTGCCCGCCTGAGACCCTCGATCCGGGCCGCTGCCGGTGCATGATGGGTGGCGACGGGGTGCCGTTCGGTTACCGGTATGTCCTTGTGCGGGCGCAAGCCCTAGCGTTTCCCGCATGACGAATTCCGCCCCGATTTCTGCCGCACCCGCCGTTGACGCCGCCCGGGCCCTGCTGGACGAGATGATGGCCCGCGTGGGTGTCGACGGCCTGGCTGCCGCGCTCGGCGACGTCGGCCTGCTCGCCGTGCTGGACCAGCACGCGGCGGCCGTCCGGGACGCCCTGCGCCACGCCGGGCGGGAGGTCGGCGCGGAAGGGCTGGCTGCCTACGCCAAGTCGATCGTCGCCGCCGCGGACCGCATGGGCCGGCCGGTACCGGCACCGGGACACGCCTACGTCTCGGGTACCGCGTGGCTCGCGGCGGAGTGGCACCTGATGCGGCTGGTGGCGGTTTGCATGATCGCGGAGTCGGCCGACCTGTTGTAGAAATAGGCCGAAACGCCCAAGCATGCGCTTTGCCTAGAAACCAGACTTTAAGTACCTTTCCCGGCATGAAACTGAGCCACCCAAGGCGGCTTCGCCGCACTGCACCGGAAAAGCTGAGCCACCCAAGGCGGCTTCGCCGCACTGCACCGGAAAAGCTGAGCCACCCGAGGCGGCTTCGCCGCAGTTCACTGGAGAAATTTCCCGTCAGGCTTCTCACCGTCGCTCTGATCACCATCCCAGCCGTGCCCGCCCTCGCGGTCACCACCGAGGCGGTCACCGCACCGGCCACGGCGGCACCGGTGCTCGTGGCCCGCTACACCTTCGACGCCGGACCGGCGGCCAGTGGACGGGTGGCCGACACGTCCGGACGCGGCGTACCGCTGACCATCCGTACCGCCGACGGGGGCGCGGTGCGGTTCTTGAACGCCAAGACCGGCCGGTACATCGGCCTGCCGCCACGCTGTGCCAGCACGGCCACGACGTGCCCGCGCGCGCTGCTGGAGGGCGCCGACGACCCCGATCTCGACCCGGGCACCCGCACGTTCCGCTGGGGAGCCGCGGTCAACATCTCGAAGGCGCAGCTCGCCGGCTCGTCGAACGTGGTCCAGAAGGGCGTGGCGACGACCGAGAGCCAGTGGAAGATGCAGATCGGCGCCACTCATGGCAAGGCCCAGTGCGTGGCCGTCGGTCGTGGTTCCACCAAGGCATACCTGGTGCGCTCGGCGATTTCGGTCGCCGACGGGCAGTGGCACAGGGTGCTGTGCATGCGGTCCGGCAGTGCGCTGTCGGTGTACGTGGACGGCACCCTGCGCGGACGCACCGCGGTCCCGGCGACGATGAGCATCGCCAACGACAAGCCTCTGCGCGTCGGCGGCCCCAACTTCAACACCAGCAGCGACATGTACCACGGCTACCTGGACGACGTGTACGCCCAGCTCGGCTGACAGACGTCGACGCAGGGGGCGAGGGCGGCCCCGCCCCCTGCGCAACCGCGGATCAGCTGCGGCGGAACGCGTACGATCGGCCCGATCCGGTGCCGGACGCTCGGCTTGACCGCTGCCGCTCGGAGCGCTGCCGAGCGGCTTGCTTGCCGTCCCGGGCACCGTGGTGCTCGAGTTGGCCGGACCCCGACTTGCCGGAGACCTCACCGGTCACGGACGGGAGGGAGGCGGGAGCCAGATCCTGCCGGACCAGGTCCTCGGGGTTGACATGAACGTTGAACGGCTGCGCAGGCATACCGTGACCTCCTCGTGTTGATGCGAGGCGGAAACCGTGGTGGGCAGGAGAATGATCTGTCCCGGGCATCGGCGCGGAGGCGGTCCCACGGCGGACGACGCCGCCGGAACCCGGAACCGGTGAGAACGCGGAAACAAGGCCCGTCAGGACAACATGGGCATCACGGTAACCCGGCCTGGGATCGCCGCCAAGCGGTTATTCGGGCAAGCGGGCACAGCCGGCGTCCAGCAGGCCCACCGCCTTGGGATAGTCGTGCAGTTGGTCGCGGATCAGGCGCAGATCCGCTTCGAGGGCCGGTGCAGGAACGCCGCGAGCGGCCAGCACCGGACCGGTCCAGTCGACGAAGTCGGCGAAGATCCGTTCATCGCCCACATACAGAGCCGCGGCCAGGAAGTCGACGATGTGCCCCATGTCCTCGGCCGTCGAGTCGTTCCGCCGCCGGTCGTCGGCCTTCACCGCGGGGTACGCCGAAGCCAGCCGTCGCATCGCGGTGCACACCAGGGCGGACCGTTCGCGGACCACGTAGGTGTACTCCTCGTCGCCGAGGAACGCGGTCTCGTACGGGTCGCCGATCGCCGGCGGCCAGTTCTGCGTCAGCCGCGCCACCGCATCGTCCGCATCCGCGGCCCAGGCGTCGGCGCCGAGCTTCTGCGCGTACCGCTCGTCCGGCCCGAATCCGCGTCCGCCGACGATCACCGGGACTCCGGCCGCCCGGCAGGCCGCGATGGCGGCGTGCGCCCGGGGCAGCCGCGTCGGCAGCGTGCCGCTCAGCGCGACCACGTCCGGCCCGGTCTGGTGCACGTGGGTGACCAGGTGCGGGCCGGGTACGCTGGCGCCCAGAAAGTCCACCCGCCAGCCGTCCAGGCGCAGCATCTCCGCCAGGATCCGGACCGGCAGCGCGTGCCACTCGCCGTCCACGCAGGCGACGGTGATCCGGCCGCGGGTCGGCCGGACCGAGGTCCGGGCGGCGACCGCGGCCAGGGCGCGCTCGCTGATCGCGGTGGCCGCGTGCTCGCGGGCGATGGACCACTCGTTGTCCGCCCACAGTTCGCCGACCACGCCCTGGGTGCGCCCGATCAGATCGATCATGATCCGCTGCGGTGGCACGCGGTCGTCGAGCAGATCGGTCACCGCTTCCACCGCGCCGTACTCGTCACCGTCGCCGACGAGCCGCAGGAAGTGCTCGCCGAATCCGGGATCGTCCAGCGAGCCCGGGAAGACGGTGGTGAAGACCGTCACAGGCGCGGCCTCTGCCGCCGTTCGCCGCGCCGAGCGTCGATGGCGAACGGGGAACCGGCGGGCGCGCCGCCGCCCCGCAGGCTCAGCGGCGTCCGGGACGGCGCGCGTACGGCCAGCATGGCGATGTCGTCGCGCATGCCGCCTTTCACCCAGTCGGAGACGAGCCGGCGTACCCGTTCCACCCCGGCCGCCGCGGACATGCCGCGACAGGTGCCCAGCGCGTCGCGCAGCCTCGCCTCGCCGTAGTGCTCGTTGCCGGTCCCGCCGCCGCGTGCCTCGGTCAACCCGTCGCTGTACAGCAGGCAAAGCTCACCGGAAGCCAGCTCGACGGTGGCCGGCCGAACCGAGATCTGCGGTACCACGCCGATCAGCGTCCCGGAGGTGGGCACCTCCTCGACCGTGCCGTCGTTGCGCAATACCAGCGGCGGCGGGTGCCCGCCGGACGCCAACGTGAGCCGTACCCGGCCGTGGTCGATGCGACAGATCGACCCCACCACCAGGGTCACGAACCGGTGCTGGCGGCCGGACTGCAACAGCGCCTGGTTGAGCACGTTCAGCATCTCGGCCGGCGACGCCTCCACCAGGCGCAGCGCCCGCAGGGTCTGGCGCACCTTGCCGGTCAGCACGGCCGCCTCAGGTCCCTTGCCGCACACGTCACCCAGCGCGATCACGGTGTCGCTGCTCTGCGTCGTGGGGCCGAACACGTCGTAGAAGTCACCGCCGATCCGGAGGGTCTCCGTGGCCGCCTGGTACGAGCCGATCAGCTCGACGCCGTCCGGCTGCGGCAGTTCCGGCGGCAACAGGTCGGCCTGCAGGATCGCGGTGGTGTCGACCTGCTCGCGATAGAGCCCTGCCGCCGAGATGGCGCCGCCGGCCCGGGCGGCGAAGATCCGGGCGAGGATCTCGTCCTGCTGGGTGAACTCGGCCTGCGTCCCGCTGCGGGCCAGGATCAGCGCCCCGGCCGGCTCGGCGTTGCCCGGCAACGGCGTGACCAGCAGCGCGCCGATCGGGCCGAAGCCCTCGGGCAGCAGCCAGGCGGGCGCCTGTGACGGGTCCAGCCATCGGCTCGGGATCGGCGGGAAGCCGCCCAGCGCCTCCACCAGGCCGGGCACCTCGCCCAGCAGGTTTTCGCGGAGCATGCCCTCCGTTATCGCGCCACCGGCGACCAGTCGCATCCACTCGCTCTGCCGCCGCCGCGCCGGCAGCACCACGACGGCGGCGTCGGCCAGGTGTGACACCGCCAGCTCGACGGTGGTACGCAGGCAGCGCCCCTGGTGCAGCGACGCGGACAGCCGGCGTCCCGCTTCGGCCAGAAAAGCGGTGCGTGCTCGTTCGGCGTTCAACGCGGCGGCGCGGGCGAACTCCTCGGTGCAATCGCGCAGATACAGGGCGTAGTGTTCGTCGTCGAGCTTGCGGCGGCGCCCGTGCACCTGCTTACCGTCGTACTCGCCGGTGAACGTCTCCCGGTCTTCGGTGAGCGCCCGGGTGAGCTCGGCGAGCGGCGTCAGCAGAACCGTGCCGCCCGGCTCAAGGCCCGGTGCCAGCGCCCGGGCCGCGGCGTTGACCAGCAGAATCGTGTGGTCGGTATAGGTGCACACCACGACTGCCTCGGTGGACGCGTCGAGCGCGGCGCTCAGCAGGCCGTACGGCGGCGGGACGGCGGCCGGTGTCTTCGTTTCGCCGGCCATCTCGCCGGTGCGTACCGGCATGTGGGATGTCATCGCTTCCTCCCGTCTCTACCCGCCTTCAGTGGCGCCGCGCGGGCCACCGTTTGTCGTGCACCGTCCGACCAGCGTATGTGCTCCAGCGGCGGTAGTCGCCGCTCGCGCGGTGTGGTCAGGAACTCGGCCAGTCCAGGTCGACCACGATGGGCGCGTGGTCTGACGGCGTTCTGCCCTTGCGCGCCTCGCGGTCCACCACTGCATCCTTGACCGAGGCGGCGACGTCGGCGGTGCCGTAGACCAGGTCGATCCGCATGCCCTTGTTCTGGTGGAACATTCCGGCACGGTAATCCCAATAGGTGAACGGGCGGTCCCCTTTCAGGGGACGGCCGACGATGTCGGACAGGCCGACGTCGCGAATCTTGGCCAGCGCCTCCCGCTCCGGTGCGGTGACGTGGGTCGAGCCGATGAACACCTGCGGATCCCAGACGTCGGCGTCGGTGGGTGCGACGTTGAAGTCACCGGCCACCACCAGCGGGCCGGCGGCCACGTCGGCGGCCAGCGCAGCGCGCAGCGCGGTCAGCCACTCCAGCTTGTAGGTGTAATGCGGATCGTCCGGGGTGCGCCCGTTCGGCACGTACACCGACATGAAAGTGATCCCGGCACACCGGGCGCTGATCGCCCGTGCCTCCGGGTCCGGATAGCCCGGCTCGCCCGGAAAGCCGCGCCGCATGTCGTCCAGGCCGACCCGGGACAGCAGCGCGACGCCGTTCCAACGGCCCTGGCCATAGTGCGCTGTCCGGTAGCCGAGCCGGGCCACCTCGGCCGGGAACTCCTCATCTTCAACCTTGGTCTCCTGCAGGCAGAGGACGTCCGGAGCGGTGTCGTCCAGCCACTCGAGCAGCCGGGGCAGCCGAGCCTTGACCGAGTTGACGTTCCAGGTGGCGAAGCGCATCTGCCCAGACTGCCGCATCCCGGCCGGACGGCAACCCCCGCGGGGCCGACCGGAGAGGGCGCATGCCGGGCAGCGCGCCGCGGGCGACCCGGCTCTCGGTCGTTACGAGTTCCCCGCGGTGAGCTGGTTGCGGCCCTTGGCCGACTGCGGGGTGGCCGGCCGGCCGTTGCCCACCGACGGCGTCGCGGTCGCGGCGGCGCGGGCGACCGGACGCCCGGCGTGCCAGTGCGCGGCGAAGTCGGCCGGGGACACCGCAGGGCCCCACAGCCAGCCTTGCCCCTGGGTGACGCCGGCCGCGGCCAGGCCTTCGCGCTGGCGCCGGTTCTCCACGCCCTCGGCCACGATGCTCAGGCCCAAGGCGCGGCTCATCGCGACGACCGCCCGGACGATCTCCTCGTCCTGGGGGTTCTGCCCGAGGCCGGATACGAACGAGCGGTCCACCTTCACCCCGGTCACCGGAAACTTCCGCAGATAGCCGAGGGCCGAGAAGCCGGTGCCGAAGTCGTCGACGAGCAGGCGGAGGCCGAGCTCGCGCAGCTCGAACAACACCCGCGAGGTGACGCTGGAACCGTCCACCATCACCGACTCGGTCATCTCCAGGGCGACCGCCCGCGCGGGCACGTCGTGCTTGAGCAGTTCGGCCGCGAGGGTCAGCGGTAGGTTCGGGTCGGTGAGCTGCCGGGGCGAGACGTTGACGGACATGTAGAAGTCGTCGGCCACGGTTCCGTCCGCGCGCCACTCGGCGAGCTGGCGCAGCGCCTCCTCGCGGACCCACGTACCGATCTGACCGATCATGCCGGCGTCCTCGGCGATCGGAATGAACGCCGTCGGCGGGATCGCTCCCCGTACCGGGTGGTTCCACCGCACCAGCGCCTCCGCGCCCAGCGTCCGGCCGGTGTCCAGCTGGACGATCGGCTGGTACGCGAGGTGCAACTGCCCATCGGTGAGCGCCGTCCGCAATGCCGTTTCCAGCTCGATCCGCTCCCGCACCCGGTCGTGCATGGAGGTGTCGAAAATCGTGGCGCGGCCAGGGCCCTCGGCTTTCGACCGGTACATCGCGGTGTCCGCGTCCCGCATGAGCGCCTCGGCGGTGACCGACGGGTCGCCGTCGGCGCTGGCATGGGCCAGCCCGACCGAAGAGCTGATCACCACATCGGTGCCGCGCACCGTCAGCGGCCGGGCGAAGCAGCTGCGGATCTCGTCGACCAGCCGCAGCGCACCCGCCTTCTCACCCGCGTAGGCGATCAGGAACTCGTCGCCACCGACCCGGGCAACCATATGCTGGGCGGGCACCACGGCGCGCAGCCGGGCCGCCGCTTCGATCACCAACTGATCGCCCGTGTCGTGCCCCCAGGACTCGTTGACCCGCTTGAAGCCGTCCAGGTCCAGGAGGTACACCCAGACGCGCTGTGCGCCGTCCGGCGGCAGCCGCATGAGCAGCCGCTCGATCTCGGCCGAGATCCTGCGCCGGTTCGGCAGCCCGGTCAGCGGGTCGTGCCGGGCTTGGTGTTCCGACCGCAGTTGGGCGACCACCTGCGCCTTGACCGCGGATACCGCCCGAAGCAGCAACAGCAACACCATCGTGGCGCCGCCTACGCCGATGGCCAGCCGAGCGCCGGGGGAGTCTCCGCCGATGGTCACCAGCAGCATGAACGGCGTGACCATGGCGGGCACCAGCAGCGCCATCCGTCGCCACGACCAGGCCTGCACCGGGCACCGGGTAGCGTGGCCGAGCTCCACCACCGACGGATGCAGGACAGCGATCCCCAGCAGGGTGTACGCGATCAGGAACGGCACGTCGAGCAGCGGGGAGGCGTAGAGCCGGCCGGAGGTGCCGATGATCGCGTACGCGAGGTCGCCGGTGAACAACAGCGTCATCGTGCTCAGAAAGGCGATCAGGCTGACCGGCCAGGTGCCGGCGGTGAACGTCAGGTTCAGCACCAGCAGCACCAGCACCACGTCCAACAGCGGGTACATCCCGGCCAGCACGGAGATCAGCGCCGGTCGATCGTCGATCGCGGCGGCCGGCGCGGCCAGCAGCAGCGCGCAGATCAGGCCGCCCGCGATGCACACGATCAGCCCGTCCAGCACGGCGTGCCACTCCACGCTCTGCCGGGCGCGCAGCAGGATGACGATGAAGAGCGCGGTCAGCACGTACCCCGGGATGGTCGCCGCGTCGGCCACCAAAACGAGCGGGAACGGCTGCCCGCTGGCCCACGGCCGGATCACCACGCCGATCAGGAAGAGCAGCGCGGCGCAGCCGATCAGTAACCAGGCCGCCGGCGGCTGGGCGCGGTGACGTCGTGGGCCGGTGAAACAGGCCCAGACCACGCCGCCGCCGACGACGGCGAACGCCAGCTGGCTGACTGCCGGGGAGAGGTTCAGAAGGTAGAGCGCGGTCGCGACGAGGCCCGCCACGGCAAAGAGCTGCCATGGCCACCGGCCGGCGGGCGAAGCACCCGCGGATCGCACCACATCGCCCCCCGGCAGGAGTGAACGCGGCCGATCGTGGATTGATCAGCTGCGCCTGCCGAAGGCACCGTACCCGGTCACCAATGCCGCGTGGCAGTGGTTCCGTGGACAAAGAGTGTCGGGCACGCCCCTCGTTGGAGCAACTCCTGTGCCACCGGTCCCAGCAGTGCCGCGCCGTCACTGCCGCGTGGCCCGGCCAGCACCATCCGGGCCTTGCGGGAGGCGCGGACCAGGGCGCCGGCCGGATCGCCGAAGAGCAGTCGCTTACGGGCGTCGTGCAACTCCGGCACCGCGGCCACGGCGGCGTCCAGGACCTCCCGGCCGGCGGCCTCCGAGCCGCGCCGGTCGATCACATGCGCCACGACGATCGGGACGGCCCGCCGGGCCGCCTCGTCGGCGGCGAATCGCAGCGCCTCCAGCGAATCCGGTGAGCCGTCCACCGCGGCGAGCAGCGGTCCGGCCGGAGGTCGCGGGCCGCGTGCCACCACGGTGGGGCAGAACGCACGGGACACCGTTTGCAGCAGGACCGAGTCCATCGGCAGGCGGTCGATCATCGCCAGGTCGTCGTCGCCGAGGATGAGTAGGTCGGCCGTCCGGCTCAGCTGCAACAGCACCCGGGTCGGCAGGCCGTCGAGCAGCAGGCCGGAGACGCATACCCCGGGGGTGGAGCGCTGCGCCGTGGCGACCGCCCGGTCGACGATGTTCCCGGCCTCGCGACGCGCCGGCGCGTACCCCTGTGGCGCTTTCCCGAATCTCAGGTCCGGCCAGGTGAAGGCGTGCACGACGCGAAGCTCGCGCCCTCTCGCCACGGCTTCGCGGGCGCCCAGACGCACGGCGGCCAGGCCGGCCGAGGTTCCGTTCACGCCGACGACAACGGGGGGTGCGTTCGGGGTCCGCATCGACTCCCACCTCCGGACACCATTATCTATGGATTTCGACTCCGGCGCCGCTAGGTGATCTGTTACTCACTGGGTTGGACGACTGATGACCCATTCAGGTTAAGGGTTTACGGTGAAGGACAGGTTCGCGGGGACATCTGCCGGTGAAGCGAGGGAAACATGACGGATGTCAAGCTCGACCACCCCGGTGGTCAGTTGTCGATGCCGGTACGCGAGGCGGTCGAGGGACCCAGCGGGATCGACGTCAACTCCCTGCTCAAGGAAACCGGTTACGTCACCGTCGACTCCGGCTTCATGAACACCGCGTCGTGCTCCTCGACGATCACCTACATCGACGGTGACGCCGGCATCCTGCGGTATCGGGGATATCCGATCGATCAGCTGGCCGAGAAGTCCTCGTTCCTCGAGGTGTCGTACCTCTTGATTCACGACGCGCTGCCCACACCGGCGGAGCTCGCCGAGTTCGCTGACAAGATCCGGGTGCACACGCTGCTGCAGGAGGAGCTGCGCACGTTCTTCTCCGGCTTCCCGCGCAACGCCCACCCGATGGCGGTGCTGTCCTCCGCGGTCACCGCGCTGTCCACTTTCTACCAGGACGCGCTCGATCCGACCGACGAGGAACAGGTGGAGATCTCCTCTATCCGACTGATGGCGAAACTTCCGACGATCGCGGCGTACACCTACAAGAAAGGCATCGGCCACCCGCTTCCGTACCCGGACAACTCTCTGGAGTACGTGCAGAACTTCCTGCGCATGACGTTCGGCCTGCCGACGGTGCAATACGACGTCGACCCGGAGGTCGCCAAGATCCTCGACATGCTGTTCGTGCTGCACGCGGACCACGAGCAGAACTGCTCGACCTCCACCGTACGGCTCGTCGGGTCGGCCCAGGCCAACCTGTACGCGTCGATCGCGGCGGGTGTGAACGCCCTTTCCGGCCCGCTGCACGGTGGCGCCAACGCGGCGGTGCTCGAACTGCTCGAGCAGATCAAGCGGGACGGCGGCGACGTCGCCGACTTCGTCAACCGCGTGAAGAACAAGGAAAAGGGCGTCAAGCTCATGGGCTTCGGCCACCGGGTGTACAAGAACTACGACCCGCGCGCCGCCATCGTGAAGAAGGCGGCGCAGGACATGTTGACCAAGATGGCGAAGCCGGATCCGCTGCTCGAGATCGCCTTCCAGCTCGAGGAGATCGCGCTGTCCGACGACTACTTCGTGTCCCGCAAGCTCTATCCGAACGTGGACTTCTACACCGGCCTGATCTACAAGGCGATGGGCTTCCCCACGAGGATGTTCACCGTGCTGTTCGCGCTCGGCCGCCTGCCGGGCTGGATCGCACAGTGGCGCGAGATGATGACCGACCCGACGACCAAGATCGGGCGTCCGCGCCAGCTCTACACCGGTTCGGCCGAGCGGGAGTTCGTGGCGATCGACAAGCGTGCCTGATTGCAGCCACCCCGGCCGTCGTACGGCTGAAGGCCGGGTGCCGGGTGGCCCGACCGCGGCAGCGGCGTGGTCTTTCCCCGATTAGGGTCGACCTTGGGCGATCCGAGGGAGGCAACGCATGGACGTCGTGATCGGCATCGATACCGGCACGACCGCGACCAAGGGCGTCGCGGCCGGCTTGCACGGCGAACTCCGGGCCGTGACCAGCGTGCACTACACCCTCTCGGTGCCCGGCCCGGGACGGGCCGAACTCGACTCCACGCGGCTGCGCGAGGCGGCCATCGAAGCGCTCGTCGACGTCGCCAAGCAGTGTGGCGAACGCGGCGACCGGGTGATCGCGGTCAGCCTGAGCGCGTTCCTGCACGGTGTGGTGCCGATGGACGGCGCCGGCCGTCCGCTCGGGCCGCTTGTCACGTGGGCGGACGGCCGGGCCGGCCGGCAGAGCGAGCAGCTGCGTACCCAGGGGCTGGACCGGAAACTCCAGGCCCGCACCGGTACGCCGGTCCACCCGATGTCGCCACTGACAAAGCTCGCGTGGTGGAAGGCGACCGATTCCGGTTTCCTACGGGACGTGCCGCGGTGGGGCGGCGTCAAGGAACTGGTGCTCGCCGGCGTGGCGGACGCGCCGTTCCTCCTCGACCTGTCGGTCGCGTCGGGCACCGGTCTTTACGACATACACCGGCGGCACTGGGATCCGGAGGCACTGGAGATCGCGGGCGTGCGATCGGACCAGCTCGCCGAGGTCGTGCCCACCACCGAGAAGCTCCGGCTGCATCCCGAGGTCGCCGCCGCGGCCGGCCTGCCCGCGAACACTCCCCTGATCATCGGGGCGGCCGACGGACCACTGGCCAACCTCGGCGTCGGCGCCACCCCGGTGGGCGTCGCGGCGGTGTCGCTCGGCACCAGCGGCGCGCTGCGGACGGTGGTCGACGCACCGACCGCGGACCGGGCCGGGCGACTCTTCTGCTACGCCCTGACCGAGGACCGGTGGGTGATCGGCGGCGCGGTCAACAACGCCGGCTCGGTCGTCCGCTGGGCCGGGCAGAGCTTCGCCGGCGGGATCGCCCGGCCGGCCGCCGAGGGTGAGGACGCAGACGAGCGCGACGCCGCCCTGCTCGTCGAGGCGGCCGCGGCGCCGCCCGGCAGTGAGGGCCTGCTGTGCCTGCCGTACCTGCTGGGGGAGCGGGCGCCATGGTGGCGGTCCGGATTGCGCGGGGCCTACATCGGGCTGCGCCGCGAACACGGCCGCCCGCATCTGGTCCGAGCCGCGGTCGAGGGTGTCTGCCAGCAGCTCGCGTTGGTGCGTGACTCGTTCGCCGCGGAGGGCTATCAGGTGACCGAGGTACGCGCGACCGGCGGCGCGGTGGCCTCCGAACTGTGGGTCGGCATCCTCGCCGCCGCTCTCGATCTGCCGGTGGCGATCGCCGATACGCCCGAAGGCACCGGGCTGGGCGCCTGCCTGCTCGGCCTGCACGCGCTCGGCGAACTGCCCGACCTGGACCAGGCCGCCGCGCTCATCGAGATCGCCGAGCCGACCCGGCCGGATCCGCGCGACGCCGCCCTCTATCGCCGGCTGCGCCCGCTGGTCGAGCAGTCCGCGCTGGCCATCGCGGACGTGGTCACCGAACTGGACAAGCTCGCACCGAAGCCGCTGCCCGACACCGAGAAGGCAGTCACCGCCCGCTCCCGCTAACCCGCCTCCCGCCCCGGTTCCTATTCCGCCGATCTTGGACTTGTGGTGGGTTCTTTGAGTCGGATGCGGCTTTTGTTGCCCACCACAACTCCAAGATCGGCGTTGGGCGAGTTACGGCATCGGCCATTCGTGGACGGGGAGGTTCTCGTGCATGAACGGCAGGTAGCGGCGCAGCATCTCGTGCAACGCCTCCTGCCGCTCCATGCCTTCGGCCTCCAGCGCGTGCAACACCTTCACCTGCCATGTCGCGCCGTTGCGGTGGGCCACGCAGCGCTGCTCGATGATGCCCAGCAGGCGGTCCCGCTCGGTCGCGGACACCCTCCAGCGGTCCAGGCCCTCCCGAGCCAGCGGCAGCAGGCGGCGCAGCACCAGCTCGGTGACCGGCACGTAACCGAGCCCCGGCCAGAACACCGAAGCGTCGATGCCGTGCCGCGCGCCGGCGTGGAAATTCTCCTCCGCCGCGCTGAACGACATCTGCGTCCACAGTGGGCGTTCCGCCTCGGCGAGCACCCGGATGAGGCCGTAGTAGAACGCCGCGTTGGCGATCGTGTCGACCACCGTGGGGCCGGCGGGCAGCACGCGGTTCTCCACCCGCAGGTGCGGCCGGCCGCGGACGACCGCGTAGATCGGGCGGTTCCAGCGGTAGATCGTGCCGTTGTGCAGGCGCAGCTCGCTCAGCTCCGGGGTGTCGCCGCGTTCCAGGATCTCGGCCGGTTCCTGGTCGTCGCAGATGGGCAGCAGAGCGGGGAAGTACCGGACGTTCTCCTCGAAGAGGTCGAAGACGCTGGTGATCCATCGCTCGCCGAACCAGACCCGGGGTCGTACGCCCTGCGCGCGGATCTCCTCCGGCCGGGTGTCGGTGGCCTGCTCGAACAGTGGTATGCGGGTCTCGCGCCAGAGCTCGCGGCCGAACAGCAGCGGTGAGTTCGCGCCCAGCGCCACCTGTATGCCGGCGATGACCTGGGCGGCGTTCCAGTAACGGGAGAACGCCTCGGGGCTCACCTGCAGATGGAATTGCGTGCTGGTGCAGGCCGACTCGGGCGCGATGGTGTCGGTGGTGACCGCCAGCCGGTCGATGCCGTCGATGCGGATGTCCAGGTCCTCGCCGCGGGCCGCGAAGATCTGCTCGTTCAGCAACGCGTACCGCGGGTTGGCGGACAGCGCGTCCGCGGTCATGTGCTCGCGCCGCAGTGTGGGCAGGATGCCGATCATCACCATGTGCGCGCCGACCGACCGCGCGTGCTGCTCGGCGTTGTTCAGGCTGGCCCGCAGAGCCCGCTCGAGGTCGGCGTTCTCCTCGCCGGCCAGTCGCCGCGGCGGCACGTTGATCTCGATGTTGAACTGGCCGAGCTCGGTCTGGAAATCCGGGTCGGCGATGGCGCCCAGCACTTCGGCGTTGCGCATCGCCGGCTCGGCCTTGTCGTCGATGAGGTTGAGCTCGATCTCCATGCCGGTGAGCGGGCGCTCGTACTCGAATCGCGACTCGCGCAGCATCGCCGCGAATACGTCCAGACTGCGCTTGATCTTGTGCCGGTACTTGGCCCGGTCCTCACGGGTGAACTCGCGCTGCTCGACCTCTTCGCCCACCGCACCGCCCTCTCACCGCAGTAGTCCCGATAGCTATGATCTACCGCCGGGTGCGACCGCGCCATAGCAGCGCGTGCAGCGCGTCTGTCAGGGCGTCCGGATTCTCCTCGGCCATGTGATGACCGCTGTCGATTCTCACGCCGACCACGTCGTCCGCCCACTCGCGCCAGATCGCGAGCGGATCGTCGTACAGCTGTTCCATGTCGTCGCGGGCGGACCACGCGAACAGCGTCGGGCAGCCGATCCGCCTGCCCTGGCGGCGGTCCGCGTCATCGGCATCGCGGTCGGCACGCAGGCCGGCCCGGTAGTCGCACACCATCGCGTGGACCACGGCCGGGTTCGTCACGGCCGCGCGCAGGTCCTCGCGGACCACGGGGTCGACCTTCTCCAGCCCGTACCACGCCTCCGGGTCGGCATTGATGATCGGCTCGGCCGGCTTCGCCGTCTGGCCCAGGAAGAACCAGTGCCACCAGAGCTGGGCGAAGCGGGCATCGGCGCGGGCGAGAGCCGCACCGATCGGTACGCCGTCGAGCACGGCCAGATGCGTCACGGTGTCCGGGTGGTCCAGCGCCAGCCGCGTCGCCACGTAACACCCGCGATCATGCCCGGCCACCGCGAACCGCCGATGCCCGAGCCGTTCCATCAAGGCCCGGATGTCGGCCGCCATCGCCCGCTTGCTGTAGTCGTCACTCGCCGGCTGGGTCGACTGCCCGTACCCGCGCAGGTCCGGGCATACGACGGTGAAGTCGCGCGCGAGTGCGGGCGCCACGCGGTGCCACGTCACGTGGGTTCGCGGATGACCGTGCAACAACACCACCGGCGGGCCGTCGCCGCCGTACCGGACCCGGAGAGCGACCTCGCCGAGATCCACCTGATCGAGCCGGAAGCCGTCGAACATGCATCCGATCATGCCGCTACTTGTGACGTGGCATGGTCCGGTCCGTCCCGGCTCCCCGCTACGCCATCCAGGCGGCGGTCACCGCCGCCGCCGCGGTCAAGCCGAGAGCGGCCTGGACGAGTAATGCCGGGCCGAGGTGCGACCACATGGTGGGTACGCGGGGAGTGAGCGGTTGCATGGTGGTCAGGTTGATCATCCGCAGCAGCTTGACGGGAAGCGTCCGGTCCGCCTGCGCGGCGGTCGTCAGCTGGACCAGATCGCCGCGGTGCAGCGCGGAAACCGGCAGGTGGCCGTGCATCTCCACCTCGTAAAGCCGGCCCAGGTCGTCGCGTATCCGTACCGGTGTCACCAGGAACTCCGGTCCCTTCTTCAGTTCCCGGAGCTTCCGTTGCGCGCTCCGGCCGCTGAGCCGCAGCAGGGCGAGCAGCAGGCGGGCGAAGGTCGCGGACACGAAGACGGCCAGCACCAACGGCTGGCCGATCTTCACCTCGCGGGTGTACGAGGTGCGATAACCGAGGAATCTCCCGGTGATGATGGGGCCGGCGTGCCGGAGGATCTGCTCTCGGTACAGCTCGGTGTCGTCCATCGGGGGTCACCTCCTGGATGTCCTTCGATATTACGTAGAGTCGTGCTTAGAGCACAGTGAGTGAATGTGGGGTTCGTGTGAGCCGGGCGGGGTACGCCGTCGGAATGGACCTCTCCTACCTGCGCCCGCTGTTCGACAACCCGGGCCCCTGGGCGTCGGTCTATCTCGACGCCACCCGCAGCGAGCAGAACGCCGAGCACCAGATCGAATTGCGCTTACGATCCGTTCGACAACGGCTGTCTGACCAGGGCGCCGACGACGCCACTCTGGATGCCGTTCAAGAGGCCATCACCGGATATCCGTACCGGTCGGGTCGCTACGGCCTCGCGGTGTTCGCCACCGCGGGCGAGGCGCCGCTGGTCGAACCGCTGGCCGCGCCGCCGGCCACCGAGATCGCGACCTACGGGCCACTGCCGCACGCGATGCCGTTGGTGGCACAGCGAGGAGACGAGATTCCGTACGTGCGCGTGCTCTCCGACCGCACCGGCGCCGAGGTGACCGGGCTGGCCGTGGACGGCGCCCCGCGCAGGGAGCGCGTCCGGGGCACCGAGGATTACCCGATCTCGAAGGTCCGCGGCGGCGGATGGTCGAATCCGCGGTACCAGCGGGCCGCCGAGGAGACCTGGAAACGCAACGCCGGCGACGTCGCCTCCGCGGTGGCCGAACTCGCCGCCTCGGTCGGCGCGGAGGCGATCGTGATCACCGGCGACCCCCGCTCGACCGAGCTGACGGTGCAGCAGCTCCCCCGCCGCTGGCGCGACCGGGTGGTCACCGCGTCGCACTCCGCCGAGGAGGCGCTGGGCGACGCCACGGTGCAGGCCGTCGCCGAGGTCGCCGACCGGCACGCCCGAGACGCCATCGACCGCTACCGCACGCAGCGTGGCGAGGGCAGCGGCAGCGCCGGACTCGCTGACGTGGTCACCCGGTTGCAGCGTGGCCAGGCCGACACGGTCTTGCTGATCAACGACGCGTCGTCCACCGACAGGTTGTGGATCGGGCCGGACGACCCCAGCCTGGTCGCGGTGGATCAGCAATCGCTGCGTCAATCGGGCATAGACAACCCCATCGAGGTACGGGCGGACGCCGCGCTGCTGCGGGCGATCGTCGGAACGGGCGCCGATCTGGTGCTTGTCCAGCCGGACGAGGTCGAGCTGGAGCACGGGATCGGCGCGATTCTCCGGTACGCCGACGGGGACACCGCCGCAGTTTGATCTCCGTCGGCACACCGCACGGTCGGGCCCCCAGGTTCGACTGCTCGACCGTCCCGTCGCAAACCGACCTCGTCGGGCACCGATTGCGCGAAAACCGCACGAAGCCCGCCTGTTAAGCGGTGGACTTGTGCTGACGCGTGCCGGACGGCTCCGATCCGCACCGGCGTGCCGGCGACCGACGGGGGATGAGGACAGGATGGCATCGACTGGCACATTCGTGAATCCGGACAGCGTTCTCGCGCGTACCGCGCGGGAGATGATGGAGGCGCACGCCGGCGGGGCGGGGCCGCGCGAGGGCATGACGATCTGCCCGGTGTGCAGCAGGCCGCTGCCGTGTCCATCCGGTCGGGCGGCGGCTGAGGTGCTCTTGGCGGCCGGGTTGGCCCAGTCGTCGGGGCTGATCTCGGCGTCTCGGCAGGGGTCGGCGTCGTCGCCGCTGGGTCTGCCGATGCCGGAGCAGGCACCGGTGGGCCTGCCGATGCCGGAGCAGGCGCCGCTGGGCCTGCCGATGCCGGAGCAGGCGCCGGTGGCCGGCTCGCAGGCCGCCGAGTCCTTCGGATACGCGGGGTCGCCCGCCCTGCCGGAGGTGTCGTTCGACCAGCCGCCGTCCGTCGCCGCTTTCGGGAACGAGCCGAGCAGCCTGTCCGGGTGGCAGCCACCATCGCCGAACCACGACCCTGTGGACACGCCCATCGAGGAAGAACCCAGCGGACTGTCCTTCTCCGTACCGGAGTCCGCCGCACCGGATGACGACGCGCGGATGCGGTTCGAGGCTTCGTCGGCGCGCGTGCCGAGCGCCGCCGCTGCGGAGACGGTCGAGGTGCCGCGAGATGATGTAGACCCACTGCTGCTCGGCCCTCCGCTCTACACCCAGCAGAACCGGCCGCTCGACGCGCCGCAGTTCCGGCCGTCCGCGGGTCCGCCGGCCTATCCCGGGCAGCCGAGCGTGTATGGCCAGGCCGCCGGGCAGCCGGTGGTGCACGAACCGGCTGCCGGGCAGCCGGGCGTCTATGGCGAGCCGGCCCCGGAGCAGGTGGTGTATGAGCAGCCTGCCGGGCAGCCGGGCGTCTATGGCGAGCCTGCCCCGCAGCGGGTGGTGTACGAGCAGCCTGCCGGGCAGCCGGCCGTCTATCGCGAGCCGACGTCCGGGCAGGTGGGGCTGGCTCCGTACACCGGCCAGCCGGTCCAGCCGGGCCAGACGCCTCCACCCGGTCAGCCCGGGCAGGCTCCGACCGGCCCCACCCACCGTGGACCCCTGCAAGCACCCGAAATGGGCCAGGTGAACCGCCCGCTCGAGGGAGCCGGCTCGCCCGTGCAGGCAACTCAACAGGCCGCGCAGAACCCGGTGATCGGTCACCAGGCCACCACGGCTCCGCTCGGCCGCTCGGCTCGCCCGCCCCTGGAGGCGCCTCAGATGGGCCAGCTCAACCGTCCGCTGCCACAGCCGTCCGCCCAGGCCGCGGCTACCCAGGCGGCGCCTCAGGACACACCGTCCGGCCTGCCACCCGCGGCCGCCCTGCAGACCCCCCCGAAGGCCAAGGCCATCCACGGCGTCCCGGGCAATGGCTTGCCGCCGAAAACCTCCGGCGCGCCCTCCGGCCTCAGCGGCCACACCGCTGCGACGCAGCACGCCGCGCACGGGGAAGCACCGGTCGAGCGCGCGGCCGACGACCGGAACACGCCAAGCGGCCTTCCGCGGCGTGACGCCGGCTGACCAGGGCGAAAAGCCCGGCGGCGGCGCCTCCGCACGGAGGCGCCGCCGTGCCGTCATGGGTGCCGCGCTGATTCTCACCGAACGCGAGCGTCGGGCGGCCGGACGGACACGCGTTTCGATGCACATCCGTTCGGGAAAGTAACGTCGCCGACGGGTGGTCCGGGCGGCCACTGGCACCAGCCGTATGACTGCAATCGGGCGGCCCATGCGGCCGGTCGGCGTCTAGGGGGACCTGCATGCCAGCACATGAAGAGGTTCTCGAGGACCTGGATGCCGCGGCACTCAGCTATGCCGAGCGGATCACCGAAGCCTCGGACTCCGAACGTGCCGCCCTGCGCGACGATCTCACCCGGTACTGCCTGAACTTCGCTGGCCGGCTGGCCCGGCGCTACCGCGGCCGCGGGGAGCCGCTGGAGGACCTCGAACAGGTCGCCCGGCTGGGCCTGGTCAAGGCGATCGATCGGTACGATCCGGGCCGCGGCTCGTTCACCGCGTACGCCGTGATCACGATTTCCGGCGAGATAAAGCGGCATTTCCGGGATAAGACGTGGGGTGTGCACGTGCCGCGGCGAGTACAGGATCTCAGCTTGGAGCTGAATCATGCCTCGACGGCGCTGACCAATACGTTGTCCCGCAGCCCGACGGTGCCGGAACTGGCCGAGCGGCTGCGGGTCAGCGAGGAGGCGGTGATCGATGCCCTGGAGTCGGCCGCGGGGTACTCGCCGGCCTCGCTGAACGTCCCGGTGAACGCGGAGGGTGCGGGCGGCGAATTCGGTGACCTGATCGGCAGCGTCGACGCCGAGCTGGAGTCGGTCGACGACAAGCTGACCGTGGCGGGCCTGCTGTTGCGGTTACCGGTCCGGGAAAGGCGGATGCTGGCGATGCGGTTCTACGGCAACTGCACCCAGGCCGAGATCGCTGCCGAGCTGGGCATCTCCCAGATGCATGTGTCCCGGCTGCTCAGCCGCGCACTGGCCTGGCTGCGCGAGGCGATGCTGAACGACGCGCCGCCGCGCTGGGAAGGCGCCGGCGCAGGTGTCGACCAGGGCATGCGGGTGACGGTTGCCTCGGCCGGCAACGCACTCGTCGCGGCGGTGCGCGGCGAGATCGACCGGGATACCGCGGATCGGCTGCGGACGAGTCTGCGGCATGCCGTCGGCAAGGCGCCGGACGGCCGGCTGATCGTCGACCTCGCCGCGGTACCGCTGGTGGACGCGGCAGGCGTCGCCGCGCTCCTGGACGTGGCCTCGGCCGCGTCGGCGGCCGGTGTGAGCCTGAGCCTGTCGCGCGTGCAGCCCTACGTGGCTCGTATTCTCGGTGTCACCGGACTGGCGCCGTTGATGGCGGGTCGCTAGCCGGCTCGGCCGGCCTCAAGATCGGACGAGCAGGGACGCCCAGACGACCTTACCGTCGTCGGTGGGCAGGCAACCCCAGCCGTGCGCGGTCGCGTCCACGATTCGCAGACCACGGCCGCGGTGGGTGAATCTCCCGGCCGGCGGGGCGGCGGGTTCGACCGGTGATCCGTCGCGTACGGCGATGAAGAGATACCGGTCGCTGAGTGACAGCCGCAGGGTCATCATCGTGTGCGCATGATCGACGACGTTGCTGATCAGTTCGCTGCATATCAGGCTCGCGGCCGGCACCAGATCAGGCACCTCCCACCGCAGGCAGGCGTCGGTGGCGACGTTACGGCCGTGACTTGCCGCGCCCCGCACGGGCAGGAGTTCCTCGGCGATCGTCGGCATGGCGTGCCCGCCGCGCTCGACGTGGTCGGCAGCCGTCTCGACACTGGGAAACCGCGGGAGCCGCCGGCGCACGGCGACGCTGAGCAGCGCGTCGGTCTCGGTGGATGCGCCGCAGAGCAGGACCGGACTGCCGGGCCACAGGGAGGCCTGGCGGGCCACGACGGTGAAGAGGGCGAGCGTCTTCGGCTCCACGACGGCTAGACCGGAGAGGTCCAGCAACAGGGCTCGGGGTTGCTCCGCCAAGCAGGTGCTGAGCCGCAAGCGCAACGGTCCCACGTCCGACAAGCCAAGCTGCCCCGACAGCCCCGCGACCAGCAGCCCGCGGTGGCCTCGTACCGTGCAATCGACCGTCATCGTGTCTCCAGTTCGGCCGTATCCAGCGCCGCATGCCCGCTGCGGTACGAGTCAAACACGTGGTGAGGGCACCGTGCCGTCGCGGTTTCAGGACGACGATCGCGCCATGATCGGAATCGGACTGCTGGCACAGCGCGCAGCGGGTGCGGGCTGGTTCAGACCGCGGCGCGCGCGGCGAACTGCGTCCACACCACCTTGCCGTCGGATACCGGCAGCACGCCCCACGAGTCGGTCAACTCGCGAACCAGCCGCAGACCCCGTCCGCCCGCGTCGGTGATGCTCGGATCCGCCGGCCGGGGCAACCGGCGGCTGCCATCGCGTACGGTCAGGCACATCTGGCCTTCGCGCAATCCCACAGTGATCTCCATCTTCGTGTGGGCGTGGCGGACGACGTTGGCGACGAGCTCGGTCGCGATCAGCGCCGCGGTGGCCGCGACCTCCCGGCGGTGCCACGCCGTACAGGCCTGCTCGACCAGCTGGCGGACCTGGCGGCAGGCATCGGGGACGGGCCGCAGGTGCGCCCGTATCCGGCGTGGTTCGGGCTCCTCGCCGATGTCCCGCATCGCCTGTTCGCAGCTCGGTGCCGTGCCGACCGACGCGCAGTCATCCGACGCGGCGAGGGCGGCCGCCGTCTCGCCGCCGGCGCCGCACAGCACGATCGGCACGGCCGGCCATTGCGCGGTCTGGCAGACAACGTCGCTCAGTACGGCGAGTCCCTGCGGATCACTTATCTCGAGCCCGGCGACGTCGATCAACAGCGCCTCGGGCTGGCCGGACAACAGTCGTCCCACGGCGCGCCGGAGCGCGTCGCTCGTGACCATGTCCAACACGCCGTCGACCCGCAGCAGTGCCACCGGGAGTTCCTGTTCGGGGCGGCAGACCAGCTGGCTCGTCATCCGCCTCCCTCCGTCAGCGGCACGGAGAAGCCGGCCGCCGCGGAGATTTGTGCCCGGCCGGGCGACCACGCAAACAAACCCGCGCACGCTAGGCGGAAGGGGCGAGCCGTTCGTAAAGGCGCAGGTACGAGGCGGCCATCACGGCCGGTGCGAAGCGCCGCGCGGCCTCCGTGCGGCACTCGCCGGGTGCGATGGTGGCTGCCTTGTGCACGAGATCGCCGAGCATCTCCTCGTCGTCGGTGAGCAGCCCGGTCCGGCCCTCGTCGATCAGCTCCGGAAGGCAGCCGCGCGCGATGCCGACCACCGGCGTGCCCAGCGCGAGCGCCTCGACCACGGCGGTGCCGCCCGGTTCGGCCCAGCGCAGCGGAAAGAGCGCCGCCCGCGCCCCGGCCAGCAGGTCGTCCCGGTCGCGGCCGGTCACCGTGCCGACCCAGCGCACCCGATCGCCGTCCACCTGCGGCGCGACGTGGTCACGCCAGAACGCCACGTCGGGGTTCTGCCCGGCGGCCGGGTCGCGCAGGGCTTTCGCAAGATCTTCCGGGCGATGGTACGGGCCCACGGGACCGGCCAGAATCAGGTCGAAGCCGGCCGTGTGCGCGACCCGGGCGGCCAGGTCCTGACCCTTTCCCGGATTGATCCGGCCGAGCACGATCACATGGTCGCCCTTCGGCACCGGGTCGCGGGCCGCGGCGGCCAGCGGAGTGGCTAGGTGCACGTACCCCACCGAGTGTGCCCGCAGGGCGGCCGGGGCGCGGGCGATCTGTGACGCCGAGACTCCGTTGACGCGCACCGTGGCAGACTCGTACGTCCCGTACAGATCAGGGTGTTTGGCGAGGTCCCAATGCAGCGTGTGCAACACCGGCCGGCCGGTGTGCCCGAAGGTGGTCAACCCGGCCGCCTCGACGTGGTCGTGCACCAGGTCGACGTCGTCGCGCTCGGCCAGCCGGCGTAGCACCGCGTGCTGGTGCGCCGGCACGATCCCGCACACCTGGTTGTACGGCCGCTGCAGCGCCGCGAACTGCCCGCCGCTGAACACCGACACCCGCTCGTCCACCTCGAGGGAGCTGTCGCCGACAGTGGCCAGCACCACCTGGACGCCGAGCCGGCGTAGTTCCGGCACCAGCGTGGCGATCACGTTCTCGATGCCGCCGTAGCCGAGTGGGGGCACCGGTAACCACGGTCCTGCGTTGATCAGAACCTTCACGCCGACACCACCCTCTGCACCGACGCCAGCGGTGGTCGTTCGTCCACGCCGATGTCCGCGACCGCGACCTCCCGTTCCAGGTTCGGCAACGCGTCGCGGCCGCCCCGCCGGAACTGGGTGAGCAGCGTCGACGGTGGCCGCGGGTCGGCCACCAGCCCGCGCCGGTGCAGGCGGGACCAGGCGGTCACCATGATCTGGGCGGACATCCGGCCGAGCGCCTCGGTGCCCTGGTGCCGGTGCAGCCGTTCGCCGAGATCGACCTGGGCGAGCGCGTCCAGGCCCACGAGGTCGAGCAGGTCGATGAGCATGGCGATCTCGACGCCGTATCCGGACACGAACGGGATCCGCTGCAGGGCACGGCGCCGGCCGGCGTACTCGCCCGCGAGTGGCTGTACCACGCCGGCCAACTCGGGCCAGAACAGGTTGATGAGCGGCCGTGCGCTGATCTCGGTGACCCGCCCGCCGCCGTCGGTCTCCACGCCCGCGGCCCCGACCAGCGGGCGGTGGTAGAAGCCCTTCACGAACTCGACCGACGGGTCGGTCAGCAAGGGCCCGAGCAACCCGGTGACGAAATGCGGCGAAAACTCGCGCAGGTCGCCGTCGACGAACGCGACGATGTCGCCGGTACTGGCCGCCAGACCGGCCCAGAGCGCGTCGCCCTTGCCCTCCATCCGGGGCATTCCCCGGGTCACCTCGTCCTGGCTGACCACCCGCGCTCCGGCGGCCGAGGCCACCGCCGCGGTGCGATCGGTGGACCGGGAGTCGACGACGACGATCTCGTCGACCAGCCGGAACCGGTCGACCAGGTGCCGCCGGACGGTCGCCACGATCGCGCCGACCGTGGAGTCCTCGTTGCGGGCTGGGATGACGACGCTGACGGTCCCCCTCTTGGCGCGAGCCAGCGCGGCGGCCGGCCATTGTGTGCTGTTGCTGGTGCGGTACGTCATCCACGCCTCGACGATCGGCGAGACGGTCGCCGTTGAGTGCCGCATCGGCATGCCCCCAGATTCGCGAACACGAACAGAAACGCCGTGAGGTTCCCCTAGAGATCGACACCAACCTACCCGGAAGGTAAAGACTTGTCGTCCGGCGTTTCGAGCGGAAGCCCCAGGAGAAGTCGTGGCGCGGAGGTCTGGTGCAAGAGGGAGGCGTTGATGGCGTTGATCCGGGTGGGGCTGGTCGGAGCCGGTGGTGTCGCCCAACGGCATGCGCGAGTGCTGTCCGATCTGCCGGAAGTGCAGGTCATGGGAGTGACGGACGTGGTGCCCGCGTCCGCGGCGTCGCTCGCCGCGGCTCACTCCGCACGGGCCTTCGCGAACCTCGACGAGCTGCTCGATGCCGGGCCGGACGCGGTGTACGTATGTGTGCCACCTTTCGCGCACGGCCCGGCGGAGCGCGCTGTAATAGACGCCGGTATTCCACTCTTCGTGGAAAAGCCCATAGCGATCGATCACGACACCGCGACGGAAATCGCCGGGCTTATCACTCAGCGCGACGTGTTGACTGCTGTCGGTCACCACTGGCGATACCTCCGCGTGGTCGAGGAGGCCCGAGCGCTCCTCCGGGATCGGCCGGTGCGCCTGGTTACCGGCGCTTGGCTCGACAAGGTGCCGCCGGTCGCCTGGTGGCCGCGGCGGGACCGGTCCGGCGGCCCGGTCGTGGAACAGGCCGCACACGTGCTCGACCTGGCTCGCCATCTGGCCGGCGAGGTGACCGAGGTCTGGGCGGCGGGCAACGGAACCCCACCGCCGGTGCCGGGCGCGGACGTGGACGGCGCGACCGCGGCCGCGCTGCGGTTCGCCGGCGGCGCGGTCGGCACGGTGGCTGCGACCTGCGTCCTGGGCTGGAAGGAACGGGCCGGGCTGGAGCTCTACGCGGACGGGCTGGCGCTGTCGATCAGTGAGACCGGACTGATCGTCCGCGACTCCGCGGGCGTGCGGACGCTGGAAAGCGATCCGGACTCGGCTCGGGTCGCCGTGGATCGGGCGTTCGTGGCCGCGGTCCGGGGCGAGGAACAGGACATCCGAGTTCCGTACGCGGAGGCTCTCCGTACCCATGCGCTGGCCCTGGCCGTCGCCGAGTCGGCGGCGACCGGCCGGGCGGCCCGCCCGCACACTCCGGAGATCGCGCATGCCTGAACCGAAGATCCGTGGGCGCAACGTGATCGTGCCCGCACCGGGCGAGGTGGTCCTGGTGGACCTGGCGGACGAGCCGGTTCCGGCCGGCGGGTTCCGGGCCCGCACCCTGTTCAGCGGCGTGTCGGCGGGGACCGAGGTGGG
>Ga0081539_10002568_pt1 | contig 25132 bp, 15 predicted proteins | sample TabmetS4T2R2_FD_71023 | JGI IMG/M metagenome (GOLD analysis project Ga0081539, IMG submission 71023) | Tabebuia heterophylla rhizosphere microbial communities from the University of Puerto Rico - S4T2R2 | ecosystem: Host-associated > Plants > Roots > Rhizosphere ...
AGAAGGCCCTCGCAAAGCTAGGAAGCGAGCGCACGACGTTTGTGATCGCGCATCGTCTTTCGACCGTGCGGCGGGCTCATCGGATCGTCGTTCTGGATCATGGACGGCAAGTCGCGACCGGCACGCACGAAAGGCTGGTCGCCGCCGGCGGTTTGTATGCCCACCTCGCGTCGCTGCAATTCAATGGTCATTGAACGAGCTGGATGAGGCGGCGAGGCCGGCGGGGTCGCGCCGGACAGGTCCGCGCAGACGGCATTACCGCACCCCGCCATAGAAACGGGCGGCGCGTCCCAGGCACAAGTAGAATGCGATCAACAATGCGAGGGCGACCAGCAACGCCGCGATTGCGGGTGCTTCGGCGAGGACAGTCATGAAGCCGCACGGTTCGGCTCGCGCGAGAGTGTCGACGCTCGCGGCCAGGTAAGTTGCGCCGTCGCTCGCGCGGAGCTGTTCGATGACGGTGGATAGTCGAACCGCCGGCCAATAGCCTTCCGCCGCCCAGGTCTTGGCCTGCCACCACACCAGCACAGCAGTGACCAACATCGTCCAGGCGACGGCGATGAGCGTCGCAAGCTTGGCGAATTGAATAAGACTCAGGAGGCCACCCAATCGCCCCTCCCGTTGTCCGTTGTGCTGCGCCTTGCGGCGCGGTCGCGCTACAGAATGCCGTGATTCGGCCTTTCTGGGTTCGCCATCGGCGTGACTTTCGTCCGACGCGTTGAGTGCCGGCGTTACCGCAATGCAAAGTGGAATCTCCGCACGATCAGCCCTCGCGGCGATCGGGTGTCGACCGAACGCGCGGACTTCGCAGGGAGAGCCAGACCAGCGGCTCCCTGCCGGCAGGCGGGAAGAACGCGGAGCCCGGCTCAGGAGGGGCCGCGCTCCACCTGCAACCGAGCCGATCGCTGCAGCATTATCCCCACGATCCGTCGCCAAACGGCGACTGCCCCTGCTGCAGCCCAACTTTCAGGAAATACGCGAGCGGGTCGGTATGCATCGCGGCCACCTCGGGATGGTGTGCCAGGTAGTCACTGGTATCGAAGTCGACGGAGGGGTCCCGCCCCTCGAGCCAGCCCCTTTGGTGGTAGTGATCGAGGGGGTTCATGCCCGAGGCTGCCACGTCGGGATTGTGCGCGAGATAGCCGCTCACGTCGAAATACGCATTTGGATTGCGTCCCTCTTTCCACCCGACCGTCTCGAAATGCAAGAACGGGTCAATGCGCGCCGCTGCGATATCGGGATTGTGCGCGAGGTAGTAGGCATAGTCGAAGCCATTCGCAGCCACCATTTGGGAAACTGCAACAGGCTGGCGGCCTTCCGCGGCGCCATTCATCAGAAATTGCTTGAGCGGGTCCACACGCGCCGCGGCAACGTCCGTGTTGTTCGCCAGATAGGCAGCCGTATCGAAGGCGAACGAGGGAGCACGTCCCTCCATCCAGCCGCGCTGATCGAATTGCACCAGCGGATCGATTCCGGCCTTCTTCACGTCCTGGTTCAGCGAGAGGTAGGTCGACGTGCTGAAGAAGGCGTTGGGATCTCGTCCCTCGCGCCACCCGCTCGAATGATAATGAGAATCGGCATCAATGTGCGCGTTCCAGACGTCGTGATATTGTGAATAGTAGAACAGGTCATCGACCAGTGGATCGCCATCATTCTGCGTCACCGTTCCATCGGTGAACACGTAGGTGTCGAAGCCGGTCAGCACCGTGTGGCTGTTCGCACTATCGACGACGACTGTATTCCCGACATAGCTGACCGTCGCGTCGACGAGCTTGAAATTGAAAGTAATTGTATTGTGGCCGCCGCCACCATCGATGCGCTCGTATCCGGACGATGCCGTGAAGCTATCGTCGCCGGACGTCCCGGTGCGGACGGTCTGGACCGTGATATTCAGGGTGTCCGACGCGACGCTGGTGTTGCCTGCCGCATCGGTGGCGGTCGCAGTGAAATTGTGGGCGCCGATCGAGAGTGCGCCGCTGCTGGTGTAAGTCCAGGCACCGGTGCCGTCGGCGATCGTGCTTCCGACAAGGCTGCCGCGATCATACACGCTCACGACGGAGTTCGCCTCCGCGGTGCCCGTCACTGTGAGGGTGGTATTGCCGTCGATGACGTCGACGGCGCTCGCGCCACCTGTACTCGTGTCGGCGAAGGCGCCCGCTGCCTTATGAGCCTTGCGCGCATTGATCAATGGCTTGCTGGGCGACAACGTGTCGACCGTGACGTTCAACGCCGTCGAGGCAATGCTGACGTTGCCGGCGGTATCGGTCGCGGTCGCCGTCAGGCTGTGCATCGCATTCGAGAGCGCTGCCGTGGTGTAGCTCCAGGCGCCGCTGCCATTCGCCACGGCGCTGCCGAGCAGCGTGGCGCCGTCATAGACCTTGACCGTCGCGTTCGCCTCGCCCGTTCCGGTCAGCGTCAAAGTGTTGTCATTGGTGATGCCGTCACCCACCGTGCCGCTGTCGGTCGAGAACGACGAGATCACCGGAGCGATAGGCGCGCTCGTGTCGACCGTGACGCTCAGCGCCGTCGAAGCCGCGCCGGTATTGCCGGCCGCGTCGGTCGCGGTCGCGGTCAGGCTGTGCGTCGCATTCGTGAGCGCCACGGTGGTGTAGCTCCAGGCGCCGCTGCCGTTGGCGGTCGTGCTGCCGAGCAGCGTCGCGCCATCATAGACCTTCACGGTGGCGTTCGCCTCGGCCGAGCCGGTCAGCGTCAGGGTATTGTCGCTGGTGATACGATCACCCACTGTCCCGGTGTCGTTCGAGAACGACGAGATGACCGGACTGGCGGGGGCGGTCGTGTCGATCGTGACCGTGAGCGCAGTTGAAGCCGCGCTGGTGTTGCCCGACCCGTCGGTCGCGGTCGCCGTCAGGCTGTGCGTCGCATTCGACAGCGCGGCCGTGGTGTAGCTCCAGGCCCCACTGCCGTTCGCCGCCGTGCTGCCGAGCAGCGTCGCGCCGTCGTAGACCTTCACGGTGGCGTTCGCCACGGCCATACCGGTCAGCGTCAGGGTATTGTCGTTGGTGATGCCGTCACCCACCGTCCCGCTGTCAGTCGAGAACGACGAAATGACCGGTGCGGCCACCAAGGCGGTGCCGACCGTCACGTTGAGCGCTGTCGAGGCCGCGCTGGTATTGCCGGCCGCGTCAGTCGCGGTCGCGGTAAATGCATGCGGCGCAGTCGCGAGCGTGCCGGTGGTGTAGCTCCACGCGCCGCTGCCGTTCGCCGTTGCGGTGCCGAGCAACGTCGCGCCGTCGTAGACCTTCACGGTGGCGTTCGCCTCCGCGGTGCCGGTCAGGGTCAGCACCGAGGCCGTCGTCAGGCCGTCGCCCACCGTGTCGGTGTCGGGCGAGAATGCAGTGATGACCGGAGCGGTGGGCGCGGCCGTGTCGATCGTCACGCTGAGCGCCGTCGAGGCCGCGCCGGTGTTGCCGGCCGCATCGGTCGCGGTCGCCGTCAGGCTGTGCGTTGCATTCGAGAGCGCCACGGTGGTGTAGCTCCACGCCCCGCTGCCGTTCGCCGTCGTGCTGCCGAGCAGCGTCGCACCGTCATAGATCTTGACCGTCGCATTCGCCTCGGCGGTGCCGGTCAGCGTCAGCGTGTTGTCGTTCGTAATGTTGTCGCCCACCGTGCCGCTGTCGGTCGAGAACGACGAGATCACCGGCGCGGTGGGCGCGGCCGTGTCGATCGTCACGCTCAGCGCCGTCGAGGCCGCGCCGGTGTTGCCGGCTACGTCGGTCGCGGTCGCCGTCAGACTGTGCGTCGCATTCGAGAGCGCTGCCGTGGTGTAGCTCCAGGCGCCGCTGCCGTTCGCCGTGGTGCTGCCGAGCAGTGTCGCGCCATCATAGACCTTCACGGTGGCATTCGCCTCGGCCGTGCCGGTCAGCGTCAGGGTGTTGTCGTTGGTGATGCCGTCGCCCACCGTGCCACTGTCGGTCGAGAACGACGAGATAGCCGGAGCCGTGGGCGCCGTCGTGTCGATCGTCACGCTCAGCGCCGTCGAGGCTGCGCTGGTGTTGCCGGACCCGTCGGTCGCGGTCGCGGTCAGGCTGTGCGTCGCATTGGAGAGCGCCGTCGTGGTGTAGCTCCAGGCGCCGCTGCCGTTCGCCGTCGCGCTGCCGAGCAGCGTCGCGCCATCATAGATCTTGACCGTCGCGTTCGCCTCGGCCGTGCCGGTCAGCGTCAGCGTATTGTCGTTGGTGATGTGGTCGCCCACGCTGCCGCTGTCGGTCGAGAACGAGGAAATCACCGGAGCCGCGGGCCCGCTCTGATTGGGCACTGTAGTGCTGGTGTACATTCCGCCGGTGGTCGTGTTGCCGCTGTTCGTCACATTGGTATTCGACGTCCACGCCAGCATATTCTCCGTGTTCGACGAGACGGTGCCGCTGCTCACGGTATCGATGTCGAGCAGATTGGTAATGTTCGACGTGACGGTCGCGTTCGTGGTGTTGATGACATGAATGCCCACCATGTAAGAGCTCGACGTATCGGTCGCGACAACAACATTGCCGCTGATCTGGACGCCGGCCGCGTTCGCGATCGAAATGCCGTTGGCATATCCCGTATAGATCGTGTTGTCCTGGATGGTGATATTCTGGTACGTGAGGTTGGCTTCGTTGCCGAAGAAGATTCCCTGCGATGACGACGCCGCCGATGCCGAAAAAGACATGGTGTTGTCGTGGATGTTCACGTTCGTCGTCGGCGAGGTTGCGCCGACGGTCATGAACTGAATTCCATCGGCGTGGTCGTCGACAGTCGGGTGGAAATCCGAGAACTGATTGTAGGCGATCTCGACGTTGTTCACCGTGCCGAAATCGAACCCGTCCGTCCGGAGATTGGTCAGCGTGTTGTTTGTAACCGTAATCGTGCTGGAGTCCCGGAAGATTCCGCCTCTCGTGAGGCCCGTGAACGTGTTGTCGTTCACGGTGATCCCGGAACTGCCGTTGACGGAGAATCCCGAGGCGCTGTCCGTGAAGGCCGTCGGTCCTCCGATGAACGAATTGTTTTGAATCAGAACGTTCGTGCTGTTGTTGATCTCGAGTGACTCGCCGGCAAATGTCCCGCCGGTGGAAGGGGGTGTGAAGGTGAGGCCGGTAAGGGTTACACCATTGGCATTATTGATAGTGAGATATTGGAAGGTCGATGCACTCGTCGTACTCGCCGCCTGCAAATTGATCGGGAGAGCCGAGCCGTTTGCGTTGATCGAGACCGACCCGTAATTGCCAGGGTTCAGTACGATCACCGTGTCCGCGGCACGGTTGGCAACCGCCGAAAGCAGCTGCGACGCGTTCGAAACATAAACCGTGGTGGTCATTCTGTGCCCCGACTGTTTTCCGCTAAAATTTGAAGCAAATCACTGATCTGCCTCGATTTTTTTCGGAACATACTGTCGGGGAATTGCAAATCGCTGAATCGGGGATAGCACGTTGCTTTCGCCCGGTAAGGCTTTATAGACTCACAAAGTGTCGTTTCCTGTTTTATTCCCCCGCAAAGGTCGATTTGCCGGTGATTGACAAAGGTAAGTTTCCGATTTCGTAAATACGAATTCATCTCCACACCGGCCGACTCCACGTGAATCGCTGGTGATCGCAAGATCGCGCTCCGCAGCGGGGCGCGGCCAAGACTCCGATCTGTTACGCAAACACCGAACACGCGGCGGGATCGCGCCCGCGGCGGCGGACGCAAAACAAATTAGCGAAAGCGAGCGCCTTCGCGGAGGGATGTGCTGGCTGGACTCGCAGCGTGCAGATAATACGCAGGGGCGACCTGCCTCCGCGAACGGAGGCCGATCCGAAATACATGGATTCAGTTTGAACACCCCATCGACGGCAAGGTCCGCACCGCCGCAATCAACCGCGCTGCACTCGAGATCAGGATCGCCTCACGTCCCCTCAAGCGATCCAAATCAGTGCACGAACTTCCGCCTTCCCAAAAGCATTATCCTCAGGGAATTCGGACGGAATAAAGGATAGATTGTGGCTATTTACCGCTTGAAAGCCCTTTAAGGTACCAGCCCGCGTGTTGACCGTGGCATGATCGTCATGGCGGCTGGCGCAAGCTTCGGCGCAGCGTGCTTCCAAACAGCAAGGAACTTCCGCGAGTTGTGACCGATACTCTGCGCTGCCCTTGGACCCGCGACGTCCTCGTCAGGTTTTCCGTCCGGGACACTACGTAAGCATCCTACCGAACGTACACGGTTGCCGCCGCGCCCGGCCCCGACTCGAGGAGGCATGAGAAGCACTGTGCCGATCTATTGCTGAGTCACTCGCGGCCGGCGGACCACGATTTCAGTTTCTTCCCTTATCTGTTGCGAGAACTTCCTGGCATCATCGACATGCATCCCGTACAGCGCATCATCGTTCATCTGGAACAGAACCTGAGGGGTCTCATTCGATCTGCCGACGCGCCAGCGGGCCACGTTCTTTGAAAAGGTCGGTTGACCAGGAAGACGCTTTGTTGCGTTCGAAAGCGTGTGGAGAACGGGCGCCAATGCGTCGGCGGCTACGCGCACGGGAAGACTGACGACCAGACGATTTCCCTCTGCGTCAACGAACGTCATCTCGAAGGTCTGCGCCTGGCTTTTTGCAGCGGTCTCGATCAAGAGCTGTGCGTTGAATCTTGTTTCTTGCATTTTCGTACTCCTCGCACACAACTGCAGACCACGAGCCCTCGAATTCTTGGTGCGACGCCCGCTTCGGAGTCAACGCGCCCGGACGCGAATTGGAGCCAGGATGTTCGCAAGCCATCTACCGCGGCACGGACGTCCGGGATCAATACGCGTGTGCTGCCGAAGCCCCATCGCACGGTGGACGGCAGGTCCTTGCCCACATGCCAATTGCTGCGTTCCTGATCCAACCACGAAGGCAACGTGCCCCGTCCGGCGGCAATCCCGAGCTCGTCCCGCGACCGACCCGGCCCAGAAGGCAAGCACCTCCTGGCCACGGCGTCTCCGGCGGTGGCCGCGTCGGCCTGCAAGAAAGGTCGCAACCTCGGTGGACGTGGCCGTGATGGCGTCTCTGGCAGCCTCGTCCTCACGAACGACCTCTCATTGACGACCTGCCCGGGGGAAGCAGCCACGCCTCTCCGGTTACCTTTGCGGCTCTTTCGCGGTAACCTTATTCTTACCTTTCGTAACGTAAATTAAAGCCCATGACACGAACTGCCATCATCGTGTTGGCCGTCGCTTTGGCCGTCGATTGGCTTCAATTCGACGGGCGTTACTTCGCCGTCGCCCGCAAGATTGTTCAGCAAGCCTTCGGCGTGTGATCAGGCGAATTCCGCGATCCATGACCCCTTCTGGGCGACCGAAAGATCGCACACGCGTGCCGATCTAGCCCCACGCTCCGTCGCCATATGCCGACTGTCCCTGCGGCAGGCCAACCTTGAGGAAGTACACGAGCGGATCGCTGTGCATCGCGACCACCTCCGGGTGGTGCGCGAGATAATCCACGGTATCGAACTTGACCGATGGATCCCGCCCCTCGAGCCAGCCGCTTTGGTGGTATTGGTCAAGCGGATTGATGCCGGCGGCTGCCACGTCCGGGTTGTGCGCGAGATAGCCCCTGGTGTCGAAGTACGCACTTGGATTGCGCCCTTCCTTCCATCCGATCGTCTCGAAATGGACATACGGATCGACGCCCGCGGCAGCGACGTCAGGGTTGTTCTTGAGATAATAGATGTAGTCGAAGCCATTCGGCGCCACCAACTGGGAGACTGCGACCGGTTGGCGACCTTCCGCGCTACCGCTCTGCAGGAATTGCTTGAGCGGATCCACGTGGGCTGCTGCGACGTCCGGATTGTTGGCGAGGTACGCAGCCGCATCGAATGCCAATGATGGCGTGCGCCCTTCCGCCCAGCCATTCAGATCGTATTGAACCAGCGGGTCTACCCCGGCTGCCTTCACGTCCTGATTCAGAGTGAGGTAGGTGGACGTGCTGAAGAAGGCGCTTGGATCTCGTCCTTCACGCCACCCGGTCGAATGATAATGGGTATCGGCGTCGACGTGCGCGTTCCACACGTCGTGGTACTTCGAATAGTAGAACAGGTCGTCGACCAGCGGATCGCTGTCGCTCTGGTTGACCGTGCCGTCAGTGAACACGTAGGTCTCGAAGCCGGTCAGCACCGTATGGCTGGTCGCGCTGTCGATGACGACCGTATTTCCGACATAGCTGACGGTCGCATCGACGAGCTTGAAATTGAAGGTGATCGTATCGTGACCGGCGCCGCCGTCGATCTGTTGGTTTCCCGGCAATGCCGTGTAGGTGTCGCCTCCGGCCGCGGGGCTGCTGGTCTCGCCCGTCGTCGGAGTCACCGTCCCCGTTGCATTGGGCGACGAGGTGCTGGTGAACATTCCCTGGGCGGTCTGGTTGTCGGTATTCGAAACGTTGCTATTCGACGTCCAGCCCAGCACATTTTCGACATTCGAGGCGACGGTGCCGTTGACCACATGGTCGATGTCAAGCGCATTGGTGACGTTCGACGTGACGGTCGCGTTGGTGGCACCGACAAGGTGAATGCCGACCTTGTAGGAGCTGGAAGTATCGGTTGCGACCGCAACGTTGCCGCTGATATTGACGTTGTTGACGTTGTAAACGGCAATGCCGTTCGGGTAGCCGGTGTAAATCTCGTTGTTCTGAATCGTGATGTTCTGATAGGTGATGTTGGCTTCGTTGCCCAGGAAAATTCCTTGCGAGGACGACGCGGCCGAGGATGAGAAGTTCATTGTATTGTCGTGAATGTTCACGTTGGTCGTCGCCGAGGTCGCGCCAACCGTCATGAACTGAATTCCATCGGCGTGATCGTCGGTGGTCGGATGGAAGTTCGAGAACTGATTGTAGGCAATCTCGACATTGTTGACGGTACCGAAATCAAATCCGTCGGTCCGGAGATTGGTCAGGTTGTTGTTCGTGACCGTGACTCCGTTGTCGTTCACGAAGATCCCGCCTCTTGTCAGCCCGGTGAACGAATTGTTGTTCACCGTCACGCTCGAGGAATCGCTGATGGCGAAGCCCGAAGCGCTGTCGGTAAAGGCCGTTGGCCCTCCGACGAACGAATTGTTCTGAATCAAGACATTTGTGCTGTTGTCGATCTCGAGCGACTGGCCGGCAAATACGCCTCCCGTGGACGGTGGCGTGAAGGTGAGACCCGTCAGGGTCACGCCATTGGCATTCGCGATGGTGAGATACTGGAAGGTCGACGCGCTGGTGGAGCTTGCCGCCTGCAGATTGATCGGCAGGGAAGACCCGCTTCCGTCGATGCTGACAGACCCGTAATTCCCCGGGTTCAGCACGATCACGGTATCGGCGGCACGGTTCGCGATCGCCGACAGCAGTTGGGCAGCATTCGAGACAGCAACAGTTGTGGTCATGTAAGGCCCAAGTCCCTTCCGCCATCAGGTACAGACGCAGTGATGAACCGACGAAGGCGAGTGGCCTTCATCGAGGGACGCGCCAATCGGGCTCGCAAGCCTGCGGGTTGATTGGAGCCATCGATCGGCCTCCGCCTGACGGAAGCCGCTTCGAACGCCCGGGGTTCAGAACAACCACCCCACCGACGGCAAGGTCCGCGCCGCCGAAATCAACTGCGCTGCATTCGAGATGAAGACCGCCCCGCATCCCCCTCGGGCGATCCAATCGAACCAGTGCACCCACGTCCGCCTTTCCCGGAAATAGTATCGACAGGGAATTCGGACGGAACAAAGGATAGACTATGGCTATTTACAGTTTGTTAACCACCCCGGCAAGGTTCCCCCCAAGCCTGACGTTGAATAGAAAGCAGAATCCGAGGGTTACACCGGGGGAAGGCTTGTGATTTCCGCCCCCACAAGACTTTTGGGCCCGCTGCAGGTGCCACAATGCCGTGACGAACTACGGCGGCAAGCCGCTTCCTAATCCTCTGCGGAAAATGCGCTGATCATGAGCCCAGCGGGCCGCGGCCGGCCGCCAATTTCTTTCCCGCCGGCGGATTCGTGTCGAATCAAGTGGCGGCCGGATTCAACACCGAAAGGTAGAGGTGATTCGAGCTAACTGGGCCGAACGCCAAGAGCTGCTATCAGATATGCAGGCCGCTCCCGACTCTTCTGTATGGCGTAGGTTGGCCCGTCGACGCTCGTTTGAATCAGGACATTCTCGACCCAACGGAAGTGCACCGCCAACTCCTGCAAGATGGCTTGCGATTTTGGATCATCCTTCATCGAGACGACAATGATCCCGTCCGCGCGAAGCGCTCCGGCGTACCGCGAAACCTGCTCCCGCGCCAAGGGCACATCAAGGTAATAGAGCACTTCGTTGAACACGATCGCATCAAAACGGCGGTGCGGCGGGATTTCATATTTGCAGAGATCGGCAGCTTCGAAATGTGATTGCCGATCTCTCACGCTCTGTTGAGCGTGACGGATGGCAACTTCGCTGATATCGATCCCGAAGTAGGCCTCGAACCGCCCAAGAGCCTGCGCAAGCGATCCACCCGCACAGCCAATGTCAAGGACGACGGGATTGGGCGAAGCGTGGTGTCGGATCAAGTTCGCGGTGGCGCTGTTGCGCATGTCGATCGACATGGTCCCGCCCAGATAAGCGGACAGCGGCCCGGCAAGCTGCGCGTCCCACCACGTGCCGTCACGATGGTTAACCTTGCCGACGAGAAAGGAATGTAGATTGGTGGAATAGGCTACTTTCCGAACGAGGTCGCGCAGCGACATAGCAGATCTCCAAAGGTGATTTCGAATCTAGCCGTTCCCGCGGCGATTGTTCAACCAATAGCCGCTTCGTGAGCCGGCCCCGCAATCCTGATGACATTTGCGCTCGCTGGACACGGTTGAGGACAACAGATCGTTTTGTCTCCCATCGTGAGGATCCGTCATTTGGGCCAAGTCCCGGGATCGGAGTTGCTCCAAGGTATCGACCTTGGAACCGTGTTACGAGGTAACCATGCCGGATGCTCCTTGCCGGGTCGGTTAAGCTAGGCGCGCTCATGTTGTTGCAACCTCGGTATGATCACGTTATCAGCTTTGCGGCGGGCCGCCCGTCAAGGAGCGGATAGAATTCGTGGCCGTGGCGACATATCCCTGGCTCGACCGGGCGCGGCGGAAAATGGAGCTCCGAGATCTGGGGTCTGCGCGTCCGAAGCTGCCGCCGATGAGGCCAGCGGCGATCTTGCTCGCGGCGAGCCGGGAAACAAACTGGACCTATCCTCGAGCATGAAAGCGCGCATCCTCGGCTTTTTTCGGTCCGATAAGACCTTTCGAGAAGCTTTCGTCGGCACCGCCATAGCGTTTTTTTTCAAGATCGGCGGCGCAGGCTTCAGCTTTTTGCTTGGGCTGATCGTCGCGCGCAAGTTCGGCGCGCAAGGCTCGGGCGTATTCGCCCTCGCCAACACGATCGCCATGATGGCGATGACGGTCAGCCTGTTCGGTCTTGAGTACCGATCTGTGCAGGCGGTCTCGGCTAACCGTGCAACGCGCGACTGGGGTGAGCTCAGATCGTGGATCAAGACGGTCAATCGACTGACCGTTACCGCATCCGTGCTGACGGGCGCCGTGCTGTGGTTGTTCTCCGATGAAATTGCGTCGCTGCTAGGAGGTGCCAAATCCCTTGGCTTTGCAATTGCTGTCTTGGGTCTGTCACTTCCAGCAATGACCCTGTCGAAGATCGTCAGCTCCTACCTGCTCGGTAGCGGCCGCCCCTTATTGGCCAACCTGATCGATCCGTTCTTGGTACCGGCTTCGGCAGTCACTGTGATTGTCTGCCTCCCGATTGCGAGCGTTGGCGACATCATGGTGTTGTACGGCATTGCCGCATGGGCGTGCGCAGTCATGGCGATCGTCATGTGGAGACGCCAGAGCGGCCGCTTCGAGAGAGCACCGGCGCGATTGATCGTCGGTGACGCCCTGAACAAGAGCTTTCCGATCTACCTGACGGTCCTCGGAGGTTTTGCTACGCCCTGGATCACGACGTTGTTCGTCGGTGTGGCAGGTACGGAGGCTGACGCCGGGATCTTTCGGGTCGCAACTCAGTTCGTGATGGTGCTGACCCTGCTGGGGGAGGCGGTCGCTATAGGAATGTCGCCCCAGTTCGCTGCATTCCATGCCGTCGGCAAGTTGCACGAAATGGCCCAAGCCGGCCGCCGGATTGTCGCTATCGTGTTTGTCGCCGGTGGCGTTCCCGCGCTCCTCTTATTCGTCTTTGCCGAGTGGGCATTGAGCCTGTTCGGACCAGAGTTCGTGCTGGGGGCGCTCAGCCTGCGAATTCTGATCATCGGGCAGATGCTTGCGTTCTTCTTCGGACCGGTTGGCACCGTCATGGTGATGACCGGCCTCGAGCGCCTGTCCTTGGTGAATTCGTTGATCGGGACCGTGATTGTTGTCGTCGCCAGCGCAATTCTGATCCCCCGTTATGGAATGAATGGCGCTGCGATCGCCAACGTGCTGACTGGTACAGCCCGACTGATCATTGCGACAGTGATTGTCTGGTACTACCGGGGCCTATTCTTGCCGCTCGGCCTGACGCGAGGTCCCGACAAGGGCGATCCTGGCGCGATCGCGCCGTGTTCTTCCGCGACAAGACCCCATGATCCTCGGCAAGACTGAAAGACCTTTGAATGCGGATTGATCGCGTCATCGACGGCGGGCTGTGCGCCGGATGCGGCCTGTGCGCGTCAGTTCTCGGCGCGCCGCGCGGCCGCATGAATTTGGACCAGAACGGCTATCTGCGGCCCGCGATAAACGGCGATCTGTCGAAGGCGGAGAATGAACTTCTATCGCGGGTTTGTCCTGGGGGTCGACTGGCGTACCAGTCCGGCGGACGGCCGTTCGAGACTATCTGGGGACCGGTGCTCGACGCGTTTGTCGGTTTCGCGACCGAGCCGCGTCTCAGGTTGCAGGCTTCTTCGGGCGGAGCCCTGTCCGCGCTTGCCACGCACATGCTTGAGAGCGGTCAGGCAAGTTACGTCGTTCATGTCGGGGCTGATCCGGAGACGCCCTGGCTCAATCAGACAAGCGAAAGCACCACCGCGCCGGAAATCCTCGAGCGAGCCGGCTCGCGCTATGCACCATCAGCGCCGTTGGCCGACATCCTGCAACGTCTGCAGCAGCCGGGCCGCGCGGTCGTGATCGGCAAGCCGTGCGACATCGCTGCTCTGCGCATGTACTGCCGCGAGAACCCTTCGGTGGCGGACCGGATCGCCGGCATGTTCACATTCCTCTGTGGCGGCGTGCCAAGTCGCCGCGGGGTCGAGCTGATCCTCGCCCGGATGCGGGTCGATCCTCGCGACGTGATCTCGTTTCGGTTCCGGGGGTATGGCTGGCCCGGGAGAGCCTGTGCGACGTTGAAAACCGGCGAGCAGAAATCCTTGACCTACGCCGAGACGTGGGGCGGGATTCTTACTCATCATGTCCAGAAGCGCTGCAAGATCTGCCCCGATGGAACGGGGATGTTCGGAGATGTGGCGTGCGGCGATGCGTGGCATCTCGACAGCCGCGGCCGGCCGCTGTTCGACGAAAACGAAGGGCGCTCACTGATGATTGCGCGAACCGCAGCCGGCGCAAGCATCCTGGCGGCAGCCGCGAAGGCGGGTCGAATCGCAATCGAGCGAACGTCGTTGGAAAGCATGACTCAGATGCAGCCGGGACAAATTCGGCGTACCCAACTGACCTTGTCACGCCTCACCGCAATGGCGGTTCTGGGAAGGCCGACGCCATCCTTCACCGGCCTGCGGCTGCTGCGCGCGGCGCGACGCGCCGGCCTGCTCGCGAACATCAAGAGCTTCCTGGGGGCGCTGCGACGCGTCCTGCGCGGACAGCTTTAAGAGTGCGGCTGTCCCGATCTCACCGCGGACGGCTGGCAGCACTATCCGGTTTGCGGCGATGCGGTAAGGCGGTATGCCTTGAGGGACAAGGCCGGTTTTTCAATCAGGTGCCACGACAGCGCGGCGAAGGCCAAAGTTACGAAGAACCCCAAACCGATGACACCGGCGAACCAGACGCCGGGGATAGCCGCAATGATAGCTTGCTGAACCGGGAAGGCATAGATGTACATGCCGTACGAATAGTCGGACGCCTTTCTGGTCCACGTAATCCATCGACCATTGGGTACGAACGCAAGCCAGATCGTCAGGCAGGCGATTGCGAGGCTCGCAACGGGAGTGAAGACGGCCGTCTTCGCCACCAAAAGCACAACGAGCACCGCCGCGACGGGGAAAACGAAGTTCATCTTCGTCCGGATACGCTGCCCGAATTCGTAAAAGACCCCACCCAGCATGAAGCACAAGGCGAGCCGGCAAAGCTCGTACAGCATCCCCAGGCGACCTTCACTGTTGCCCAGGCCGTAGACGTCCAGCGAGATCAGCACGACCGATGCGGCGACAGCACCTGACAGCAGCGCCGCTCTGCGTATCGAAGGGGACTTCAGGGACCCGGCCACCCCGGCGATCGCGACCGCCGCATAGCAGAATATCTCGTATCGAAGTGTCCAGAGTGATCCGTTGACCGCCTGTAGCGGGTTGTCGGCAAAGACGCCTGGAAGCTCATACTTGACGAAGACAATGCTCAGACAGCCCCAGAAATATCTGATCGTCTGCGGTGCCGTGAGGAAGTTGTCGAACCGGAATGTCGAGAATATCGCGCCCAGCAAGAGCACTGTCACGACCAGCATGACGAGCAGTGCTGGGACGATGCGAAGAAATCTTGCATACAAGAAAGGAAACAGTTGGGGCCTTCGTTGCCAACTCGCGAAGATGAGATACCCCGAGATCACAAAGAACATGTTCACCGCATACCAACTGAACGCCCTGCCGGTGGCAAGATGCGCCCAGTCCCGCGTCGACAGACCGGAAGGTAGCTCGAAACCATGAGACAAGACGACCAGGCTGGCCGCGAGAAAACGCAACGCGTTCAGATTATTGCCGGCCGGATCCAACGGGAGGCCATGTGTCCCCGCCTGCGAGGACATTCGGGAGGGGGTCGCTCTCATGCACCTACCACTATCCCAAAAGGCTTAGCCGCGCCATAAGCTGCGGATTGGGGTTAACATACGAAACACCGAGGCTCGAAAGGGGCTTACTCAAGCGGCCTACCGCGGAAGTATCTCGAGCCCTGCGCATGGCGATCGGGATCGGCCGGGGCCGATCGCGCAAATCGGCGGCCGCTTGGGGCCGCGCGCCGAACGCTCAAGCTGGCGGCGCACCAACCTTAACGTTAACAATGGGCGGCCCTCCGATAGCTCTGTCGTTAGGCATTGGGCGGGCTTTCAAGTGTTGAGAATGGGGATTGGACAAGGTACGTTAGGGCTTCCTTAGCGTGGCCGGAAGGTTTGTCGAGGCGCCTGACCATGTCCATTCCTCAGATTCTTGCAATCTTTCGAGCCCGTATCTGGACGGCCATTGTATTCACAGTGGTGACGTTCCTTGGCAGCGTGATCGCCCTGCAGTTCATTCCCCCACGCTATGACGCGACGGCGCAGATCTATTTCCGACTGGCTGATCGCGACCCCGCGACGAATGAGCCTGTACCTATGATGGTGATACGCAACTTCCTGCAGACTCAGATGGAGACCATCAAGAGCATGGGCGTGGCCCTCAAGGTCGTCGAGGTTCTAGGGCTTGCCAAGGACCCGGCACTGCAGAAGGCATTCAGGGCCGCGACCGGCGGAAACGGCGACATAAACCGCTGGATCGCGGGCAGCATCGCAGGCGGCGTCCGGGTTGATCGCGTAGGGGCGAGCGACATCATCGCGGTCACCTATCGCGATCGCAATCCGCAGCGGGCCGCCATGTTCGCGAATGCCTATGTTACCGCCTACATCAAGAAAGAGATCGATCTCCGGGCGAGCCCGGCACGTGACTTGATTCAATGGTATGAAGAGCGACTCGTACCATTGAGAGAGAGACTGGCTGAACTCGGCGGAAAGCGCGCGGAGCTTCGCCAACATATGGGCGTGCTGGAAAAGGATGACGCCAAGAACGCGACGTCCGACGAAGTGACGAAACTGTCCTCGGAAGCGACCACAGTCCGGCTCGAAATCATTCAGGCAAAGATTGCGCTTGAGTTGCTGCAGTCCAATCCAAACCAGCTGCCGGAGACCGAGGAAATAAGGCAGCTGCGGCGGCAGATGGCCGATGTCGACGCCGATATTGCCCGGACTCTCCGCATCGTTGCCCCGGACCACATGCGGGTCAAGACGCTCCGGCTGAATCGCGCGGCGCTCGACGATCAGATGGCGATTGTCATGAAGCGCGCGAGCGCCGATGCAGTCGCTGCAGCGAAAAGCCGCGTGGAAACGGCGGAGCGGCGTCTTCAGGAAATCCGCGTTTCGCTTCAGGAAGGCGAGCAGCGTGCGCAGAGCCAGGCCGGAGGCACTTCAAATCTCGTTGCACTGGATCGTGAGATCGAAGGGTTGAAGGTCCAGATCGGACAGATGATCGAACGCCGAGAGCGTCTCGAATTGATCGGCTCGGTCCAGCAAAGTTTGGCCTCTCGACTGGTCGAAGCCGTGCAACCCACGGAGCCGGCATTTCCCAAGGCGCTCCTGGTCATGGCTTTTGCGCTTGGGTTGGGCATTCCGTTTGGCCTTGCACTCGGTTTCCTGCGCGAAATGTTCGACCGCCGGATTCGGCACGTCGATGACATCTCGGCCTTCACCGAACTGCCGGTCCTGGCGGTGGTGCCGGTCGACCGCAAAGCGCGGCTCGCAGCGTAGGCCTGATGATCATGACGCCGGTCCCGAGCTCTCCGAGCGGGTCCGAGCCAATTATGACGTGAGCTGTCGTGCAGATCCTCGTCAACAGCGATGAGCGCTCGAGCTTCTGGCGCCGAACGGCAGCGTCGTCAGTCCCGATTCTGCTGGGAGGCGCGAGCCTTGGAGTTGCGATTCCGCTGCTTTCCGACGGATCCGTCGCCGTTCTGCTCGGCGTTCTCGCGTTTCTGATTTTCCTGATCTTTTGGGCCATGCTGGCGCCGCGGTCGGTCCCGCTCACTGCGGCATGGTTCTTCCTCGTTTGCGTGATAGCCGTGACCGCAATATGGCCCAGCTACATCGCCCTGCGCTTACCCGGACTCCCCTGGCTGAACCTGCCTCGCCTCCTTATCTCGGTATTCCTGGGTCTATGGCTGTACTGCTTGCTGAACTCTGCAGAACTGCGGAGCAGGCTTGCGGACGACTACCAAAGGGACAAACCGCTTTTCAACTTTCTCGGACTATGGATCATCATGATGTTCCTCAGCATCGCAGTGTCACGCGATGTTTCCGAGTCGATAACGAAGGTCATTAACTTTCAACTTTCCAACACCGCTGCCCTCTTTGCAGTCGTTTCGCTTGCCACAACGCCCAAGCGGCTCAACCTGCTGGCAATGGTCATCTTCCTCTGTGGCCTGTTCGAATTGACTATCGGCCTTCTCGAGGCGCGCTATGAGCGACCGTTGTGGATTGATTTCAATCCGCCGGGATTTTCATCTGATGAAGAATTTGTGGCCGGACTCCTGGAGGGCGTCTGGCGTGAAGGCGAGTATCGCGTACAGGGTCATTTTTTTGTCAGCCTCAGCTATGCAGAGTTTCTGGCGCTGACATTGCCGTTCGCCTATCATTTCGGCCTTACTGCGGGAAGATGGTGGTTCAGGGCAGCTTCGTTCGGCTACGTGCTGCTAGCCTTTCCGGCCATTTACGTATCCGGTTCGCGCCTGGGGCTGGTTGGCTTCTTTCTCGTCGGATTGGTCTACGCCGGCTTCTTTGCCATCCGATGTTGGCGTGAATCCAGGACCAACGTCCTTGGCCCTGTTCTGGTCATGCTGTACCCGCTTTTGCTGCTGGCGTTCATCGGCGCAGTCTCTGTAAGCAACCGGCTGCAGGACGCAATGCTTGGGGATGGCAGAACGGAGGCAAGCGATGCCGGCCGCGCGGCACAGCGCGAGGTTGCGTACCCAAAAATTCTGCAGAGCCCGATCGTGGGCTACGGCATGGCGCAGGGACCTTACGCGGTCGGCTATTTCAATGCAGGGGGGCAGGGGTCGTTCGATAATGGCATCTTGCTCGTTCCGCTGGACAACGGAATTCCCGGCTTGATCGGTTTCCTCGGCATCGTGCTGTGGACGATCGTTGCGTCCGCTCGTCTCTATTTCACGGGAAGAACGCCTGTCTGCAAGCTCGCTGCTGCCATATCGGTGTTTTTCATTGCATTTATCGTCATTCGCTGGGTGCTCGCGCAGCAGGAGAACCATCAACTGATGATGGTGGTCGCAGGCATGTGCGTCTGTATTCGACGGATCGAGAGCAAGGCGACACAGGAGGCCGGTGAAGTTGGCCGAGCGATTGCAGGTGTGGCTCAACCGGTCCTGCGAGCGGTCAAATAAGCGACCAGCACCGCGATGGTTCGCCAACACGCGGGTCCAAAACGCGAGGCCTCTCAGGACACGTTGGCGTGGAGCGGCTGCCGCCGCCCGCACCCAAACGGGACGCGGTCTAGTTCCAGATCCGATCGCCGCGATGCTCTCCCCTGACGAAGCGTCGCGCGGCAAGCGCGCAAGTCATCGCAAACGATTTCGCCGCATCGAGAGAAGGGTGCGAACCCGGCCGCGACGGGGTGACACCGGCGCGGCGCATGAAATAGTTGAATCGATATAGATTCGCCCGATGCGAGTCGAGAAATTGAAAATTTACGCTCAGCGAAACCGAAATGTTATCGTCGTTCTTCACCCAGTGCGGGAAGTTTACCGGGATGTGCACGCCCGTCCCTGCGGTCATGTGGTATGATGTAGCGCGCGCCTGAAACTGTGGCCGGTAAACCGGGGCATTATTGTCGACGGCCCAGAACCGCTCGAGCTCCGCTTCAGGAAGGACATCGCGGTCGTCGCGATCGAACACGTGCAGCGTCTTCGAGCCGCTGATCTGAAGCAGGAAATTGCATTCGCGATCAATGTGGAAGGGGGTCACGCGGTTAGGGGACGCCACAAAGACGATGATATCCTCCTGTCGAATCTGCGACCCTACATTCTCTCCCGCCAATTCTCTGATCTCCCTCAGGCCTTCTTCGAACAACTCCTTGTAAGCAGGATCGCGCTGGGCATGCTTAAAAATAAACCACGCGCTGGAGGTCTCAAGCTGTCGCATGGCCTCAACGGCGGAGAACTGCGCTCGAGGAATCTCGTCCCAGCGTTGACCGGGCCGGACCTCGCCCATGTCATGGTAGAGATCCGCAGGCCGCTCTCGGACGGTCCGCTCCGCAAGCTCCAGCAGCTTCGGTAACTGAAGCAGTGGATGCGTCGAAAAATGGTGCGAGACCGCGAAGCTGTGCCGGTTGAAATCGCGTCGCGCATGGGCCCTGTCCGTGTCGATCCATCTCGACGCTGACTGAGTGTAAGCAGCAGGGCGGTCCAGCATTTTGATGACCTCTATGCGTCACTGGGGCGATGGAGCCGTGTTCACCCAAAGAACTCGGACTTCTGAAATGCTAGCAAGTTTTCTTAGTTTTGAGGAGTCAGCAATCTATGACCTAAGATAGATTTTCATATCCTATCATATTGATGATACATCGATTTTTGACATTAAGACTAACTCGCGGCAACCCCGGTCGCGCGGTAGGGTCGTCGGTCAGTCGAAGTCAGCCCTGGCTATCTAAAGGCCGCCGCGGGCGTCCGCGGGCCGGACACTGGTCAAAGCCGGCTGGCGCAGTCGGAAGAACATTCCCGAATAGCTGCGCGCCGAAAGATCCGGGTAACCGGGAATGATCAGTGATCGCTCGTTGATCACCCAGCTGTCGACCATCTGGTATCCAAGCTTCTCCATGCCCGAGACAAGCTCCCGGCGGTCGTGCAGCATGCTGGGCAAGCGATAGCCGTCGCCATCCACCACGGTCGCGATCGCCGGTCGGTCCACGAGCGGTTCGCGGTTCACCAGCACATAGCGGGGCAATTTGCCGAGACCTGTCAGCATGTCGGGCAGGTTCTGCTCGAAATACTGCAGCGATCCGGAGGTGATGAAGAGGTCGGCAGATCTCGCTTCATTGATGTCCCGGGTGAAGTGGAGGCGAGTTTCTCCCCGCTCTTTTGCGATATCGGCACCGAGCTCAATCGTCGTCGGAAGGTCGAATACCGTCCACGTCAACCCCGGAGGGATGTCCAGATAGGTCGCATAGCAGTAGAACAGATTTCCGACACTCCCTCCGAGATCGAACACGCGCTCGATGTCGGCCACGTGCTTTTGGATGTAGAAAAGCGCCGGATAGTCACCTGGACGGACAATTTCAGCCTCGGGAATCTTGACGCGCAGATAGCGCGGATGGCTGTGGCCGCCGCCCTCGTATCCTGCCGCCGCGGCGGCCGCCTCGCCGAGGGTTCGAAACGGCCGACTGTATTGCAGAAGAGCATCGAGGATCGGCTTGACCACGGCGCGATCGCGCAGCGCCTTGACGATGGCAAACGTCGCCGGCACCGCACTGATGCGTCGAAGCCAGCGCGCGCAGAACTGAATCTGGCGCACTCGCAGGTTGCTTGCAGTCGGATGCATCTGGCTTGTCGTCACCGCCGGAGCGCCTGGACGTAACCTAACCTACAACTTTCATAGCCATGCAGGACCGCATTGTGCGAAGCTTCGTCCGGTAACCTTAGTGGCTCGCTCTCCCCACCCCCAGTTTCGCAACGGCGCGCCGGAACAGGAGGCGAGCGCGCTGGAGCCGAGGTCCGAGCGGGCTCGCCTGCACCGCCCGTTTCGCGTTTCGACTGAGGAGGCTTGCCTTCCCGCGATATGTCAGGGCGAATTCGTCCTGGCAAAGAACGATCGTTCCATCGCAGTAGCGTGCCTTGTATTCTTCGTCTCCAATTCCCTGGTCAAAGATGGTTAAGCCGTTCGTTGTCGACCATTCCAGCAGCTTGTGGAGCAGGAGCCGCCCCGGGGAATAGCGGTGCCATTCGAACTCATAGCTTGGCATCAGATAATAAAATCGCGTTCCGACGACATAACCCCAGTGCGCAGCCAGGACCTTGCCATCGAGCGTCAGCGCCGAGAGGTGAAGTATGCCACGCTGCGCCAGCCGCGACGTCGCTTCTTTGAAAAAATCGCGATATCCAGGGCGATCGAAGCTGTCAATCCCGCGCGTCTGGACATAACGCCGCGACTTCTGCGCCATCATGGCGGCGAGAAACCGTGCCCTCTCTTCCGCCGTTGCGGCGATGGTGAACTCGACTTTTCCCAGCTCGGAAAGTCGGCGCAGATTGCGCCGCGAGTCCTGCGCGTAAGGAAGGCGGCGCACAAAGTCGGTCCAGTTCGACTGAAGGGTTGTGAAGTATCCGGAGTGGGAAAATCGCTGCGATGCCGGCGTCACAAGCGGGTTGTTCAGATCCTGCACCGCTTCCGGCATCTTCTCGAGCAAGACGACGTCGAAGTCCGCCGACATTCGCGCCAGACTCGCCCATACCTCCTTCATCGCCGCGCCGGCGAGTTGCTCGCCCGCAGGAAACAGCACAGGGCAGTTGTAGTCCGCGACGCCCCCGTCCAGGAAGCTCAAGACCCGAACGCCGAACTTCCGCTCGACACCGAGCGGAAGAAGCGCCGCCGGGTTGCCTCGATCGTCGAGGATCGCGACAAATTTGGCTGCGGTATGCCGCGCGCGCCCGATGGTGTCGCACCAGACGCTCAAGAAATCCGCGCACTGAAACACGAAGCAGCGGCTGGTTCCCGGCTGATCGGTCGCCGGCCAAATGTCCGCGAAATCCGCCAAATCACCAGAGGCGCAAATCGTCCCTTTGAAGCCATTCGAAAGCGCGAGCGAAGCGGACTTCATGGTATCGACGACCCTCGAGGTAAGCGCGGCTGAGCCATCGACAATGGACCTAGATGCGACGGGGAGAAGACACGTCACGCGCAGCAAGCCCTCGCACGACGGTCGCAATGTACGCGAGCTGGTCCGGAGCGAGTCCCTGGTGCACGGGCAGGAGGATCAGCCGATCCTTCAGCATTTGCGCCTCGGGAAACTCTTCCCAATCCAGTCCGCGATGGTAGCCTTCCCACCAGCATGATACGACGACGCCGGCGGCATTCAGCGCGTCGTGCCATCGTCGCCGCTGCGCTACGATGATCGGAAACCCCAATGGGCACATGCCTGCGGGAAGGTCGTCCTCACCCCAAAGCAGCTCGAGACCGGGCACGCCCCTGAAACGGTCACGCAAAATCGCGTAGTTCTGTCGCCTCTGCGCGCGAACCTCATCGGAGTTCATGCGCGCGAGGGCGCCGCGCGCAAACCGGGAGGCGTCGCGGACCGGCGCGCTGCCGTCGCAATAATAGGACTGAGGCATGTCGGGCTTCGACGCGCCTTGCGCATGCAGCGTTGCGGCGTCCTGCTGCGGCGCAGTCGATGCAGCACGGTGAATTCCCGCCGTGGTCTCGAACCATTTTTTCATGACGGAGGCAGCACCCCGCCCGGTCGAGATCAGCGGGGCCGCTTCGGGCATCGCGGGGATCCGCGCACCTTTGTCGCGCAAGCTGAGAACGCCGCCATCGCCGACCGGCAACGACTTGCGCAGGCTGAAGATCGCCGCATCACCGCACTCGCCTACCCCGATGCTGAAGAGCGAGAGCGCGCAATCTTCCAGCAGCCTGATATTGCGCTCGCGGCAGACGCGCGCGAGCGGCTCGATGTCGCCTGGTCGTCCAAAATAGTGCGTGAAGAGAACGGCTTTGGTGCGAGGGCCAATGCGCCGCACCAGATCGGCGACGTCGATCTTTGCCCGCGCGTCGACACGGTACATCGTGACGCGTGCCCCGCTCGCGATCAACGGACTGATTTCCGAGCCGCAATTGTACGACGGCACAAGAACGTGGTCGCCGCTCCCGAGACCCCACACGCGCGCGGCCAGCAAGATCGCCTCTCGTCCCGACCGGGTGTAGATTATCTTTCTGTCCGAAGCCTGCGCGAATGTCGGCGGCGCGAGCGCGCGCACCCAGTCCGCGACCAGTTGCGCAGGGCTACGTCCCATTTCGCCACAATAGACCATCGACATCTCACAACCGCGAACGAATCCACTTCCGCCAGAGCGGTCGCTTGAGCCACGAAATGTGAGGCGCGAGTCTCAGGAACCACAATCGATAGTACAGAAAATGAATCAAATCAGACAGGGCCAGGAACAGCGCGATGCGAGTTCGATTGCCCACTCGCGTCGACGCCAGCAAGAAAGATCGTGATTGCAGTTCGATACCGCCCAACTGCAACTTATAATCATAGTGACCGAGCCCTGCCTCGATATGCTGGACGCCTTCCGCGATCATCGCCTCGATCAGTTGCAGAAGACCCAGCCTTCCCAGGCCGAAGCGAGAGAACTCCTTGCCGGAAGGCCTCGCGGGCAATCGCCAGCAGCATCGCTTGCCATAGACGAACGAATACTGGGAGGACACGACATGTCCATCGGCCACCATGTTCATCATCCTGAACTGACCGAGCTGGGATAAACGGGCTACAAGGTCAGCGTTGAATTGCGAAGAGCCTGGCCAGTCCCCGAAGTGACCGAGCTTTCCCTCCGCGCGCCATTGCTCGTGGTGCAGCTTGACGAAAGACTCAAACGCCGCCGGCGCCTCCTCCGGGGACTTCAGCGTGACGGCGGATGTCGTGAAGCTCTTCTTCAACAAATTGACATCACGGCGGTAATTCTGGCGCTGCCGCTTGTCCAGGCTGGCAATGTAGGCCTCGAAGCTATCCGGCAGCCGAAACAATATATGCGGCGAACTCGGTGCATCTCGCGCGATCGTCGCAATGGCCGACACCGACTGGCTGGCTGCACGCAAGGCCGGGAGTGTCTCATCGTCGCCCGGCATGAGACCGAACCAGACTGCGTCGCACTTCTCCCGCCCTATCAGGGCTTGAGCAATTTCGGTGTAGGCCGCGCTCGCGTGACTGCTCTCGATCGGAAGGCTGAACAGTTGCAGGGCGAAGTCAGCGCCAACTCGCTTGGCGATCCTCACCTTGACAGGACCAAGGCGCAGAGATTCGATAAAGAAAGGCGCGATCCCGACCAGCGCATCTCCGTCACGGAAGACAAAGAGACGAAGCAGCCTGTTCTTGCCGTAGTGGCGCCACCAGACCTCGCACCAATCGTAAGAAACGTAGATATCGCCCCCAAGCCGAACGGCCAGCTGATTCCATTCGTCCCTGCTCACGCCGCAACTGGCGAAGTCGGAGGCAGCGGCGATTGAAAGCTGCGCAGTCTGTGCGACATTCATCCCCGGGCGCTCAATCCTTATACCGGCTCTGTCCCAAACAGATGGTATTTAAGCGCAGCGCGCGCCGCGACGCCCTTGCTCACGCCACGGGGGGTCCGTGAAGCCATGGACAGGATGCGCCAAACGGTAGCGCGCACGAAGTTCGACAAGAGGTAAATCAGCTTGGCCGCCAGCCAGGCGCCAACGCCGAGATTCTTGCGCTGATAAATCATCGAGCTCTTCTGAAGCTGAACGAACATCTTCACATTGATTTGTGACGTGCTCTTTCCTCCACCGTCGAGGTGAATGATCCGGGCTGTCGGAGTGAAGACGCGCCGCCAGCCGGCCTTGGAAAAGCGGAAACACCAGTCGGCTTCCTCCGAATAAACAAAGTAGGCTTCGTCCATTATGCCGACTTGCCTGATGGCATCGGCTCGCACCAGCATGAACATTCCAGAGATGACATCGATATCCTTCTCCGAATCGCGCTCCCACCAGCCGAGCTCGGGAAGCCCAAAGATGCGGGACTTCGGAAAAGCCCGCGAGAAGCCAAACTCCGTAAACAGAAGCGTCAGCGGCGTCGGAAAGGAAAAACCGGTTCTCTGGATGCGGTTTTCGTCCTCGAGCACCTGGCAGCCGACGACCCCGACATCCGGCTTCTGATCCGCAAACGCAACACAGCGCTCGATCGCCCGATCGAGCACAATCGTATCGGGGTTGAGCAACAGGACGTATCGTCCGGATGCGAGGCGAATGCCTTGATTGTTGGCCGCAGCGAATCCGGCGTTGACACTGTTTGCAATCAGGGTGACTTGCGGAAACTCCGCGCGCACCATTTGCACCGAGTCGTCGCGGCTGGCGTTGTCGACAACGAAGATTTCAAATTTGAGGGCGCTGGTACCATCATAGATTGAACGCAAGCATCCACGCAGGAGGTCGCGGGTATTCCAGTTAACGATGACGATGGA
>Ga0081539_10002569_pt1 | contig 25120 bp, 17 predicted proteins | sample TabmetS4T2R2_FD_71023 | JGI IMG/M metagenome (GOLD analysis project Ga0081539, IMG submission 71023) | Tabebuia heterophylla rhizosphere microbial communities from the University of Puerto Rico - S4T2R2 | ecosystem: Host-associated > Plants > Roots > Rhizosphere ...
GCGCGTCGGCCCAGCTCCGACTCGCCCCATTCGGCCTCCAGCCAGCCCCGCCGCTCCATTCGATACAGCGCCGGATAGAGCGACCCCTCTTCGACGACGACCGCTTCGTCCGAGGCATCCTCGATGAACTTGGCGATCGCATACCCGTGGCGTGGGCCACCGGTCAGCGTCTTCAGGATGAGGGCGTCGAGCGTTCCGTGCAGCAGGGCGTTGGGTGTCTTCGCAGCCAGATCGGCCTCCAAGGCGCTATTACCAAGACTTTCTTGGTAATAATGCCTTAGACGAGCGGGAGCGGAAAAGGTTTGCCAACCTTTCCCGGCCGGTCTCCGTCCAATCGACTGTTACAAAGACTGTCTTGGTAGCGTGAGGATCCGGACGAGATGAAGCGATCGCTTCGCTCCTGGTTATGGAGCGTGCCACTCGATCAGGAAGTCGACGAGGAGATCGCCTTCCATCTCGAGATGCGCACACGCGAGCTGGTCGAACGCGGCCTCGAGCCGGCGACCGCGCGCGAATTGGCGGCCGCGCGCGTGGGCAATGTGACCCGGCTCCGACGCACGTGCGTCGAGATCGGCAGAAAGCGAGATCGTGAGATGCGACTCACACTGCGTGTGGAGGAAGTTCGCGATGACGTGCGGTTCGCGCTCCGACAACTGCGGCGCGCTCCGGGATTCACGGCCATCGCCGCCATCACGCTGGCCCTCGGCATCGGCGCCAACAGCGCGATCTTCGCCCTCGTCGACGCCACGCTGCTGCGGCCGGTCCCGTTCGCCAACCCCGATCGCCTCGTCGTGGTCTGGGAGCGGTTCAACCAGTTTCCCCGGGCCGTGGTCGCCCCTCTCAACTTCGAGGATTGGGACGCACGCAATCGCTCGTTCGAAGTGATGGCGGCATTCTTCGGGTTTCCGCGCCGCATGAATGCCCCGGACGGCACGGCCGAGCAGATTCCGGGCCAGCAGGTCACACCACGATTCTTCGATGTGCTCGGCGTCAGGCCAATCGTGGGCCGCACGTTCCGTCCGGCGGACGAAGCCTTGCCGCCCAATGTCGTCGTGATCAGCGAGGGGTTGTGGCGCTCGCGATTCGGCGCGGATCCCGGAATCGTCGGCACTGTCACCAGGCTCGACGGCCAGCCGTTCACGGTCCTCGGCGTCGTGCCGGATACGGCGCAGGTCCGAGGTCCCGCAAGTATATGGACGGTGTGGAGCACCTTGCCGGGCATCGATCCACGTGGCATGCACTTCATGCAGGTCATCGGCCGCCTGAAGCCTGGCGTGACGATCGAGGCGGCGCGCAGCGACATGACGGCGATCGCCGGTGCTCTGGCACAGGAGTTTCCGGCAACGAACAAGGGTCGCGGCGTCACGCTGGAACCGCTCGGATCGTCAATTGTCGGAGACGAGCTTCGCGTGACGTCGATGTTGTTCCTGGGCGTCGTCGGGTTCGTGCTCTTGATGTGCTGCGCGAACCTTGCCAGCCTGCTGCTGGCGCGAGTCGGCGGCCGCGCGCGCGAGCTCGCCGTGCGATCGGCGCTCGGGGCAGGGCGGCGCCGGATCATCGGCCAGGTGTTGACCGAGAGTCTGGTCCTCTCGACGCTGGGCGGCGCACTGGGGCTCGCCATCGGCGCAGGCATCCTGACCGCGCTCCCGGATCTGATTCCACCCGGGTTGATTCCGTCTTCGATCGCGCTCACCTTCGATCGCCGCGTCGTCCTGTTCTGCGTCGTCACGTCGCTGTCGACGGCGCTCCTCTTCGGAGTGGCCCCGGCCTGGCAGGCGACGGGCCTCTCGGTCATGCGCGGCCTCGCATCGGACAGCCGGTCGGTCACGCGGGGACCGGGCCGATTGCGAAACGCCCTGGTGACTGGCGAAGTCGCCGTCGCGGTGTTGCTCCTCTGTGGCGCTGGCCTGTTATTGCGGACGCTCGCGGCGCTCGACGACGTGGATCCGGGCTATCGGGCCAACAACGTCCTGACGATGCAGGTGGCCCTCGAGTACGGGCTGCCGTCCTCGCATTTCAAGAACGAGGAATCGCTCCGGCGCTTCTTCAACGCGGTCGAAGAGGAAGTGCAGCAGTTGCCGGGCGTCCGCGCAGCGGGATGGGGCGGCGCGCTGCCGCTCGATCAGCCGTTCTTCGGCATGATGTCGTTCGAGATCGCGGGCGACGCCCCGCGCGATCCGTCGAACCGCCCGCTTTCCGATTACATGATCATCAGCCCCACCTACCTGCAGACCTTGGACATTCCCATCGTTGCGGGTCGTGGCTTCACGCAGCAGGACACAGCCACCAGTCCCCGTGTCTGTCTCGTCAACGAAGCTTTCGTCCGCAAACATCTGGGCGGACGCAACGTCCTCGGCACACGCGTGCTGATTCGCCAGATGGCTCTCCGCCGCGATCCGCCCGTCGAGCGGGAGATCGTCGGGGTCTTGCGCCAGGTGAAGGGTCGACCCGACGAAGCCGAACCACCGGTGCAGGTCTACGTCCCGCTGTCGCAGAACGCGTGGAGCTCGGCCTCGCTGGTCGTCCGATCGGCCGGCCCTCCGCCAGAGATGCTCGCACCCGCGGTCCGCGCCGCTGTCGCACGAATCGACCGTGACGTGCCGCTCACCCGCGTCCGCACGCTGGACGAGGTGGCGGCGGAGGCAACGGCGCGGCCTCGATTCCGCGCCGGTCTGGTGTTGACGTTCGCAGGGCTCGCGCTCGTTCTGGCGATGATCGGCGTGTTCGGCGTGCTCGCCTACACCGTGCAGCAGCGCACGCGTGAATTCGGTGTGCGTATCGCGCTTGGCGCCAGCGTGTCGGACGTGATGCGCCTCGTCGCCGCCAGCGCCGCCCGAACGACGCTTGTGGGCGCCGCCATCGGCCTGGTGGCCGCGGGGCTCGTGAGTCGAACGATTGCCACATTGCTCTTTGACGTGACGCCGGTCGACCCTGTCTCATTCGCGGCGGCCGCAACCGTGCTGCTCGTTACCGCAGCGATCGCCACGGCAAGCCCGGCGCTGCGTGCCGCCCGAACTGATCCGATCGTCACCTTTCGGAATGAGTAGACCTGGTTCACAACGTACGTAGGGTCCGCCTTCAGGCGGACCTCGCGCACGGCCACCTGCAGGTGGGCCCTACGAGCGCAGCGCCCTCATTCGAGCAGCGATTGATACGGGCGCGCGCCGCGCTTCACCAGCATCTCGGTCATCGCGGCGATCTCCACGCGCTGAGCGCTGTCGATGCTGCGGGCGATGCCGAGGACATCGGCGCGACGAGTCAGTGCTTCCACCTCGCGTGCCATGATCACGCCGCCTTCGTGGTGGCGAATCATCAACTGGAGAAAGAGGATCTCGGCGTCGCTCCCCGGCGCCGCCCGCAGCCGCCGCAGCTCCTCGTCGCTGGCCATGCCGTGCATCAGTGAAGTCCCGCCCCGCTCCACGTGCGCGTGGCCTCGCATCCACGCCATCCGGGGCGCAGACGAGGCCTGCGGCACACCCCACGCCTGCAGCCATCCCATGAAGACGCCGCGCTGAGTGCTCTGGGTGACGATGATGTCGTAGGCGACCGCGCGCAGCGTTTCGTCGAGCGACTTGTCGCGAATGACGAACGCCATCTCCACGGCCTGCGCGTGGTGTGTCGCCATGTCGCGCGCGAATCCGGCCTCTGGGGAATCGTCCCCCGGCGCCGCGGATCGCGAAACGGCCAACCAAGTTACGATTGCACCAACAACGGCAGCCGACACCACGCTGGCGACGACGCGCGCTGAGACGGGCGAGCGTTCGGATACGGGTGTCGCCATGGCAGTTCAATATTAGCGAGGCTGCGCCTCAGAGGATGAGTGATGGCGAAGGATCGGACCCAGCGACAGGAACGAAAAGCCGCCCAGCGCGAGGCCGCCGAGCGCGCGAAGCGGCGCAACGCCAATCTGTGGCGCGGCGCCCTCGTCGTCCTCGTACTCGGCGCAGCAGTGTTCGCCTATCGCTACTACACGCAGCGTCAATTGCTCGCGGCGGTGACGACCGCGAACTACCCGGCGGGCCAGCACGTCAGCGGAACGATCGACTACCTGGAGTCCCCGCCGGTCGGCGGCACACACAACGTCGTGTGGCAGAACTGCGGCATCTACAACGTGCCGATTCACAACGAGCACGGGGTGCACTCGTTGGAGCACGGCGCCGTGTGGATTACGTATCGTCCGGATCTGGCGGCCGACCAGGTGGCGATGCTGAGGAACCTCGCCGACGACGACTTCATGCTGCTCAGCCCCTATGCCGGTTTGCCTACTCCGGTAGTCGCGAGCGCATGGAATCACCAGATCGAGCTCGACAGCGCAGACGACCCGAGGCTGAACGCGTTCATCAGGGAGTACAAGAACAATCCGCAGACCACGCCGGAGTTCGGCGCTCCCTGCGCCGGTGGGACCAGCGCTCCGGCCACAGCCGACACGCTGGTGAATCCGCAAGCCGGCATGACGCGTTAGGACGTCACAGCCCGGCGAGCTCGGTGGCGAAGAACATGGCCATTCCGCCGCCGCGGTCGTCGCGACCGAGGATGGCGATGCGGCGAAGATAATCGTCGTTTGTGAGGCCGCGCGTGCCGGTGCTCTCGCACACATCAATCAAGCGACCGTCGGCGCTGGTCCGCAGAAGGATCGCCTGCCACGCCCGGTCGACCAGTGGCTGGTACGTCTTCGCATCGAGCCATCCGCGACGGATGCCGCGCACCATAGCCGCGCCGATCATCGCCGTCGCCGAGTACTCGGCATAGGCGCCCGGTCGATCGATGACGTTGCGCCACATCCCGTTCTCGTCCTGGAAGCGCGCCAGCGCCGCCATGTGCTGCGTGAAGGATGCGAGGAGCCGCGGATACGCCGGGTGATCCGTCGGGAAGTCGGAGAGGGTCAGGGCCAGCCCGAGTGCCGGGAACGCGTTGCCACGTCCCCAGGCGGCCGCGGTCGATGCCTGATGGCGATACAAGCCGTCCGGTCGCAGGACGATCCGCTGCATGAACGCGATATGCCGCGCCGCCATGTCGAAGTAGCGGCGGTCGCCGGTGAGCGCACCAGCCTGGGCGAGGATCGGGACGTCCATGAACAGCGAGTCGCTCCAGCCACCATGGAGCGGCATGAACTCGCGCAGCTCGCCGGCGTCGGTGAAGCCGCTGCGCGCCGCACGCGCGACGAGATTCTTCGCGCGTTCGTCACCCGAGCGTCGCGCGAGCTCGGAGAGGAGCATGTGCGCAGCCAGCGAGCTCTGCGACGGCCGCGCGAAGCTGTCGCGGGTGCCATCGAGGTACGGCGCCAGCAGTTGCGCGACGTCCGCGGACTCTCCGAGGCGAAGGCGGCTGATGATCGCCATCGCCGCGATGTAGGTCGGCTGCGAGAAGTCGTGCCCGTAAACGCGTGCGAGCTGCTCAGCGAATGCGCGCGGCGACCGCGTCTTCCTGCGATCGAGCTCCTGATGCGCGGCAGACGGCTCGATCGTTCCCGTGATCGCCTCGAGCGTGTTCGCGCCTCCGTCCACGCGTCGTGCCGGAATGGATCCAACGTCACCGACGACGTTCTGAGCGAGCGCTTCAGCGAGCCCAGAATCTGGGCCGGCGATCAAGACAAGATCGGGAGCGTGGCTGCCAGTCCAGCGCCACAGCACGTGCGACTCGATGTGCTCGCGATACGCGGCGCCCGACGGCGGGAACTGCATCGCCTGGGCATCGGGATTCGCAACCGGAATCGCGAGCAGCCGGAACCGTCGTCGATTCGGCGAAAGCGCCTCGAAGCGCGCGACTTCCTTGGCAACGGCATCAGCCGATTGATCGTTACCCTGGATGCCGCCGACCAGCAGCAGCGTTGGTGAGTTCGCGGAGGCACCGGGAACGGCGAGTGCTTCGATCGCGGAGCCGTTGGCCGTGAGCCCGATCGTCCAACGATCGGCGGCGAGCACCGCAGATGGTGCCAGCAGCGCAGCGACGATGAAGACGACGCGCTTGAGCCTCAACGGATCACTTCGAATATTTGCAGCGTGTCCGGACGATCATGCCGATTCGCGCGCCGCACGGACGATGGTCGCCGCCGCCGTCTTCAGTCGGACGCGCGCGCGGCTGTGAATTCTCGTCAGCATGTCCTCACGCCTCGGACGCGCCGCGATGCGCTCGAGTTCCGCCAACAGCTAGTCGGATAACGACTGACCCGCCACCGCAGCGCGGGCCTTCAGCTTGCGATGCAAACCTTCAGGCACATTGCGCACTTGAACCATTCTGGTGGACACGCTCGAAGCATGCTCACGTGCCCGAAGCATGTCAAGGAGCTGCGCTGTTTATCCCGTGATCAGCCGGTAACCGTCGCCGTAGGCTTTTCGAATGTAGATCGGATGCCGGGGATCGGGCTCCAGTTTGTGACGCAGCCGGTGGATGAAGTTGTCCACGGTGCGCGTCAGCGGCGCGTCCGAATAGCCCCAGACGAGGCGTAACAATTCGTCGCGCGTCACCACGTGCCCGGCGCGCTCGGCCAGGCAGTGCAGGATCTCGAACTCGCGGTCGGTCAGCTCCACTCGTTTGGCCCCGCAGTACGCCTCGAGCCGTCTGAAGTCGATGACCGTGTTGCCAAGCCGAAGCTGATCGATGCGCGGCTTGGTCCGCCGCAGCACCGCGTGCACGCGTGCCAGCAGCTCGTCGAGCGCGAACGGTTTCGTCACGTAGTCGTCGGCGCCGAGCGTCAGCCCGCGGATGCGATCCTCCTTCTGCGCGCGGGCCGACAGGATGATCACCGGGACGCGCGTCGGGCTCTCGCTGAGCGCCCGGCAGATCTCGAAGCCGTCGGCACCGTGCGGAAGCATCAGGTCGAGGAGCAGCAAATCCGGGGTGAAGCGCTTGACCGCCGGAACCGCGTCGTGGCCGTTCTCGCAGGTTTCGACGACGAAACCTTCGTACTCCAGGTTGTCGCGGAGCAGCCGGGCGATGACCTTGTCGTCTTCGACGATGAGCACGCGCTTCGCCACCTGCAGACCTCGTTCGGGCGCGTTCATATGGTTCGGACGCGCCCGATCGGCAGCATCACTTCGACTTCGGTTCCGGATCCGACAGTACTGCGCACTTCGATCCGGCCGCCATGGCTCTCGACGATTCGCTTCGCGATCGGCAGGCCGAGGCCGCTGCCGCTGGACGTGGCGTTACCTCCCCGATAAAAGCGTTCGAACACGCGCGACAGATCCTTACGCGCGATGCCAATCCCCAGATCCGCGATCGTCAGCGTCACGCTCTTACCGTTGGCCCTGCCCCTCACCGTCAGATGCTTCTCGGTCCTCGAGTACTTGATCGCGTTGTCCACGATGTTGTCGATCGCCTGGATCATCGCGGGCCGGTCGACGCAAATCTGCGGCAGATCGGGCGGCACGTCGACCACCAGTTCGAACTCCCGATCGACGAGCACCGGGCGCAACCCCTGCAACGCATCCTCGACCAGATCGGCGGGCTCCACCTCGGCCAACTCGGTCGCGGACGCCGCAGACGCGCTGCTATAGCGCGCGTACGTCAGCAGGTTGTCGATCGAGCTCCCGAGACGCGACGCTTCCACCGACAGCAGGGCGGCGTACTCCTGCACCGTCTTCGGCGACGTGTAGCGGCCGTTCGAAAGCGTGTCGCCGACGAGTCGAATAGATGCTACCGGCGTCTTCAACTCATGCGTCACCGCGGCCACGAAATCGGACTTCATCGATGCCAGCGCTGCACTCGCGCGATCGGCGCGGACGGTCAGAACCAGCGCCACGAGGCTGGCGCCGGCCGCGATCGAAATCAGGACGAACATCCGGCGCGCGCCCTGGAGCGTCGCCGCGAGCGCCTGATCGGGCAGCGACCGAACGTGCACAGTCCACTCGCGGACTCGCGGCGGCCGTGGCGTCCTTCGGCCGTCGCTCGGGACGACCCGAGTACCGTCGAGGGGCGAGATCGATTTGACCAGCGCCGGATCGATGAACAACATCGGGAACCGCGCATGCAGGTCGGCACCGTCCGGCTCGATCGGCGCCGCCTTCGTCACCACCCGGCCCTCGTCGTCCGACACGGTGATGGAAAGTCCGCCCACACCACCGCCGATCTTCGCGACCTGTTCCACGAGCGGCTCGAAATACTGGGCGTGCAGCCACGGCTCGTTGACCGTGAAGGCGACGAATCCAAGGAGCACGTGCGGCGGAGTGGACGCGAACAACGCGTGCGCGACGACCTGATAGGGCGTCCCGGCGATTGGCCGCTCCAGCACGATGAACGGCGACGCCGCGTCCGCCTGCGCCCGCACGGCGGCAACGAGGTCCGCCAGCTCCCGCGGATCGCGGACCATCACCACCGGGAACGGATCGTCGGACGAGGGCTGCGTGTCCCACGGCGGTGGACGATCCGCGCGGTTGAACGCGTAGGTCGTTCCTTCCTCGCGTCCCGCGTACTTCCACAGCACGAACGATTCCGGATACGGAAACCGCGCAAACGTCCGCGCGGAGACCTGCAACATGCTGTACGGCGGATCTTCGTTCAGGAGCGCGGTGTTGAACGGCACGACGGCCGTGAGCCACGCCCCTTTCATGTCGGCGCTGAGTGCCGCGCGCACGAGCGCCAGCGCCTCGTTCGCACGCCGCTCGAGCAGCAGGTTCGTGCCGCTCCTCCACTCGCGCGTCGCCACGTAGCCGAACCAGACGAGGCCGATGGTCGCGGCGAACATCGCGACGACGAACGTCATGACGATCGGAAGACGCACGGCGCCGTCGGTGACGCGCCGCGCGCCAAACGTCAGACGCCCGCGCATCCGCGCGAACACGCCAGCGGACGCGGAAGACGGGCTGTCCGCCGTCGCTTCAGCGGAGACGGAGCCTGTTGTTTCGATCACCGCAGGATCTCGCGCTCGCGGTAGTAGCGGGCTGCTCCGGCGTGCAGGGGGATCGGTGTGGCGGGCGCCTGCTCGGGATCGATGAGCGCCGCTTCGCCGTGGTCGCGCGCCATCGCCGGCAGCTGCTCGATGAACGTGCGTGTCAGCTGGTAGACCAGATCCTCGGAGAGATCGCTGCGGCAGACGAGCAGCCACTCCGAGCCGAGCGTCTCGGTGGGCTGCCGCTGCCCCGGGAGCTGATCGGCCGCGACGGTGACCGGCTTGAGAAACGGATAGCTGCCGCGCAGCCGGTTGGTCACGGTGCGGTCGATCGGCACCAGACGCAGGCGCACGGTCCGACTCAGCTCGCGGGCCTCGGCCAGCATGAGCGGGTTCGCGCTGAACACGGCATCAATCTCGCCCGATCCGAGCTTCGGCATCAGCGTTCGCGTCGGCTCGAAGATCGGCTGCACATCGTCATAGCTCATGTCATGGGCGCCGAGCACGATCCGCGTCGAGAACTCGCCCGACGTACCGGGGACGATCACGCCGACCCGCCTGCCCTTCAGGTCCTTGATCGATCGGAACGAACTGTCATCCCGCACGAGCACATAGAGCGTGTTGACCCACAGCACCGCGATCGCGCGCAGGTTCTTGTGCGGATACAGGTTGCGCTCGATGCCCCGGCGGTACGCGAGGTAGACGACGTCGGACTGCGCGAGCCCGAGCTGGCCCTGGCCGCCATCGACCGCCGACACGACGACGACGCCGCCGGACGTGGTCTGGAGGTTGATGTGGGTCTGGGGAAGCGCGCCGTTGAAGCGGCGGATCAGATCGTTGGTGAACCCGGCCGCGATGCCGGACCACAGCGTGAGCTGCTGCGGCCGCGGAGCCGCCACGCCGGACGTGCACGCGGCGCCGCTCAGCGATACCAAAAGAGCGATGATCAGGCCCGGACAACGGCGAGATCGCGATCGAGACGACGTCGTGGTCACGGCCCCTTTTTCCTCGGGAACGACGCTGAATTATACGGGAACTATTCGCGCGTCCCCGGGCCGTGACAATTGATGACAAATGCGGCGCCTCCAGCCGGGGCAGCGCCGCACATAATGCGCGCGGATGCGTATGCGCGAGAGAATTTCGTTCTGCATGGTGTTTGCCGTCGCACTGTCGACGGCGGTCGTCGTCGAGGGTCAGAAGGCGTGGTCGGTGCCACGAACGTCAGACGGCCGCCCCGACCTGCAAGGTGTCTGGGCGAACAACAACATGACGCCGCTGGAGCGTCCGCCGCAGTTCGCGGGGCGCGCGACGATGACCGACGCGGAGCTGGCGGACCTGAAGGAGAAGATCAAGGGGATGATGGACGGCGGCGACGCGTTCTTCGCCGACGAACTGATCCTCGCGGCGCTCGACGGCAAGACGAAGTTCCGCTCCGCGGACACGCAGACGGGCAATTACGATCAGACCTGGCTGTCGGACCGCGTCTTCGACAACCGTACGTCGCTCATCATCGATCCGCCCGACGGCCGTATCCCGCCGCTCGCGCCAGGCGCAGCCGAGCGGGCACGAACGCTCGCTGCGGCACTGCAGGCGCGCGGCCCCGCGGATCGCGCACAGGATCTCTCGCTGAGCACGCGCTGCGTCAGCGGCGGCACGCCCAACCTCCGCGCCGGCTATCAGAGCTACTTCGAGATCACGCAGGGGCCGAACGTCGTGGCACTGCGCACCGAGATGATCCACGACGCGCGCATCTTTCCCATCGGCGCCGGTCCGCATGTGTCGCCCGCGATTGCCCAGTACCACGGCGATTCGCGCGCTCACTGGGACGGCGACACGCTGGTCGTGGACACCACCAACTACGTGGCCAACGCCACGCGAGTGGGCGCTGCCACCACGGCGAAGCTGCACACCACGGAGAAGTTCAGACGCGTTGCCGAGGACACGCTCGAGTACTACGTGACGTTCGACGACCCGGACGTGTGGTCGCGCCCGTGGACGGTCATGATCCCGCTCAAGAAGACAGGCGAGCTGATGTTCGAATTCGCGTGCCATGAGGGGAACTACGGGCTGCGCGCGATCCTCAGCGGCGCACGAGCACAGGAATCCAGCGCAAAGGAGTAGTCATGCGAACGACGACGATCTGGGCCGCAGTCATCATGATCTGCGGCTCGATCGGGCTTGCCCAGGGTGGCGGTCAGGCGCCTCCCGGTGGAGCAGGCCGACAGGGCGGTGAAGGTCGGACGGTCATCCTGGAGCCGGCGCCCAAGGACCATTCGATCGCCATCCCCAAGGACAAGCTCGCGCAGTACCTGAAAGACATGGACGCCAAGAAGCTGCAGACGCTTCGCATGATCGAGGGCGGTAAGTACAACGTGAACATCCGGCGCATCACCGCAGCGGAGACTGCGCTGGTGCACCCGATCACCGCGGACCTGTGGGTCGTGCTCGAGGGCGGCGGCACGCTGACCACTGGGGGGGTGCTCGAGAACGGCAGGATCAACGGCGGTCAAAGCCACCAGATCAAGGCCGGCGACGTCGTCTATATTCCATCGGGCCTGCCCCATGGCGTGACCGGCGTCACGAGCAGCATCACGTGGCTCAACGTGCGGTGGGACACGGACTGGCCGCCGGATTCGCCGATGGGCGCCGGCACGGTGAACGGTCTTCTCGGCCGGACGAGTGGAGGACGCGCGGGACTGCCACCCGGAAGTCAGCAGGTCCTGCCCTACAGCTACGGCGGCAGCGGCGAACTGTATTTCTCGAAGGAGCAGCTCGATCAAATCATGGCGGGCATGCGTCTGAGGAAGTCCGCCAACACGCGGCTCATCGAGGGCGGTCGCTACAACGTCAACCTGCGATGGAACGGCACACCGTCAGTGGAGCTTCACGAACAGACGATCGACACGTGGTACGTTCTCGCCGGCGGCGCGACCGTGAACACCGGATATCAGGTGAAGGACGGCGGGCGCGTGGCCAATACGGGCGTGTCGGCTGTGACCAGGCCGGGTGACGTGTTCTTCCACCCGGCGAACTTCTACCACGGCTTCAGCGAGGTCATGCCCGACATCTTCTGGCTGAACATCCGCTGGGACGACAATTATGCGAAGTAGTTTCCTCGCCATCGGTCTTGTCATCGCGATCGTCACGACGCTCTCCGATCGTGGCACGCAGGCGCAGGCGCCATCAGCGGCGCGACGGGTCCCCGTCTTCGAGGTCGACCCGACCTGGCCGCAGCTGCCGAACAAGTGGGTCGTCGGTCACGTGGCATCGGTCGCCGTCGATCGGCGCGATCACGTGTGGATGCTGCACCGTCCGAACACCATTCCCGAAGATCGCCGGAGCCACGCGGCGCCGCCGGTGCTGGAATTCGACGCGGCCGGGAAATTCGTGAACGCGTGGGGCGGGCAGGCGAAGGGCTATGACTGGCCGGACAGCGAGCACGGTATCGCCGTCGACTACAAGGATCGCGTGTGGATCGGCGGCAGCGCGCCGGTGGCCCCGTCGCTGCGCACGCTGAACGACGACATGATCCTGCAATTCGACAACAAGGGTAAGTTCCTCCTGCAGATCGGCGGCCGTGATGTGAGCCGCGGCAATGCCGACTCGAAGAGCGTGCACCAGTCCGCGGACGTCTTCGTGTGGCCCAGGACCAACGAAGCTTTCATCGCGGACGGCTACGGGAACCGCCGCATCATCGTGCTCGATGCCGACACCGGTGCGTTCAAGCGGATGTGGGGTGCGTTCGGCAACGCGCCGGTCGACCCACTCGCCGCGGCACGAGGAGGTGGCCGCAGCTGTGCGACGCCCAACGGCGCCGCGCCGACGCTCGACACCGAAGGACCAGGCGCCCCGCAGTTCGGAAGTCCCGTGCATGCCGTGAAGGTCTCGAACGACGGCCTCGTCTACGTGGCCGACCGCCCGAACCGCCGCGTGCAGGTCTTTACGCCGGACGGAAAGTTCGTGACGCAGACATTCGTCAACCGTGCGGGACCGTCCGCGCAATCGGCTGCCGGCCTGGCGTTCTCTCCCGACCCGGAGCAGCAGTTCCTATATGTCGCCGACTACGGCAACTCGCACATCGCCGTGCTCGATCGCAAGAGCCTGCAGATCCTCTATCAGTTCGGACAGTGCAGCGAGAAGCCCGGCGACTTTCGAGGCCTGCACCATCTCGCGATCGATTCGAAGGGCAATCTCTACACCGGCGAGGTCGCGCCCGGGGCGCGCGCACAGCGATTCGTGTTCAAAGGGCTCTCGGAGACGCTGCCCGCCAACGCGATCGGGCCGGAGCCGGTCGCGCAATCGGCTATCCAGCCCGCGCAGACGGCTCCACCGCCACCGGGCGGTCGCGGCGCCGCCCCACCGCGCGAGCCGCCGCGACTCACGAGCACGATGACCAACCCCTATCGCATGCTGCCTAACTGGCCGCACCTGGGCGACATCAGACCGGGAGCCGCCATCGGCATCCTGCCCGATGAAACTGGTGGCGTGTGGCTGCAGCACCGGTCGGTGCCGGCGATGCTGCACATCAACGCCGCCGGCGACATCACGCAGCGCTTCGACGTGACGTTCGCCTCGTCACATGGCCTGTGCCGCGATCGTGATGGCAACTTCTGGGCTGTGGACAGCGGCCCGTTCAACGACTCGCCGGATGCGGGCGTGCGCGGAAATCAGGTCTTCAAGTACAGCCCCGACGGAAAACTCCTGCTGACACTGGGCAAAGCCGGCGTCGGCAGAGCGGGCACCGATACGTTCCTTCAACCGGCGGCCTGCCGCGAGACGCCGGATGGAAACATCCTGATCGCCGACGGCCACTGGCCGCGGCCGACAGGAGCGCAGCAGGACGGCGATCGTCTCGTCTGGTTCACACGCGACGGCAGGTTCATCAAGGAGTTCGGTCGCAAGGGCTCGAAGGCCGGTGAGTTCATGGGCCCGCACGGCCTCGCGTTCGATTCGCAGGGACGCCTCTTCGTCGCCGACCGATCGAACAACCGCATTCAGATCTTCGACAAGGACATGAAGTTCATCGACGAATGGCGCCACTTCGGACGGCCGAGCGGGATCTGGATTCTGAAGGATGACACGCTGATCGTGTCCGACTCCGAATCCAGTTGGCCGATCGGCGGCGCTCCCGATGCGCCGGAAGGCGGCGGCAATGCGATTCGCAATCCCGGCTGGCAGAACGGTATTCGGATCGGCAGCGCGAAAGACGGCTCGCTGCGTCAGTTCATTCCTGGTACGCGTCCGGAGGGACTGGCCGCCGACGAAGCCGGCAACATCTTCGGCGGGCTCACTGCCGGCTGCGATGCGAGCCCGTCGGGCGGGTGTCTCCAGAAATTCGTGAAACGGTGATCGGGTTACCTGCACCCTGAATTCACCTGTGTTTGATACACGCGAGCGGGTCCTGTCGCCGGGTTGCCCCACCCGTCCTCGGCGCCGAAAAAGACGTGCAACGGGGAGGCGCCTGCGCGGCGGGCGGGGCGGCCCCACCCGGCGCCACCCGCTCGCTTCGCTACCGAACGCGAGTGAATTCCACGATAAGGATGGCCTACGTAGCGATGATTAGCGCATCACGGACACGACCAAGCGGTGTTTGACGCATCACGTACGTAGGGTCCGACTTTGGGCGGACCTTCGAGGAGGTTCTTCATGACTCGCATCATGCTGGTGACCATCGCGGCCATGCTCCTGCTGTTGGAAGCCGGCACGGACACGCAGAGCGCGCAGCCGCCAAAGCTCGCAACGGACATCACTGCCGCCGAAGTGCAGGCCGTGCTCAACGCACCCACTGGCGGCGGCGATCGTCAGATGAAGGTCGTCGACATGGGCAAGTACAACGTCAGCGTCGGCGTGCTGCATCGCGGCAAGACCACGCCGGGCGCGCCGGTGGGTGCAATCAATCACGAGCACGTGACGGAGGTCTACTACATCGTCTCGGGCTCGGGGACCTTGCTGACGGGTGGAACCGTCGATAATGCGAAGCCGCTTCCCGCCGACGGCGAGATCGTGAAGATCGCGGTCGGCCCAAGCAACCAGGGCACCTTCCGCCAGGCCGCGCAAACCCGCAAGGTCGGACCCGGCGACATCGTCATCATCCCGGCCGGCGTGTATCACGGCTTCACCGACGTCACCGATCATGTGGACTACGTGTCGGTGCGACCGGATCCCGATCACGTGTTGCCTGCCGGGTACGTGCATCCGTTGCTGAAGAAGTAGAACGACTTCGCAGCTGTCCGCAAGACCACGGAGTCCGATCGACTCTGACAATTGATGACAATTGTTGCTTTGCTTCGTGGTCCGCGCGCTTCTCATAATCCGCGCGGCCACGCTTGCTGGTGTGCGCCGGGTCCGCTTCGCGGTATCCGGCCTGCGTCGTAGGCGCGCGCCTCCTTCGCGGACCTGACAACGTCCGCGCTACCGGATGGCGGACCTGACACGGTCCGTTACCGGACTACGCATGACAAGGAGGAACCAGTGGTTCTGGCTCGTCGCGCATGCCTCGTCGTCGTTCTGAGCTTGATCCCCGCGTCCGTGCTCGCGCAAGGCGCCAGCACGGCGACTATCGCCGGCGTCGTTCGCGATTCGTCGGGCGCCGTGTTGCCCGGCGTCACGGTCGAAGCGGCGAGCCCGGCGCTCATCGAGAAGGTCCGCTCGACCGCCACCGACGAACGAGGCGAGTATCGGCTGCCCGAGCTGCGGCCCGGCGCCTACACCGTGACGTTCTCGCTCGCCGGCTTCTCCACGCTCAAACGTGATGGCCTGGAGCTGCGTACGAACTTCACCGCGCAGGTGGACGCCGAGCTCAAGGTCAGCGACATTCAGGAGACCATCACCGTCTCGGGCGCCACGCCGCTGGTCGACACGCAGAGCGCCACGCAGCAGCGCACCGTCACCCGGGAAGTGCTCGACACCGTGCCCACGGCGAAGAGCGTCCTCGGCATCGCGGCGTTGATTCCCGCCGTGGTCGAGCCGCCGAACGCACAGGATGTCGGCGGCAGCAAGGGCGAGCGCTCGGTGCGCATCTCGGTCCATGGCGGCAAGACCTACGACTCGAGACTGCTGCAGGACGGCATGCGGTACAACGCGCTGACACCCGGCATCGGTCAACCGAATGCGACGACGCCATCGACGCCGGTGAGTCCGGCGCCGGTCTTCGCCGCATCGTTGGAGGGCACAGGCCGCGGCTACTATGTCAACCCGCTCGCGGTGGAAGAAGTGGTCGTCGATCTGGGCACGATGGGATCGGCCGAATATTCGCTGGGCGGCGCTCAGGTCAACAGCATTCCCAAGAGCGGCGCCAATCGCTTCACCGGTTCTGCGTTCCTGGCCGGCACCAACTCCGGACTCCAGAGCGACAATCTTGACGACACGCTGCGAAATCAGGGGCTCACGTCGGTCAACAGCGTGAAGAAAGTGTACGACGTCAACGGCGCCGCCGGCGGGCCGATCGTGAGGGATCGCTTGTGGTTCTTCGCCTCGGGCCGACGCTGGGGAACGACGACGCACGTGGCGAATCTGTTCGCCGACGCGAACACCACCGACTTCGTGTACACACCGGATCTGTCACGTCCGATCGAGCCGGAAGAGACCGACAAGGCGGTCGGGGGACGCGTGACATTCCAGGCGTCGTCCAAGGACAAGTTCACGTTCTCGTGGGACAAGCAGCGCAACTTTCAGGACCAGCTCACCGGACAGCTCGAGGCGGGAACGATCAAGAACGAGGCGAACCAAGGGTATTGTCAGCGGCACCAGGTCGTGCAGGGCACATGGAGCCGACCCCAGTCGAAGAGCATGCTGTTCGATGCCGGCATCACCGTGAGCAAGTTCAACTTCCAGGGCTTCGGCAAAGATCTCTTCCTGAGCGATTACGAGGGGTGTGGCGGTCAGCTGGTCGACAACGTGTCGATCAACGACGTGGGCCTCGGTTACACCTACAACGGCGTTGGCGTGGGCCGCGGCATGAGCCTGTCGCATCAGACGAACGGGCGGTTCAACGTCTCGTACGTCGCCAGTCGGCACAGCGTCAAGGCCGGCGTGTTCTGGATGTACGGCCTCGGCGGCGGCCAGCGCACGTACCAGATGCGTTCGCCGGCACAGATCGGCGGACTCCCGCTCACCTACACGTTCTTGAACAGCAGGCCGACCAGCCTCACCGAGTTCGTGTCGCCCACGCTGGCGGTGGACCAGCTCAATCCCGACCTCGCGCTCTTCGTGCAGGACCAGTGGCGGGGGAATCGGTTCACCGTCAGCGCGGGCGTGCGGTTCGAGTGGCTTCGCGAATCCGTCGCCGCTTCGTCGGTGCCTGCCGGTGCGCTCGTGCCCGCACAGTCCTTCCCCGCCATCAAGAACGTGCCGAACTGGAAGGACGTCAACCCGCGGTTCGGGATCGTGTGGGATCCCGCCGGCGATGCGAGGACCGCGATCAAGTTCGGCATCAACCGCTACGTGAACTCGAACACGACGGGGATCGCGAATCTGTTCGATCCATTCGGCCCAGGGAACTCACTGGGCAGCACGTCGCGCAGCTGGAACGACGCCAACGGGAACTTCCTGCCGGACTGCGACCTGACGTTGAAGACCGCGAACGGCGAATGCGGCGCAATGCTGAACCAGAACTTCGGCACCAATGTTCCGAGCTACAGAGCGGACCCGAACTGGGTCACGGGCTGGGGAAACCGCCCTTACAACTGGCAGGCGTCGGTGGCGATCGACCGCGAGATCCTGCCCTACCTCGTCGTGAACGCCGGCTACTACCGCACGTGGTACGGCAACTTCATGGTGATCGACAATCAGCGCGTGACGCCGAACGACTTCAGCCCGTATTGCGTCACCGTGCCGACCGACTCGCGCCTCGCGCTCAGCGGACAGCAGCTGTGCGGACTCTACGACCTCAACCCGGACAAAGTCGGACAGATCGACAACCTCGTCACATTCGCCAAGAATTACGGCAAGCATCAAGAGGTGTACAACGGCGTGGACGTCAACTTCCAGCTCCGTCTGCGCAGTCGCGCCACGCTCGGCGGCGGCTGGAACATCGGGAACGCGGTGCAACTCGGCACCACGGCAGGCGGCACCGCATCGGCCAGCACCAACAGCTGTTATGTGATCGATTCACCGCAGCAACAGTTCAACTGCGACGTCAACGTGCCGTATCAGAACCGCATCAGGGTCAATGGCTCCTACACGCTCCCCTGGGGCCTGCAGGTCGCCGCCGTCGCGCAGAGCAATCCCGGTGCGAACTACTCGGCCAACCTGGCGTACACATCAGCACAGATCCAGCCGACACTCGGACGGCCCCTGGCGGCGGGGGCCACGGCGACGGTAACCGTGCCGCTCGTGAAGCCGTACTCGCAGTTCGGTCCGCGCATCAACCAGCTCGATCTGCGCGGGACCAAAATCCTTCGCCTTGGCTCGCGCCGTATCCAGGCGAACGTCGACGCCTATAACATCTTCAACGTCAACACGCCGGTAACCCTCTTCGGCACCTTCAACGCCCGATGGGGACAGCCGACACAGGTGCTCGACGGACGGCTCGTGAAGTTCAGCGCGCAGATTGATTTTTGACGAGGCTATTGTGTCGTGGGGGCCGCCCTCAGGCGGCCCAGCGGACGAAGGAATGACGATGAAGAGACGAATATCAGCCGGCACCGTCCACCTGACGGCGTGCGCATGCGCCGTTGGCCTCGCACTCGCGCTCGGCATGGCCCCGAGCAGCGCCGCCTTTCAACGTGGTGAACCGGGCGAGGGCAATCGAGGACAGGGCGGCGGCCCTGCCGGACGCGGTCGCGCCAGCTACTCGCTGAACGATCCCGTCCCGAACGATCCGGCCCTGAAAGGCGCGATCGACATGCACGCGCACCAGGATCCCGACAGTTTCGGTCCGAGCTACGGTCAGGCGGCGCGGTCGATTGACGCGATGGATCTCTACACGCGGGCAAAAGCGTCCGGCATGCGCGGCTTCGTCATCAAGGAGCACCTCGATCAAAGCGCCGGCCTCGCCTACTACATGCGCAAGCTCCACCCCGACTTCGAATTCTTTGGCGGCATGGGCTCCAACCTCACCACCGGGACGAAGGTCAATCCGTGGGCCATCACCCACATGGCGGAGATGAAGGGGGGCTGGGGCCGTATCGTCTGGATGCCGAGCTGGGATTCGGAAAACAGCATCCACAAGCTGCCGCGCAAACCGCCGGCCTACGTGGCGGTCGCCGAGTGCAAGGGCCTGCCCTTCTGGATCAACTATCCGAAGCCGTGTGACGGCGGCGAGCTGTTGCCGGAAGTCAAGGAGGCGCTGCAGATCATCGCCAGGACGAAGACGCGCGACAGCAACGGCGATTTGATCCTCGCGACGGGCCACAACTCACCGCCCGAGGTGAAACTGATGGTCAAGGAAGCGGTGCGCGTGGGCGTGAAACACATCATCCTCACGCACCCGCTGCTCGACATCGTCGAGATGACGCCGGCGGAGATCAAGGAAACCGTGGCGATGGGCCCCGAGATTTACGCCGAGTTCACGTCACAGTTCGGCAACCCGGGTGCGCGGCCGGAAGTCGTGAAGCTGTACGTGGAGGGGATCCGCGCGGCAGGTGTCGAGCACGCGTTCATCTCGAGCGACACGGGTCAGCTCAATTCGAACTGGCAGCCCGATGCGCTGGCGAATTGCGCGAAGGTCCTGCGCGCGAACGGGTTCACCGAACGCGAGCTCGACCTGCTGCTGAAGATCAACCCGGCGAAGATTCTCGGGATCGCGCCGCCGGCCGGCACGAACTGACGCGAATTGAGGGGTGACTAGAAGCGCTGCGGCGCGGACCTTCATGGTCCGCGATTCTCCAGCATGACCGTCGGAATGCCACGTGTTAGTCCCCTGGAAGCGTGATGACTTGCATAAGTCCCGGAGCGCGGCGCCCGGATGGCAAGGCGCGACGAGTGCGAATATTGGGCATATTCAAGCGAGGAGCAACGCCGCCAGCCGGGATGCCCCGCCCGGGAATATGTGAGTCATCCCGTTTCCAGGGGACTAACATCCACGTGCCATTCCCACAGCCGATGACGCACCTTGCTCGTTCCACCGCATGCGTGATTGCCATCGCCGGCGCGCTGGCCGTGAGCGTACAGGCACAGCGCGGCCCGGTCGTGCCGCAGATGCGAGGCGACGGGCCTCCGCCCGAGGCCAAGCCCTTCTCGATCACCAGGGCCGATCCGGCGCTCGACGCGATCATCGACCCCAACGCCCAGCTCGTGGAGCTGGCCCGGGGCTTTGGTCTCACGGAAGGCGGCCTGTGGATCGCGGAGGGCAACAGCGGCTACTGGATCTTCGCCGGCCTGCTCGACAACGTGATCTACAAGGTGACGCCGCAAAAGCAGGTGTCGGTGTTCATGGAGAAGGCTGGCTACACCGGCAACGATCCGGAGCATGTCGGCACTCAGACTCGATCGGGCCGCAGTCACGTGCTGCTCATCGGTCCGTCGTGCACGGGCATGGACCATCAGGGCCGCGTGATCTGGTGCGCCGATAACGACCGACAGGTGATGCGCCTCGAGAAGGACGGCACGCACACGGTGCTGTCGAGCGGCATGAACGGTCAGAAATTCAGCGGTCCGAATGACATCGCCATCGCGGCCGACGATGCCGTGTATCTGGCGGACAACGATTTCGGCCTGCGTGACGGCGGCAGGAATCCCGACAAGCAGCTACAGAACGGCATCTACCGGATCAAGGACGGCAAGACGACGCTCGTGCTCAGTGGCAGCGACCTCGGAGGCATCCCGAACGGCATCGCACTCTCGCCCGACGACAAGTGGATGTATCTGTCGACGGCCAACCGCACCATCAGGCGCTATGCCGTGAATCCTGATGGCACGCTCGGCGCGTTCACCGTCTTCACCGATGGCGTGGGGATCGGCGACGGCGAGAAGACCGATACCGCCGGCAACCTTTATTCGACCGGCGGCGCCGGTCCCGGCATCGTCCGCATCACCTCGCCGACAGGTAGGCTGCTCGGCACGATCAACCTGCCGATCTACGGCGGCGAACCCAAGAGACAGATCTGTTCGACGAACGTGGCGTTCGGCGGTTCGGATGGCCGCACCCTGTTCATCGCCGGCTGCGACAGCGTCTATACGATCCAGCTGAAGACACCAGGCCTCGTGCCGGCGCATAACGTCAAACCCGCCTCACGTTGACAACCGTGCCTTCGGCGCGCAGGATCTCACCTGCTACGGGTGTCGACCCCTTCACGGCGGAGTTCTGTTCACATTCTCGCGGAGAGCATCATGGCGACGTTGTGGACATCCCGAATCAGAACCGCTGCCTTCCTTGTGGCCAGCGCCGGTATCGCGGCGACGATGACGCTGGCGCCGCACGCGCAGACGGCGTCCCCTGACGCCCGGGTGACGTTCACTCGAGACGTGGCGCCGATCCTCCAGAAATCCTGTCAGACCTGCCACCGGCCGGGCTCTGTGGCGCCGATGTCGCTGCTGACATACGAGGAGGCGCGGCCCTGGGCGCGGGCGATCAAGACCAAAGTGGTGGCGCGGGAGATGCCGCCGTGGCACATCGATCGCACCATCGGCATCAGCAAGTTCAAGGATGATCCGTCGCTGAGCGACGCCGAAGTGGCGACCATCGCCAGGTGGGTCGACGATGGGGCGCCGATGGGCGACCCCAACGACATGCCGCCGCCTCGGCACTTCGACGACAGGGACAGTTGGCGCATCAAGCCCGACGTCATCGTCGAGATGCCGAAACCTTACGTCCTAGCCGCACGAGGCCCCGACAACATCGTCGATGTACTGGTGGACCCCGGGTTCACCGAGGACATGTACATCGCCGCCATCGAAAGCAAGCCGCTCGATGCGAAGAGCTTCAGAGTGGTGCACCACTTCACGACGAACCTCGTCGAGGATCCCGAGAACGATCCGACCGGCCTCTTCCTCAACGAGTACGCGCTCGGCAAGAACGCAGATCTGTTTCCTCCCAACGCCGGACGCCTCGTGAAGGCCGGCACGAAGATCAATTTCAATCTCCATCTGAATCCACGCGGCGAAGAGACGCCGGTGCGAGTCGCCGTAGCCTGGAAGGTCTATCCGAAGAACGCGGTGCCGAAATACGTCGCGTTCACGCAGCACATGGGTGATGCACCGGAGCTCGACATCCCGGCCGGGCAGGTGTCGCGCCACGACGGTTATTTCAGGCTGCCGCGGCCGGCGCTGATGGCATCGTTTCAGCCGCACATGCACAATCGCGGCAAGGCTCAGTGCATAGAAGCGATCTATCCAGACGTTCGTGCCGATTCAGCCCGCCCGGGCCCGGCTCGCGTCGAGACGATCAGCTGCGTCAGCAACTATCAGTTCGGGTGGCACATTACTTATCCGTACGCCGACGACGTCGCACCGCTGCTGCCGGCGGGCACGATCCTTCATGTGATCTCGTGGCACGACAACACGGCGGCAAATCGATGGAATCCCAATCCGAAGAACTGGGTCGGCGGCGGCCAGCGGTCCATCGACGAAATGAGCTTCGCGTGGGTGACGATCACCTATCTCGATGACGACGACTATCAGCGTCGCGTTGCGGACAGGCGCCGGAACGACACGGCACAACGCCAGCCGGGTACACCGAACCTCGCCGTAACGCGTTAGAACCGTTTCAAACGCACGAGGGTCCGTACTAGTTTTGGCAAGTGACATGAGCACACAGCGGGCGACAATCGGCGCGGTGGCGAGTGTCGCGTTCGCCGCGGTCCTGACGGCGAGCGCTGCGGCCCAGATCCCGCCTGGGCTGCCCACTGAAATCACCGCAATTCGCCACAACTCCGGTCAGCCGGTGATCCCGTATTTCGAAGGCTGGATCAGAAACCCCGACGGCAGCTTCGACATGATGTTCGGTTACTTCAATCGGAACTACGTCGAGGAGTTCGCCATTCCGGCGGGGCCTGACAACAGCGTCGAACCGGGTGCGGTGAACCAGGGACAGCCAACGTATTTCCTGCCGCGGCGGCAACGCTATGTCTATCGCGTTCGCGTGCCCGCGAATTTTGGCAAGCAGGAGCTGGTCTGGACGATCAAGTCCAATGGCCGTACCGAGAAGGCGTACGGAACGCTGATTCCCGAGGAAGAAATCACGGAACGCGTCGTGATGACCAACGGCAACTACGATCCGGGGCTCGATGATCCGAACCGGGCGCCCGAGGTGGCCGTCGCACCGATTGCGCGTGGCAGCATCAACACGCCGATCACACTGATTGCCAGGGTCACCGACGATGGCCTGCCGAAACCGCGGCCGGTGGCGCCGGAGCCGCCGCCCTCCGCCACCACCGGCGGCTTCGCCGCCCAGCGGAATTCGTCGACGGCTACCAGACCGCCGCGCGGACTGACGGTCTCGTGGCTGCAGTACGGAGGCCCCGCCAAGGTCACCTTCTCGCACACAGGCACAATCGACGTCGTCAACGGGCAGGCGACGACGACCGCGGTGTTCCCTGCCCCCGGAACCTATACGCTGGTTTCTACTGCCAGCGATCCGGGTCGCCTCTCCATGAAGACCGTGGTGACGATCGAGATTCCGTCGAAGTAACTCAGGTCATCGTTTCGCTACTTCATCAGGTCGGCGAGCTTCGCGCTGACCGCCTCGCCCCAGATCTCGTAGCCCTTCGCCTGCGGGTGCAGGTTATCGGGCCGGAACGAATCAGGCAGGAACGCGCCCTTGTCGTCGAGGAACTTGTTGCCGATGTCCGCGTAGAACACATTCTTCCGATCGTCGAGCTTGGAGATGATCTGATTCGCCTCGGCGATCTTGTCGCGAACTGGATCGCCGGGGACACCTCGGGGGAAGATTGCGAGCAGCAGAATCTTCGCCGACGGGAAATTGCGGCGCAGCTCCATGACCACGGCGCCGACACCCTCCGCGATCTCGGGACCGGTCGACTGACCGGTATTGTTGGTCCCGATCATCAGCATCACCGCCTTCGGCTGGAAGCCCTGGCCTTCGCCGTTGCGAAGCCCCCACAACACGCCTTGCGTCGTGTCACCGGCCACCGCGAAGTTCGCAGTGCGGACGTGGCCAAAGTACTTGTCGAACACCGGCTTGTTCGGTTCGAGCTGCCACCAGTCGGTGATCGAATCGCCATGCAGGAGCAGATCGATGTTGCCCTCTTTCGCCGTCGCCACGAATCCCTCATGCCGGGGACCCATGCGCTGGTTGGTCTGCGTGAACGTCGCGGCGACATTCAACCGCGGTTTCTGGAGGAGCATCAGCGACTCGAACTTCTTGAGCAGCGGCTGCGTCGACGACTTGTCGTTGTCGATGAAGCGCTTCAACGCCGCGTTCACCCGTTCCAGTTCGGCGGGCGTCGGCCGCGGAATCGCAACCTCCGGCGGCACCGGCGCCGGTGGTCCGATCACGACCGGTGCGAAGTTGCCCCGGCCGCCACCAGGAGGGCCACCGGGCGCTTGCGCCGAGGCCGCCCCGGAAACGATTGTGAACGACAGCAGGAGGACGATCAGTCGCCTGGTCATGGCGCCGACTATACCCTTACCGGAGGCCTTTGTATGCGTACTTGTAGTACCGCATGCCGTTGTTCACTTCGCCGAGGAACAGGTTCCCCTTCGAATCCGCGGCGATCCCGTGGATGTGGAAGAACTCGCGGGCGTTGTGGCCGGCGTGGCCGCCGATCGAACCCACGATCTCCAGCGTCTGCCGGTTCAGGACGCGGACGACTTTGTTCGATCCGTCGACGACATAGAGGAATCGCTGCTCCTTGTCGGGTGACGAGGCAAAGGCATGAACGGTCCCCTCGGCCTGCAGCGTGTTCCGCGCGATGAACACTTCTTTCACGAACGTGCCGTCGGTCTTGAACACCTGCAGGCGGTTATTGGTCCGGTCCCCGACGTAGACGAGATCGTCGTTGCTCACGAAGACCGCGTGCACCGGATTGTTGAACCCTTCCGGCGGCGGACCCTGAATGAGCTGCGCCCGTGGGGGAAACGCGATCGCATCGTCCGGCTTCTTGCCGTATGCGCCCCAATGCCGCTTGTAGCTACCGGTCTCCGCGTCGAAGACGATGACGCGATGATTGAAGTAGCCGTCGGCGACATAGAGCTCGTTGGTCTTCCGGTCGACGAACAGGCCTGCCGGTCCGCCCACGTTCTCGGTGTCGTTGCTGCCGCGATTCTTTCCGGCGTGGCCGATCTGCAACAGGAACTTTCCCTTGGTCGTGAACTTCAGGATCTGGTTGTCCTCCTTCGCGTTGCCGCTCAACCAGACGTTGTCGTTGTGATCGACGAAGATGCCGTGCTCCG